>Ga0207076_1017_pt1 | contig 50127 bp, 39 predicted proteins | sample Alteio_BWMinHeat_62_FD_153568 | JGI IMG/M metagenome (GOLD analysis project Ga0207076, IMG submission 153568) | Enriched cells from forest soil in Barre Woods Harvard Forest LTER site, Petersham, Massachusetts, United States -... | ecosystem: Environmental > Terrestrial > Soil > Temperate forest >... | reverse complement strand
TTATTATTTTGAATGCTGATGGTGAAGTATTTATTGTTATTTTTCGGTACCCTCTTATTTTTTAATTCATCGGCACAGGTGTGGAGAAAAGACCTGACAGGCAACGACCCAAAAAGCAACTACGCAGCAATTACTTATACGATAGCAAACGGTTTGCCATCCAGAAACACAACTACCGTATTAAAGGATCGGGACGGATTTATGTGGGTGGGTACCGAAAACGGCCTTTGCAAGTTCGATGGCTACACTTTTAAGACCTTTACAAACCGGAAAGGCGATACCACCAGTTTGTCCAACAATTTTATCAACGCGCTCATACAGGATAAAAAGGGGCGGGTTTGGGTAGGAACGATGGACGGGTTAAATCTTTTTGACCCCATTACAGAGCGGTTTTCGCGCTTTAATCACAGTGAGCATATAAAGTATTCGCTCAGCAACGATAAGATCTGGAGTTTGCTGGAAGACACAAAAGGCAGTATATGGGTGGGGACAGATGACGGGTTCAATTTATTTAAAGAAATAAACCGGTCATTTCAGACTTTCCGGCCAGATTCCGGTAATAGGTTTTCCATTAAGGGCAAGTCCGTTAACGCAATCATACAAATTGGAAATGCTTTGTGGTTGGGAAACTGGGGCGACGGATTGAATAAATTCGACCTGAATACCGGGAAGTTTTATAATTACAAACTCCCTTATCTGCCTGGTGAAAAGAATCCCAACGATCTTTGGTCATTGTGTAAAGATGAAAACGGAATGATCTGGGTTGGCTCTTACTGGAAAGGCCTTTTTCAATTCAACCCCACAAATAATGAATTTAAAACAATTAAGGGCCCTGCGGGCGGCAACCAATCGGTGTTTACGCTGCTTGATATGGGCAATCATACATTGCTTGTGGGCGGCAACGAAAAATTTTGGTGGGTAAACACCCTTTCCGGCAGTTGGCAAAGCATTGACAATGTGCCTAACAATCCACACGGACATGCCTTCAGGGATGGCAATGACTTAATTTGGATCAGTTCCCAAAACGGATTGACCAAAATCGACTATAAGCAAAATAAATTTGATTATTACCCGGTGCGGCAAACGCGGTGGGAGATAACAGGAATTTTGGTCAGGGATTCAACGATATGGGTGGGTACCAATAAGGGATTAGCAAAGTATGACTTTAAAGATGACAAAGTTATCTGGTTCAAACACTCTCCCGACAAGCGAAGCCTTGGAAGTGATCAAATCCGGAATATATACCAGGATAATGCAGGCAAGATCTGGCTGGCAACCGAATTTGGCTTTGATGAATTTGATGAGCGCACGGGCACGTTTATGCACCATTACCATCATTCCTTCCTTGGGAAATTATATAACGAAGATGTGTTCAGGGACATACTTGAGATACAGAACGGTATTTATGGGCTGGCTACTGACGCAGGGTTTAAAATATACAATAGCCATACTGGCAAGTTTACTCATTATTATTCCACCGGACTGCCCGGCAGTATCAGCAATAATCATTTAACCTGCTTGCTCAGGGACGAAAAAAATAACATTTGGATAGGAACCACCGGTGGCGGGTTAAACCGTTTCAATCCGGCTACGGGTAAATTCAGGGTGTATTTAAATGATGAGCACTCAAAGGGATCAATCAGTGACAATACCATTCAGAATATTTTTGAGGATACTGATCATAATATCTGGATTTGCACCGCAGATGGGCTAAATAAATATGTCGGCAAGACAGATTCTTTTATCACCTATTCAAAAGCTGATGGTTTTGGCAGTGGCATCTTCAACCAGATTGTACAGGATGCCTCCGGTAATTTATGGACTACTACCGAAACGGGCGTATCTATGTTTAACCCGCGGACTAGATATGTACGCAACTTTGACGAAGCAGACGGTGTTTTTGATAATACCGCGCTCTGCAAGGATAAGGCCGGCAATATCTACCTCGCGGGTAATAATGGCTTTGAATACTTTAATCCTTTGCATATTATCCGCAATACCGGAGTTCCGCCCGTGTTTTTTTCAGAGCTTCAGATTTTTAACAAAACTGTGCAGCCATCTTCTGACGGCCCTCTTAACCAAAACCTGAACGTTGCGAAGAAACTGGTACTGAACTATGACCAAAGTGTATTTTCAGTCGACTTCGTCGCGTTGAATTACACCCGCCCGGAAAAAAACGAATATGCCTATTTCCTGGAAGGTTTCGATAAAAAGTGGATATTCCCGGGTAATCAACACAAGGCAACCTATACCAATCTTGACCCCGGAACATATCACCTGCATGTAAAAGCAGCCAATAATGATGGCGTATGGAACAAAACGGGAAAAACCCTTACCATTATCATTACGCCACCCTGGTACCGGACGATTTGGGCCGATGCACTATACGTATTACTGCTGGCAATGTTGATTTGGGCTTATGTAAGATACCGCGACCATCAGGCAAAGCTCCGGTACGAAATAAAACTGGCTCATTTGCAAGGCGAAAAAGAAAAAGAGATCAATGAAAGAAAGCTATCCTTTTTCACCAATATCTCGCATGAATTCAGAACTCCGCTTACGCTGATCATCAATCCCATAAAGGACATGCTTTATAAAGAAAGTGAAGCCGATGTTTCCAGCCTTGGCATTGTTTACCGGAATGCGAAGCGTTTGTTAAGCTTAGTCGACCAATTATTGCTTTTCCGTAAAGCGGAATCGGGTGCGGAAAAACTGAAGATCACCAAATTAAATATCGGTGATTTATGCCGGGAAGTATTTCTGTGTTTTACGCATCAGGCGCAGACAAAGCATATCCAGTTTGAATTCAAAACAGAAAATGACCATCTTGACCTGTATGGCGACCGGGAAAAACTGGAAATTATACTCTTCAATTTGATTGGTAATGCGATAAAATTTACACCGGAATATGGAAAGATAGGCCTTTTTATTACCGATGAGGCTGAACATGTTGGTATAAGAATAAGTGATACTGGCTGTGGCATCCCGGCCGGGACAGGGGACAAACTCTATTCAAGGTTTTACCAGGAAAAACTTGGGAATAATTCCTCCGGGAGCGGATTCGGCATTGGGCTTTACCTGGTTAAGAACTTTGTTGATAGCCACAAGGGTGAAATTACCTATGAAAGCAGTACAGGAGAGGGGACAACATTCACGCTCAGCTTTTTAAAAGGCTCCGAACATTTCCGGGGGCAGGATATCGCCGGAGACCCAGGCGAGTCGTCGCACATACTGAAAGAACTGATCGAAGATGAGATAATTGTAAATTTAGCAGCAGAAGAGGCCGATAGCCTGATGGCCGATCCTGAAGTCAATTCGGAACAGCAATCAATTCTGGTCATTGATGACAATGATGAACTCCGCGAGTACCTCAGGCAAATATTCAAGATCGGTTACCGTGTTTATGACGCCTCAAATGGGAGCGAGGGTTTAGAAAAGATAAGGGAGGTGCTTCCGGATATCGTTATCAGCGACGTGATGATGGACGGAATGACCGGGATCGAGCTCTGCGCAAAGGTGCGTGAAGATATTGCAATCAGCCATATTCCCGTAATATTGCTTACTTCAAGCTCTTCCGCCGAGATAAAATTGAAGGGCTTGGAAGGCGGCGCTGATGATTATATCAGTAAGCCCTTTGATAAGGATATCCTGAAGGCAAGAGTTGCCGGGATACTTAAAAGTAAAAACACATTGCAGAAATATTTTTATAATGAAATTACGTTAAACAAAAATCCTCACAAAATATCCATAGAGTATAAAACCTTCCTTGAAAATTGTATACGGGTAGTAGAGGATCATTTGCAGAACCCTGATTTCACTATCCAGGTTTTGGCCGCCGAACTGGGCATTTCACATTCAACGCTCTATAAAAAAATAAAATTTATCTCCGGCCAGTCGGCCAACAGTTTCATCAGGTTTATCCGCCTGAGAAGAGCAGCCTATTTGTTCATCCATACCAATAATAATGTATTTGAGACGTCGTATTACGTTGGCATTAATGACATCAAATATTTTCGCGAACAATTTAAAAAGGTCTTCGATCTGAACCCGTCACAGTATATTAAGAAATATAGAAAGATCTTTTCAAACGACATGGTCAATCACGAACGGCATTAAGTTCATTTGCCAGCTTTTTTCGTATCCCATTGATTTATCAAAATATTATTTGTGTTTCCGGCAGCAGCTTCGCTCCTAAAATCAGTTTCCAGCGGTTAAAATAGCAATAAGGCGATTTTTTATGGCGATTTTACCTGTTTACCCCTTTTATTTTGCGAACGCGCCCCCCACAGAATTTCGATTTTTAACAGAGATTAGCCACATCGAAACAATTCAATGCTGGTCTCTCAGCTTTGAATTCAGCGATATAAACCAAATTAAAACCAATTAAAAATGAGAAAAAATTTACTGAAAAATTTTTCTCCTCCAGGGAGAAAGCTATGCGCGGTGTTAGCTTGTTTTATCTTAGCACAGGGATTGCCGGCCCTTGCTGCGGATAACATAAAAGCGCATGGCGCCGGTCAGCTTTTCAAAGCTGACGAAACCATTTCCGGTACGGTGACGGACGACAAAGGTGAACCGCTTCCGGGTGCAACTGTTAGTATAAAAGGAAGCAGCACCGGCACCGTTACAGATGTTCACGGAAACTTTTCGCTGAAGGTGCCTGGGAACAATGCTGTTATAGTTTTCAGCATGGTAGGTTTTACCAGCCAGGAATTCCCGGTGCCAGCTTCCGGAAAACTGAATGTAAGGTTAACCGCTGACCAGAAGTCGCTTAGTGAAGTGGTTGTGGTGGGCTACGGAACACAGAAGAAAGCAACGCTTACAGGGTCAATATCTGTTATAAAAGGAAGCGATATGGTTAAAAGTCCCGAGCCCGATCTTTCCAATTCTTTTGCCGGGCGCGTATCGGGTGTTGTTGCCAATAACACTTCGGGCGAACCAGGTTATGATGGTTCCAGTATTGTAATAAGAGGGCTTGCAACCTACGGCAGTACTAATGTACTGGTTGTTGTGGACGGGGTACCCGGGCAAATAGGAGGCCTGGAACGGCTTGATCCAAATGATATTGAAAGTGTTTCTGTTTTAAAGGACGGAAGTGCAGCAATATACGGCAACAGGGCGGCAAACGGCGTAATCTTAATTACTACAAAGCATGGTAAAATAGGTAAGCCTGTAATCTCATATAGTTTCAATCAAGGGTTCGACTCACCCACACGTTTGCCGCAAATGGCAGATGCCGCTACTTATGCGCAAATAGTTAATGACATCAGTTACTACGATTCGCCTACTAATGGGCTTAACTACGTATATAGCGCGGCGCAAATACAAAAATTTAAGGACGGTTCTGATCCTGTTAATTATCCAAACACCAATTGGGAAAAACTAACTTTAAAAAACTTTGCCCTTCAAAGTCAAAACAGTCTGACACTATCAGGCGGCTCTGAAGATGTGAAGTATTTTGCATCGGTAGGCACAGTATACCAGGATGGCCTTTATAAAAATGGGGCAACTAATTATCATCAATACAACTTCAGGTCAAATATAGATGCCAATGTTACCAAAAGATTTAAACTTGGCCTGTCACTATCCGGCAGAGAAGAAGACAGGCAGTACCCCATGGCAGGCGCAGGTACCATCTTCCGTACCATTTACAGATCATATCCAACCTCGGCCGGTTTTTACCCTAATGGTGATCCTACTACAGGAATTGACCAGGTGAACCCGGCGCTTGTCGCAACTAATATTGGAGGAACCAACGTTAACCCTACATTAACATTTAATGGTATTTTAAAGGCCAGTTATGATATACCAGGGGTTCAGGGCCTTTCGCTTGACGGTTTTTATTCGGTAGATAAATCAGGAAATTCCGACAAGGCTTTTTCTATTCCTTATACTGTTTATAGCTACAACAGCGCTACTAACACTTACACACCAAGTATTGAAGGCGGTGGGCCAAACGGTCTGGCTTCCCTTTATCAGTCTCAACTTAATGAATCTTTGATAACCTCAAATATAAAATTGAACTTTGAAAGGCAATTTGGCAAGCATAATGTAAATGCGTTTGTGGGTTACGAACAAAGTCAAACTACTTATAGTTTCTTTTGGGCTCAAAGAAATGATTTCCCGACAGCTACTACGCCCGAACTATCGGAAGGCGGAACTGCGGCCTCAGATGCCACTAATGGCGGCAGCAGCAGTGATAATAATAATAATTTTGACTACAACCGCCGGAGCGTAATCAGCCGGTTAGCCTACAATTATGATGAAAAGTATTTGCTGGAGGGCCAGTTTCGTGCCGATGGTTCGTCTTTGTTTGCACCAGGGCACCAGTGGGGATATTTTCCTTCAATCTCCGCAGGTTACCGGATTTCTAAGGAAAATTGGTTTAGTGACAAATTTAAATTCATCAACGATTTGAAGATCAGGGCCTCTTATGGTGTACTGGGTGATGATTTGGTTGGTGCTTTCCAATATTTTGATAATTTTTCCGCCAGTAACTATTTTGTATCAGATAATGGCCAGGGAGCTTCCGTTCAGCCGGGTTATATTTTAAGCAAGCTGGCAAATGTTAATGCTACCTGGGAAACGGCCAAGAAAACAGACATAGGTGTTAACGCGGTTTTTTTAAACAACTTTACCCTGGAGGCTATTTATTTTAAACAGGTAAGGGACAACATACTCACGTTTCCAAGTGCTTCTATTCCCGCAACATCAGGCATCGTAAATCCTTATAACGGTGATATTGTACCTGATGAAAATATTGGCAAGGTAAACAGCAATGGTTTCGAAGGCACATTAAGCTATAACCATCCGGGTAAATTTAGCTGGGGTGCATCCGGAAATTTCACCTACGCCAAAAGTAAGATCATTTATATAGACCAGGCTGCGGGTACCTTACCATACCAGTCGCAAATAGGAGGGCCCTTAAATAATTACTTATTATACGATGCGATCGGGATTTTCAGGTCACAGGCACAATTAAACAGCACCCCTCACGTGGCTGGTGCACAGGTTGGCGATTTGATTTACGCGGATGTTAATCATGATGGCAAGATAGATGCTGCTGACCAGACCAGGACTAAATACGGAAACATACCACAAATTGTGTATGGCTTTAGTTTAAACGCAGGTTATAAGAGTTTTGATCTTTCTGTTCTTTTTGCAGGACAAGCAGAGGTAAGCCAGTATGTACTGCCTGAATCGGGTACAATTGGTAATTATTATAGTTCGTGGGCAAATAATGCCTGGAGCCCAACCAATCCCAACGGAACTTATCCCCGCGTTTCCGACAGAGCCTCAGATGCAGTAAGTGGCGGTTCATATCCGAATACTTTCTGGCTTAATGACGCTTCCTTTTTAAGGCTCAAAAATGCGCAATTAGGTTACACATTTCCGTCATCTGCAATCTCTGCGCTGCATATCTCAGCGCTTAGGCTTTATGTAAGTGCCTTTAACTTGTTCACACTTACTAAAGTGAAGGATTACGACCCGGAAGGAACCAATGGTTCCGGCCAGTTTTATCCGCAGCAAAAAATTATCAACGTAGGCGTAAATGTTAAACTATAAAATTTATACAATGAAACTGCTAAAAAAATCATCCTGCTGTATAGTCCTTTTGGGGCTATTGTTTTCAGCTTGTAAGAAAAATTTTCTGAACGTAACCCCGACGGATCGTTTAACATCTACATCTATTACAACCGATACCTCGATATTAGAAGATTATATAAAAAATACGTATATAGGAGAAACAATAGGCCAAAATGAAGGCGAAGGGTCGCCCCCCGGCTTTGGAAGAGGCTTTGAATATGCGATGGCAAGTTCGGTTACCGATGAGTCAATGTACAATACCGACAACGGCTCCTGGCTAATTGAGCAAGGACAAATGGCTGCCAACAATACAGGTTTTTTAGGTAGCTTATGGGCCCGCAGTTATGCAGGCATACGTAGCTGTAATTATGCCTTGAGCATTATTAAGAACATTAATATGAGTGCCGGGCACAAAAATATGCTGATAGGGGAGCTTGAATTTATACGTGCCTACAGGTATCAGGATTTGATACGGAATTATGGCGGCGTAGTTTTGATAGGCGATCAGGTTACGCAGTTAACTGATAATTTGCAGAATCCGGCACTTTTTAACCGGGCAACTATTCAGCAATCCATAGCCTATGCCTCGGCTCAACTTGATGATGCTGCATCAAAACTTCCCTTAAATAACGATGCCACATGGGCGCTTGGTAGAGCTACAAAAGGTGCCGCACTGGCGCTTAAATCCAGGTTGCTGTTGTACGCTGCCAGCCCTTTGTATGGTGCAGGCACCTGGCAGGACGCCGCAGCAGCTGCGAAAGTGGTGATGGATATGGGAAAATATTCGTTATCTCAAAATGGATATGGACAACTGTTTCTATCGCCTAATGACAATGAGATCATCTTCGAGCGCTTATTTATACCAAATGTCGCACGCCACGTTTGTATGGAAATATCAAATGGCCCTAATGGCTATGATGGTTGGGCTGGAAACACGCCGCTTCAAAACCTGGTAGATGCTTATCAGATGAATACCGGAAAGGCGATTACGGACCCTACATCGGGATACGACCCGCAAGACCCCTATGTAAACCGCGATCCCCGTTTCTATGCCACGATACTTTATAACAGAGCACCTTACAGAAACAGCACTGTCGATGTTTATTTACCCGGCGGCAAGGATAGCAACCAGGGCCCGTCAAACTGGAACGCCAGCCAGACAGGATATTACCTTAAAAAATTCATGAACGACAGTTATCCCATTGACAATCCATGGAGTGTTGCAGGAGGGCAGCCCTGGATTTATATACGGTATGCCGAAATATTGCTCAATTACGCCGAAGCACAAAATGAAGCCTCAGGTCCGGATGCAACTGTTTATACTGCCGTCAATAGCATCAGAGCAAGAGCAACGGTAAATATGCCACCGCTACCTGCCGGATTGTCGCAAACTGATATGCGAACCGCTATTCAAAATGAAAGACAAATAGAACTTGCTTTTGAAGAGCACCGTTTTTACGATGTGCGCAGATGGAAAATTGCTATGCAAACCGAAAACGTACCAGCCTATGGTATTAGCGTTACCGTTAATCCTTCAAACCCATCTGGTTATACTTACACCAGGAAAATTTCCCTTGCTAACCGGTCTTTCCTGCCACAACATTACTGGTTGCCAATACCATTAACTGAGATTCAGGCATCAAATGGCCAGCTAAAACAGAATCCGGGATATTAACCTAAACCCAATCATCGGATGGAAGCTGCTTAATAGTTTCCATCCGATTAATTAATAAAAGGCATTTAAATAAAAATCAGCTTATGAAAAAGATTAGCTTATACCTGTTTTGTGCAGTAATGATCCTTTATAGTTGTAAAAAAGAAAGCGCTTTAATGCAACAACAAAAAACTGTTGATACTTCTTCAAAGTCGGGTACGCAAACATTAGCTACAACACAGGCTAATGTCTTCTCCGGTGTAAACTGGGCCTGTACGGCAGATAATTTCAGTGATACCTCTCTTGTACTAAGTGGCTTGGCCTCCACCGACAGTTATGCTACAGTAGCAGCCAAAACCACTGCGGTAGTTTCAGGTATTCAATCAGCTACCGGTGCAAATGCACTCCGCATTCCCGTTAACTATGCTACCGTATCACAATCATGGTGGAATTCGTATACCGCCGTAATTGACAAGGCAACCAGTATGGGGATGAAAGTAATAGTCGGCTATTGGGAAGGTAAGTCATCCGAAGATGGAAAAATCGACAACGTTACCCAGTTTTGGTCAATGTGGCAAACCATCGCCACTAAATATGGCAGCAATTCAAATGTCTATTTTGAGATATTTAATGAGCCGCACGGATACTCATTAACCGATTGGACAACCATCTGTGCACAGTGGCTGAGCAATTATCCATCGATACCACAAGGCCGGATATTGATCGACGGCACATCCTACGCACAGGATATAACAGGTGTGGGTGCCGATAGCCGGTTCTCAGGATGTTTATTATCAATTCACGACTATACCTTTTTTAGCAATGGTACACTTACCACTGCAGCCCAGTGGGAAAGCCGGCTGAAAGGAAACGTAGGCAGTTACGGCAACCGTGCGGTATTAACGGAATATGGCGACACTATGAATAGCGGCATTAACTATACCGGTGCGATTGGCGGCAGCCAGGATATCGCCTATATACAGGGCCTCACCAATGAACTGCGCACACTGGGCATGGGCAGTGTCTACTGGCCGGGCATCAGAAGCGGAGACAGCTACGCTATGCTGACATTAGGTGGCAGCGGAACCAGCCTTACCACCACAGTAACAAATACATCGGGCCTGAGCAGGTTAAAATATGGATGGGGTGTTGGCACAGGTGGAACTGATGTGTTTTACAGCGGTGCCTATTACCGTTTTTTAAATGTTAACAGCGGCCTGGCGCTTGATGTTAATCAGGCATCCACGGCCAATGGCGCGGCGATTATTCAATGGCCACAGAATGGCGGTAATAATCAGCAATGGGCAATTACTGACAATGGCGGCGGGTATTATAAGATCATCAATCGTAACAGTGGCCTCGCGCTGGATGTAAACGGGGCCTCAACCGCAAATGGTGCATCCATTATACAATGGCCATGGAGTGGCGCCAATAACCAGCAGTGGCAGCTAACTGCGGTAAGTACCACCATCTACAAAGTTACTAACCGTAACAGCGGTGAGGTGCTTGATGTAAATGGCGCCTCAACTGCAAATGGTGCCGGCATTATACAATGGCCATCAAACGGCGGTGCCAACCAACAATGGCAGATTTTGCAACAATAAAAATTTATGCTGAATAACTTTAAGAAATTATTTATACTGTCAATACCGGCCTGTATGCTGATGCACGGGCCGGTATTCGCACAGACAAAACAGGTAAACGTAAATATCGATCTAACCGAAACGGCGCAAACTATCCAGAATTTCGGAGCCTCGGATGCATGGTCTTGTCAGTTTGTTGGAAATTGGCCCGATAGCAAAAAAAATAAGATCGCTGAGCTTCTATTCAGTGCGGATACCACTGCCGGAGGTGATCCGGTTGGCATAGCTTTATCCTTATGGCGTTTCAATATCGGAGCAGGCAGCACGCAACAGGGCAGTCGGAGCGGAATTAAAGATGAATGGCGAAGGGGAGAATCATTTTTAGACAGTGACGGTAGTTATGACTGGACACGGCAGGCTGGTCAGCTATGGCTTTTAAAAGCGGCAAAATCTCTTGGTGTAAACCAGTTCCTCGGCTTTTGCAATAGTGCGCCGGTACAGTTCACCAATAACGGCAAAGCTTTTACAGATAGTGGGAAGACCAATTTATCACCGAAACAGTATGCTGCATTTGCAGATTACCTGGCTACTGTTATTCAGGGCATTCACAAAATAAGCAAAGTAAAGTTTGACTATATCAGCCCGATTAATGAACCGCAGTGGGGTTGGAGTGATGGCGGACAGGAAGGATGCCCTTTCAGAAATGAAGAAATTGCCGGTTTGGTGAAGGCCCTGGACGACAAACTTACGGCACACCGGCTTGATACTAAAATAATTATTCCGGAGGCCGGCAGTATAGATTATTTATACCAGGCTGCCGGAAAACCGGAAAAAGGCAACGAGATAGAAACATTTTTTAATCCGGGTTCAGCATTAAACTTAAGTAATTTGACACATGTCGGCCGGATTGTTGCTGCCCACAGCTACTTCACAACCTCGCCGAATGCAACAGCAGTCGAAAAGCGCATCAATTTGGCACGGAGTATAGCAAGTATTAATAACCTGGCTTTCTGGCAATCTGAATATTGCATCCTTGGCGACAATTCGGGCGATATAGATGGAAATAAGCGCGATCTGGGGATAAAACCGGCGCTATACCTCGCTAAGGTTATTTATAACGACCTCACCGTGGCGAATGCGTCTGCTTGGCAATGGTGGACCGCCATATCAGCCTATGATTATAAGGACGGGCTGATTTATATCGACAAAAATAAAATAGATGGTAATTTTTATACCAGCAAAATGCTTTGGGCCATGGGGAACTACAGCCGTTTTATCAGGCCAGGCGCAAAACGTATTAAGGCGGATGTGCAACAGGGAAATGGCACAGGGCAACCAGTGCTTATTTCTGCATTTAAAAAGGGGAATGTATTTACGGCAGTTATTGTAAATTCAAATGTATATAGTCAGCCAGTACATTTTCAGTTCGCTAAAGGAATTGTGCATTTTCACCATTGCTACATCACTTCGGCTACAAGTGAACTTAAGGCCATGCGACCCGAACCGGATCAAACGACATTGCTTGCCGGCCCGGAATCTATCACCACCGTTACCGGTACCATCAACTAATTCATTACAATTCCGGCTATAATCAAATATTTTCATAACAATATAAACAACGAACAAAACTTCTCTACCCGATCCGATGAATCAATTAAAACTTTTATTCCTCGCACTACTGCTGCTGTCCGTTGTTCCTGCAAAGGCGCAAAACGGCCAGCATTCATTCACACTAAGCGATACCGCCTTTATGCTTGACGGACGCCCTTTTCAGATCATATCAGGCGAAATGCATTATACCCGGGTTCCCAGGGAAGCCTGGCGGCAACGCATGAAAATGGCTAAAGCTATGGGCCTCAATACCATCGGCACCTATGTCTTCTGGAATGTCCATGAGCCGCAAAAAGGGAAATTTGATTTCGGCGGCAATAATGATATTGCAGCATTTGTAAAAATGGCCCGCGAAGAAGGTCTATGGGTCATCCTTAGGCCAAGCCCATATGTTTGTGCTGAATGGGAATTTGGGGGCTATCCCTACTGGCTCCAAAATGAAAAGGGGCTTATCGTACGCAGCATGGAACCTCAATATTTAAAAGAATATGCCGCTTACATAAAAGAAGTTGGCAAACAACTGGCACCGCTACAGGTAAACCATGGCGGCAATATTTTAATGATACAAATAGAAAACGAATATGGTTCATATGGTAATGACAAAGCCTATCTTGAACTTAACCGTAAAATGTTTGTTGACGCGGGTTTTGACGGGTTACTTTATACCTGCGATCCGAAAGAGGCGATCGGAGCCGGGCATTTGCCCGGCTTGTTACCTGCCATAAATGGGGTCCATGACGCAGCTACTGCAAAAAGGCTGATCAATGAGAATCACAATGGCAAAGGCCCTTATATGATAGCCGAGTGGTACCCGGCATGGTTCGACTGGTGGGGAACGGAGCATCACACCGTTCCTGCTTCTAGTTATACGGGCCAGTTAGATTCTATCCTGGCAGCCGGAATATCCATTAATATGTATATGTTCCACGGTGGCACCACACGCGGATTTATGAATGGGGCAAATTTTAAAGATGGTACACCTTTTGAGCCTGAGATCAGCAGTTATGATTATGATGCGCCGCTCGACGAGGCGGGCAATCCAACCCCCAAATTTATGGCCTTCAGGAAAGTGATCGAAAAGCACCTGTCGGCCGGGCAAAAACTTCCCCCGGTTCCTGTAGCCAGGCCTGCCATGAGCGTCGATAACATTAAACTTGAACAGTCGGCCACATTCCAGGATAACCTGCCCGTGGCAACCACAGGTCGCCTGCCGCTCACCTTTGAGGATTTAGCACAGGATTATGGGTTTGTGCTGTACCGGACTAAATTAAACGGAAGAAAAAACGGGAACCTTAAAATAGAAGGCCTTCGTGATTTTGCGGTGGTAATGGTCAACGGCCACGACGCAGGCACGTTAGACCGACGGAAAAATCAGGACAGCTTAACCATTGAGCTTCCCAAAAAGACGAATACCGTTGATATCCTGGTTGAAAACCTGGGGAGAATAAATTTCGGGAAATATATGTTGCAGAACAAAAAGGGGATCACCGGAAAAGTAACTTTTGACGGATCGGAATTAATGGGCTGGAAAATGTACAGGTTCCCGTTAGAGAATCCCGCTGCTTTTATCCATACCAAAATTCGTCCCAAACACGCTTCATCTCCAGTCCTTCTAAAAGGCACTTTTGAGTTGAAAAAAACAGGAGACACCTATCTTGATATGCGGGCGTGGGGAAAAGGAACCGTGTGGATAAACGGCCATAATTTAGGCAGGTACTGGTCTGTCGGCCCACAGCAAACGATATATGTACCCGCCGAGTGGCTCAAAAAAGGAATTAACCAGGTAATCGTATTAGAACTTCTTAAATCAAATACAAAATTATCTGCTATAAATCATCCCGTACTGGATAAACTGCAATAAACGAAACAATCAGAGGGGCTGGTTAAATTATTCTGGCCCCTCAAATGAGTAGTCCTTTAACTGTTTCATGCCGAACTCATATCCTAATATTTTAGATAGATTAGCGCTATTGACCACTTTCCAGTTTTTTAGCTCGTTGATAAATTGAGGCGTCGGCAAATTCGCTTTTACTGCCATTGCACTATAGAACTCAGACTTTGCAGGATGATCGGGGGAGCAGGCATTAAATAAAAAACCAAAAGCATCGTTGCCGATAATAGTCATCGTTATTGCTACACAATCCGATTGGTGAATAAGGTTTACGGGTGCCAAGCCGTTAGGGATATTGGTTTTCCCGGCAAAGAAACGCCCGGGATGGCGGCCGGGTCCTATCAGTCCGCCAAAGCGAATAACGGTAGTTTTAAATAAGCTCTCTTTTTGAAAAAGCTGTTCGGCATTATGCAAAGCCAAACCTGATGCTGTGTCTGGCTTTGGGTCGGCAAATTCATTAACCTCGCTGTTATATTCACCATATACCCCTGTCGAACTGATATAAATGACCTTTTTAACCTGGTATTGAATACAAGCTGTTATAATATGCTGAATTTTTGATAAGTATTCTCCGCCTTCGCCTGTTTTAAGTTTCGGCGGGATGCTGATAACCAGCACATCACATTTAAAAAAAACGGGATCGCAGGTATCTTCTGAAGTATCAAATTTTAACAAATGGGGCAGGACTCCTAAACTGCTTAACGCCTCCAATTTTTCAGGCGAAGTGCCGGAACCCTTAACAAAATGTCCATTTTTTAAAAGATTTGCTGCCAGCGCTTTGCCATACCAACCACAACCTAAAATACTAACAACCATCTAAAAGTTTATTAATCGTTATCTGACGGTCAAAAATTACAAAAGAAATTGGTATCGCTTAATAAATTACTTTAAAATCCTATAAAAAGGAGTACTTTTACATTGCCTATTAATTCCATAGATAATGTATTAAATTACTTGCAATGATAAATTCAGAAATTAAGTATAAGGAAACGCCTTCATTAGACTGTCCGGTCGACTTTGTAAAGATTGACGAAAACAGGGTAAGGGTAGTCGCGTTTTTCGTAGTGCTTTTTGTCTCGGTTTACGTTGTAAATGGCAACACTGTATCGATCGGTTTGTTATTAGCTGATTTCCTGCTCAGGGCATTTAATTTAAATAACTACAGCCCGCTTGCCTTAATAAGCGGCGCAATCGTAAAGCAATTGGGCATAAAACCCAAAGCCGCTGACCGTGCTCCGAAAAGGTTCGCCTCATTTATGGGCGTCGCTTTTTTAAGCCTCGTGCTAATCAGCTTCTTTTCAAATTTTATCTTGTTATCAAAAGTTATTTCTGGTGTGATGATTCTTTTTGCGTCATTGGAGAGTTTTGCTGGCTTTTGCGCAGGGTGCCATGTGTATACGCTAATCAATCGAGCTAAATCTTCCTATCGGCGGGTAAAATAGGCTTACCGTCTCACATTTTTTATTTCAATAGAAATTTCTGTGTAAAATCTGCTCGGGTTTATTGGGCGATTTTATTCCATAATTCGGGACTTTTTATTTCTTTTTTCCTGGTCTTCCGTTTCGTCTAAAGCAATTGACAACAATATTGCAAAAGACATTTTAACACTATTATGCCAGTTTTTATACGATATCATTAATACTTAGTAAATAATTTTAATCATTTCGTTGTATTTGTTGATTTTTATTAGGAAATTACATTCCCCTTAACTCTTAACATACACAGCTTATGAAGAAAAACTTACTCTCCTTTTTTCTTTTACTTTCATCTTTTTCCTTTGTTTTTGCCCAAACTATAGTAATCAGAGGTAAAGTAACAGATCAAAAAGATGGATCATCCTTACCAGGCGTAAGTGTGATAGTAAAAGGCATACCATCAGTTGGTACGCAAACAGATTTAAACGGTTTGTATTCTCTATCGGTCCCAACGACAGCCAGAGTATTGGTATTTAGGTACATCGGCTACAAGGAAACAGATTTGCCCATAAACGGCGGGATTTTAAATGTTCAGATGGAGGCGGATCCTAAGCAACTCTCGGAAGTTGTTGTAGTTGGTTATGGTACCCAAAAACGTGCGGATATAACAGGAGCAATTACCACTGTATCCGGCAAAGAGGTGGAAAACACACCTGTCACCACCTTCGAGCAGGCCTTACAGGGTAAAACTTCGGGTGTTAATATCCAGGCAGATGGTGGCAAACTTGGCCAGGGTGTTAAAATAAGCATTAGAGGCGTTGCGTCCGTATCGGCAGGTACCCAGCCTTTGGTGGTGGTTGATGGGATAATTATCAATCAAACAGATCTTTCCAATAATGGCGCTGCAACAAACCCGCTTGCCGATATCAATTTTAATGACATAGAATCGTACGAGGTTTTAAAGGATGCATCCGCTTCGGCAATTTATGGCGCCCGTGCTTCGAATGGAGTAATCATCATCACGACAAAAAAAGGCAAGGCCGGAACTGCGAAAATTGGATTCAATGCGCAGTTAGGGTTTAGCGAACCATCTCGCCACCGCCAATTTTTAAATACGCAGCAATGGCTACAGATCGAGCAGCGGTCGGTGCTTGGTGCCGCTAACCAGGATGTTTTAAATGGCTCCGCCAGTACGCTGGCTGAGGCGTTGGCCAACGAAAGTTTGAACAGTACCTTTACCACACTGGCTGCCGGAAACATCAATTGGAATAAATACAATACCGATTGGGAAAAAGAGGCATTTCAAAGTGCTCCACAGCAACAGTACGACCTTAATTTTTCGGGAGGTAATGAGAAAACCACCTATTATTTCGGCGGACAGGCCTTAAATCAAACCGGGATCATAAAAGGCAATGCATTTCAACGATACTCAGGCAGGGTAAATATCGATTCCAAGATCTTCAGCAACTTTGAGGCGGGTATGAACCTCGACTTTACACATACGTATAACCAACGGATTGGTAATGACGACCAGTTTAATACGCCCCTGGAAATAGTTGCATTGTCACCAATTACACCGGTAATTGATCCGCGAACAAATTTAGTCAGCGGCACACCTCCCGGCGACCCGAATGGTGATTACCCGTTGTACTATGATCCGCTTATAAGTGTTAATAATGCCTATTACCATACAAACGTTTTTCGCACGCTTGGTAATATTTTTGCGAACTGGGAAATTGTTAAACATTTAACGTTTCGTTCGGAATTTGGCATAGATCAAACCAACCAAACAGAAGACAGTTATTTTAACAGCCTTACGGCCAGGGATACAGGTACCCCCAACGGCTTGGGAAATAATCAATCGACAGACATTATCCACTACACCGTAAATAACTACTTTACCTACAAAAATATATTCGCGAAAGATCATTCATTGGAATTAACGGCTGGTACGAGTTATGAATACAGCCACTTAATGGCAAACTCGGTATCCGGTAAAAATTTCCCTTCAGATGCCTACAAGGAAATAGCTTCCGCCGCTTTGATATCTGCCGGGTCATCCTCTCAATCAGAATATAATTTTGTTGGCTATTTTACCAGGGCAAATTACGCGTATAAAGGCAAATACTTATTGTCGGCAAGTGTTCGGGAAGACGCATCTTCCAGGTTCGGCGCAAATAACAGGTATGGTACCTTTCCTGCAGCTTCTGTGGGTTGGATAATGAGTCAGGAAAGTTTTTTAAAAGATAGCCAATCATTGAGCGAACTTAAACTGAGGGCCAGCTACGGTTTAACAGGAAATGCAGAAATAGGTGATTATCCGTCACTGGGATTGTATACTGGTGATGCCGGTTACAACGGTACCGGCGGTCAGCGTTTTTCACAAATCGCCAACCCCAATTTGAAATGGGAAAAAAGCCTAAAACTTGATTTAGGGTTCGACTTTGGATTTTTTAACAACCGGTTTTCGGGCACGTTTGATTACTATAAGAATGACACCAGGGATTTACTGCTGAATGTAAATGTTCCTGAAACTTTAGGGATAGCCACCCAAACGCAAAACCTCGGCACCCTGTACAACCAGGGATATGAGCTTTCCTTAAACTCCGACAATTTTGTCGGTAAATTCAGGTGGAGCACCAGCTTTAATGTATCCTATAATAAAAACGTTGTAACCAATGTAAGGGGACAGATAATTAACGATGGCGCCGACCTGAACCGCGTTATTGAAGGACAACCCATCGGCGTGTTCTACGGGCGCGAATATGCAGGTGTAAACCCGGCAAACGGTGATGCTTTGTATTATTTGAATACAAAGAATAGCGATGGCTCACTAAACAAGGGAACCACTAACGACTATAATGCAGCGCAAAATGTTGTTTTAGGCAATCCGACACCTGATGTTACAGGAGGTATTACCAATACATTCGCATACCAGGGTTTTGATCTCTCTTTTACCGTCTATGGATCTTTTGGCAATAAAATATACAATGCCGCCGGGCAATATATGAGCACAGCAGCTGGAAACGGTCTTGATAACCAAACTATTGACCAGATGAAATACTGGAACAAGCCGGGTGATATTACCAACGTGCCGGAGCCTCGTGAATTTTATGCCAATGGCACTAACCCTTCAAGCAGGTACCTGTCAAGCGGCTCATACGTCAGGTTAAAAACACTGACTTTAGGCTACACCTTCCCGAAGGACATGCTGGCGAAGATTAAAGTTGACCGTCTCAGGATATTTGTAAATGCTTATAACCTGTTTTTAATTACAAAATATACCGGGTGGGATCCTGAGGTAAATACTGACTTTTTGGCCAGCAATATTAATCTTGGTAATGATTTTTATTCGGCGCCGCAACCACGTACAGTTACTTTTGGATTGAATGTTGGATTTTAAAACTAAAACGATGAAAAAACTTAACAAATTTTATATAGGGGTTTTAAGTACTTTATTATTATCAAGTGCTTGCAACAAAGATCTGAATCTTAAACCCTATCAGTCGCTTGATCAAAGCCAGGCAATCACTACCGCCCAGGATGTGCAGATTACGCTTGTGGGCGCTTATAACCGTGCGGGATTGTCAGACCTGTACGGGGGCGGAGTGTTCTTTTATCCGGAATTAATGGCCACGCAAACAACAATCAACTGGCATGGCACTTTCCAGGGCTTAACGCAAATGACCAACCAGCAAATACCAAATGATAACAGCTTTGTAAACAGCCTGTGGCTTGATGCTTACGAGGTAATTAATCAGGCTAATAATGTGATAGCCAACCTTGATAAAGTGGCCGCAGGTGACAGAGACCGCGTTGAAGGCGAGGCAAAGTTTTTGCGTGGTTTAACCTATTTTGATCTGGCAAGAATTTTTGGCAAATCATGGAATGACGGCGTTCCCACTGTTAACCCCGCTGTACCAATCGTAACTACACCCACAACGGTAATAAGCGCGTCGTCCTATGTGGCGCGTTCATCAGTTTCGCAGGTTTACCAACAGGCCATAACAGATCTTACTACTGCTGAAGCGAAACTACCGACTGATAACAATTATTCTGCAAACAGTTTTTCCGCAGCCGCGATACTGGCCCGTTTATATTTACAAAAAGGCGATTATGCAAATGCCGCGACTGAGGCAAACACAGTAATAAGTTCAGGTAACTTTTCCCTCAACAAAACCTATGCGGCTGAGTTTCCCTATCCAAATCAAACAGCAGTACATGTGGATAATACTTCTGAGGATGTTTTTGCCATACAGGTAACTTCGCAACAGGGTATAAATAATTTAAACACATACTATGCTTCTTCAAATGATGGGGGCCGTGGTGATGTCCACATTGTGCCGAGCTTTCTGAGTGTTTTTGAAGCGGGCGATGCCAGGGCCGCTATGTATCAGTATGATGATCCTACCGATCCTACATCGACGTTACGATGTCACAAATTTGACAATGTTGTGGGTAATGTCCACATCATCCGCCTGGCCGAACTATACCTGATCAGGGCTGAAGCCAACTTACGTAAAGGAGGTGTACCGACGGGGGATACACCGGCAAATGATATTAATGTTATCAGAAGCCGCGCCGGCCTGACAACTCCTGGCACAGTAACAATAGATGATGTGCTAACCGAAAGAGTGAGGGAGCTGGCTTTCGAAAACGGTTTCTTTTTCCATGATGCAAAAAGGCTTGGCCAAAACATCGGGGCGCTGCCATTTAGCTCAAACGAGCTTGTATTTCCGATCCCGTTACAGGATATTAACGCCAATCCTAAGCTGGTTCAAAATCCGGGCTATTGATCGGAATGCTAATAAGCCTTCGAATCATCAAACCATTTCAATAAATGAATGGTTTGATGATTTTTTATTAAACCTAAAACCTTCCTGTTTTAACCTTTGAGTATTTTTAACCGCAATTTGTAAATTAGGCCAGCAATTCCCGTTTTATGAAGAAACTTTTAGCCGTTATCCTTTTTTGTTCACTCATATTTTGTGCTTTTTCACAAAACATTAAAAAGCCCTTTAGTCCTGCGGATGTTTTGAAAGAGAAAAACCTTAGTGAGTCGCGGGTTTCACCTGATGACAAGTGGGTAGTTTATAGTCTGTCGGACGTTGATACAGCAAAAGACAAAAGTATAACGCACTTATGGATGCTAAGTTTAACAAGTGATGAATCCATTCAGTTAACCTACGGTGCCGAGTCAGCTTCATCACCACAATGGAGTCCTGATAATAAATTTATTTCATTCCTTTCATCCCGCGAATCAAAAAACGGCTCCCAAATTTGGTTGATGGACCGCCGCGGCGGAGAAGCCAGTAAACTAACTGAGGTTAAAGGCGAATTGAACGCTTATGAATGGTCGCCTGACTCAAAAAAGCTGGTTCTATTGATCCAGGACATTGAAAACAAGGACAAGGATAAAGACAAAGATGAGGATAAAACACCTTTGCCTATCCGCATAGACAGTTATCATTTTAAACAGGATATTGAAGGTTACCTCCATCATTTGCATACCCATTTATACCTTTTTGATTTAGATACAAAGAAACTGGATACCCTTACCAATGGGAATACAGATGAACAAACGCCTGAATGGTCGCCGGATGGAAAAGTGATTGCTTTTGTAAGCAATCGCTCTGCAGAACCGGAAAAGAACGATAATTCGGATATATTTACCGTCGAAGCAAAACCAAAAGGACAGATCACGCAGCTTACAACGTGGAAAGGGCATGATATTAATCCAAAATGGAGCCCGGATGGTAAATTCATTGCCTACCTGCGGTCAACCAGTGATGTTGATTATATCATGTACGACCAGGATATATTGTGCATTATGGCTGCTGACGGCAAAAATAGTAAGACTTTAACGCAGGAATTAGATCGCCCGGTTGCAACGCCGGCCTGGAGCAAAGACAGCAAAAACATTGCTTTTACCGTAACCGACGACCGCAAAAACTATCTGGCGCAGTATAGTCTTGCCGACAAAAAAATAGGTATCCTGAATAGCGGTGATTACGGTATCGCTACAGAAACGCCATTTGCCGCAACAAGTTGGGTTGTTGAAATGAGTACGCCTTACCTGCCAACTGAACTGTATGCAGTTGAAAATGGAAAATTAAGGCGATTAACGCATCATCAGGATTGGTTGAATAATATTAAACTGGCGCATGTTGAAGGATTTAGTTCGACAAGCAAAGATGGCACGAAAGTGTCGGGTTTGCTTTATACAATGGATAGCTTGAAGTCAAAAAAACTTCCTTTTATACTTTACATTCATGGCGGGCCGGTAGGACAGGACGATTACACGTTTGATGATATCCGCCAAACTTTAGCTGCCGAAGGTTATGCTGTTGCTGCTGTAAATTACCGTGGAAGCAATGGCCGTGGGCTCGACTATTGCAAAGCGATAAATGCTGATTGGGGCAACAAGGAGGTTGTAGACCTGCTTGGTTCGGTCGATGAATTGATCAAAGATGGAATCGCGGACGCAGATCATTTAGGGATTGGTGGATGGAGTTACGGAAGTATTTTAACTGATTATACCATTGCGAGCGACACCCGATTTAAAGCGGGCATAGCAGGCGCAGGGAGCGCTCTGCAAACCACGATGTACGGCAGCGATGAATATGTGTTGCAATATGACAACGAGCTTGGGCCGCCATGGAAAAGCCAGGAAAAATGGATCAATTTATCCTATCCATTTTTCCATGCCGACAGGATCAAAACCCCCGTGTTGTTTATGTCAGGTCTGAAAGATTTTAATGTACCGACCGCTGGAAGCGAACAAATGTATATGGCGCTGAAACAACAAAATATACCGACAGAACTGATACTTTACCCCAATCAATATCATGAATTTACCGTCCCAAGCTACCAGGTGGATCGCTTAAAACGTTACATCGCCTGGTATAATAAATATCTTAAATAGCGGGGCCTGTAAAATTGAGGAAAAACTTATTAGCAATTAATTTACCTTTTTTTGTTCAGATGCAGGTATTGGTTTCGACTTTATCTTCCCGTCTTTTACGTTGATTGGTTGTACGACCGGTTCGTTCAATTTATAATATATGCCTTTGGCGTTTTTTAAACTGTCCATTTCTACCGGGGTGGCTGCTTTAAGTTTCTGTAAGGCCAAAGATGTCTTTTTCCAGTCACCAGCGTATTTTAAAGCAAATTGTACAGTGTCAGCTTTGCTGTAAAACGCCAGTATATTTTGTTGCAGTGGCATGGTAAGTTCAATAAATTTATTATCGCTCAGTTTGTCAAGCATATCATTATACGTTTTATCTCCTAATCCATATTCACCGGGGAAGGTGGGGTTGCCGGTATCATAATCTACGTCTTTCAGTTGTATTTTACCCTCGTGCAGTTTTGCCAGCTGTTCATCATAGTGTACCATAGCCGTATCAAAGCTCCTTACAAATAACTTTTCACCTTCCGGACCTACAGGTTGATATTTTAATACCTTGAACGGACCTATTTTAGGCATAACCCGGACAATAACCGCTAATACCCGTTCAATAAATTTCGGCTTCTGCCTTGATGAACCAAACTCTTTGTAATAAGCTTTCCTTTTCATCCTGTAATGAAAAGTGTGTTCGTTAGCGCTTGGGTTTAATTTTTTGATGTCATTTTTCTTTAAAAGCCACGCCGTACGGGTAATTGTGGGTAGTAAACTTTTAACCGACCACCTGAAAGTGGAGATGGTAAGATCGAGATTGCTAAAAACGGTGTTTATGTCCTGCCCGTAGGTCTTTAAAAACGCCCTTTCCAAAACTGGTTTCGCTACCTCGAATCCAATAAAGTCATGATAGTTTTGCGAGGCATAGTTTCCCCTTGCGGTCTCAAGCACATCAAATGAAATTTCGACCCGGCTATGTGAAATATGATCTTCTTCATAGGTTACCACCGGGCCGAATTTTTCTTTCATTTCGGGGTAAACTATCGGAACCACATGATTTGTTGCTAATGAATGCCCGTATTTATCACCCATATAATGACATAGCGCACCTAATGCAAAAGCATATTCGTTCAGGTTTTGTGCTTCCGAGATCAGGTTTTCAACAAAATCACCGCTGCGAACATAATGTGCCAGGTTGGTAAAATAAACATTGCCGAACGGAAAATACCCCATATCAGCAATCAGGCAACCACCGTAGGCATATGCATGAGCTTTTACCAGATCGCTGTCTGCGGCTGCCGGATACTTGTATTTTAACAAAGGGAGTATACTTTTTTTCCAGCTGGCATCAACCAATGCCTCATGGGTTAGTACAGAATATGCCCTTGAAGACTTTGGTATAAATGATACAAGAATAACAAGTATGATTATATACCTGAGAGGTATTTTTAGCTTCGGCATAATGTAAAATGGAAGGGTTTAAGATTAAAGGAATAAAACCCGAAATTGTTTTACAAATACTGAATTGCATCGGAAATGAAGGCACTATTTATAAAGCAATTATCGCTGTATAATTACCATGAGAAAGACTTGTATAGTGACAGTGGACAAATCTCCGGTTTTCGGTCTTGCCGATCCGGTAAAAATAATTGCCCGTCGGTATGGTTTATGAATAAATGGGGCGAAGCAAATAACAGAAGCAAAAAAGGCGGCCCTGGAAAACAGGCCGCCTTTGAAATATATATTAGGAGTTATTAAATTAATTCTGTTGTGGCTCGTCTGATGGTGTACCTACCACTTTATAAGCCTTATTTCCTTTGGTATCAATTGTTTCCTGGTAATAATAATCATCCGGAGACACAAAGAAAGTTTCGCCATTTAGCCTGATCCTGCGTGTATCCTGTGGCAGTTGTTCATAAATGTCACCTTTTTGTGGTTCAGGAACATTATTTACTCCACCATTTTGTTGTGGAGCGCTGCTATATCCGCTATTATCAGGAGCCGGGCCATTATATCCACCATTATCGGTACCGCCGTTGCCAGTGTCTAACTTACCGTCTTTACCTGCAATTACGTAAGCAGTGGTGCCATCATCTTTAGTAACCGGCTGATAATACACACCGTTCAATTCATAATATTGCTGACCGTCGATAGTAATTTGTTGTGCACCGGCTGGTAATTGTGTAATTTCAGCACCCAGTGGCGGTTCAACTACTGTGTATTGGTTGTTATTCTGTTGGTAATAAAATCCGTTGCTATAGTAGTATGGTACATTGTCCCAATAGAAAGGATAATATCCGTAAGGTAAAAATCCTACACTAAAACCAATACGTGGCCAATATAAACTGGCATAAAAGCCGCCGTTCCACCAGTAGCCGCCACGGCCACCCCACCAGCCACGGGCACCCCAGTAATGAGGGCCGTAATAGCCACCTCTGAAACCGTATCCGCCACGATAGCCATAACCACCTCTGTAGCCGTATGCTCCACGATACCCGTTGCCACCACGGTATGCATTTGCGCCATAGCGATTACCTGCATAACCCCGTGCTCCCACGTAACCCCTTGCACCACCTGCATAACCCCTGTTGTTTACTCCCGGGCGGGCAGCGAAATTGTTAGCTCTGTAACCTCCATTTCCGCGTTGAAAATTAGATGACCTTTGAGGGGCTGAAAATGACCGCCCACCTGAAAATCCACCTCTGCTGGCAGCAACAGCATGACCGCCGCCGCCTGAGCGACCACCACCACCTGAATGACCACCGCCACCGCCACCGCCTCTGCGTTGAGCGCCGGCCGGATTAGCTAAAAACAAACACATTAGTCCGCTTAAGCCAATTGTTAACAAATATTTATATGCACTTTTCATGATTGTTTTTTTTAACCTTTTTTTGGTTTTTATTTAATAGACTGAATTTAACGGTCACGGTTTAATTACACTTTATTTTTTATTTATACTTGCATAATGATGACAATGAACGTGGAAAATACCTGAAGTCATTTTTTGCGGGAAAATACATTGTTTAACTATAAACGCTTATAAAGCAAAAAGAATACAACGCTAAAATTAATTATGATAAAAGACACCAACGCATTAAACCAGGTAGCCGAATTCCATCATACCTTTAAACACCCCATTGTTCAAAACCCTGCTATCCCGTCAAAAGAAAGATGCGAATTGCGTATTTCGCTTTTGGCCGAAGAACTAAAAGAGTTGCAGCAGGCCGTAGAGGATAATAATTTAACTGAAGTTGCCGATGCTTTATGCGACATTCAATATGTGCTTGCGGGGGCTATCTTAGAATTTGGCCTTGGCGAAAAATTTAAAGAACTATTTGATGAGGTGCACCGCTCCAATATGAGCAAAGCTTGCAAAACCGTAGAAGAGGCGAACCTTACCATTGATCATTACAAAAACACTGCCAATACCGAATCGTACCATAAAGAAATAGACGGTTTGTTTTTAGTGTATCGCACAGCCGACAATAAGACATTAAAATCTATCAATTATTCGCCGGCAGATTTGGCTGTGATATTGAATTTGAATAGCTAAATTTTTTCCAATCTCTTTTTTGACGAAATCACAGAATTTAATCAGAACTGTCGCCACAGAACAATTCTGATTAAATTTTAGTTAAATCCAAAATCGAACATCCGAATTCCGAAATCCTTTTACACCCGCAAAAACGTCTTCTTTTCGTACAGGTAACGCAGGAACAACCATTTAACCAGCACAAGGGTTATTGCCAGTACAATCGCATTGTAAGGGTTGCCTACCAGTTGGCCTAACCATTGGAAGAATCCGTTATTGGCATAGCTCCATTTGATAAAGTGGCCTGAGATATAAATAAGGATGGAATTCATCCCGATGACTTTAAAGAAAAACGCCCATTTCTGATACCCCAAAACATCTATCACATAATAAAAAATAGACATCAATATTAAACTGATTCCTCCAACCAGCATCACAAATGAACTTGACCAAAGGTTTTTGTTGATTGGGAAATCGAAATTCCAGATTAATGAAATGATGATAAAGGCCACACCGAAAAGTGCCATGCGCACGGTTTTCATATTTGGCGTGATATCTTTCCTTTTTAATAGTATACCGGTTAAAATACCCAGGATGCCTGTACTAATGGCAGGAATAGTTGAAAACAAACCCTCCGGATCGTGCATATTTATTTTTGTACCTGGATAGGGTACATATAAATGCCCCGGCAATATGGTACGGTCTACATAGGATGCAAAATTCCCCTGCGGGGTAAGGTCCCCCGGGTGGAAGCCAGGCGCTGAAGTAAATTTGAGCAACAGGTAGTAACCCACAATAAACACCCAGAACCATATCATTTGCCATAATTCTTTTGAATATAGATAAATAATATTCGCAAACATATAAGCTATACCGATGCGCCCCAATACGCTCGGGAACCTGATATCGGCTATGGGTTGAATTTTAAGCCCGTTATTCACTAATAACCCCAACAGTACTAAAATAAAAGCTCGTTTAATAACCCTTAACATCAATTGCTCACGGCTTTTGCCTTTTTCCAATTCACGGCCTACCGAAAATGGGGTGGAAACGCCTGCCATAAACAGGAAAAGCGGGAAGATCATGTCATAAGCATGGAAACCGTTCCAGTCGGGGTGCTCAAATTGATTGCCAATCACTGTCCAGAAAGGTGATTTGGTAGTATCCCGGAGTGCGTGCATAATTTCATCAGCACCCATTATCCAGAACATATCAAAGCCACGCAGGGCGTCTAATGAATACAAGCGGGTAGGGGTGGAATCGAAATCATCTGCCGCCTGAACAGTTGCAGTTTGAGCCATAATAGTTTATTTATAGGTTTTAATTAGTAGGGAAAGGTAATCTTTTTAAATAATTTTACAAAGTGGTTTTGGTAACAAAGAAGTTATTCAAAATACTTTAAATCGTCTCTTACCCTAATTATCTCCATAAAAAAACCTCCAGACAACTGCCTGAAGGTTTTTTAAGTATTTAAACCCTTATCATTCACCTCTTTTCAAACCAAATTTCTCAATCTTGCTGTATAAATGGCTGCGCTGTATATCAATATCATCTGCAGTTTTTGATACATTCCAGTTGTTTTTCTCCAGTTTGAATTTGATATACTCGCGTTCGGCGTAATCTTTATATTCCTGGAAGTTACTGAAACGGTCGAAATCTGTTTGATGTCCGTTATTGCCACTAATCACCTCAACCGGCGAAGAGGGGTTGGCAAATATCTTTACATCATTATCCGTTATTATTTTATCGCTCAAAATAATTAAACGTTCAACCATATTTCGCAATTCGCGGATATTGCCCGTCCATGGGAGGGCTTTTAATGCATCCATAGCAGCTTCGGAAATCTTTTTAACCGGCATACCGTAATCATTGCAAATCTCATCCAAAAAGTTTTGGGTAAGCAATGGTATATCATCTTTACGATCTGTTAGGGGAGGTACGTGTATTAAAATAACGCTTAAACGGTGGTAAAGGTCCAAACGGAAAGTCCCCGCATCTATTTCCTTTAACAGGTCCTTATTGGTTGCTGCAACTACCCTTACATCCACATCTATCTCTTTTTCGCCGCCAACACGGGTTATTTTGTTTTCCTGCAGGGCGCGCAATACTTTGGCCTGGGTAGAGGCGCTCATATCACCGATCTCATCCAGGAAAAGCGTACCGCCGTTTGCAGATTCGAATTTCCCTATGCGTTGTTTGATAGCCGAAGTAAACGATCCCTTTTCGTGCCCGAATAATTCACTCTCAATCAGCTCAGAAGGAATAGCTGCGCAGTTAACCTCAATCAACGGTGCTGACGACCGGTTTGATTTCTCATGCAACCAGCGGGCAACCAGCTCTTTACCGCTGCCGTTGGCGCCGGTTATCAACACCCTGGCATCAGTAGGTGCAACCCTGTCAATGGTTTCTTTTATTTTTGAGATAGACTGCGACTCGCCAAGCATAGTGCGCACTTTGGCAACCCTGCGTTTTAATACTTTAGTTTCGGATACCAGGCTTCCCCTGTCGAGCGCGTTCCGAACGGTTATAAGCAGCCTGTTCAGGTCCGGCGGTTTGGAAATAAAATCAAATGCCCCTTTTTTGCTGGCCTCAATCGCTGTTTCAACCGTACCGTGGCCCGATATCATGATAAACGGAAGATCTGGTTTTAACAATAAACCCTCGGTGAGCACTTCCATGCCGTCAATCCGGTTCATTTTTATATCGCACAGAACCAGGTCGTAGTCGTTTTTTTGTATAAGTTCCAACCCGTCAACGCCATTGTCTATATCTTCAACGGTGTAATCTTCATATTCCAGTATTTCGCGTAATGTACTCCGGATTGCCCGTTCGTCATCAATGATTAAAATTTTCGCCATTTTTATTTTACCTGTACGCTGTTAAATATTTTATTTGCTAATTTAAGTAATTGTATAGAAAACTAAACACTTTTTACCGGATATTGTTTGAATATAAATTGAGAAAAATTGTGAGTGGTGAATTGCAAGTGGTGAGTAGAGTATTGTGAGCTACTTGAAACTGACAACTCACTACTCACACCTCACCATTCACCACTCACAAAAAAACCCTTTCCGTTTTACCGGAAAGGGCATTTATTTGCAGCAGCAAACCTGTAAGCCGGGTTCTGTTCCACCCGCTAAAGCGGACGGCTTCTATCATTAATCTGCTCCCGATGTCGCCATCGGGATTCAAGCAACCTACCCATCCCGGCGATCCACCTGTTGGCGGATACGGAAACGAGCAGCTCCGCTTCCGGGACCTATTTGGTTTTTCAACTCCTGAGGTTTACCGCGATCCCGGTCGCCCGGGAAAGCCGTGAGCTCTTACCTCACGTTTTCACCCTTACCCGTCATTACTGTCGGGCGGTATCTTCTCTGTGGCACTTGCTGTCGCCGGCTGCCGGCGCCTTCCCGTTAGGAAGCAGGATGCTCTGTGTTGCCCGGACTTTCCTCTCCCAAACAAAGCGCCGGGAGCGATAGAACGTTTTGCAGCGTAAAGGTAGGAATTTAAGTCGGGAAAGTCCGAAAGTCAGTAAAGTCCGAAAGATTAATTGCGGTAAGGTAGAGCCGTAATATTTTACGTGTGCAATGAAAATTCAGGTAGAGACGCAATATTTTGCGTCTCTAAGAGTAATTCAAGGTGGAGCGGAATACTTTGCGTCTCCATCGTAAATTCAAGGTAGAGACGCAAAATGTTGCGTCTCTACTTACAGTTATTCAGGTCTGTTCCAACCTGTGTAACATCTATTGTACCGCGTTTATTACCGAACGAATTGGCGACATAAGTGAGCACGTTGGCAATTTCAATAGGGGCGAGGTCGTTTGCAGGCATCTTCTCCGCAAACTCTCTTTTATTTATGGTAATCTTTCCCCTTAGCCCATTTTTGACAAGGCAGGGCAAAAGATGGACATTATTTTTTATAAAGACGGTATCAGTTAAGGGTGGGATCAATGCGTTCAACCCTTCGCCACTCGCTCCATGGCAATTCTGGCAATGGCTTTGGTACACCAGGCTCCCTGATGAATAATAGCGGGCAAACTCAATGCTTTGCTCGCTCTGGCAGGAAACTACCAGGATAAGCAACAGAAGCGAAATTCCAGCTATTATTCTAAACTTCATTGATTGGCTACCGGGGCAGGTTCGGCTTTTAAAGTTTTAATATCATCTATCAGCTGGCTCACCTGCTGTGGATTAGTACCGTCATACGAACCGCGTACCCGTTTTTGTTTATCTACAAGCACAAAATAGCCCTGGTGCACATACCCTCCGGGTACCGTAGTATCCTGGCTTACGGCAACTAAATAGCTTTTTTCGGCAAGGCGATAGGTGTCATCCTTTTTCCCCTGGATAAACCACCACATATTACCTGTTACACCCAATTTATCGGCATACTTTTTTAAAACTTTAACGCTGTCGTATTTTGGGTCGATGGTATAGGAGAGAATCTTTACATCCGGAGTATTTTTATAGGCGTTGTAAACATTCAGCATGTTACGCTGCATCACCGGGCAAATAGAAGGGCAGCTGGTAAAAAAGAAATCGGCTATATAAATTTTGCCGTTGAGATCTTTATCGCTGATGCTGTCACCATACTGGTTTACCAGTTTAAACGGTGGAATGGTTTGATAAATGGTATCGGTAACGTTTTGCCCGTTCACCACTTTGGTTATGGCCTGGCGGTTACCATAAATTGGCAAAGTTTTAATGTTATTACTATTGAATTTACACGAGCTCCAAAGCAAAGCAATACCTATGGCTAAAATCAAGGTCCTCATTTCATTTTCATTTTTTTAAGGTATTGGTCGGATGAGGATAGGGCAGCATTAATTTCTGAGTCGACCTTTGTAATTAATTTTTTTTGCGAATGAAGGTAAATCATTCTTTCTACAGGCAATTTACCGGTCATATCCGGATCAAAATTATGCATCCAGGTATCCATGGCACTGTCTGCGTTGGTAACCTCACTTAAGTACCTGCTTACCGAATCCTTTAACAACGCAGTTGTATCTTTTTTCACCATGCTGTCAAGCAACGTTTTATTTTTTAATAGCAACTCGTCGTTACCCATTACCTTTTCATGCATGGCAATCACACTATCCTTAACAGCTTTTTCCTGTGCTTTATTATCAGCACACCCTGATATCATCAAACCGGCAATTACGGGTAGAATTATTTTTTTCATCGGAGGTTTTTAAAAGTGGCCCAAATATAAATATTGAAAGCGCTAAAATTTTACCTGATGAAAAATATATAATCGGTAGGGGGCAGTTGTTCAACCCCGGCGGCTATCAGGTGCTGGCCTGCCTGCGCCCGGTGGTGGGTGCCATGATTAATTACATGAGTTAAAATATCGCTCAGTTTATTTTGATAGCTATCGCCTTTCAAATTTTTATAGCCAACGACCCGGTCAAAATCCTCCGGCTGCAATGTATCCAAAAAGCTTAACCAGGCAGTGTTATTTTCGGCTATAATGCAGGTGAACGTTTCGGCAGGCCAATCTGGCCATACACCGCCAATAATTACAGGTAATCCTTTGCATCGGTTAAACCATACTTGTTGGGCCGCCAACAAATGGGCCATTAGTTTTACTGGTTTTTCGGGATTATTTATTTTGATGATCAGATCCGCGATCTGTCCATTGGCAAACCTGTCGTAGTTAAATAGGCTTTTAAAGTGATCTTTCATAAAACAAAGTTATGTGCTTAAGGTAACCTAATATCCATGAAAAGAAAAAAATATTCGATATAGCTTAGGATATCCGCCGGCTGGCGGACGTCAATTGCAGCTTCTTTCGGACTTCCGGACTTCACTGACTTCCGGACTAAACTAAAACAGGCTAAACTGTTTATCATCCTTTTTATTTAAAGAGAGCGCAGGTTGTTTCAGTTTGGCAGCGGTAAATTCAAAAAAATCCAGCTTTTTATTAAAGGGGATCTCTTTAAATATTTTGAAAGTTTTATCGTAGCCTATGGTTTCCCGGCGCAGGATGGTGAGTTTATCAATACTGAAACGTTCATTCCATTGCAGGGTTTTAAAATGAGGCCAAAGCTGTTTAAAATTATCGTGAGGGATATTGCGGGTTATGGTAATATGTGGCTCAAATGCCGGTGTATTAAAAAACCTCCGCAATAGCTTAAACCAAAGTTTTGTTGCCGGGGTGCTTGTTAGTTTGGCATAGATGGTTTGAGATTCCTGCTGGTCGAAAAAATCAAAGCCATTAATATCCATTACCAGGGGCGGCAAAGTTTGCAGGTCGCGCTCCAGTTTGGGCAGCAGCGGCTCAATCCATACGGGCCTTTTGCGGGGCCACGGTTGAACGGTAATATGCGCTTTTGAATAATGACTCGCATATTCGCCGATCGTTATAAAACTTTGTTCCTTCAATTTTTTAACGTTATTAATAATGCTATCCGGTGGCGTAAGCAATATTAAATAATCATGATAGCCTGTCATTTTGCTTTAGTTTTAGAACACAATTTTACTAATATTTTTAGCAAATACCAAATCTTTTTTTACATTTGTACTATGAGCGCCAAACGGATCATCATGCATATCGACCTTGATTCCTTCTTCGTTTCGGTGGAGCGGAAGTTTGATCCGTCACTCATCGGCAAACCGGTACTCATCGGCGGCTCTGCGGACAGGGGAGTGGTGGCATCATGCAGTTACGAGGCACGTAAGTTTGGCATCCACTCGGCCATGCCCATGAAACAGGCGATGCGCCTTTGCCCGCATGCCATTATTGTAAGGGGTGCGCATGGCAGATATTCTGAAGCCAGTGCCGAGGTTACAGAGATTATCCGGCAATCAGTGCCGATGTACCAAAAAACGTCGGTTGACGAGTTTTATATTGATTATACGGGCATGGACCGTTTCCATAACTGCTACCAGCACGCCAGCGAAGTGCGGCAAAGGGTTATACGTGAAACGGGCCTGCCAATTTCATTTGGGATGTCATCAGGCAAAACGGTGGCAAAAATGGCTACCAACCAGGCAAAGCCAAACGGGCAATTGTATATACCACACGGTAAGGAGAAAGCGTTTTTAGCCCCCCTTAACATCAATAAGATTCCCGGCCTGGGCGACAGCACTGCCGCCAAATTGTACCCCTACGGTATCGAAAAAATAGGCGACCTGCAGCGCACCAACCTGAAATTTTTAGAGACTATTTTAGGCAAATACGGCAGGTTTTTGTGGGACAAGGCCAATGGGATTGATGAAGGCGAAGTAGTATCAGCCAGCGAGCGAAAATCCATATCCACGGAGCATACCTTCCATACTAATATATCCGACAGGCAAAAGATTGAAACCATACTCGTGTCCATGACGGAAGAACTCGCCTCGAAGCTTCGGCGGGAAAATAAACTGGCATCGTGCCTTGCGATAAAGGTGCGTTATGCCAATTTCGAGACCCATACCCAGCAGGAAAAGATCGCACTAACGGCAGCTGAGCACATCTTGATCCCCGGTGTTAAAAACCTGTTAACCTGCGCCTGGAACAGTAATCGCCCAATAAGATTGATAGGCGTTAGGCTAAGCAACCTGTGCAGCGGGCTTTATCAAATCAACCTGTTTGAGGATAACGAGGAACGCATTAAACTTTATCAAGCCCTGGACAAGATCAACTTTAAGTTTGGCGAAAAAACGGTTTGTCGTGCCGCCGGGATGGAGATCGGTACAAGGAATTTTAACCCGTTTATGAGGGGGTGATTAGGGTTTATTAGATTTTAGGATGCGAACGCATTTCTCAGTTGCATCTAACGAATTTCATCAAATAAAATAGTTCAATCGATTCACGAAGTCTTGGTGGATAAGGTCGAAAATACAAGGTGTCGTTATCAAAACGGAAGGTGCTTATTGTTTTTGTACCTTTTTCATTAAACCGTATCATTAAGCCAGGCAATATTTTATAGGTAAATTTAAGTGGCTCTTTGAATTCCATATCCCCAGATCTGCTCATATAATGTACACTGGCTGTATTGTTTTTGTTGAAAATAAAAAAGCAGGTATCGGTTTTAGACACCATCGAGGGGCCTTTCGGTTTTCCGGCATGCACATCATAGGCATTCCTTGGCAAATAGACGCCGAGCCACTTGCCAACGATCTTATTATTTGAAAGTTGACAAAAGCCAATTGCGGGACACAGCGTGAAAAGCAAAAGCAACAATTTCATGCCCTAAGTTAGGCAATCTGATCGTCAAAATCCTACAATCCTATAATCCTACGAATCTTAGTTCAGACAAGCATCTTCTTCATCAGCAAATCCGTTTGCAAATCATCACCCAACATAAATTCGTGGCTGCCGCATACTTCGAAACCGTAGCGTTGATAAAAGCCCAGAGCTTTATCGTTATGTTCCCAAACGCCCAGCCATACATATTCAAATTGCTTATTGTGGGCTATATCAAGCGCAAAATCCATCAGTTGCTTGCCGATACGTTTGCCATGATGTTCGCCGGAAACATAAATACGCTCCACTTCTACAGCATTTGCATCCCGGAATTCAGTTTGGGCATCATTGAAATTTAGTTTTAGATAGCCAACAACCTCATTGTCCAGCATAGCAAAATAAAATTCAGAATTGGGGTTGGATAGTTCATCCAGTATCCTTTGTTGCGTAAATGCAACCGACGAATAAGCCTCCATATTGGCAGGTTCGTTCAGGTGGTCGAAGAATTCGTAAAATGTTTTTTTGCTGAAGGTGAGCAACTTGTCAGCTTCGGAAATTTGTATGCGTTGAATTGTGATCATGATTCGTTTTGAAAATGTGCTAATTTGAAGATTTGAAAATGATTTTCAATCATCAAATTTTCAAATTGTCAAACTTTCAAATTAAGTTAGTCAAACTGCTCTTGTAAACGAATTAAACGATCGATCATCAAATTCAATTTCTCTTCTTCATTTTTAAACATTCTTGGTTTTAGATAAAAAGTGATGAATAAAAACCAAATGATGGTTGAGCCGTAGGTGATCAGCTTAAAGTAAAGCGGGGCATTCTCCAATATTTCAATAAAATATAAAGCAAGCCCGGTACTGATCAGCAACATAAACACATAGTAAAACCAGCCGATAACTTTGCTGCGGTTTTTCTGGTACTCTTTCAGTGTGTTTAAGTATTCGGTGGGGTTTTGTGTAAGGTCGTGTTTGTTAAGAATGTGGTAATGACGTACGATAAGGGACAAATACATCAGCATGGCTACCAAAATAATAAGGATGCCGGTAGTGGTTGCAGGCGACCGGAACGCGAAGAAGAATGTAATAATAAAAGCGCATACCACCAGGGCAATCATGGCAACAATACCCCAGTATAGCCTGCTGGTAATACTGCGGATACCTTTCTTTACCTGCTTCAGCGCCTCATCCACCGAAAGCTTGTCGGGTTTTGGCTGTCCCTGCCAAACCGACATCAAATGCTCAAACTCTTTCATAGTGGTTATATAATTCTGTTAATTTTTGTTTTATGCGATGGATCTTCACCCTCAAATTCCCCTCTGATATACCCGAAACGTCAGCAATTTCGGGGTATGGCACTTCATCAAGCACCATGGTTATGATAATTCTTTCCGATTCTTCCAACTTCGATATACATTTATAAAGCAGTGCCACCTGTTCGTTTTTCTCAGATAGCTCTTCTTTTTTATTTTCCGAAATAAATGGTGTCAACTCGTCTTTTGCCTGGCGTTTTTCTGAACGGAGGTAGGTAAGGCAGGTATTTACAGCAATGCGGTATATCCAGGTAGAGATCATTGCCTGGTTGCGGAATTTTTCAAGGTTTTGCCAAACTTTTAAAAAGGTTTCCTGTAAAAGGTCGCTCGCAGCATCATCATCCCCGGTATAACCGTAGCACAAATGGTAGATCTTTTTTGAATTGGCTTCGTAAATTTTCTTAAAAGCTGCCTCTTTATCTGCCACTATCAGTTAATTTTTATTGGTTAGATGTTATCGCCCTGTAAATGTTACAGCGCATGTTCATTCTTGTAAAACCAGGGGAATTTCTTTTCGGCCTCATTCAGCAAGCTGTTATAACTTTCGCTGTAATCAAACTGCAGGTCCTCATGTAATTTACCAACCAGGGTTTGTATCTTGATGATCTGTCTCACCAGGATCAACCGCATGGGTTTATAGGATGTCTTCCTGTCGGTATATTCAATATAATTATAACAAAAGTTAAGCAGCAGGTCTATTTCGGCCTGTTTGGACCCAATGAATTTGGTGTACTTCCCGATCAGCCTTAATGTTTTACGCAGGTATTTAGCAGCATTGTAACTTTGCGCGGGTAACTGACTGTACATAAAGCCTACTTCAGCTTTAACTTTTTCTATAAAAGCATGCTCATTACTTGCTTCAAACAGCAGGTAGGCCAGCAGTTCCTTGTTCTCTTTTTTATAACGGGCAAGGCGCAGAATCAGTTCAGCTGTTTGTATGGACGACAAATGCTGTAATTCCTTCTTTATATCCTGTAAGCCAAAATCGCTGATGCTCATTATTGTGATAGAAGCGTGCAAATTACGAATTTAAATTATCCGGACATAGTTATAAAGGTTTGGGCAGATGTGAGTACATCACTATTACATCATTATGGTATCAATATTGATATAATTGTTTTCGCCACAATTAAAATTCTTGATATTCAAATCCTAATCAATATTATTGTATAACCAATTAGTCAATTTTTCAAGTGCTTAATTAATAAATAAACCATGTCGGCAGATACTGTTAATGTAAATGGCAAAGCGAAGGCCCAATATACTTATGATGCAATTGTGATCGGTTCAGGCATCAGCGGGGGATGGGCAGCAAAAGAATTAACTGAACGCGGCTTAAAAACCATTATGCTGGAACGCGGCCGTAATTTTGAGCATTTAAAAGATTATAAATCGGCAGCGAAAGATCCATGGGAATTTGAGCACAGGGGAGCGGTTACCCAGGAGCAGCGCAAAGTTCGCCCGGTTATTTCGCGCGGATGGGGCGCCAGCGAACCCATTATGGATTATTGGGCCAACGAACAGGATGCACCCTATACCGAAATAAAGCCATTTAACTGGTGGCGTGCTTACCAACTGGGCGGCCGCTCCATTTTGTGGGGACGCCAGAGTTACCGCTGGAGCGATTTTGATTTCGAGGCGAATTTAAAAGATAGCTGGGCGATTGACTGGCCCATCCGGTATAAAGACCTTGCACCCTGGTACGATCATGTGGAGAAATTTGCTGGCGTAAACGGTTCGATTGAAGGGTTACCACAATTACCCGACGGTCACTTTTTAAAACCAATGGATTTGAATGTGGTGGAGAAAGATGTAGCCGCGCGCATTAAACAGCACTATAATAACAACCGGCACATGATTATAGGCCGTAGCGCCAACCTTACAGAAGCCATCCCCGGGCGCACAGCCTGTCATTTCCGCAACCGCTGCTGGGAAGGTTGCCCTTTTGGAGGATATTTTAGCACACAATCATCTACGTTACCAGCAGCTGTAGCTACCGGGAATTTAACGGTAAGGCCTTTTTCAATTGTCACAAAAATCATCTACGATAAAAACACGCAAAAGGCCACCGGAGTTGAAATAGTTGATGCCGAAACGCACCAAACCTATGAATACCACGCCAAAATAGTTTTTGTAAACGCATCAACGTTAAACAGCGCCTGGGTATTAATGAATTCGGCAACGGATGTATGGGAGGGGGGCTTAGGCAGCAGCAGCGGCGAATTGGGGCATAATATTATGGACCATCATTATAATTTGGGTGCATCTGGTACCGTTGAGGGCTATGAGGATAAATATTACTTTGGCAGAAGGCCAAATGGGGTGTACGTAGTAAGGTTTGCCAATTTGCCCGGCGATAACAAGAAACGCGATTTTATGCGCGGTTTCGGTTACCAGGGTGGTGCAAGCCGCGAAGGCTGGAGCAGGAATGTTGCTGAACTGAATGTAGGCGCGGCCTTTAAAGAAGCCATCACAGAGCCGGGCCAATGGACTATAGGCATCGGTGGCTTTGGCGAATTGTTGCCTTATCATGAAAATAAAATAACCCTCGATCCAAACAGGAAAGACAAATGGGGCTTACCAGTTTTAGCGATGGATGCCGAGATAAAAGATAACGAAAAGAAAATGCGGATTGCTATTGTTGCCGAGGCGAAAGAAATGCTCGAGATCTCGGGCATAAAAAACGTGCAAACCTGGGATCACGGGCACCACGTTGGCGACGGCATACACGAAATGGGCACTGCACGCATGGGCCGTGATCCAAAGACCTCAGTTTTGAACGAACATAACCAGGTTTGGGATGCTAAAAATGTATTTGTAACTGATGGCGCATGTATGGTTTCGTCAGCTTGTCAAAATCCGTCGTTAACGTATATGGCTTTAACTGCAAGGGCGGCAAATTTTGCGGCGGATGAATTAAAAAAGGGAAACTTAGGTTGATTAAGTTGATTGGGGAAGTGGTTAATTAAGTTAATTAATTTCACCCCGGTCTTTAAATCAGCTATCATCAAAAAACAACTAAGTCAACTTAATCGAACATAATCAACTTAATCAACCGAAAATGAAAAATAAATTATTGATAATAAATGCATTATTGCTTCTTACCTTAAGCGTTTTTGCGAAACCAAAAGTATTGATATTCTGCAAAACAGCAGGCTTTCACCATGCATCAATTGCCGTCGGCATTCCGGCCATTATAAAACTTGGGCAGGAAAATAACTTTGATGTAGATACTACGACAGATTCAAGGAAATTTACCTATGATAATTTAAAGCAATATGCTGCGGTAATATTCTTAAGTACAACTGGCGACGTTTTAAATGATGCCCAGCAGGCTGAATTTGAAAAATACATCCGCGCAGGCGGTGGATTTGTTGGCGTACATGCCGCTACCGATACTGAGTACGACTGGGCCTGGTACGGCAACCTTGTGGGTGCATATTTTAAAAGCCATCCGGCTCAGCAAATGGCAACACTTCATGTAATTGACCATAACTTTATAGCCACCAAGAACTTACCTGATGAGTGGAAACGCTTTGACGAATGGTATAACTATAAATGGATATCGCCTAATCTGCATGTGCTGATTACGATAGACGAAAAAAGCTACACCGGCGGAGCTAATGGCGATAATCACCCTATGAGCTGGTACCATGATTACGATGGGGGCAGAGCGTTCTATACTGAACTCGGTCATACTGATGAATCTTATTCAGATCCACTTTATTTAGGTCACCTTTTGGGGGGCATTAAATATGCGATGGGGGTGAAGTAGTTGATGTTGAAATGTTGGAAGGTTGAAACGTTGGAACGTTATTTTTTTGGTAGTGGATTTTGAGACCTATTCCGCCAATCAAAGCAATTAACTACTTTTAACCTTTCAACATTACAACATTTCAACATTTCAACAACTAACATGAAGACATGGCTATTAGTATTTATCGGAGGGGGTATTGGTAGTCTGTTGCGTTACCTGGTGAGCAAATGGGTTAACGGAAGTATTGTTTCAGTGTTCCCTTATGCTACTTTCATTGTTAATGTAACAGGCTGTTTCCTCATTGGTTTTGTAATGTTTTATTTTACGGAAACACGCTTTGGCGCAATTTCCCTGCCGTGGCGGCTTTTTTTGGTAACGGGTATTTGCGGCGGCTATACTACTTTTTCTTCCTTTTCTTCAGAAAACTTGTTGCTGCTGACCAATAACCAGGTTTTTATTTTCCTTGCCTACACTTTCGGAAGTTTGGCCCTTGGGTTCCTGGCGACCTGGTCTGGCATTTTTCTTGCTAAAACTATTTAGTATGAAAACCGATAAAATATTAATTGTTGCGGACGATAGTGAGTCTTCCATTAAGGTGATTGAATATGGTTTTAATTTAGCCCAGGCTCTCTCTGCAAAAGTAATATTATTAAATGTAGTTGATCCAATCTATTCTCTTGGAAATCCCGATGCCGGGATATTTCCTGATGATGCTTTGGTGGCTTCACAAGCCAGCGCAGTTACTTTTTTGAGCGCAATGAAAGAAAGTTACGGCGCAGGTATCGATGTTGAACTATTGATTCCGGTAGGCAATGTCCAAGCTGCGGTTTGCAAAACTGCGGAGCAGCAAGGTGCAGATCTCATTGTTACCGGTACTCGCAGCCGTACGGGGCTTGCCCTTTTATTTAGAGGAAGTGTTGCTGAATCAATCATCCATCATTCACCTGTTCCCGTATGTGTAGTGCCGATGGGCGAATGATCCTTGAAAAAGTCCCTGACAGATTTTATCCGTTGGCAAATGGTCAATATTTAAAGCTGATAAAGCGTATCTGCTTTTAAAGGGGAAAAAGAAAAAAAATATACTTCTAATTAATTAATGCTGAATATATGTTATATTTGATTAAAGCAACTATTAATTTTAGGAGGAATTTATAACCTACTCCCTTATCGCAGGCAAATAAATTTCCTTTTACGGCCAATTGCCCTATAATAGAATAATAAGCGGTGCCATTGCGTAAATGGCAGTTATTTTTTGATACCTGAATCGTAAAACATTAAAGTCATGAAAATCAAAACAAATCGCCATTTGTTTTACCAATTATCTATTCAACAACGCTTGCCGCTTTTGATTTGTACACTATTACTTTCGGCTATAACAATTTATGGCTTTGCAAATTATTATAGCCTGAAAAAAGCAACTTTAATTATCGGGGAAAACCGGCTCAGCTCGCTAACTGATCAAATGAGCACAATGTTTGGACAATCATCAGAGGGCTTATTAAATATCGGTAATTCTACAGCGACCCAAAGTACGCTGATCCAATGCCTTAAATCAAACGGGAATAAATTTCGTAAAGAAACAATTGGCGCGCTTAATAAATTACACCGGGACAGCAATTGGGTTTCAACAACATTGGTGAATGCCAGCATGGCACCTGTTCTGCGTTCAGATAATTCAACAAGAGAATTAAAAATTAACTTAAAGAGCGTTATACAATACGATAATGTCAGTTCAAATTCAAGCCGGGTAGGAAAGTTATACAACATAAACGGAACAATGTATTATCCTGTTATTATTGTGGTAAACGAAGAAAAGCAAATAATAGGGTACATTATTTCCTGGGTAATGGTGAATACCTCCCAAAAAACAGTAACGCAATTTTCTAAGCTCATGGGTACTGGTGCGGGTTTTTATATCGTAAACACCGATGGAAGCCTTTGGACTAACCTGGTAAAGCCCATAAAGGCAAAACCGGTGGCAATTAACACCAAGGGCAAAATAATGGAATATACTGATGCCGATGGCAGGCTGCTGATGGCAAGTGCAAAAATTATACCCGGTACCGCCTGGATCATTATGATTGAGTTCCCGGAAGATAAATTATTGGCCAGCTTATCCACTTTTGTGAAATGGATCTTCGGCATAGGTTTAGTTCTTATGGCAGTTGGCATTTTTGCTGCATGGATAATGAGCCGTAATATAACAAAGCCGTTAAACCGGCTCACGATAGCCGCCACCGCTATCTCAAAAGGAAATTACTCAATTTCCGAACCAATTACCCTACCCAAAAATGACGAATTAGGAAAACTGGCCAATGCTTTTAATTTTATGGCAACCCAGGTACATCAAATGCACCAGAGTTTAGAAAATAAAGTTGAAGAACGTACAGCCCAGCTTGAGGCTGCAAATAAAGAACTTGAAGCATTTTCATATTCTGTTTCTCATGATTTAAGGACACCCTTAAGAGCGATAAATGGTTACTCCATTATGCTCAAAGAGGATTATGAATCAGGGCTTGACCAGGAAGGGAAAAGAATCCTCGGAAATATTATTACCAATGCCAGAATGATGGGGCAATTAATTGATGACTTGCTTTCTTTTTCACGTCTCGGCAAAAAAGAATTGGCAAAAACATTAGTAAATATGCAATTACTAGTTGCTGCTGTTGTCGAGGATCTATTACAAAACGAGCCTGAAAATAAGTACTATGTCGTAACCGGCACGTTGCCACCTGTTGAGGCAGACCAGGTTATGATCAAACAGGTTGTTGTAAATCTTATCAGCAACGCTATAAAATATTCCTCAAAAATTGCCGGACCCGAGATAGAAATAGGAGCAATAAATGAAGACACAAACACTGTTTATTATGTAAAAGACAATGGGGCAGGATTTGATATGGCTTATTCAGATAAATTATTTGGTGTTTTTCAGCGGCTCCACTCACAGGAAGAATTTGAAGGTACCGGCGTAGGCCTGGCCCTTGCAAAACGGATCATTGAAAAACATAAAGGAAAGATATGGGCAGAGGGTGCAATAAATAAGGGGGCAACATTTTATTTCAGCATACCTAAAAATTAAATATATGAATGACGAGAAAGTAGAAATCTTATTAGTTGAAGATAATCCCCATGATGCCGAAATGACCATCAGGTCGCTGAAAAAAGTAAATTTAGCCAACAGCCTGATACATTTAAAAGATGGCGCCGAAGCGATTGATTTTATTTTTGCAAAAGGAATGTTTGCTGGCCGGCAAATAGAAAACAAACCCAAAGTTATACTGCTGGATATTAAAATGCCTAAAGTTGATGGCATTGAGGTATTGAGGCAAATTAAATCTGTCGATGCAACTAAAACCATACCCGTCGTTATCATGACTTCTTCAAAAGAAGAACAGGATATTATTACAAGTTATGATCTTGGCGTTAATAGCTATGTGGTAAAACCAGTTGATTTTGAAAGTTTTGCAAAGGCTGTCTCAGAACTTGGGTTATATTGGTTAATTACTAACCAGGCAGCCGGATAATTTATAAATACTACCATACCATGATCCGCGATTTAAAAATAATACATATTGAAGACGTTAAAAGCGATGCGGAGCTTGTTGACTGGATCCTGAAAAAATCAAAGATAGCGTTTGAAATGATCGTTGTTGACACCCGTGAACAATATCAGAAGGCCCTTATTGAATTTCATCCCGATATCGTCCTTTCAGACCATTCATTGCCTACATTTAATTCACTTGAAGCCCTGAATATCCTGAAAGGAAGCGGGCTTGATATTCCTTTCATCCTCATAACGTCTACAGTTTCAGAAGAATTTGCTGTAAATGTAATGAAAGAAGGGGCATCAGATTATGTGCTAAAAGACAGGCTTCAACGTTTGCCCAATGCCATAATCAATGCTATAGAAAAATTCCAATCCGATTTCGACAAGCAAACTTATCTGAATAAAATTGTAGCAAGCGAAGCCTTATTTACAAAAGCTGAATTAATAGCAGGATTCGGCACCTGGAGATATAATATTCTTACAAAGGCCATCAACTGGTCGGCCGGCACTTATCCCTTACTTGGATATAATAATGATGAAGTTGAACCGTCTTACGATAATTTTTTAAAGAACATAGCCCCCGATGATGTTGACTTTGTTAAATCTGTTTTTGATGATGCTGGCAATGTATTATCGGCAGAGCGGGATTTCAGAATAATTAATAAGGACGCGAGTATCAGGTATGTACACACACAATATGAACTGGAAGTAAATGAAAAAAACGAACCTGAATATCTGATTGGGTTTAACCAGGATGCCACACGTTCGAAACTGGCACAAATAGAAATACAAAATCACCTGGAAGAATTAAAAGCAGCCGGAGAGCGGCAGTCAGCCATCTTAAATGCGCTGCCTCCAAATATTGTACTGCTTAACGAAGCCGGAAAAATTGTTGCGGTAAATGAGTCATGGAAAAAATTTACCCTTCAAAATAACCTTGGGGTGCCAAAATATGGTATTGATTATAGTTATACCGCAATTTCGGAAAAGGCAACCGGGGTTGATCAGGTATCGGGAAGGCAAATTGCCAATGGGATTAAAGAGGTAATTACAGGAATAATTGAGGAGTTTTCGCTGGAATACTCCTGCTATTCAAAAAACAAAAAGGCATGGTTTCAAATTATCGTTGCTCCGCTTACAGATAAAACAAAAAAGGGAGCCGTTGTGCTCCATATTGATATCACCGAAAGAAAACTCGCTGAAGAATTAATGCTTCAATCCGAAGCTAACCTTAAAACGATCTTTGAAAATACCGATGTTGCTTATGTTCTTTGCAATGCCGAGAATAAAATAATCTCTTTTAATACCAAAGCCAGTGAACTTTGCCAGGAACTTTTTGATAAAAAATTAAAAACTGGCAATCTGGCCTTTAGTTATTTCCCAAAAAATAAAATACCCAATTTAAAAGAAGCTATTGAAAAAGTAGCAAACAACGAAAAAGTTACCTATGAAACAAGTTACGATCTTAAAGATGGGTCTGTTAAGTGGTTTGAGGTAAGGTGGGCCGGAGTAGCAAATGAAAAAACGATGAATATTGGGTTCATCCTGGCATTTAAGGATATAACAGATAGAAAAGTGGCAGATCTTGAAAGGGATAAAATGACAACCGATCTCGTTCAGCGCTATAAAGACCTTGAACAATTCACTTATATTGTTTCGCATAATTTAAGGGCGCCTGTAGCCAATATTATTGGGCTTTCGGATATGCTGAGTAGTTTTGATTTTGATATGAGCGATAACGATGAGGTTTTAGCCGCACTTTCAACGTCAATTAATGTTCTTGATCAAATAATTATGGACCTGAACCATATCTTACAGGTACGCAGCAATATTAATGAACAAAATGAAAAGTTCTCATTCTCGCTTTTGCTTGAAGAAGTAAGCAAAAGTTTAAACAACCTGATCGAAAAGGAAAATGTAACCATTAAGTCGGATTTTACGGGATGTGACAATGTAATCTCTATAAAAAGCTATATGCACAGCATTTTTTATAACCTCATAATAAATGGTATAAAATACAGGAGGCAGGATGTTGAACCTGTTATAGCCATCTATAGTCGGATACGGGAAAATAAACTGGAGATTACTTTTAAAGATAACGGAAAAGGTATTGATGAGAAAAACTTTAAAAACCTCTTCGGATTGTATAAACGCTTTGACACCAGCGTTGAAGGCAAGGGCATGGGCTTATTTATGGTTAATATGCAGGTTGAAAACCTTGGCGGTAAAATAAATCTTCAGAGCGAATTGGGAAAAGGTTCGGTATTTAAATTGGAATTGCCAAATGTGGTATGCACAGAATAGCTCGAACAGAATCTGTTTTTTATTTAAAGTTTAACCTGTCCGGCAAGTTCTTTTTCATTTAACAATGATACTTTCAGTTTGCGTTGTGTGTGCGCTGAAATAACCCAGGCATGTCGGGCTGATATTTGTAGGTGGATTTGACGGTGCAACTCCGCCACCCGGGGAATCGAGCTGCTGATCCATCAGCGTTACCCAATAAGTAAAAATTGGCTTATCAATGCATTGCATTTCAACCCTAACTGAATCACCCGGATAAATATCGGTTGCATTTTCCACCAGGTCGCCATTAACATATCTTCCGTTTGTAAATTCATCATCATAAGCAAAAATGGCGTTTACCTGAACGTTGTTTACCCAAAGCACAAAACGGTATTGATTGGCAACTCCCGGAGGATCCTGCAAGTGAACTGTTATTTCTTTTCGATTGTTTTTTGTATTAAAATCATTATTTTTCGAAGTAACGGAATCAAGCGGAACGGAAGCCGGCATTACAGAGGTGGCGGAGTAGGTTATGCCCCCCGTTACCACGGTCATTTTATAAGTTCTGCCGGCTATCCCGGCCATTTGAATTGCTGTATAGGTACCCTTCGGACCTTCTGAAAAAGGGTAAGTGTTCCCCTCATCATCAGTTACTGTGACTGTTGCGCCTGTGACAGGCGGAAAAGTATTGGTACTGGTAAATGCAACATTCCGGCTAAGTACAATATACTGGGGTCCGTTAATATTGGTTATATTGGCTTCAATTACCAATTTTCCGCTGTCATTTGCAAGCGTCAGATCGATTACTTTGGTGCAGGAAACTACGGTAACGGTGATGATTAAAACAGCCAGGTAAATCTTAATATTTTTCATTTTAATCAGTTTAAAATTTAAAATTCCAGGTAACTGATGGTATCCGTGTTGCAAAAATACTTGTCTCCACAGCCTCAGTAGTATTAGGTACTGTTTTGCTGTCGCGAAATGTGATGGTGTATGGATCGCGATGAGCATAAACATTGTAAATACCAAAAGTCCAGCTGGAATGATATTTTTTATGCTCTTTACCTTCGAGCGTTGCCCCTATATCCAACCTGTTGGATGATGGCATCCTGTAACCGTTACGCGATGAATATGAAAAAGTTGTTAAACCACCTATCTCGTATTTGCCGGTTGGAAAAGTAACGGCGTTTCCGGTACCATAAACAAAATCACTGGAAAAAGACCAGCGCTTATTCAACTGATATATGCCAACAATTGAAAGATCATGTGTACGATCCTGCGTGGCCGGAAAATATTGTCCGTTATTGATGGCCGCAAACTTCAATTCTGTACGCGATAGGGTATAACCTATCCACCCGTTAAAACGGCCAAACTTCTTCTTTAAAAAAAATTCCATACCGTAAGCCCGGCCGCTGCCATAAGTTAAAAGGGATTCCACATCAGGATTAACGATCAATTGGGCCCCGTCCTTATAATCTATCTGGTTTTGCAGCCATTTATAATAGATCTCGGCGGAGAACTCGTAGGTATTGTCTTGAAAATTGGTAAAATACCCGGTTGACACCTGATCGGCAATCTCAGGCTTGATATTATTGCTGCTCAGAACATAAAGGTCAGTAGGTGTGCTGCTGGTTGAATTGCTCAACAGGTGAATATTTTGAGTATTACGGTTGTAAGAAGCCTTCACCGAACTATTATCACTAAGCAAGTAACTGGCTGTTAAACGCGGCTCCAAATTTAAATAATCCTTTACATTAGCGCCTGAAGAATATGATTGCGCAGTTAACGTATTGCCGGCGGCATCATAAGTTTTAAAGGTGCCCGGGCCTAACAAAAATAAACCACTTAATCTTAGCCCGTAAAGCAGGGTTAGTTTATTATTTAACCGCCATTCATCACTTACATAAGCAGCGTTCTCATAACCAAACCTTTCTTCCACACTTTCATTGTTAAAGTTTGATGTTGAGTTTGTTGTAATGCTGCCGGGAGCAATGGTATGATGCAAAATATTCAATCCGAATTTAAGGGTATGATCTGTTGTCAAAGAGTATTGCAAATCTTCCTTAATATTTACATCAGTAATTTGCGAGGTAGCCTTAAAATAGTTTGAGCTCTGAAAATCTTGTATGGTATAGTTGTAATTGCTGAACACCAGTGAGGTGTTAGAAAACAACCGGTTATTGAACAAATGGTTAAACCTGATGGTGCCGGTTGAATTTCCCCAGTTGGTACCAAAGGTATTTTTAAGCAATAGCACATCTTTGCCAAAATAACCTGAAATGTAAATGGCATTTTTGTCATCGAAGTGGTAGTTTGCCTTGGCATTAAGGTCGTAAAAGTATAAGGAACTTCCTTTTAGCGTCGAGTCGGAAGAGGCATGTAAAAAGAAGTCAATATAAGTGCGGCGGGCGCTGATCATAAAAGATCCTTTGTCTTTTACTATCGGCCCCTCAACTTTCAAACGCGATGAAATAAGCCCTAAACCTCCCTGAACTGTAAAGTCCTTATTGTTCCCATCGTTCATTTTTACATCAAGTACAGACGATAAACGACCGCCATATTCAGCGGGCATACCGCCTTTGTAGATGCTGACATCCTTGATTGCATCCGAATTAAACGTTGAAAAAAAGCCAAAAAAATGCGACGCGTTATATACGGTAGCTTCATCAAGCAATATCAGGTTTTGATCGCTGGCGCCACCCCGCACATAAAAACCAGTATTCCCTTCGCCGGCTGATTTTATGCCGGGCAGCAGGGATATAGTTTTTAGTATATCTTTTTCGCCCAATAACACCGGCACGTTGTTTACCTGGGCCATGTTCAGCTTTTCTTCGCCCATTTGTGGCGAAGTGACATTATCATTATTGGGCTTGTTCGACCTGATCACCACTTCATTTAGCTCGCTCTTTGAATGCAAACTAATATTGATTACCTGGCTTTGTTTAGGAGAAACCTGTTTTTCGATTGTCCCGTAACCAATATAGGTATATAAAAGTGTATAATCGCCAGCCGGAACTGAAATTGAATAAAAGCCGTAAGCGTTGGTGATGGTTCCGTTTTGCGGTTGTTCCTTAATTTTTATTGTAGCTCCTATCAATTTTTCCCCGGTAGAAGAATCATCAATTGTACCGCTGACTGTAAACTTTTTTTGAGCAAAAACGAAGGTGGTAGTAAATAAAAAGAAAATGAAAAGTAGATTTTTGCCCATGTGAGAATTTGATGCAAAAGTATCTTTAATTGTTACAACTTTCTCAGGATTATTCATCCAAAAAAAATTAAGCACACCGGATATTAGTTGCAGCGACCTGATAAGGCAACTCAAAACTATAAAAACTTACGTTGTAAAAAACTTATTTTACGCAAATGAAAAAATCCGGGCGCTTTATAGGGTTACCACTATGGCGCCAGGATTTTACTTATTTATTTAACCAAACTGATAATCGTTAGGTTGAAGCTTCGTTGTTGAGAGGCGCGTATTTATTTAACCACCTGTATCACCCAAAAATCACTTGCAAGGCTGCTGTTAGCTACATAGGCATAGGGTAAATAAAAATACCCGCCGTCTCCCCAGTCCGGTCCCCAGCTGTTACGGACAATAAAATATTGTTGTGTGTCATCGTATCCTACTGTCAGTACTGCATGCCCCTCAACAAAAGGTTCACCGGGCGCCGGCACCGAGGCATACCCGGTTTGGGCAACTATCCCGTTATCAAAACTTGAATGCAGCATAATACCCATCACAAAAGGGCTGCCATTATATAAACAGGTTTTTAACTGCTCCAAATCGTTACTCAATGATAAATATTGCGTTACAACGTTGTTTAGGGCATCTGTGTAACAGGCATCGGCTGGTTTTGTCAAAAGATCGCTGGTATCATACGGCCAAAGCGTTTCGTTACAAACACCAAGGGTATTCACGGTTTGCATTCCCGTCCTGATTTGCGCACCGCTGTCAGTGGTAACATCGCCTTCCGCCACCCGTTCGTTGTAGTAAATAAACAACCTCGCCGGTGTGAAGTCGGTAATGCCCTGTTTAATGAGTTCGCATTCAAAAGCAGCACTTATGGCATTTCCAGTGCAGGAATTATATTGTCCCTGGTTGTAAACCGGCGGGCAATGGGGACGTAAGTCAACCTTTGGGGGCAAAGCAGCTACTGTTGGGTTAGTCGCGCCGTATTTAAAGTCCCGTGCATCGGGTTTGTCTTTTATCCAGCCTTTTTTGTGTGTCATGATTTTTAATAAGGTTAAAGGGTTAATTAATTAAATGGATGTTAAAGGACATCCATTTTTCAAGGTTAAATGTAGAAAAATAAACCGGCAAAAAACAAGCGTATTTTAACGGTTTCAGCAAGCGGGTTTTACGCAAGTTCTGCCAAATTGAAGGATTGATCTGTTATTTAAATCCATTCGGTACTTTCTTTATGATCGAAGGGCTCGTAGTTGATATATTGTACAAACCTTGGCAGCGCCGAGGTATTGGGGCTGCTGCCGTGAGGCAGTGCCTGGTGCCATAAAATAAAGTCGCCGGCATTGGCAGCAATAGGGGTGGGGCCTAAGGCATACATATCCTGCAGACGTGGATTGGCACCCTCCGGCAGGTTGTTCAGCCAGCTTGCAATCCTGTTTTGAAAGCCTGGTATAAGTGTAAATGCTCCCTGGTTAGCAGCGGTATCCGCCTGGTACAAAATGCCCTGTGTACCAAAGGGCATTGGTTGTTTTATACTTACATCCCAATGAAGGCGCGGCCCCTGGAAATGGTAAAGTTCAGTTTCCGGTGGGTTAAAACCAACCCTGTCCGTATTTACCCAAATATCCGTTCTCTTCCATAATTGTTCATAAGCTCTCCGGATCTTTGGCGAGTTACGGTTTTTTTCCAGCAGGGGA
>Ga0207076_1005_pt2 | contig 50908 bp, 45 predicted proteins | sample Alteio_BWMinHeat_62_FD_153568 | JGI IMG/M metagenome (GOLD analysis project Ga0207076, IMG submission 153568) | Enriched cells from forest soil in Barre Woods Harvard Forest LTER site, Petersham, Massachusetts, United States -... | ecosystem: Environmental > Terrestrial > Soil > Temperate forest >... | reverse complement strand
GGCGGTGGATGCCGTCCAAAAAGCCAATAGCGGCCATCCCGGGCTGCCGCTAGGAGCGGCGCCCATGGCATATGTATTGTGGACGCGTTTCATGAAATATCATCCGGCCCATCCGCTCTGGTTTGACCGCGACCGCTTCATACTGTCAGCGGGACACGGCTCGGCATTGCTGTACAGCCTTTTGCATCTTGCCGGCTACGCCCTGCCGCTAGAACAACTGCGGCAATTCCGCCAGTGGGGCAGCATCACGCCCGGCCATCCGGAACGCGGCATGACGCCGGGCGTGGAAGTGACCACCGGCCCGTTGGGGCAAGGCTTCGCGAATGGGATCGGCATGGCGATGGCGGAAGCAAACCTGGCCGCACGCTACAACCGCGACGGTTTTGAAATCATCAGTCATTTCACCTACGGGATCGTCAGCGATGGCGACCTGATGGAAGGGATAGCTTCGGAAGCGGCATCATTGGCCGGCCATCTGCAGCTAGGCAAGCTGATTTACCTGTACGACGACAATACGGTCACGCTATCTGCAGGCACCGATATCACATTCACGGAAAACCGGGCGCAACGCTTCGATGCCTATGGCTGGCATACCCAGCTGGTGCAAGACGGCAATGACCTGTCTGCGATAGAACAAGCGCTGTCGGAAGCGCGCGCAGAAACGAAACGGCCCTCGCTGATACTGGTGCGTACCCATCTGGGGTATGTTTCGCCCAATAAGCAGGATAGCTTCGAAGCGCATGGCTCCCCGTTGGGCGCGGAAGAAACACGCTTGACCAAGCTCAACCTCGGCTGGCCCGAGGAGTCGTCTTTCCATATTCCCGAAGCAGTGCAGAAACACTATTGGCAAGCGACTGAAAAAGGGGCGCAAAGCGAAGCCGAATGGCAGGAGAAATTTTCTAGCTATGCAGCTGCCCACCCGGAAGCTGCCGCCGAGCTGCAACAGCTGATCAGCGGCGAACATGGCGCCTCGCCCTCCGGCTGGGATGCCGGCATTCCCGACTTTCCGGCAGACGCCAAGGGCATCGCAACGCGGGTTGCATCCGGCAAAGTAATGAACGCGATTGTCCCGCATTTACCGGCCCTGATCGGCGGTTCGGCAGACCTGGACCCGTCTACCTATACCGCATTGAAAGGTGCCGGCGATTTTGAGCCGCCCGGCATCAGCGGAAACGACATGCAGGGCTCCGACGGCGGCGGCTGGAGTTTTGCCGGCCGCAACCTGCATTTTGGCGTACGCGAGCATGCAATGGGCGCCATCATGAACGGCATGGCGGCACATGGCGGCGCCTTGCCGTTCGGCGCGACCTTCCTGGTTTTTTCCGACTATATGCGCCCGGCCATCCGCCTTGCCGCACTGATGGGCTTACATGTAATCTATGTATTCACACACGACAGCCTGGCACTGGGTGAAGACGGTGCCACGCATCAGGCGGTAGAGCAATTGGCCAGTTTACGCGCCATTCCCGGTCTCGTCGTCATCCGCCCCGCGGACGCGAATGAAACAGCCGCCGCGTGGCGGCTTGCGGTCAGGATGAACAACTGCCCGGTCGCGCTGGTATTGACACGGCAAAGTGTTCCCACGCTTGACCGGCTGCACTTCTCTGCCGCGGCAGGATTGACGCAAGGCGCGTATGTGCTGGCCGACCCTGCGGATCGCAAACCCGAGCTGATCTTGATCGCCAGCGGTTCGGAAGTGGCACTGATCGTGGCGGCCCAGCAGCAGTTGCTGACGCAAAATATCCGGGCACGCCTGGTCTCCATGCCCAGTTGGGAACTGTTTGACGCCCAGCCGCAGGAATATCGCGATTCCGTCTTGCCGCCGACGATGCGCACCAGGCTGGCGGTGGAGGCGGGAGTGTCGCAAGGCTGGCATCGCTTTGTCGGCCAACACGGGGATGTACTTGCGGTTGACCGTTACGGCGCATCGGCTCCCGGTGACGTAGTAATGCGGGAGTATGGCTTTACCGTCGAGAACGTCTGCAAGCGGGCGCTCGCTTTACTTAACCCGAAATCCAGCTAGGCTGGCCTGCAATGAAGCCTGGGGTGCTGCCTCCCAATGCATCGCCCCAGCGCATTACGCAAGCGCAGCGTCAACAATAGCCTGCGCATCCTTAAGGATGCGCTGCAGATGCTGTTCCCCCTGGAAACTCTCCGCATAGATTTTGTAGATATCTTCGGTACCTGAAGGGCGCGCAGCAAACCAGCCGCTCTCAGTGATCACTTTCAAGCCGCCTATGTCGGCGCCATTACCTGGGGCTTTGGTCAGTATTTCCTGGATTTTTTCTCCGGCAAGCTCAGTGGATTCCACCTGCTGCGGCGATAGCTGCAGCAGTTTTTTCTTTTGCGCCGGTGTGGCCACTGCCTCCACCCGGTCCGACACCGGGTCGCCCATTTCGCTGGCAAGCTTGCGGTAGATGTCGCCCAGGTCGCATCCGGTGCGGGCGGTAATTTCCGCCGACAGCAGCGCCGGCGCCAGGCCGTCTTTATCCGTGGTCCACACGGAGCCATCGAGGCGCAGGAAAGAGGCCCCTGCGCTCTCTTCTCCGCAAAAACCGAGCGAACCATCGCACAGGCCGTCAGTGAACCATTTGAAGCCGACCGGCACTTCCAGCAGTTTGCGCCCCAGCCTGGAACAGACCAGATCGATCATCCGGCTGCTGACCAGGGTTTTGCCGACCCCGGCTCCTGGCGACCAGTTCGGGCGATGCCGGAACAGGTAATCGATGGCGACAACGAAATACTGGTTTGGTGACAGCAGCCCCGCATGACGGGTGACGATCCCATGCCGGTCGTGATCGGTATCGCATGCGAAGGCAATATCGTAGCTATCCTTGCGCTGGATCAGGCGCTGCATCGCATACGATGATGACGGGTCCATACGGATGCGGCCATCCCAGTCTACCGTCATGAAGCGGAAAGTCGGATCGACCTCGGCGTTGACCACGCTCAGGTTCAACTTGTAGCGCTCGCCTATCCTTTCCCAGTAATGAACGCCGGCGCCGCCCAGCGGGTCGACGCCGAGGCGGATGTCCGCGCCAGAAATCACGTCCATCGCGATGATTTTGTCGAGCTGCTCGACGTAGGCCCCCAGGTAGTCATAGCGGTGCGTGGTTGCGGCGCTCCTGGCCTTTGCGGAAGACATCCTCTTGACACCCCGCAGGCCGTCTTTCAGCAGCGCATTGGCTCTCGCTTCTATCCAGGCGGTGATATCGGTATTGGCCGGGCCGCCGTTAGGCGGGTTGTATTTGAATCCGCCGTTATCCGGCGGATTGTGGGAAGGCGTGATAACGATGCCGTCCGCCAGCCCGGATGCATGCCCATGCTTATCGCGGTTATGCATGAGTATCGCCAGCGATATGGCCGGCGTAGGCGTGTATTCATCATTTTCCGCCAGCATCACCTCCACGCCGTTGGCTGCCAGCACTTCCAGCGCGCTGGCACAGGCAGGCACCGACAGTGCATGGGTATCGATACCGAGAAACAAGGGGCCGCCGATGCCCTGCTGCAAGCGGTATTCGCATATTGCCTGGCTGATGGCGAGCACATGCCATTCATTAAAGCCGAGTTCAAAAGAGGAGCCCCGATGGCCCGATGTGCCAAAGGCGACCCGCTGTGCCGGTACCGAAGGATCCGGTACCCCTGTATAGTAGGCCGTCACCAGTGCAGCTACGTTGACCAGTAATGCCGCCGGCGCAGGCTTTCCGGCAAGAGGGCTGATTTTCATGGCTGTGTCTTCGATGCCGTTGCCGGCGCTATACCTTCACGCGCCTGCTCGAAAATACTGACCCATTTGCGGTAGCGCCCGGCGATCTGGGATACCGCTTCTTCCCTGGTAATCCTGTTCGCCTGATAGCCTGCCACCGCATCCCAGAAACTGGTGCGGCCGACCGCAAAACCGATGAACCCGGGCACGGCCGCGGCGACTTCCAGCCATCCCGCCACTTTTTCTTCGTCGGCGCCGCGCCCCAGCACTATGCAGCTCACGTCCTGCCGGCCATCGCGCCGCACCGCGTCGACCACCATTTCGCAATCTTCGCGGCTATCCAGGCCCTCTATTTTCCATACGTCGGCTTCCACGCCGGCATCCTGCAGATTGCGGATGGCGCGGCGCATCAGTGGGGGCCGAAGCTGGCTGTCGTAGGCTTTTTTATCGCCATGAAGATGCTGCAACTGCTCTTCTGTCGCCGGCACCAGCAATTCAAACATGAAGCGTTGGCCGGCGGCCCGGCAATAGTCAGAAACCTGCTTCAGGCGGGCGGCCTGGCGCCGATTCAATTCTGCGTCGCCTTCGGGATTGTAATTCACCAGCACCTTTGCAAAGGTCGGCTGGATGGCGTCTATGTGCGCCGCAAATGCATCGCCGTATTCAAATTCGAATTCCTGCGCGCCGCTCCTCTCCACGGAGACGGCAACCACATAAGCGCTATTTGTCGCATCTCTCAATATGTCCGCGCCGAATTCTTCATCCACCAGGATGCCGGCGTAGGCGGCCGGAACGCCGCCGCTGACCGCCTCCCGGAAGCCGTCATAAATCAACCTCTTGCTGCTGGCGACCAGGTCGTGCTGCTCCTGTGTCAGTGGCGGTTTGAAATGGAACATGCCGCTCAGATAGGATTGCCGGTGATCGAACGGCAACAGGTATAGCGGTGTGGTATAGCCTGGTTTCATGATTCCTCCTTCCGAAGCCGGCGGTAGCGCCAGATTAATGCATTGGTCGAGCTATCGTGCTTAAGTTCAGGCTCCTCCACGCTTTCAAGTTCGGGAATGATGCGTTGCGCCAGCAGCTTGCCCAACTCTACTCCCCACTGGTCGAAAGAATCGATGTTCCAGATGATGCCCTGGGTAAACACGCTATGTTCATACAGCGCCACCAACTGTCCCAGGGTCTGTGGGGTCAGGCATGGGGCCAGGATGGTGTTGGTAGGACGGTTGCCGTCGCAGACAAGGTGGGGCACGAGCCAGGCAGGCTTGCCTTCCGCCCTGACCTGGTCTGCGGTCTTGCCAAACGCCAGCGCCTCGGCCTGTGCAAACAGGTTGGCCAGCAATAACGCGTGATGACGGCCTACCGGGTTCAGTGGCTGGCAAAAACCGATGAAATCACAGGGTACAATCTGCGTTCCCTGATGGATGAGCTGGTAAAAAGAATGCTGGCCGTTGGTTCCCGGCTCGCCCCAGTAAACCGGCCCGGTAGGCACTGCTACCCGGTCACCGTCCAGCGTGACATGCTTGCCGTTGCTTTCCATCGCCAGTTGCTGCAGGTAGGCCGGAAAACGCTTCAGGTAATGTTCATACGGTAAAACAGCCACTGTCCCGGCACCCAGGAAATTATTATTCCAGATAGCCAGCAGGCCCATCAGCACCGGCAGATTTCTTTCAAATGGCGTACTTCGAAAATGCTCGTCCATCGCATGGAAGCCGGACAGCATGTCACGAAAATTCCTTGCTCCGATAGCGATCATGGTAGACAGGCCGACCGCCGAATCCATAGAATAGCGGCCGCCCACCCAATCCCAGAAGCCGAACATATTGGCTGTGTCTATGCCAAATTCCGCAACTCCTTCGGCATTGGTGGACACGGCGACGAAATGCTTCTGAATCGCGCTTTTGTCCTTGAGTTTGCGCAAACTCCAGTCACGGGCCGTGCAGGCGTTGGTCAGGGTTTCCAATGTCGCAAAGGTCTTGGACACGATAATGAACAGGGTTTCTTCCGGATCCAGGTCGCGCGTGACTTCTACAAAATCCGTGCCGTCTATATTGGACAGGAAACGGAAGTTCATGTCGCGTCGGCTGTAATAGCGTAAGGCCTCATAGGCCATCACCGGCCCCAGGTCGGAGCCGCCTATGCCTATATTGACGATATTGCGTATGGCCTTGCCGGTATACCCCAGCCAGCGACCGCTGCGGATATCTTCTGAAAACACCGCCATATGCTGCAAGACTGCATGGACCTCCGGGACGACGTCTATACCATCGACCAGGAAATGTTCATCTTGCCGCGCGTTGAGTGCGATGTGCAGGGCAGGCCGCTGCTCGCTGGCATTGATCTTCTGGCCGCCGAACATCGCGGCTATGCTTTCGGCCAGGCCGCACTCTTTCGCCAACTGCAATAGCAGCCTGAGGGTCTCATCGGTGACGCGATTTTTGGAATAATCAAGATAAAGCCCGCCGGCTTCGGCAACCAGGCGCTCTCCCCGCTGCGGATCTTCGGCAAATATCTGCCGCAAATGCAGCTTGCCCACCCGGCCATAATGTTCGGCCAGGGCTTGCCAGGCCGGCAGCGCGGTCAGTTGCGCGCGGGGTGGGGCCGCACTGCCATTCATGACTGTTTGTCCGCGACAGCTTGGTCTTCTGTCAGCGTCTTGTTCTTGCCGGCGATGAGTTCCATCAGGTCATTCCAGGATTTGCTGAAAGACTCCGCGCCTTCACGTTGCAGCTGCGCGGCAAGAGCCGCTTCGTCGACACCTGCTTGAGCAAACTCGGCCAGTGTTTTTTCTGCGTCGCCGCCTTCCGCCGGCATGCTTCCGTTGACCTTGCCGTGGTCGGCGAACGCCAGCAAAGTCTTTTCCGGCATGGTATTGATGGTATTCGGCGCAGCGAGAGCCTCTGCATACAAGATGTCGGGTGCAGCGGGGTCTTTAGTGCCGGTACTCGCCCACAGCAGGCGTTGCGGCTGTGCTCCGGCTTCGGCCAGTTTTCTCCAGCGTTGCGAAGCCAGCAGTTCCCGATATGCATGGTAGCTGCGCTGGGCGATGGCGATGCCGAGGCGGTTCTCCAGCACAATCGGCACCTTTCCCTTGACCGCAACATCCCAGCGGCTGATGAACAGGGACGCCACCGAGCCCACCTTGATATCCAGTCCGGCAGCGCTGCGTCTTTCTATTCCGCGCAAATAGGCTTCGGCTGCGGCCAGATATTGTTCGCGGGAAAATAGCAAGGTGACATTGATCGGCACGCCGGCGAAAATGGCTTCCTCTATCGCCGGAATACCTGCGGCCGTGCCGGGAATCTTGACAAATAAATTCGGCCTTTGCGCCCTTGCATGCAGTTGTATCGCCTGCTGCACCGTGCCCGCGGTATCGTTCGCCAGCAAGGGCGATACCTCCAATGATACCCAGCCGTCCATGCCCGCGGTCTCGTCATGCACCTGCCGGAACAGGTCCGCCGCCCGAACCAGGTCTTCCAGCGCCAGTTCCATAAACAGGCTTTCGCCGGACTTACCCTTGCCTGCCTTGGCCTTGATTGCTTCGTCGTAAAAATGGCTATTCTTTATCGTCTGATAAAATATGGTGGGATTGGAAGTCAGGCCGGTGACGGCGAACTCGCGCATGTAGCGGCTCAATGTTCCGTCTTCCAGCATGCCCCGGGTAATATTGTCCAGCCATAAGCTCTGGCCCAGTGCATGCAGATGGTCGTTCGGGCTCATGATGTCCTCGTTTCTTGATGGCTTGTGTTCCCGGCGCTCAACAGGGCCGGCAAGTCGTAGTGAATCAAATCGCCAATGCAGTCCCCGGCAGCTCCAAAGACAAGCAGCTCATCGGATTGAACTGCATCCATCCCTATTCTCCCCCGGGCTTCGACTCTTTTTCGACATGGCCGCCGAATCCATGCCGCATGGCCGACAATAGCTTGTCGGCAAAGCCGGCATTGCCGCGTGAATTGAAGCGCGCATACAGCGCGGCGCTCAGGACAGGCACTGGCACCCCTTCGTCGATTGCCGCATTGATGGTCCAGCGCCCCTCGCCGGAATCCGATACCCGCCCCTGGTATTTTTCTAAAGTCGGATCGCTCAGGAGGGCGCCGGCAGTCAGGTCCAGCAACCAGGAGCCGATCACGCTGCCGCGCCGCCACAGCTCGCTAATGTCGGCGAGATCGAATTCGTATTGATAATATTCCGGTCGACGCAATGGTGTCGTCTCGGCGTCTACATCGCTTTTCAGTTTCCCGACGTTGGCATTGCGCAAGATGTTCAGGCCTTCGGCATAGGCGCCCATGAGGCCGTACTCGATGCCGTTATGTATCATTTTGACGAAATGGCCGGCGCCTTGCGGACCGCAGTGCAGATAGCCCAGTTCGGCGGTACTGCCGCCGGCACTCCGGCCGGCCGTTGGCGGGGATGCGGCAAGACCTGGAGCGAGCGTGGAAAAGATCGGGCCGAGATATTCAACGACTTGTCGTTCGCCGCCTATCATCAGACAATATCCGCGATCGTATCCGGCAACGCCTCCGCTGGTTCCGACATCCAGATAATGGATTTGATGCGCTTGTAATTCAATGCCGCGCCTGACATCGTCGTGATAGTAAGAATTACCGCCGTCAATGATGATATCGCCGGCGCTGAGCAATGGCAGCAACAGGGCAAGATTCTCATCCACAACCGCGGCCGGCACCATCAGCCAGATGACGGCCGGCTTGGGGAGCTTTTCCACGAAATCCGCCAAACTCGATGCCCCTATCACGCCGGGATGCAGGAGCGCCTTCACCGAATCCTGCCGGACATCATACGCTACGCATTCATGGCCGCCCTTGGTCAGGCGCTTCACCATATTGGCCCCCATGCGCCCCAGCCCTATCATGCCCAGCTTCATTTTCTCTCTCCTTGAGTAGGCTAACCTGTCAAATATGGCGCCTCTGAAAGACTAACGCCGGGAAGCCAAGGTTTTCCGTTCGCCAACGCACATTTGCCAATTGAGGCATTGCCTCATAGCTGCTTCTTTACCGAAAAAGACGGCCAGGCATATGCGCGAAGTTGCGCATCAATGCGCTATATTGGATGCAGGCAGGCTTTTTTTGCAGGGATAGACATGTTTTGGATATCCTGGGAGTGGAACAACTACGGCCAATAGGAAAGTGTACTCATACAAGACGTTACAATGACTTGAGTCCCCGACCTCGCTTTCTTTCGCGCAAGATATATTTGAAACTTGCAGCATTCGTCTGGGGCCAGGCGCACGGTACGCATTGCGATACCTGAATGCGAAGAGCGGGGTGGGTATCGACTGGCGACGACGCTGATATACTATGCGCTCATGCTTTAGCTATTTCGTCTGAAATGCGACGAACTCGCGACGAACTAGAGTTCCCGATTCCGGCAGCGCAATCCGTCTTTCCGGCTTTGCCCGGATCAGCCGTGCTCGACCATGCAGCTGCGGAGCTGCGCACTTTAGTCCAAGAATTTAATATTGATCAACCTGTACCATCCGGAGTTACACCATGCGCATCCTGCACACCATGCTACGCGTCGGCAACCTGCAACGCTCTATCGATTTTTACACCCAGGTGCTGGGTATGAAATTACTGCGCCAGTCCGACAACCCTGAATACAAATATACGCTGGCCTTTGTCGGTTACGGCAACAACCCCGACCACGCAGAACTGGAACTGACTTATAACTACGGAGTGGAGCAGTACGATATAGGCACCGCCTATGGACATATCGCGCTGGCGGTGCCGGACGCCCACGCCGCCTGCGAGGCGGTGAAAGCCAAGGGCGGCAACATCACGCGCGAAGCGGGACCGGTCAAAGGCGGCACCACGGTGATCGCGTTCGTGCAAGATCCCGACGGCTATAAGATAGAATTGATAGAACGCAAGAACGAGACTGGCGGCGTAGGTTTGCGCTAAGCGTCAGCACCATCGGCCCGTGTAAAAAAGGAGATATTGCTTTTTGCAATATCTCCTTTTTTTCGGCCTGCCATACTGCTACAAAGACTCAGACATGCCCGTGCCGCCGGAAATAGGCAATCAGGCCGCTGGTCGACGTATCCAGGTTCACGTCATAAGCCTGGTCGCCGGTAATCGCCGGCAACAGGCGGTTGGCCAGCTGTTTACCCAGCTCCACGCCCCATTGGTCGAAGGAGTTGATGCCCCAGATCACGCCTTGCACGAATACCTTGTGTTCATACAGCGCCAGCAGCATGCCGAGCTGGAAAGGATCCAGGCTGGGCATCAGGATGGTCGTCGACGGCTGGTTGCCGGCGAAGACCTTGTGCGGCAACAGCTTGGCGATATGCGTATCGCCCAGGCCCGAGGCGGACAATTCTTCGCGCGCCTGCGCTTCGGTTTTGCCGAAAGCCAGCGCCGAACTTTGCGCCAGGCAGTTCGCCAGCAAAGGCGCCTGGTGGCCCGGTAGCGGATAATCGCTGGATGCCGCCACCACGAAGTCGCAGGGAATCAGCCAGCCGCCCTGGTGCAGCAGCTGGAAGAAGGCATGCTGGCCGTTGACCCCGATCTCACCCCAGACGATGGGATTGGCGCGGCAGTTCAGGGGCTCGCCATCGCGGTTGACGGTCTTGCCGTTCGATTCCATTTCCAGTTGCTGCAGGAAGGCCGGCAAGTGACGTATCGATTCGTTATATGGCAGGATCGCGGTGGTTTCGGCACCCAGGAAGTTGGTGTTCCAGATCGAGATCAGCGCCAGCAATACCGGCAGGTTTTTTTCCAGCGGCACTTGCTGGAAATGGCGGTCCATGGTTTCTGCGCCTTTCAACAGGCGCTCGAAACCGTTCATGCCTATCGCCAGTGCGACCGACAGCCCAACCGCCGACCACAGGGAATAACGGCCGCCTACCCAATCCCAGATCTGCAGGATATTGCTGTCGGGAATGCCGAACTCATGCGCCTTGGCCGGGCTGGATGTTACCGCAATGAAGTGCTTGCCGATGGCCCATTCTTCCATTGCCGCCGCCAGCAGCCAATTGCGCGCCGTTTGCGCATTGATCGAGGTTTCTTGCGTAGTAAAGGTTTTGGAAGCCACGATGAACAAGGTCGTGCGCGGATCCAGTTGCTCCAGCAAGGGCGCCAGATGCGCGCTGTCCAGGTTGGACACATAGTAAAAAGTCAGGCCCGGATGCTGCAGCGCTGACAAGGCGCGTGTGGCCAGCTTGGGGCCGAGGTCGGAGCCGCCTATGCCTATATTGACGATATTCTGTATCGCATCGCCCTTGAAACCGCGCCACAGGCCGCTGCGCACCCTCTCCACGATATCCCGCATCTGCTTGCGCACTGCCCTCACCTGCGGCATCACGTCGTTGTCTGCGCTCGGAAACGGCGTGAAATCCAGGTGGCGCAGCGCCGTATGCAGCACCGAACGGTCTTCGCTGACATTGATTTTTTCACCGGCAAACATACGGTCGCGCCAGCCGCCGACATCCGTAGTGCGGGCCAGCTGCACCAGGCTGTCCAGCGTTGCGGCATCTATCCTCTGCTTCGAGTAATCCACCAGCAAATCATCGAGCTCTGCGGAAAAATTGGCAAAGCGATCCGCATCCGCGGCGAACAGGTCGCGCAGGTGGATATGCTCCAATCTGTCTTTATGGGCCAGCAAGGCCTGCCATTCAGGGGTGTTCGTTATATTCATCATATTCCTGGAGAATCCGGCAACAAGGCGGGCAAGTTCCAAAGGAAATCGCCGCTTCGATTATAGGGGAAAGTTTGTCATTGTCGAAACTTCAGCCTGTAATCAACAGGCTGATTTGCAAATCGCCAACAATCGGGTGCGCCCGGTGTAGCGCCGGGTCGGGAATACAGGGGATGGACATCCTGCCGGAGGACCCGGCAGGCAGCGGCTTATAAAGCCTGCCTAGCGGGTAGCAAGCAGGACCGCCAGCGCTACATACTGTTCCAGCGGAATAGTCTCAGGGCGGGCCTGCGGATCGACGCCGGCGGCGATCAATTCCTGTTCGGTGAACATGCCGGCGACGCAATTGCGCACCACCTTGCGGCGCTGGGAAAACGCCTTGGTCACGACCTCTTCCAGTTTCTTCACATCGCAAGCCAGTCGTTCTGCCTTGGGTATCATCCTGACGATGGCAGAATCCACCCTGGGCGGAGGATCGAAGGCGGTAGGCGGCACCACGAAACACAGCTCCATGTGGTAGCGCCATTGCAGCATCACCGACAGCCGCCCGTAAGCCTTGCTGCCCGGATCCGCCACCATGCGTTCCACCACTTCTTTTTGCAGCATGAAGTGCTGGTCTTCCACCTGGTCCACATAGTCCGCCAGATGAAACAGCAAGGGGCTGGAGATGTTGTAAGGCAAGTTGCCGACCACGCGCAGCTTCTGGCCGGCGGCCACCGGAATCGAAGCAAAATCAAACTGCAAGGCATCGCCTTCATGCACGATCAGCTTGGTCTGGTCAAAATTCTTTTTCAGCCGGGCGACCAGGTCGCGGTCCAGTTCCACCACATGCAGCGTAGTCAACGAATCCAGCAACAACTTGGTCATCGCCGCCAGGCCCGGTCCTATCTCTACCATGGCCTGGTCCGGCTTGGGATCGATGGAGCGAATGATATTGCTGAGGACGATCTGGTCCGTCAGGAAGTTCTGGCCAAAACGTTTACGTGCGATGTGTTTCATATGTTTTTCTATTTCTATTGCAGGATGGGCACCTGCGCCCATCCTGCTTGGCTAACTTTAGATAATTATGGTGTACTTCGTGGGTACAGGCCGGGGGTGGCCCGGCAGCCACTTACATTTTTTTGCTTCGCCAAAAAAAGGTAAGCCAAAAAAAGGCGACCGCAGACTTGCCCTTCGGGTGATGGGGCTAAGCCCCATCACATTTTATGCATTACAAAAAATGGGAAATGAACGAAACTCGCTACGCTCAGACAACGTTCATTTCTGATCCATTTTCTGTAAAGCACAAAATGCTGCGTCCCGAGCGGGGGTACGTCAACGGCAACTTCAACAACAACCCCAACACCCAAATCAAATCAAATCAAATCAAATCAACCAGATTTTAAGTAACAGGTTACGGTCAAAATTGGAGCATCTGGTTGCCGTTGTTTTTGACCTTCAACCGCTTGGAGCCTCGCCGATTGTGCGGTACAGAAAATGGATCAGAAACGGGTGTGTTTGAGCGCAGCGAGTTTCGCCCGTTTCCCATTTTTTGTGCCGCATAATCGGGCACCCCGTAGGGGCGAGGCTTGCGGTCGCCTTTCTTTGCTTACTCTTCTTTGGCGAAGCAAAGAAAGTAAGTAGCCGCCGGGCTACCCCCGGCCAGCAATCTCAAAGCAACCACATCCTAGGCAAGAGCCTCCGAGCGAGAACGCACCATTCCAGCAGCAACCCGAATCGCCACCACCATGCTCCCCACGTCCGCCAGCCCCAAACCCTGCGCCGCCAAATCCAGCGCCGTCCCATGATCCACAGACGTGCGTATCAAAGGCAGGCCCAGCGTAATATTCACGCCATTCCCAAAACTTGCATGCTTCAAGACCGGCAAACCCTGGTCGTGATACATAGCCAGCACGCAATCCGCCTGCTCCAGGTATTTTTGCTGGAACAAGGTATCGGCAGGATACGGTCCCGTGGCGGAAATTCCCAGGGACTGCGCATGCTGCAGCACCGGCGTGATCACGTCTATCTCTTCCCGACCCAGGTAGCCGTTTTCGCCCGCATGCGGGTTCAGGCCGGTGACCAGGATGCGCGGCTGCGCCAGGCCGAACTTTTGCCGCAAATCGGCATCAACAATCTGCAGTGTCTTCAGCAAGCCATCAAAAGTGATGGCCGCGGACACGTCCTTCAAAGGCAGGTGGGTGGTCGCCAGCGCCACCCTTAGCGGCTGCGGCAAGCTTGCCGAGGCTTCGCAGGCCAGCATCATCACCACTTGCGCAGTGCCGGTCTTTTCCGCCAGGTATTCGGTATGGCCGCTGAAAGCGACACCGGCATCGTTGATCGTGCTTTTTTGCAGCGGCGCAGTGACGATCGCGTCGCACCAGGCGGCGCCTGGCGAGACGCTTTCTATCGCCACATCCAGCGTGTGCAATACCGAACGTCCGTTCCTGGCATCCAGTTGGCCCGGTACGACATGCGCAGCCAGCGGGCAATCGATGACGGTGATTTGCCTGTCGCTGCAATTGGGCAAGCCGTCGTTGCGCAGTGCTTCCAGCGAAACGCCCATCAGGCTGATGTCGTCCGAGATTTCCGCCGCCAGCATGGAAAGGAAGGCGGCATCGCCGATCAGCACCGGCCGTATTTCATGCCGCAACTGCCATGCGGCCCTGATGGAGATTTCCGGTCCTATGCCCGCTGGTTCGCCAACGGTCAGCGCAATGACCGGAAGTTTCATTATTTGTCTTCTGTACGGAATTCTACATAGGCGCGGTCGCGCAACTGGCGCAACCAGTCCTGCAGCGCTTCGTCAGCCTTGCGGTCGCGCACGGCCTGGCGGGCGGCAGCGCGCTGACGGTCTTTTGACATGTCATCGTTCTTGCGTTCCAGTACCTGGATCAGGTGGTAGCCGAACTGGGTTTCCACCGGTTCGCTGACTTCATTGGGCTTCAGCTTGTTCATCGCCTGTTCAAACTCGGGCACGGTGTCGCCTGGATAAATCCATCCCAGGTCGCCGCCCTTGGACGCCGACAAGTCATTGGAGAAAGTCTTTGCCAGGTCTTCAAATTTGGCGGCATTATTATCCAGGCGCTCCTTGATCTCCAGCAGCTTGCGCTTGGCCTCTGCGGCAGTCACCACCGAGCTGACCTTGATCAGGATATGGCGTGCGTGCGTCTGTTGCACGGACGTGGCCGCTGCTGTCTTGGCGCCGTCTATGGCGCGCTTGCCGACCAACTTCAGGATATGGAAGCCGTTCGGGCTCTTGATGATTTCCGATACTTCGCCTTCTTTTAATTTGGCAACCGCATCCACAAACAGTTGCGGCAGGCGATCCTGCTCACGCCATCCGAGGTCGCCGCCTTTCAACGCTTCGCTGGAATCCGAATACGTCACCGCCAGCTTGGAAAAATCACCGCCCACTTTCACTTTCTGCATCACTTCTTCGGCACGTGTGCGGCGCAGCGCAATTTGCTCTGCGGAAGCGTTTTCCGGGATCCTGATCAATATCTGCGCCAGATTCAATTCTTGCGAGTTGTTGGTCGGCGTGCTGACGGCAGCAAGATAATTGTCGATTTCCGATTCCGTGACCTGGATCTTGTTGTCGACCTCGCGTTCACGGATGCGCTGCATCATGATCTCATCGCGTATTTCTTCGCGGAACTTGGCATAAGGTGTGCCTTCGCGTTCGATCTGGTTGCGGAAATCTTGCAAAGACATTTTATTTTGTTCTGCCATCCGCAAGATGGAACGGTCCAGGTTGACGTCGTCAACGCGAAAGCCGTTCTCTTTTGCCAACTGTATCTGCGCGCGGTCAACGATCATGCGTTCCAGCAATTGCTTTTGCAGCTCGGCCTTGCTAGGCAAGGGGGTTCCCTGCGCAACCAGTCGCCGCTCTACCGTCTTGATGCGCTCATCCAGCTCCTGCTTGGTGATGACTTCGTCATTGACGACCACGACTATGCTGTTGACTTGCTGCGGCTTGGCTTTGCCCGTTACGGATGGCGCGGGCGATGGCGTCGCAGCCGGAGCAGCAGCGGCGATGGGGGCAGCGAAAGGCGCGGTTGCGGCACCCTTGGCAAAGTTGACTTGCGACCATGCGGAGTTACTCAACACCAGGGATGCCGATATTGCGAGGGCGGAAAAGAAATTACGTTGATTCATGTGCAAGATGTTTCGCATAGTGATCCAAATTCATATTAAAGCAGCGGTAATACGCTTTTCAGCGCCGCGGCCTGCTGTTGACTACTGTTATCTGACTGCTTTTTCAAGCCGGAGTTCTCCGCCTGGCCGCCACGCATTCTCAGCAAAAGCTGAAATATACACGCTAATCCGAAGACTGATAACCCGAAATATTCTTTTTCAGGACGTCGATAGGATTAGATCCCAATCCGAAACGGCCTAAACCGTTCAACTCCAGTTGGAAAGAGAAGGCGCTGGTGGATTGCAATGTTGCCGTAGCAAAACGTTGAGCGATGACCCTGAATGACCAGCAATCGGCCCGGTATTCAAAGCCGGCCACACCCTCGACCAGTCTTTTATCCAATAGCGAATAATTACTCCTGGCAACCGCATACCAGCGCCTGGCAATCGGCCATTGGCCGGAGATATCCAGTTGCTCCAGCGTATCGCGCTGGAAACGGTACTCGGCGTTCAGGGCCTTGCCTGCCTCAGGCTGCCAGCGCACGCCGTAGTTAGCCCTTACTGACTGCCTGTCGCTCTGGCTGAGCTGCAGTGCCGCATCGGCACTCAGGGTTTTCGAGATCTTGCCATCCGCCGACAGCAACAAGTCTGAACGGCTTTGCGTCGCCACTGCATCCGGCAAGGCAACCCGCTGGGTATTGAAATAAAAACGTTGTCCAATAGCAAGACGCAAACGCTCTTCGCCGGAGGCTTCGATATACCTGGAAATCAGTGCCGCAGTAATCTGGTTGGAATCGCCTATGCGGTCGCTGCCGGTAAACCGGTTTTCGCTGAAAATCTGCGCAAAATTGAAGTCGGCGGTCGCACTGTCGAAATTCGGGAACAGGCTCTGATCCTTGTAGGGCGTCCTTACATAGAACAGGCGCGGCTCCAGGGTCTGGGTGATATTTTCCCCAAAGAAATTGGCTTTGCGCTCAAACACCATGCCGCTATCGATAGAAACCGTAGGCAAAACGCGGCTGAGGTCGCTGGGCTGGCCTGGGTCCGGATTGTTCAGTTGATAGCTGGTCGCGTGCAACGATATCTTGGGCGTAATGAACCAGCCCGGATTGATAATCGGATAAGACAGTTGAGGATTGAACACCGCGCGGCTGCCTCGCACCATGGTGGGATGCCAGAACCGGGTCAGCGACGAATCCACTACCCAGTCCAGTCCCATCAGGTCGCGCTGCTCTGCATGGAAATTCAGTTGCGGCAAACGGTCATACGGCCGGGTAATCGGCGCCGCAGGGTCTTGCAGCACTTGGTAATTGGATAGCCTCAGGCCCAGGCTCCAGATGGAACCGTAATAGACCAGGTCGGCTTCACGCAATAACAGGCGCTGCGCAGTCTTGGTGATCGAGCGCGAGAAGTCGCTGGGGTAATTGTCATCCGACGCCGCGTTGATATCCCAAGTAAAATCCACATTGGGCAATAGCTTTTGCTTGTGGACCGAGGCTATCGACCAGCGGTTGGTCTTGGTCTGCTGGTCGTTCAGCAAACCCTCGACACTGGTTTCGCCGGAATAGGTTTCTCCCAGATACCGGCCTTCTGCCCCCAGCTGCAGGCCGCGGCGCGCGATCAGCTTGGGATAGAGTGTCAAATCGCGATTCGGCGCGATATTGTAATAATAAGGCAAGCCGAATTCCACGCCACCGGTCGATGAAGCGCCAAACGTAGGCGGCAACAACCCGGATTGCCTGGCGCCCGACAAAGGGAAACTCAGGCTGGGCGCTACCAGTATCGGCACATCCTTGAAGTAGACGGTGGCTTTCTTGGCCACCGCACTGTCCAGGCCGGTATCCAGGTTCAGGGTTTCGGCTTTCAGGTACCAGTCCGGATTGAGTCCCTCGCAGGTGCTATATGTGCCGTTATTGATGATGGAATGCTCTTCGCTTTTAAAGTCGATGCGCGTGGCGTGCCCCTGCGCATTGTTCTTTACCAGCTTATAGATGGGATTCTCGATATAGCCTATGCCGGTGTCCATCTGCATGCGCGTCGAATCGCCGCTGTAACAATCGCCGTAGCGCTGCAAGCGCAGATGGCCCCACGCCTCCACCTCATCTTCCAGATTGCGGTAGGTCGCGTGATCGGCGTTCATCGTCATGCCGCCTTTCACGATCTCGACATTGTTATCGAAATTGACAATACGCTCCGGCCGGCCGTTCATGCTATCGGACTGGATGACGGTCGGCGCGTCTTTATCGCTAGCCTTGTCGTCGGCTTTATTGCTCCCGACCAGCTTCACCTCCGGAATCACGGCATCGGTCGCTTTTACGGCGACAGGCAAGGGGGAAGACACTGCAGGCGCCGGCGGTTCCGCGATCGCGGTCTGGGCCTGTGCCGGAATGGCGGGAACGATCGCGGCGACGACTATCGCAGAGAAAGTAGGAAACAACTGCTGTGAATGAGATAATACGGGTTTCCAGCGCATGTATGACGTTTAAGGTAGATGTAAGGTGGGACTTAATCGCCAGCATCGGCGCTTGATTTTAAATTAATCGCCTATTATAGGTGAACTTGGCGGAAACACGGGCAAGTTGCCGTTTCCATAAGTAACAGAACACAAACAGAACTTCGGGTCATGTCATCTACACAATCAACAGAAAATGAGCGCTTGGCCGCTATCCACAGCTGGCTGGCCGGCATCAGCACCCCATCCCTGAAACCGGAAAGCCTGCGCCGCGCGTCGGCAGACGCCAGCTTTCGGCGCTATTACCGGGTCGATGCCGTAGACGGCTTGAGCTACATCGTCATGGACGCGCCGCCGCCTATGGAAAGCGTACAGCGTTTTGCGAAGGTGGCGGGCATCTTTCGCAAGATCGGCCTGTCGGTGCCGCAGGTGCTGGCCGAAAACGACGAGCAGGGCTTCCTGCTGCTGACCGACCTGGGCAATACCACCTACTTCCATGTGCTGAACAATGATAGCGCCCACAAGCTGTATACAGATGCAATCGACTCGCTGATCTTATTGCAAACCCAGAGCCAGCCGGATGTATTGCCGGAGTACGACCGCGCGCTGCTGCTGAAGGAACTGATGATTTTCCCGGAGTGGTATATAGGCAAGCATCTGGGTGTCACTTTAACCGATGAACAGACAGCCACGCTGAACAAGGTATTCGAAGCACTGCTCGCGAACAACCTGGCGCAGCCGCAAGTGTATGTGCACCGGGACTACCACTCGCGCAACCTGATGCTGCTGGACAAGGGCAATCCTGGCGTCATCGATTTCCAGGATGCGGTCTACGGCCCCATCACCTATGATCTGGTGGCGCTGCTGCGCGACGCCTATGTGCAATGGGATGAAGAAATGGTGCTGGACTGGGCGATACGCTATTGGGAAAAAGCCAAGCGGGCGGGCTTGCCGGTGAATCCGGACGTCGACAGTTTTTACCGCGACTTCGAATTCATGGGCCTGCAGCGCCATTTGAAAATACTCGGCATTTTCGCGCGCCTGTATCACCGCGACGGCAAGGATGCCTATCTGAACGACATGCCGCTGGTGATGGAATATGTGCGCAAGACGGCGCAAAGATACAATATCCTGATACCGCTGCTGCGCCTGCTGGACGTGCTGGAAAACAATACGCCTAAGGTCGGATATACATTCTAAAAGCCCTGGCCGCGCACATGCCGGAGGCTTGCGCTTCCGGCATGTGCAGATTTGCGTAGCTCGTACATATTCCCTGCAGTTTGCGCTCCGGCCCCTGGCGGCGACCAGGCCGCACCAAAAAATTGACACCGTAAAGATCACATAAAATGAAAGCCATGTTACTCGCAGCCGGCCGCGGCGAAAGAATGCGCCCACTGACCGACGCCTGCCCCAAGCCTCTGCTAAAAGTACGCGGCCGCCCATTGATCGTCTGGCACATCCTGAACCTGGTGCGGGCCGGCATTACCGACATCGTGATCAACCATGCCCACCTCGGGCATATGATAGAAGAAGCGCTAGGCGACGGTTCGCAATTTGGCGCCAGGCTGGCATATTCGCCGGAAAAGACGGCGCTGGAAACCGCAGGCGGCATCGCCAATGCCCTGCACCTGCTGGGCGACGAGCCTTTCATCGTCGTGTCGGCCGATATCTACATACCGTATTTCAATTTTAACGACTGCAGGAATACGCTGGAAGACAATGATATGTGGGGCAATCCGCATCCGGCCGACAAGCGCGATATCGCCTGGGTGTATATGGTCAAAAATCCTGCTTACCATCCTGAAGGGGATTTTGCGCTGAGCCTGATGGGCATATCGAACCAGGGCGGGCCGAAATATACCTTTGCCAATATCGGCGTCTATCGCCCCGAGATGTTCCATGCCATCACGCCCGGCGAGCATGCGCGGCTGGGCGATTTACTGCGCAAGTACGCCGACCGCGGCCAGTTGGGCGGCGAAATGTACAACGGCCTCTGGTACAACATCGGCACACCCGAACAATTGGCGGAACTGAATGCACCGCTGGCACCCCCGGCACTGGGCTAGCCGTAGCGTCCATCCAGGATTAAAAACAGGAAAACCGGCATGAACATCGAGTCTTTTATTTCCCGGCGCAACAAGCTGCTGGCGCTGATGCAGGAACAGGGCGGCGGCGTCGCCGTGATACCCACTGCGCGTGAAATGACGCGCAATAGCGATAACCACTTTCCTTTCCGGCACGACAGTTACTTCTATTACCTGTCCGGCTTTAGCGAGCCGGAAGCCGTCATCGTGCTGATCGCCGGCCGGAGCGGCAACCGCAGCATCTTATTTTGCCGCGAAAAAAACCTGGAGCGTGAAATCTGGGACGGCTATCGTTTCGGCCCGGAAGCGGCAAGCGAGCAGTTCGGTTTCGACGCCGCCCATGCATGCGATGCGCTGGACACGGAAATGCCGTGCTACCTGGAAGATGTGAACACCTTGTTCTACAGCACCGGCGCCGACAATAACCTGGACGCGCAAATGCAGAACTGGCTGCAGGCCGTGCGCAGCAAATCGCGCAGCGGCGTCACCGCGCCGGAAAAGACCCTGAATGTGCGCTGCCTGCTGGATGAGATGCGCGTCTTCAAGGACGATAGAGAAATCACGCTGTTGCAACATGCCGCAATCATCTCCGGCGCCGCCCACGCGCGCGCAATGCGCTTTACGCAGCCGGGACGATATGAGTACGAACTGGAAGCGGAACTGCTGCATGAATTCCGCCGCCGCGGTTCGCAGGCACCCGCCTACAGCTCCATCGTGGCGGCTGGCGCCAATGCCTGCGTCCTCCACTATCAAGCCAATAACGCACAAATCAAGGATGGCGACCTGGTCCTGATCGATGCCGGCTGCGAGCTGGATAGCTATGCGTCCGATATCACCCGCACCTTCCCGGCCAATGGCAAATTCAGCGGGCCGCAAAAAACCCTGTATGAGCTGGTGCTGGCGGGGCAACAGGCGGCCCTGGATTGCGCGCATCCCGGTTCACGCTATATGGACGGCCACAATGCCGCAGTGCGGGTGCTGACGCAGGGCATGCTGGACACCGGCTTGCTGAGTAAGGACAAGGTCGGCAATGTCGACGATGCGATTGCCAGCGGCGCTTTCCGCCAGTTCTATATGCACGGCACCGGGCACTGGCTGGGCCTGGACGTGCATGATGCCGGCAGCTACCGTGAAGCGGAAAAAAACGGCGATGAAAAACCCTGGCGCAAGCTGGAAGCCGGCATGGTGCTCACGATAGAGCCCGGCATCTATGTCCGCCCCGCACAAGACGTGCCCGAGGAATACTGGAATATAGGCATACGCATAGAGGATGATGTGCTGATTACCGCCGATGGGCACCTGAACCTGAGCCGCGATACGCCGAAGACGGTGGCGGACATTGAAGCAGAAATGCAGCAATAGGTAGAATAGGTACAAATTGGCATAACCAGGCACAACAGGCGATGAGCGCAATGGATGAGGCTGCAAGCATGAGCGAAACAACGACGGACATGGAAGAGCATTTTGATGTCGCAATTTGCGGCGCAGGCCCGGTCGGCCAGGCCCTGGCGCTGCTGCTGGTAAAGCGCGGCATGGATGGCCGCCGCATCGCCCTGATCGACGCTAAGAGCATAGACCAGGCAATGCTGGACGCCCGCTCGATTGCATTGTCGTTCGGCAGCGGGCAATTGCTAGCGAGCGCAGGAGCATGGCCCATCAGTGCGACAGAAATCTACCAGATCCATGTGTCGCGCCGCGGCCATTTCGGCCGCACCCTGATCGACTGCACAGAATACGGCTTGCCGGCCCTCGGTTACGTGGCGCGTTACGGCAAGCTGGTTGCTCCGCTGCATGCGGCACTGCAAGCTACCAGCGTGGTCGTCAAGCGGCCGATGCAGGTCACCGCCATCAATGAAAGCAAGGAAACGGTCACGCTGAACCTGGCGGACACCACGACCATCACCGCCGGCATCGTGGTGCAAGCCGAAGGCGGCAGCTTCGGTGACCAGGCCGAAAAATCCCGCCATCGCGATTACCGGCAAACCGCAGTCATCTCCCATATCACGACCAGCGCACCGTTGCCACAACGCGCGTTTGAGCGTTTTACAGAACAGGGACCATTGGCCCTGCTGCCGCAGGAAGACGGTTACGCACTGGTATGGTGCGTACGTCCGGATACCGCCGCGCATTTGCAGGAGCTCAGCGATAGCGCGTTCAGGCACACACTGCAAAGCGCCTTCGGTGACCGCCTTGGGCATATCCTGACCACGAGCAAACGTTTCACCTATCCGCTGGGATTGAACGCGCAGGCGCAAGCCACCGCGCGCACCGTCACCATAGGCAATGCAGCGCAAACCCTGCATCCAGTCGCCGGCCAGGGCCTGAACCTGGGTCTGCGCGACGCCGCGGTACTGGCCAGGCTGCTGGCGGAATATTTTCCGTCCGCCACGGCGGCGGCAACCCCTGCCGAGGTCTTGCAACAGTTCCTGATACAGCGCGACAGCGACCGCAGCAACACGATACGCCTGACCGACAGCATGGCGCGGATATTCGCCAGCTCAGCGGACGGCTCCTTGTTGCAGTCGCTGCTGGGAGCCGGACTGGGGGCACTGGACCTGATCAGGCCGGCAAAAAAAATGCTGGCCGAACAAATGATGTTTGGTTCGAGATAAGCAAGAGCGGCGTCGCCAGCGCCACTTCTGCCCTACAGGGAAAATGGAAAAAATTTCCGTGCTGTTGTTCGACATAGGCGGGGTGCTGGTAGAAAACACCGGCTATGACGCTCTGAATGCCTTGCTTCCGCAAGCGCTGTCCGATGCTGCGATCAGGGAAAAATGGCTGAGGTCCGCAGCCGTGCGCGAGTTTGAACTGGGACGGATTTCCCCCTCCGTTTTCGCCCGGCGCTTTATCGCCGAATGGCGTATCAATCTCAGTGAAGATCGATTTCTGGAAGAATTCTACGGCTGGCCGAAAGCCTTTTATGAAGGCGCCGCCTGCCTGCTGGCCGGCTTGCGCGAAAACTATCGAATATGTTGCCTTAGTAACAGCAATGAATTGCACTGGAAAAAATTCAATGGCTTCAGTGGCCTATTTGACATCGCGTTTTCCTCCCATCTGCTGCAGCAAATCAAACCGGATCAGGACATATACCGCAACGTTATCCGACAACTTGATGTAAAACCGCAACATATCTGTTTTTTTGACGACAGCCTTTCCAACGTCATCGCCGCACGGCAAATCGGCATGTCTGCATTCTGTGTCAACGGTTTCCAGCAGTTGAAAGCAAGCCTGCAAGGCCAGGGCTTGCTGAAATAAGCTGCTGCAGACTTTAGGCATTTCTTGCTATAAAGTGTAATTGGGATACATTTCATGACAGCATGAAATTGCTTCCGAGGAGACGCACTAATTCATTTGCCTCACAATCGCTGCGCCGCTGCTATGGTGGCAAGCTGGCTCTGCCCATTTTAACCGCCCCCAAAATTTCATAAAATATAAAACTGAGGGTTGCATGACAACAAGGCGTATCAGCACTTCAGATATAGTCATGGGCCAGCCCCTGGCTTGGGACGTCTATGGCGACGATGGCAGTTTGCTATTGCGCAGGGGCTATGTCGTCACCAGCCCCAGCCAGGTCAGCGCCTTGATAGAGCGCGGCCTGTTTGCCGAGATAAGCGCGATGGATGCCGCACGCGCGCAGGCAGCCAGGCAGGTAGAGCTTCCATCCGTGTTGAGAATGATTAATGCTGCGCACCGGGAGTTGCGGCGCCTGTTGTACGGGATGCAGAGCGAAACCGACGTCCGCGGCCAGTTGCTGGCGCTGGCCAAGCAGGTAGCCACAGCCGCTTTCATGCAACCCGATGTGGCGCTGGGCTGCATCCTGCTGAACCAGCAGGACAGCCCGTACGTGATCAAGCACTGCACTGACACTGCGCTGGTATCGGTGCTGGTGGCGCGCGCGCTGAAAAAACCTCCCGAAGAAATCATCATGCTTGCGGCGGCCGCACTGACCATGAACGTGGGCATGCTGCGTCAGCAGGAGCGCCTGCAAGAAAAAAGCGATGCGCTGTCCGCAACGGAGCAGGAATTGATACGCCAGCATCCCGAGGCCGGCGTGGAACTGTTGCGCGCCGCCGGCATCGAGGATGCCGATTGGCTGTCATGGGTTTTGCTGCACCATGAAAACGAAGACGGCAGCGGCTATCCGACGGCAATGGCCGGCGCCGATATTCCGCAGAATGCCAAGATCATCTCGCTGGCCGACCGCTATTGTGCGCGGGTTTGCGCCAGGAGCTATCGCAAATCGATGCTGCCCAATGCCGCCTTGCGCGACATCCTGATCGAGGGCAAAAGCAAGGTCGACCAGATGCTGGTGACCTTGTTTATCCGGGAGCTCGGCACCTATCCTATCGGCACTTTTGTGCGGCTGGAAAACGGCGAACTGGGCGTCGTCACCGGCAAGGGGCTGACCACCACCACACCTATCGTGCATGCGATGATAGGCCCGCGCGGCGCGGCGCTGTCCATGCCTATCAGGCGCGACACCGGCAAGCCGCTGCATGCGATCCGTGAAGTCTTGCACCGGGACCAAGTGATGATACGTTTTACAATGCGTCACCTTTGGGGCGACATCGCCAGCCTGTAATCGCCAACCTCTAAGCCAGCTTATAATAAAGCAAATTATTCTTGTTTCTTCTATAATTAATTCCCCGGTATATCACGCTGACTACAAATCACGCTGACTACAATCTGATATATCTCTATCATCTTCGGGAAAAAACATGAACAACGACGACCACACCGCTCCGGAGCCGCAAGGACCATCCGGGTGGCAGCAACTCCCGATGCAGGACGCTGCGGCCGGCGACAACGAGCCGTATTCCTACCAGACGCTGGTATATGTGTTCGACTCCAACGAGGACAAGGCCCGGCATCTGGCCTATGCGCTGGAAATGTACAGTCACGAGACAATTGCCTTCAGCAATCTGGAAGAATTTCGCTCGGCCATATTTATACGCACGCCGCATGCCGCCATCGTCGACATCGACTCCGAAGACGGCAAGCTGGCCAAGAAAGCCTTCGGCGCCAGAATAGCGACTGTTTTCCCGGTCATTTTCACTTCCTGTGAAGACAGTTTCCAGCAAAGGCTGACGGCCGTCCGGGAAGGCGCGGACGGCTATTTCATCAAACCCCTGGATGTAGAGGCGCTAAGCGCCAGGATAGACGAGAAAATTGCCAAAAACGAAGTGCACGCCTACCGTGTACTCATCATCGAAGACGAAGAAAGCCAGGCCGCGTTCTATGACGCCATACTTAGCAGCGCCGGCATGCATGTGAAGGCGATCAATAGCCCGGCCGAAGTACTGGACGTGATGAAAAAATTCAAGCCCGAGCTGATCCTGACGGATCTTCACATGCCCGTTTGCACGGGAATCGAGCTGTCCAAGTTGATACGGCAAAATAACCAGTATCTGGACATACCCATCGTTTTCCTGTCCGGCGAGACCAATACCGAACGCCAGGTCTCCGCGATTGAAGCCGGCGCAGATGACTTCCTGGTAAAACCCATAGACCCCGAAACCCTGATCGCAGCGATATCTACCCGGGCGGAGCGCTACCGCGTCCTGCGCAAGCACAGGCACCCGTAAAGAGCAAAAACTTGCTGAACTCCTCGTACGCAAACGAACCCCATGCCGCTTTGCCCGACATTGCGGAAACCCCGCGCCTGATACTGCGCCGGCCGGGTGTTGCCGATACGGCGCGGCTGTTCAACATTTGCGGCGATCCGCAAACCAATCTGTATAACCCGGCAGGCCCATATCCGGATATCCAGAAAGCCGAAGCGGTGATGGCGGCCTGGATGTCGCATTGGGAGCAGCGCGGCTTTGGCCAATGGGCGATCTCCCGTAAGGAGGATCCTGGCGAAGTGCTGGGTTTCGGCGGGCTGGCCGTATTGAACTACCTGGACCAGCCGCGCATCAACCTGGGTTTCCGTTTCGCGACTACGGCCTGGGGCAAGGGCTATGCCACCGAGATGGCAAGCCAGGCGCTGGAACTGGCCTTCCAGCGCCTGGCTTTTTCAATTGTGCATGCCAAGGTCAGGCCCGCCAACCTGGCCTCCATTACGGTGCTGGAGCGCATAGGCATGCAAAGAGATGGCACTATAGACGATGTGCCGGGCCAGGAACCAAGCCTGGTATATCAGATGCGGCGGGATTATCCGCGCTTGCCGTGTTGCTAGCGCCAGCCCCCGTCTGCACGCCCAGGTCGGTACTAAAACCGAATACCTCGCCGGCCCAGATAAACACTATCCATACCAGGATGCCGAACGGCAGGTAACCGGCGTAACCCTCCAGCGGCATCTCGGCAAAAATATGGATCACGTTCACATACGGAATATCGTATATCCAATAGTTGGGATTGGTTTGCGGTGCAGGGTTCGGATTGGCGCTGCCGAAATTCCACAGCTCCCAAAAAAAACCGTTGAACAGCGAACTGAGCGCCATCAATACCATCGGCCCCCAGTTGCCCTGCGCCATCGCCGTAAACGGCGTCCATACGCCCTTGCGTATCAATTGGCCGCTGAGGACGATCAGCGGCCCTATCCACAATACCCAGAACAAGGGATAGGGAAACACTACCATCACCGAAATCAGGATCAGGCCCAGCCACAGCAGGGGCGAGCCCGGCAATGCCAGCTTGGGGCCCCGCGAATAACGGGCCGCCATCACCGGAAAGGTATTCAGCAAGGTGTACCATTCAAACACGGCCGGCCACACCGTGGTGTATGCAATGATGAACAGGAAGACGATCATGCCGTGGCTGAGCTCAGGCATGTTTCCATTCGGGTAGTACCAGTTCCCCAGTGCAAAGTAGTCGAAATATTCAAATACCCCCCAGCCCGCGATCGACACCAGCGACGAAATGAACAGCGTGGTAGAGCGACCGGACAGCAAGGACTGGCCGCCATTGCGACGGTAAACCAGGCCGTCCAGCACCAGGATGAAGCCCCACCATAAAGGCGTGAACGCGTAGTACACCAGGTTGCCGAAAACGGTCACCCGCGACCACATCAGCCACCAGAAGAACACCGTGAGTACCAGGCCTATCCAGAACCAGTAAGGCAGTTTTGTCAAGGGCAGAGGCGGTTTGGGAACGACCGGCTGGAAGCCGAACCAGGTCGGCTTGATCAAGAATGCGGCGATCACGATTTCAATCAGCCCCACTATGATAAAGGCCAGCAGCCAGAACGGCGGCGCGGCGGCGACAAATTCCGGCGGGAAAACGCCAAAGCCGGGCGGCAGGTGGGTAGCCGGATAGACGAACCAGGCTACGGCAAGAGGCAGCAGCAGGCTGGCCAGCATAGGCCAGAGTAATCCCAGGGTACGACGCATAGTTTCTCCAGGTAAGTAACAACCGTCAGTGAAGCTGCAATCTTATTCTGCAATATTTGCGATATCCGTGATGCCGGGGCTGACCAGTTGATCTGAAGCGCGCCTCCGGCGCATTTGCTTTTGCTGGTACATGCGCGCATCCGCCATTTGCTTCAATGACTTCTTGTCGGGATCTTCCCTGACCAGAGCGGATCCGAAGCTGGCGCCGGCGATGCCGAAATTATCCTTGCGCAGCGCATCCATCGCCGCCGTCAACATCTCCTCTATGTAGGCGGTATCGCCAGTGCGGCAGGTGATCGCAAATTCATCCCCGCCCATGCGGTGCAGGATGGCACGGTTGCCAAGGTGCCTCTTCAGGTGATACGAAAAGCTGCACAGCAACTCATCGCCACGCAAGTGGCCATAGGTATCGTTGTAGTGTTTCAGGCCATCCAGGTCGATGATAGTCAGGCTGCCAGTTTCCGGCAATTGCACGATTTCAATTTCCAGATTGAAGCGGTTCGGCAAACCGGTCAGCGCATCGGTGTGGGCGATCAGTATGCTGCGCTTGGCATCGTCGATGGCTACCTGCCGCTCCTTGTTCAGCAGTGCGAACTGGTAAGACAATACCAGCGCCAGCAAAAACACTTCCACCGCGACCGCCAGCAAACCTATATGTTCCACGTACAAGGTATGCGCGTCCATATGGCTGAGCGAAATGGAAGTCAGCCCCAGCACAAAGAAAGCGGCGATGGCGACCAGGTACAGGCGGGCCGAAGCATTGCCCTGGCGCGAACGCGCAATGCCGGCGACCAGCCCATAGCTCATGAACAGGCCTACCCCGTAGCGATCCAGCTCTAGCGACCAGTTAGGGAAAAAGCCGGCCAGCACGATGAAGCTCATGAATAGCCCCAGCAAGACTATGCCGGCCCGGTACAGGCGCGGATGGCCGCCGGGCCTGATCTCCAGCAGCGCCATCACGAAAACGATGTAGGCGCAATTGGAAAACAGCACCGGCACGCTGACCATGTAAAACCAGTGCATGCCGAACAGGTCCGGATAGACCAGCAAGGCGGTGCCGTTGTAGAGCAGATTGCCGAGGATGAAAATGGCGTACATGCGCTCTGCCGTGCGCCGCCTGACCATCGCCAGCGCAGCATAATAAAATCCCAGCCCCAGGAATACGCCCAGGCATACCAGCACCAGCGCGTTGCCGGCCTTGATCGAGGCCCGGTAGTCGCCGAGCGTATCCAGATAGGGTTGCGGCTGCGCCAGGAAGAATGGCGAATCGAGTTCAGAGATCAGCCGGTAGTCGCCGGCTGCCAGCATCAGTTCGCGCCCATGCCGCAAGAAAAAAGGATTGACGACTGTGCTCTGGATACCGCCTTCCAGGTGGGCCAGCAAATGCCCCTGCATGTCATAGACATAGTGCTGGAAACGGCCCACGGTGCTGGAACTCTTGAAATCCAGCACATAGGTCCCGGCTTCACCAAGCTTGAAATCCGCCTGGTACCAGAAGCGGCCGCCGGTGGCGCTCAGTTGCGCCACCTTGGCCAGGCCGGCATCCGCCAGCTGACTCTGGCCCTGGTATTTCCAGTCGGAGGGGGCCTGGTACCAGCTCCCCTGCATGTCGACAGGCGCGGCAAATACGGAAAACGGCAGCAACCCCGACACAAGCAGCGGCAGCAGCAGATGTGCTTTAACCCGTGCTGGTCGCGACCGCCACCGCAGCAACATTCTCAGACGTGGAACCAAGCTGAACAGACTTTGGCATTGGCTGCCAAGGTAGCCCGCTATCGATATTGCTGTCAGGGCTATCAATTTATTCAATGAGAAGATAAAAAATGAAAGCTTCCAGAGGGTAATTCATTCTAAGGGCTCTTCGCAGTTTCTGTCTATTAACAATCAGAGACCTATAGGGTAATAGCCGAAAATACTACAAACCCGGATCGCACCAAAGGTATCAGCCTATGGGCAAGCTGCTGACCGGCTTGATCTCTTCCATGCATATCATTGAGCGCAGAGAAGCCACGCCGGGCACCTGCATCAGCCTGTCAGTCAAAAATTGCGACAGGCTCTTCAAGTCCGGTGCCACCACTTTCAAGATGTAGTCAAAATCGCCCGAAATGGTGTGGCACTCTATGATGTCGGGGAAGGCCATGATATTGCGCTCCACTTCGCGCACATTGCGGAATTGTTCACGATCCAGCGACAGATTCACGAACGCGGTGACACCCAGGCCTATCGCTTCAGCGGATACCTGCGCCACGTAACCGCGGATAATTTTTTTCTCTTCCAGCGTGCGCACCCGGCGCAAGGTTTGCGGAGCAGACAGATGTATGCGCTCCGCCAATTGCAGGTTCGTCATGCGACCGTCATCTTGCAAGTGTATCAATATACTGCGGTCGTAATTATCCATTTCAGCCATATCAAGCTCCTGTTGCCAAATATCATATATTTTATAAATTAATCTAAAATAGAAATTTAAATACATATTTCAATATTTAAAGTAACTTAATTTCATAAATTAACCGATATCGCTGATATTTGGCAATCTAATTTCCAACCATACTGGATACAATGAACCGGTAGCACATCGACGGCATGCACCACCCTGTTGGAGTTTTCTACAAATCGCTGCATTCCCGCTACACGGGCCCAGGCACAGTAGATTTATAGAAACCCCCATTGATGGCGCCTGCACCGTTATCCCATAATAATTTCGGAGAACATCATGGTGACCTTCATTGGCACACAAGAAATGCAAGCGCATTTAAGAAAAACCAGGCTGGAAGACGCTATTGCACGCCTGTCGGGCATGATCAAGGACGACTACCTGCGCTGGTCGCATTTTGATAAATGCGCGCGGGTCGCCAGCCATTCGGACGTAGGCGTGATAGAACTGATGCCGATCTCCGACGGCAGGCAGTACTCTTTCAAATATGTCAACGGCCATCCCAAGAATACCCAGGCCGGCTTGCTGACCGTGACCGCTTTCGGTGTGTTGTCCGACGTCCATACCGGTTACCCGCGCCTGTTGTCGGAACTGACACTGACCACCGCGCTGCGCACCGCCGCCACGTCCGTGCTGGTAGCGCAATACATGGCAAGGCCGGACAGCCGCCGCATGGCCCTGATAGGCAATGGCGCCCAGAGCGAGTTCCAGGCGATTGCCTTCCACTGCCTGCTGGGCATAGAGGAATTACGTGTGTATGATGTCGACCCTGCCGCGACCGACAAGCTGATCCGCAATTTGCGCGCCTATCCAAAACTGCGCATCGTCAGGGCCAACTCCACCGCCGATGCAGTCAAGGGTGCGGATATCATCACGACCGTCACCGCAGACAAGACCAATGCCTTGATCCTGCTGCCGGAAATGATAGAAGCCGGCATGCACATCAATGCAGTAGGCGGCGACTGCCCCGGCAAAACCGAGTTACACGCTGCAATATTGGAAAACGCGCATGTCGTCGTAGAATATGAGCCGCAATCCAGGATAGAGGGCGAATTACAGCAGATGCCGGCCGACTTTCCGGTCACCGAATTCTGGCAAGTACTGGAAGGCAAAGTTGCAGGCCGCGCGAACCCGCAGCAAGTAACGGTATTCGACTCGGTCGGTTTTGCGCTGGAAGATTTTTCGGCGATGCGCTACCTGGAGAAATACGTCGTGCAAAAAGATTCCCGCATCCTGGACCTGATTCCGGAATTGCTGAACCCTAAAGACCTGTTCGGCATGGGCGTCGGCGCCGGAGTTCCATCGAGCACCCAAACACCGGGAGTGCGCGACAGCGCGTCCTATGCCGTTCCTATTAATGTTTGAAACAGACTGATTAAACCACGAATGAAAACAATTTCCTTGATTGGCGCACCTACCGACGTAGGGGCTAGTGTCAGAGGCGCGGGCATGGGCCCGGATGCCTTGCGCGTTGCCGGACTGGTGGAAGCCTTGCAGGCGCGCCAGTTGCGGGTGATCGACCATGGCAATCTGCACGGCCCGGCCAATCCCTGGCAAGAGCCGGTGAACGGCCTGCGCCACCTGGAAGAAGCGGTCGCCTGGAACCAGGGCCTGTTCGATGCGGTAGACAGCGCGCTGAGCCAGGGCCACATGCCGATGATGATGGGCGGCGACCACTGCCTGGCGATAGGCTCCATCAGTGCAGTCGCCAAGCATTGCAAGAAAGTCGGCAAGAAACTGCGCGTGCTGTGGTTTGACGCCCACGCCGACAGCAACCTGTCCACCATCAGTCCAACCGGCAATATCCACGGTATGCCGGTAGCCTGCCTGATGGGTCACGGTCCCGACCAGCTGATCCACTATGCGGGCCATACCCCGGCCGTAAAGCCGGACGAAATCCGCCTGATCGGCATCCGCAGCGTGGACGAAGGCGAAAAGCGCTTCATCCACGAAATGGGCATGCAAGTCTACGACATGCGCTACATCGACGAATACGGCATGCGCGCCGCAATGAACGCCGCGCTGGAAGGCGTGGATGAAAACACCCACCTGCACGTCAGCTTCGACATGGACTGCCTGGACCCGGCAATCGCCCCCGGCGTCGGCACCGCGGTACTAGGCGGCCCGACCTACCGCGAAGCGCAATTGTGCATGGAGATGGTCGCCGATACCGGCTTGCTGGGTTCGCTGGACGTAGTGGAATTGAATCCGGCGCTGGACATACGGAACCAGACTGCGGTGTTGGCGGTGGATTTGATTGAGAGTTTGTTTGGGAAGTCTACGCTGGTTAGAATTAACGGGTAGTCCTGCGTAGGCTACGCCATGATCCAGGCTTAGCGTTTAACAAATACTTCCCTCTTCGTGGATGCACGTCGGGGGCCCGACAGCCACTCACTTTATTTTGCTCCGCCAAAATAAAGTGAGCCAGAAAAGGTAAGTGGCCACCGGGCCACTCCCGCCTGCGATCATAAAAACACAGTGATCAATCAAACTAGAAATAGCAGTATGCCGGATTCCGAAGCCAGCAAAGGCCCGGTCACTTCAGCCACCCTCTCCGCTTAAAATACCAAAACGGCGTCATCGCCGAAGCCAGCATCAGCGCCAGCGCAAACGGATACCCCAGATCCCACTGCAGCTCCGGGAATATCCTGAAGTTCATGCCGTAGATGCTGGCGATCAGGGTAGGCGGCAGGAAGGCGACCGAAGCCACCGAGAAGATCTTGATGATCTTGTTCTGGTTGATGTTGATGAAGCCGACGGTGGCGTCCATCAGGAAGTTGATCTTGTCGAACAGGAACGAGGTATGGCCGTCCAGCGACTCGATGTCGCGCAAGATCTGGCGCGCTTCTTCAAACTGGTCTGCATTCAACAGGCGGCCGCGCATCAGGAAGCTGACGGCACGGCGGGTGTCCATCATGTTGCGGCGGATACGGCCGTTCAAATCTTCTTCCTGCGCGATCGAGTTCAGCGCAGCGGCGGCGTCCTGGTCGGAAAAGTTTTTTTTCAATACACTGCGGCTGACGTCTTCCAGGTTCTGGTAGACACCCTCCAGCGCATCGGCCGAATATTCGGCATCGGTTGCATACAGGTCCAGCAACACATCCTTGTAGTCGGCGATGGAACCGGGGCGGGAACGCGCGCGCATGCGCACCAGCCGGAATACCGGCAAGTCCAGCGTATGCACCGAAAACAGGATGTCGCGCGCCAGGATAAAGGCGACCGTGACTATCCTGGCCGGCTCGTCGTCGTCGTCGATTAGGAAATCGGTACGCAGGTGCAGGTCGCCGTTATCGGCTTCGTAACAACGGGCGGAAGCCTCGATGTCCTTGACTTCGTCTTCGCCGGGCAGGGTCACGCCATAGATGCTCCTGACCCAGTCCCGCTCATCCTCATTGGGATCGGTCAGGTCCACCCAGACAGGGGCGACATTTTCGAGATCGGCACGATTCTCGATATTGATCTGGCTCAGGCGCCCGTTCTGCAACACAAATACATTGATCATGTGCTCTGGTCCATCCCGTGTTATTTATTCGTGGAAATGGCTTTTTCCAGCATTTTCTCTTTCAGCTGGCCATCGCCGCCGATTTGCTGCTCTGCCGGCGCCGGCTGCCTGGGCGCCTCTATGCCGCGGCTGTCGTGCAGTTTCACGGCAAGGCTGCCGGCGGCCTTGCACTCAACATTGGAATAAGTCGGCTTGCCGGCTATCATGCAGCGCCGCACTTCGGCGCCTGCAGGCGCCGCTGCCTGCCCGGCGGCACTCTTGATTTCCTGCTGTATCTGGTTGACCTTGTCCGACTTGCTCCAGCTGGCCCAAGCCTCCTGCATAGGCCAGCGGCCGTAGCGCAACGAATACAAAAAAGACAGTGCCGCCAGGCTGACCAAGGCCATCAAAACGGCGGTAAACAGCAGACCGACGGCACCGGCTTGGCGGGAGCCTGGCCTAAGTCCGTTCAAGGCAGCTCCGCCGCATTCATGCGTCTCATGATGATATCCGTGCGCCTTTGCAGATAGGCGGAACCGGTATTCTTATCGAAGAAACGCGGTTTGGGCAGCATCACCGCCAGCTTCGCAGACTGGGCAGCTCCCAGCGCCGCCGCGCTGACACCATAATAGTGCTGGGCTGCGGCTTCCGCGCCGAAGATACCCACACCCCATTCAACCACGTTCAGGTAGATCTCCAGTATCCTTTCCTTGTCCATGCACATTTCCAGCATATAGGTAATGATCAGTTCCTCGCCCTTGCGCAGGTAGCTGCGCTCGCCGGACAAGAACAGGTTCTTTGCCAGTTGCTGCGTGATGGTGGAGCCGCCGGATACGACCTTGCCTTTCTTCTGGTTTTTTTGATAGGCCTTTTGCATCGCCTCCCAGTCCACCCCGTCATGCTCGGAAAAAGTGTCGTCCTCGGAAGCGATGACCGCGCGCTTCAGATTATTCGAAATGCGCGCATACGGCACCCATTTGTGCTGCAGCTTCGCATCGGGATTTTTTTCCTGCAAGACTTCCAGCTGATGCCGCATGAAACTGGTAGATGAAGGATTATGATTGATCCACCAGCAGATCTGTGCAAAAAAATAAGCCTGCACCAGGATAAAAACCAGCAATGGCGTGAATACCAGCCAGAACAGCAGGCGACGCAAAATTTTCATTGCTGCTCCAGCGCCTTGCGCAAATCCGCAAATACCGATTGCGTATCAGGGCGCACTCCGCGCCACAGATGAAAGGCTTCGGCGGCCTGCTCCACCAGCATGCCCAGGCCGTCCCTGGCGGTGGCGCCGTGCTGCGCCGCAAAGTTCAGGAAAGCGGTCGGCCGGCTGCCGTACATCATGTCGTAGGCCAGGCTGCCGGCGGCAAACAGGCCGGCGGGGATAGGCGGCACCTCATCATTGATGCTGGCCGACGTCGCATTGATGATCACGTCAAACTGGCCGGACAGCGACGAAAATTCCAATGCCGCCACCCCGGCTTGCGCGCCCGCCTGCGCTGCCAGTTGCTCTGCCCTGGACAAGGTGCGGTTGGCGATCACCAGTTGCGCCGGCAACTCCGCCAGTATCGGCAACAGGACCCCGCGCGCCGCGCCGCCTGCGCCCAGCAGCAATACCCGCTTGCCGGCAAAACTCACTCCCGCGTTGCGCGCGATGTCCGCCACCAGGCCTATGCCGTCGGTGTTGTCGCCCAGGATGCGATCGCCGTCAAATTTCAGCGTATTCACGGCGCCGGCAGCCTGCGCGCGCGGCGTCAGTTCGGTCGCCAGCGCGAAGGCCTCCAGCTTGAAGGGCACGGTCACATTGGCGCCTTTGCCGCCGCCTTGCCTGAAGTCCTGCACCGCATCGAAAAATCCGTCCAGCGGCGCCAGCAGATGCTGATAGTCCATCTGCTGCACAGTCTGGCCGGCAAAGCGCCCATGGATGAAGGGCGATTTGCTATGTGCGACAGGATTGCCTATCACTACGTAACGATCGAGTCCGGGGACGGAAGCAGGAGTGCGGTCTGTGGTGCTCAATTATCCCCTCCCCTCACCTCGGTTTGCAGCAACTGCTCCCGGGTGAATTTAAACTTGGTGGAAAATATCCAAACATGGTCTTTGTCGTCTTCCAGCAAATCGCGCGGGAAGATGCCAAACGGCGCCGAGCGTTCGATGATGCGCAGGGTAGCGGCATCCAGCGCCGCATTGCCGGATGATTTCGCAATGCTGGGACCGCCCTCTTTCTTGTATAGCTGTCCGTTGCGCGATATCGGAATATAGACGATCAGCTCGCCGTACAGCTTCTTGCCGTCATGTACCGGAAAGTTCAGCGTGCCGATATTTTCTATGCGCTTCTGCATCTCTTTATAGTAGATCGCGTACCCGACGCCTTGCGTGCTGGGCCCCAGGTAAGTCTTGCGCGGTCGCTTGTTCTGGTCTTCTATGGTCTCGGAAATTTCCGCCACCCGCCTGGCCAGCGCCTTGCTGCTCTCGACCAGGTCGCGGGCGACGGGATCCGGCTTGTTTTCCTCAGTCTTGATCTTGTCGCTCAGTTGCGGCGATTTCAGGTCCGTCTTGCGGGCCGCCTGGTCCAGCATTTTTTGCTGCCGGTCTTCCAGCTCTTCTATCCGTTTCTTGGTCACCAGCAGCGTGTCGCCATTCTGGATATTTTTCATGTCCGGCAACGGCGATTTGGAACGCCCGGCATCATTGGCACCGCCACCGTCGAGGTTGGCCTGGGCCAGTGCCTGCGCCTTCAGCGGCTTGGTGTCATGCTTGGCATTGACCAGGATGATTTCCAGGCCGGGATCGTCCGGCTGCGACTTGTCCGGCGCGGGCTGGCTGAAATGCAATAGCAGCGCCACGCCGTGTACCACCAGCGAGATCACGATGGCCGATGTCAGGATCAGATTTTTTAAGAGAGCGTCCACAAATAATTTGGATGAGTTTTTTTATTGATTCAGTGTTTGTGATTCGCTATTCAGCCAGCGGTGCCCCGGTCTCGCCATTTTTTTCTTCCTCGGCGATTGCGGAAGACTGTTCCGCGATTACTTCCACCGCATCGGCTGCTTCCTCACCCAGGGCAGTGTCGTCCAGCACCACTTCATCCGGTACCGCGTCGTCTTCAACGTCGCCCAGGTTTTCTTCAGCGACGGTCGACAGCACCTCCAGCAGACGCGCCTCCACGCTCAGGCCCAGCTCGTCCCAGCGCAGCAGATCCAGCTTGACCTGGGCGCCGCGCGCCATCTGCGGCATGCCGGGCAGGCGTATGATCAATGGAATGTCCACCAAACGCAAGACTTCGTCTTTTAATACCACAGCGTCGACCTGGCGCGCATTTTCCTGCGCCAGCCAGCGCAGGCACCAGTAGCGTTCCATATTGGTCTGGAAATCGCCGTAGGCAGAATAGGCTGCGTCGAAACCGGAGACAATCGCAAACAGGTCGGCATCCTTGGGCTTGAAGGTCGCCACCAGCGGCGCGGTCACGCCGTGCTCGACGCAGGCAATGATCTGCCACTGATTGACCAGGTCGGTATACCGGCGCAACGGCGACGTGCTCCATGCATACTGGTCCACTCCCAGACCCTGATGCGGCGCCGCATGCGTGACCATCCGCACCTGCATCTTGGCGGCCCACCCGCCGCTGCCGCCGCCCTGGCTGCGGTAGATGCCCGGGATGCCGTGCTCGTGCATCAGCTTGCCCCAGCTGCTATTGGCGAAGATCATCAGCTCGGCCACGATCTTGTCCAGCGGCGCGCCGCGCTTGCGGCGCACGATGGAGACCACATCGTCTTCCACGTAGAAATTGAAATCGACGCGATTGGTTTGTTCCGGCTTCAGCCCGAAACCCTCGCGTTTTGCCATGCGGCCTTTTTCCAGCACCTGCGCCCATTGCCACAGCACGGCAATATCCGCCTTATGCGGATACTCGCCGGCATCATTGGCCAGGTTGTCTTCGGTGACCAGCGCATCCAGGTCGTTATGCCGCAGATTGGACGCCATAGGTATCGCTTCCACCTTGGTCTCGGTGGACAGCACAACCCAGTCCTGGGTATCCAGGGTCACATACAGCGACAGTGCCGGGCGGGTCTGGCCGGCGCCCAGCGTATAAGTTTCCACCAGCTCGTCCGGCAGCATCGTGATCTTGTCGCCGGGCATATATACGGTGGACATGCGCGCCCTGGCGATATGGTCCAGCGCGTCGTCGCGCTTGATGCCCAGTGCCGGCGCCGCAATATGGATGCCTACCCGCAGCTTGCCGTCCGCCAGTCTGGCGACAGAAAACGCGTCGTCGATCTCGGTGGTGGTAACGTCATCGATGGAAAACGCCTGCACATCGGCCACCGGCAGGTTGTCCGGCAGTGCAGGAATTGGAGCAGCAGGAAAAGCGGTGCCCTTCGGGAAACTGTCGAACAGGAATTTGGACAGATGGTAGTCCTTGGCCGAGGCCAGCCCGCCATTGTCCAGCATCAGGCGCGGCGGCGAGGTCTGCAAGGCGTCGCAAGCCTCGGCCATCGCCTTGTATTCAATGCTGTTCTTGTCCGGCTTGAACAGCAATTGCAGCACCAGCGGTTTCAGTGCCGCCGGCAATTGCTGTTGTTTCAATTCTTCCACATACGCAGCCTGGATGATCGCCTGCTGTTTTTTCTTTTCTATGCCTGCCAGCGCGGCTTTCAGCGAAGCTTCCGGCGCAGCCTTGTAGCGGCCCCTGCCCTTTTTATAGAAATAGATGGGCGAGGTGTGCAGCGCCAGGATCAGGCCGGCAGCTTCTTCGGGCTTGGGTGCGTGGCCGAAATACTCTGCACCCAGCTCAGCAAAGCCAAACTCTTCCTGGCCGGCGACTTCCCATAAAAATTCCAGGTCTATGTCGGCGGCGGCGGACTTGGCCTGCTCCATCAGGCTGACCGGGTCAGGCGAGGTAAATTGCAGCAGCACATCCTTGGCTTTGACCTTGCTGCGTTTGCCGCTGGCCATTTCCACCTGATAGGCTTCGCCCGCTTGCGACAAGACCGATCCCGCCTTGAAATCGCCCGATTCTTCAAAAAATAAATTCATTCAACACATCTTTTCTATACAAATATCACTGGTCATCGCGTATCGACACTATCGGCACTGTCGGCCTGATATCGCCAGATCATATTAATCTCTCAATTTTTGGAGTATATCCAAAAACCCTCATTGCCCTATATTCTCTATGCTCTCTATGCTTTATTTTGCAGCCCGGCTGGCGGGCAACTTCAATTCCATTACCTGCGGTAAAAACACCTCAGTCACCAGCAGGCAGCCGCCTTTGCGCCTGAAAACCGAGCGGCGGGCGAACCATGCCTGCTGTTCTTTTCCAGCCAGCCCCAGCGCCTGCATCCTGCGTATCAGCGGATGCCTTGCATGCAGCCTGGCATAAGACAAAGTGCCACGCTGCACCTGCGGGTCATTAAACAGCGTCGTGCCCAGCGATTTTTCTCCCAGGCTGTGGAACAGAGGCCATTCGGACGCGGTCGCCGTCAGCGGCACTACCGTATGCGCATACACCATGGGCAAGCCGTCGCAGCACAACAGCACCTGCCGCTCGTGCACCCGCAGACGCCTCGCCAGCCCCAGTTCCCTATATTCGTCCGCCAGGCAGATCGCCTGCTGCTGGCTCAGCCGCTGCACCCTGAACTGTGCGCAACGCGCCACCAGCTTGGCCGTCAGCGAAGCCCTGTCGGTCAGCCAGTGGATCATGCCGGCTGCAGCCTGCACTCCATTCACGTCGGCATGCCAGCGGGCAAAACTTGTCCTATGCTGCAATACGCTACCTGCCATCACAAAAAGCCATCACCTGATCCAGGTAATGCGCAAAATCCGAAATACCGTGATCGCTGCCTTGAATCACTTGCTGCCGCGCCGCAGGATAGTGTGCAACCATCTCGCGCCAGTCCAGCACTTCATCGCCGGTCGCCGCCAGCAGGAAATAACGTTCAGGCCGCGTGATGGCAGCTACCTCATAGGCCCGCAACTCGGCGACGTATTCCTGTTTGAATTCGAACACCTCATCGCTATGGTAGGCGGTCGTGACCCCGACATATTTTTCCAGCTCGCGCGGCGGCTTTACCGCCGGATTCAGCAAGGCCGCCTTGCAGCCGTGCTTTTCCGCCAGCCAGGTCGCGTAATAGCCGCCCAGCGACGAACCTATCAGCGCCACATTTTCGGCTCCATGCAGGCTCAGCAACTGCTCGGCCTGGCGTATGGCCAGCAATGGCGAGGCCGACAGTTGCGGGCACAGGTATTCATCGCCACGGCCGTGTTGCTGCAGGTATTGCCCTATCATGCGGGCCTTGAAAGATTGCGGCGAAGAGCGGAAGCCGTGCAGGTACAAAATCATTTCTGTGCTGCCAGCGCATCCAGCAATTTCTGGTGCACTCCGCCAAAACCGCCATTGCTCATCACCAGGATATGGTCGCCCGGCTGCGCCGCGTTGACGATGGCGCCTACCAGCGTCGGGATGTCGCTATACGTGCTGGCCTTGGCGCCCAACGGGCCCAGTGCCTCGCCCAAGTCCCAGCCCAACGCGTCCTTGCCGGCGCTGGCGCCGTAGCCGAACACCAGGTCGGCCTGCGCCAAGCTGCCCGGGAGCGCCTGCTTCATCGTGCCCAGCTTCATCGTATTCGAACGCGGCTCCAGCACGGCCAGTATCCTGGCATGGCCTATCTTCCTGCGCAAACCCTCTACCGTGGTCGCTACTGCGGTCGGGTGATGGGCAAAATCATCCACCACGGTAATATTGTTGACCACACCGCGCACTTCCATGCGGCGCTTGACGTTGACAAACTGCGCCAGCGCTTCTATCGCCAGCGCCGGTGCGACGCCTACATGCCTGGCTGCGGCAATTGCAGCCAGCGCGTTCAGGCGGTTATGCGTGCCATTCAACTGCCAGTGCACCGTGCCTTGCAGGGCGCCGTCGAAATACACGTCAAAGTCTTCGCCATCCTGCAATTTCAGGCTCCAGCCCTGCTGCACGTCGCTGCCGAAAAACTCTTTTTCACTCCAGCAGCCGCGCTTCAGCACATTTTGCAGCGACGGCTCCTGCGCATTGACGATCAGGCGGCCAACGCCGGGCACAGTCCTGACCAGGTGATGGAACTGGGTTTCTATCGCTGCCACGTCGGCAAAGATATCCGCGTGGTCGAATTCCAGGTTGTTCAATACCGTGGTTTTCGAGTGGTAATGCACGAACTTGCTGCGTTTGTCGAAGAAGGCGGTATCGTATTCGTCCGCCTCTATCACAAAGAAATCGGATTGCTGGCCGGCGCCGCTCAGGCGCGCCGAAATGCCGAAATTCAGCGGAACGCCGCCGATCAGGAAGCCGGGGGCATAGCCCGCCGCCTCCAGTATCCAGGCCAGCATGGCCGAGGTCGTGGTCTTGCCGTGCGTGCCGGCGACCGCCAGCACCCATCTGTCCCTCAGTATATGGTCGCCCATCCACTGCGGGCCGGAGATATAGGGCAGGCCGCGATTCAGTATCTCTTCCATCAGCGGATTGCCGCGGGAAATCACATTGCCGATCACGAACAGGTCCGGTTGCAGATGGATTTGCTCGGGACCGTAGCCCTCCGTCAGCTCTATGCCCTGCGCCTGCAACTGCGTGCTCATCGGCGGGTAAACATTGGCGTCGCAACCGCTTACCTTATGTCCGGCTTCCTTCGCCAGCACCGCCAGACCGCCCATGAAAGTACCGCAAATACCTAGTATGTGAATATGCATATTTAATTGATAAGGAAATCTTGATCAGCGTGCTGCCTGAAACTTTTATCTTGTCCCGGATTCCAAGAATGGTGGGCCAAATTCCAGAATCCCGCAATTCTACCTGAGCGGGATAGGCAGAGGCAGACTTTAGGAGACTGGGATATGATCCAGGTACGACAAATATATTGACTCAAGCAATGCTCAACTACCCTGGTGACGCCGAAACGCTGCGTAGCGAGATCGCTATGCTGGCCGCCCGCATGATTGCCGAAGACGGCGCCGACTACGGCTCCGCCAAGCGCAAGGCGGCCAAACAAATCCTGGGCAACAAGAAGCTCAAAGGCGACGTGTTGCCCGACAATAGCCAGATCGAGCAGGAAGTCAGGGAATACAATGCGCTGTTTTTTGGCGACACCCAACCCCAGCGCCTGCTGCTGTTGCGGCAAATTGCGCTCGGCCTGATGCTGGAGCTGGAGAAATTCAATCCCTACCTGACCGGCGCGGTGCTGAACGGCACCGCGGGCGAGCATAGCGATATCCATTTGCAATTGTTTGCCGACAATACCAAGGATATCGCCATCTTCCTGCTGAACAAGGATGTGCGTTTTGAGGTATCGGAAACCGTCAGCAGCCGCAACGAGCCCATAGAGACGCTGAGCTTCTTGCATCAGCAGGAGGGCGTGCATCTGGCCCTGTATAACCTGGATGACCTGCGCAGCGGCGGACGTACCGAACGCGCCAATATTGCTGCAGTACGCAGCCTGATAGAAGAAAGCACCATAGAATGAAAAAAAGTTTTATCGCCAGCGCCGCCGTGGTTGCCATCCTGTTTGCCGGCATAGGCATCTATTTCGGCAATAAACATAGCCCCATCGCCAAACCGCCGTCGCCGGCGATCCAGCAAATGCTGGCAATGACTCTGCCTGATAGCAAAGGCCAGCCGCAGAAATTATCGCAATGGCAAGGAAAATTCCTGGTAGTGAATTTCTGGGCCACCTGGTGCGCGCCCTGCGTGCAGGAAATGCCGGAATTATCAGCATTACAAAATGAGCTGGCGGCAAAAAACATCCAGTTGCTCGGACTAGGAATAGACAGCCCGAGCAATATTGCTGAATTCGCAAGCAAATATAAAATTACCTACCCCCTGTTTGCGGCCGGCATGGAAGGCACGGAACTGTCGCGCCAACTGGGCAACCAAGCCGGCGGACTGCCGTTTACCGTACTGATCGCACCGGATGGAAGCTTGGCAAAAAGTTATTTAGGCCGCCTGAAAATGGATGAATTACGTGCCGATATAACAAAACTGACTATGTAATAAATCGAGTTTTCCTTGCCAATCGGGGGCAATTGGCGGCAAAATGCGCCTATCGTCGACGAACCAATTGGTATTATGGCAAGTAACATCCTGCTGCTAAACGGACCCAACCTGAACCTGCTCGGCACCAGAGAGCCTGCAGTATACGGTCATGTCACCTTGGCAGACGTGGAGTACGCAGCCCGGCAACAGGCAGAAGCTGCCCATGCCAGGCTGCAGGCTTTTCAGAGCAATCATGAGGGCATGCTGATAGATCGTATCCATGCCGCGCGCGATGAAAAGGTGGATGCCATCATCATCAATCCGGGTGGCCTGACCCATACCAGCGTGGCATTGAGAGATGCGCTTGCCGGTGTGGCCATACCATTTATTGAAGTGCACATTTCCAACGTGCATCAGAGGGAGGCGTTCCGCCACCACTCTTATCTGTCTGCAATAGCCAAAGGCGTAATCTGCGGCCTGGGCACGGACGGTTACCGACTGGCGATTGACTTTGCATTAAAAAGTCTTTAAATTCGTCCATCTTCACGCAATTTGCATATATTGGCTTATAATCGCGCCCTACGATTGCCAATTGTCGATTGTGTATCCAATAATTTAAAAACCATTATTCCCAGGGGAATTCCACATGGATTTAAGAAAACTAAAAACCTTGATCGACCTCGTTGCCGAGTCTGATATTGCGGAACTCGAAGTCACCGAAGGCGAAGGCAAGGTTCGCATTGTCAAGACCTCTGCAATACCCCAGAACCAGGTCGTGATGATGCAACCGCAAGCCATGCAGCAAGCCATGCCTGCCGCTGCAGCCGCTGCCCCTGTTGCTGTCGCAGCGCCGGTCGCTGCCGTTCCGGAAGGCCATATCGTCAAGTCGCCTATGGTCGGTACTTTCTATCGCTCTTCCGCTCCCGGCGCTCCGGCTTTCGTTGAGATTGGCGCCAGCGTCAAATCCGGCGATACGCTGTGCATCATCGAAGCGATGAAGCTGTTGAACGAAATCGAAAGCGACGCTACCGGCGTGGTCAAGCAAATCCTGGTAGAAAATGGCCAACCGGTCGAATATGGTCAAGCTTTGTTTGTGATTGGCTAAACGCCGGCAGCCGCGATCCGCGGTCTGCTTTTAGGTATGGCGTTGTTCAGCAGCATTATCACTGCACCGCAATCAAGCGCTGCAATCACTACAGATTAATACTATGTTTGAAAAAATTCTTATCGCCAACCGTGGTGAAATTGCGCTCCGCATTCAGCGCGCATGCCGCGAGATGGGCATTAAAACCGTGGTCGTTCACTCTGAAGCTGATCGCGAAGCCAAGTACGTCAAGCTGGCAGACGAATCCGTCTGCATAGGTCCAGCCCCTTCCGCATTGAGTTACCTGAACATGCCGGCCATCATCAGCGCAGCGGAAGTGACCGATGCGCAGGCGATCCACCCGGGCTACGGTTTCCTGTCCGAAAATGCCGATTTTGCAGAGCGTGTGGAGCAATCCGGCTTTGTATTTATCGGCCCTCGCGCAGAATCCATACGCATGATGGGCGACAAGGTGTCGGCCAAGCATGCGATGATCAAGGCTGGCGTGCCTTGCGTACCGGGTTCCGAAGGTGCGTTGCCGGATGATCCTAAAGCCATCGTGCAGATTGCGCGCAAGGTTGGCTATCCGGTCATCATCAAGGCGGCCGGCGGCGGCGGCGGACGCGGCATGCGCGTCGTGCATACCGAAGCCGCGCTGCTGAATGCCGTAACGATGACCAAGGCGGAGGCCGGGGCCGCGTTCGGCAATCCGGAAGTGTATATGGAGAAATTCCTGGAAAATCCGCGTCACGTGGAAATCCAGATCCTGGCGGACGAACATAAAAACGCCATCTGGCTCGGCGAACGCGATTGCTCCATGCAGCGCCGCCACCAGAAGGTAATAGAGGAAGCTCCGGCTCCCGGCATCCCGCGCAAGATCATAGAAAAAAATCGGCAACCGCTGTGCGGAAGCCTGCCGCAAGCTCGGCTACCGCGGCGCTGGCACCTTTGAATTCCTGTATGAAAACGAAGAGTTCTATTTCATAGAAATGAACACTCGCGTTCAGGTTGAACATCCGGTCACGGAAATGATTACCGGCGTCGACATCGTGCAGGAACAGATTCGCATCGCTTTCGGCGAAAAACTGCGCTACCGCCAGGCAGACATAGAATTGAAAGGCCACTCGATAGAGTGCCGCATCAATGCCGAAGACCCGTTCAAGTTCACGCCTTCGCCAGGCCGCATCGTCTCCTGGCACGCGCCGGGTGGTCCGGGCATACGCGTGGATTCGCATGCTTATGCGGGTTATTTCGTACCGCCCAACTATGACTCCATGATAGGCAAGGTGATTTCTTACGGCGCCACCCGCGAGCAGGCGATCAAGCGCATGCAGATCGCACTGTCCGAAATGGTCGTGGAAGGCATACAGACCAATATCCCGCTGCACCGCGAACTGATGATCGATGCCCGCTTCATAGAAGGCGGCACCAACATCCACTACCTGGAACAAAAGCTCGCGGACAAGCCGGATTTGCCGAAAGACGGAAAAGCCGGCAAGAAGTAGTCAAGAAAACTGGATGGGAATATGGGCTGGATAGAAATTGTTATTGAAGTTGCACGCGAACACGCAGAACCGCTTTCCGATGCATTGATGGAAGCGGGCGCCTTGTCGGTATCGGTAGAAGATGCCGACGAAGGCACGGAGGCGGAAAATCCCCTGTTCGGCGAACCCGGCATGGAGCCGGATGAAACCGCCTGGGACCGCAGCCGCGTGGTGGCGCTGGCCGATGTCGACAGCGACCATGCTGCGATTGTGGCCGAGGCAGCCGCTGCAATTTCACTGGCGGCGACGCCAGCCTATACCACCCGTTCGGTCGAAGAACAGGATTGGGTGCGCCTGACCCAATCGCAGTTCGAACCTATTCACATAGGCAAGAATATCTGGGTCGTGCCTAGCTGGCACGATGCCCCTGATGCCAATGCCTTGATACTGGAACTCGATCCCGGATTGGCTTTCGGCACCGGCAGCCATCCCACCACGCGCCTGTGCATGGAATGGCTGGAGGCCAATGCGCCGACAGGCGCGAGCGTGCTCGATTACGGCTGCGGCTCCGGCATCCTGGCCATGGTCGCCAAGAAGCTCGGCGCCCAGGACGTGATCGGTGTCGACATCGATCCGCAAGCAATAGAATCGGCGCGCTATAACGCCGAACGCAACCATTGCGACATCCACTACGCGCTGCCGGAAGATTTCTCCGTCAGCCACCCCGCCAGCCACAAGTTTGATGTGGTGGTTGCCAACATCCTGTCCAGCCCGTTGAAGTTGATGGCGCCCATGCTGTCCGGCCGGGTCGTACCGGGCGGTTCGCTGGTATTGTCCGGCGTTTTGTCCCGGCAGGCAGAGGAAGTCGCGGCAGCCTACGCGCCGTACATAAAGTTGTCGGTCTGGGCCGAACACGAAGGCTGGGTTGCGCTGTCCGGCAAGCTGGCCGAATCGGCGTAACGCCGCGGCGCGCAGACGACAGCGATGGCCCTTGCCACCCAATGTCCCCATTGTCATACGACCTTCCGGGTTGCCAATGACCAGTTAAAGCTGCATGCAGGCATAGTCCGCTGCGGCTCTTGCCAGCAGATCTTTAACGGCATAGAACATCTGGTCGCGCCCGGCGCCGCCCCTGCCGTAGCTGTTGTACCGGCGGCAAAGCCCGAGGCGGAACAAGCCCCACTCAAAGCAGAACCGGCCCTGGCGCCTGCAGAAAAAACCGAAGCGGCTCCGGTTACCGCCGACGAGCTAGATTTCGACCTGGGAATCTTCGACCACGCGCCGCCTGCCGGGAAAACTTTCAGCGCGGCGGAAACCAGACAAGAACCTGGCCTTGCACTCGCCGCTGAGCCGTCGGCCGACGCCGGCGAGGATGCAGAATTGCAGCAGCGCATGGCCTTGCTCGCCGCGGCCGAGGCAGACTGGTCGGTTTCCGATGACGGTATCAATGTCGCAGTGGAAGAGCCGCCGGAAGACACTCCGCTGGCGCCCGATGCCGAAGACTTTCAAGCAGCAACCCAGGCGGGACTGGTATCCGAGTCCGCGCTTGCATCTGCAATGGAGGCGGAATCCCGCTTCGAGCCGGAGTTCGCAGCCGACTTCCTGTCTGAGTTTGAGGCTGTCTTTGAAAAAGAACTGAAGACCGATACCGCGCAGGATGATGAGCGATCCGTATCGCTGGCAGAGCCTGAGACAGCCACCCCAGATGATGCCGAGGTAGCGGAAGCCGGCTCTGGGCAAGATCTGCCGGACGAACTGCCGCCGGAGGCCCACCCGGCCGAAGCCGGCCATATCGATGAAGTCACAGAGCTGGAAACGCTGGACGGCGATGCCGAGCAAGCGCTGGAAGCCGCATCCATACATGCTGAATTGATGGATGAGCAGGCGTCCAGCCTGTCGGAGCCGGAAGAGGCGCCGGACTTCGTCGTGCAAGCCCAGCGCAAGCAGGCGCGCAGCAAGGCTGCCCGCATCACCATGGCGATATTGTCGGTCGTGCTATTCCTGGGTGTGCTGGCGCAGCTGACCTATACGATGCGCAACCAGCTAGCCGCCTGGTTCCCGCAGGCCAGGCCTATGCTGGCCGACGCCTGCAAGCCGCTGAATTGCCAGATCAGCCTGCTGGCCCAGATCGATGCAGTTTCCATAGAATCCAACGAACTGCAGGCGATGGCGCCGGACAAGAATGTCTTTTCCCTGACTCTTTTGCTGCGCAACAAGGGCAGCACCACGCAGGCCTGGCCGATGCTGGAACTGACGCTGGACAATGACAAGGAACAGCCGGTATTGCGCAAGGTATTCACCCCTGCCGAATACCTGGCCAACAAGGGCGACCTGGTCAAGGGCTTCGCCGGCAGCTCCGAGCAGCCGGTCAAATTGTATTTTGAGCTGGAAAAGATCAAGGCCGCCGGGTATCACGTGTGGCTGTTCTATCCCTAGCAGACCGGGCTTTTTCTAACCAAGCAAAGCGATCGCCAGCTCCGTCCCTACCCGGGCGTTATTCTTCACCAGCGCGATATTGGTCGCCAGGCTGCGGCCCGCGGTCAATTGCTTGATACGGTCCAGCAGGAAGGGCGTGACGGCCTTGCCTGCGATGCCCTGGCCCTGCGCTTCCTGCAAAGCCCGCTGGGTAATCGCATCGATCTCTGCTTTCGGCATCGCATCGGTTTCCGGCACAGGATTGGCGATCACTACGCCGCCGCGCAAGCCCAGTTGCCATTTGGTGCGGATAAAATCAGCCTGTTGCTTTGCCGTGTCCAGCTGGAAATCGGCATTGAAGCCGCTGTCGCGAGTGAAGAAGGCCGGAAATTGTTTTTGGCCTACACTGACCACCGGCACGCCATGCGTTTCCAGGTACTCCAGGGTCAGGCCCAGGTCCAGTATCGACTTGGCGCCGGCACAGACTACCGCTACCGAAGTCTGCGCCAGTTCCTGCAAGTCTGCAGAAATATCGAAACTGGTTTCAGCGCCCCTGTGCACACCGCCTATGCCGCCGGTGACAAACACCTGTATGCCGGCCAGCTCCGCGCAAATCATCGTCGCCGCCACCGTCGTGGCGCCGAACTGTCCGGCCGCCAGCACGTAGGGCAGGTCGCGCCGGCTGACTTTCATCACGTTTGGCGTGGTGCCCAGCAGCTCCAGTTCCTGCGGCGACAGGCCGACCAGGATCTTGCCGCCCATGATTGCGATAGTGGCAGGCACTGCGCCGGCGTCGCGGATGATCTGCTCCACTTCGCGCGCAGTCTGCACATTCTGCGGATAAGGCATGCCATGCGAGATGATCGTCGATTCCAGCGCCACGATGGCCTTGCCGGCCGCGCGCGCTTGTTTCACTTCCTCTGAATACACCAGGTAATTCTGCATTTTTCTATCCTTTAATAAAATTTAATCAGTCTTGATATCAGGCCAGCAGCGTATCCAGCGTGGCCGGCGTCAGGTCGGTACAGACAGTGGCGCTACTTTGTATGGTCAGCGCCGCCAGCGTCAGGCCGCGGCGGCAGGCCAATGCAAGATCGTCCGGCTCGCGGTTCAGCGACCAGCATACTGCCGCCGAAAAGGCGTCGCCGGCGCCGGTGACGTCGCGCACCGCCACCTGCGGAGCCGCCAGCCTGACCACGCCGGTGGGCGACGTATACAGTACGCCGTCGCCGCCGAAGGTAACGATAAGGTCTTGCACGCCCTGCTGCTGCACCGTGCGGCAAGCCAGCGCCATTTGCTCGGTATCCTCCAGCGACCTGCCTATGCGGCTTTCCAGCTCGCCCTGGTTCAATATCAACAGGCGCAGGCCATGCAGGTCGGCCGGCAAACGCGCCATCTTAGGCTGCGAGACAGCCACCAGCACCAGCGGGACACTATCCCGTATCGCCTCCTGCAGCAGCAGCCGGATGCTGGCTTGCGGCAAGTTCAGGTCGGCGACGGTCATTGCCGCAGCGGCGCGTTGCGGCTGGCGCAAGGCCAAGAATTCCGGTGTCAACTGGTCGCATAGCTGCATATGGGACAAAGCCAGCAGCATCTCGCCGCTATCGTCCAACACCGCCGTATAGCTGCCGCTCGCGGTTGCCGCAAGCTGCAAGCTGCCGCGCATGTCCATTCCTACCGTTTCCGCCTGTGCCAGCATGGCCTTGGCGGCGGCATCGTCGCCCAGCGCACTGAGCAGGCTGACGGCGGCGCCCAGGCGCGCCAGGTTTTCTGCAATATTGCGGGCGACACCGCCCAGGCTCTCATGTTGCGATACCGGGTTGGATGTGCCCATTTGCAAAGGCTGCAAGGTGCACACCTTGCGGTCCATATTGGCGCCGCCTATGCAGACGATCGCGCGCTCTTCAGGCAATACATAGGCGCGCCCCAATATCCTGCGCTCGCGGATCAGGCCGGCGATATGGCCCGCCACCGCCGAGCGCGACAGCTGCAACTGCCCCGCAAGCTCTTGTTGCGAGATGAAGGGATTCGCCTGTATCAGCTGATATAGCTGGTCCTTTTTGGAAAACTCTGTCACGGCATCGACCCACTATAAATATGAAGAATGAACTGCAAGGAATTAGACAAGATGAACAACATCTAACAAACATTTGTTTTAAATTATAAACAATTGTTTCATACGAGTCAAATCGGACGGTATTTCACCAACATGATGCAAATTGCGCAATTGTTTTGGCGAATACCGCTAAAAAGTATTACCCTTGGAATTAATTCTTGACTTGCTTTGCTGCGCCATAGTTAAATAGAGAATCGGCTACGCAAACGATTGCGCGGCCTATTTTTTTGCCTTTTAGCAGAAATGCGAAATCCCGTTCATCGTTAAAAATGACCCGATTTTCGCTAATTCTGCCAAATTTCTACCTGTTTTTTTGGCCGGCCCACTGGCTTTGCCTTTTTTGCGAGAATTTAAATGAAGCCACGCATCACTGTTGTTGGTAGCGTCAACATGGATCTGGTGTTTCGTACGCCGCGCATGCCGGCTGTCGGTGAAACTTTAAGCGGCCATGAATTCCGCCAGATACCCGGCGGCAAAGGCGCCAACCAGGCTGTCGCCGCAGCGCGCCAGGGCGCCGACGTGGCCTTCATCGGGCGCGTAGGCGACGACGTCTTTGGACAATACTCGTTGCGCTGCCTGGCCGACGACGGCATCGACGTCAGCTATCTTTCAGCAGTCGCCGATATTGCCACCGGCGTAGCCGGCATCATCGTCACCGATCAGGGTGACAACAGCATAGTGCTGGCTGCCGGCGCCAATGCCGCCCTGTCGGCAGAAAATGTGGAGGCCGCGCAATCGGCAATCTCGTCCGCCCAGATACTGGTATGCCAGCTGGAAACCCCGCTCCCGACAGTCACTCGCGCAATCCAGCTCGCCAGGCAGCATCAGGTCAAGGTCATCCTGAATCCAGCCCCGGTACAAGCGCTCAGCGATGAATTGCTGGCGCAAGTGGACTATCTGGTCGTCAATGAAACCGAGGCTGCCCAGTTAAGCGGCATCCAGGTCAGTAACCAGGAAAGTGCGCAACGCGCATCGGAAAAATTATTGCAGCGTGGCGCGGCGGTTGTGCTGCTGACCATGGGCGAACATGGCGTATGCATTACCGAAGCAGGCGGCAGCAGCTTTATCGATGCGATCAAAGTGGATGTCGTGGACACGACCGCCGCCGGCGATACCTTTGTCGGCGCCTTTGCGGTCGGCATCGCCAAGGGCCTGGATATCAAGACGGCCAGCACCGAGGCGCAATACACTGCGGCGCTGGCCGTGACCAAGCTGGGCGCGCAAACCTCGATCCCGCAGCGTAGCGAAGTAGAGCAGTTTATGCGCAGCCGCGCAGCGTTGTAAAACTTGCAGGCTGGTCCGGCGGCACGTCCGGCCCGGCAATCTTTTATAATGCGAACCGCAGCGACTCCGCCTGCAAGCGGCGTCAGCCGAGCTTGATGCCTGTTTGGCAAGCCTGTTGGTGCCGGCCACGACAGGCATGCGTAATTTGCCCCTGGCCGCGCTTGCCGGAGTAAAGATGAACTAATGGCTAACAAAGCCTTGCCGGCACACTTTTCCGGCAGACTTTATGCTAGCTTGCAATGATGTCGGCTCTGCGTTGATGGCGGG
>Ga0207076_1009_pt2 | contig 51704 bp, 45 predicted proteins | sample Alteio_BWMinHeat_62_FD_153568 | JGI IMG/M metagenome (GOLD analysis project Ga0207076, IMG submission 153568) | Enriched cells from forest soil in Barre Woods Harvard Forest LTER site, Petersham, Massachusetts, United States -... | ecosystem: Environmental > Terrestrial > Soil > Temperate forest >... | reverse complement strand
TCACCTGCCATGCCATCGTCGAGTTTTTGCAAACTCGGCACGCAACATGGTATACACTCCGCATCATTGGTGTTGAATCCACAATTCATTAAATTCGTTGATTGAGAGATCAAAACATGAAGCAATTTCGACTGTCACGTCTGGCTGTACTGCTCGCTGTCATCGGCCTGAGCTCCGTCCCTGAATTGACCGGCTTCGTCGGCAATACTGCATACGCGCAGGAAGCAATGCGTCCGGAGATAGGCAAGCATGTGCAAGCTGCCGGCGACTTGTTTAAAGCTAAAAAATACAAGGAAGCGCTGGCCAAACTGCACGAGACCGATAGTATCAGCGGTAAAAATGCCAGCGAAAATTTCACGATTGAGCGCATGCGTGCGGCAGTAGCCTCAGCGGCAGGCGATAACGATACCGCAATCCGTGCCTATGAAGCCGTGCTGGCGACCAACAAGCTGACTGGTCCGGATCACCTGACCTACCTGAAAGCCCTGGCTGGCGCCTACTACAAGGCGGGCAATTACGCCAAGACTGTGCAATCGATTACGCGTTTTTATGCAGACGGCGGCAACGACCCGGCGATGCGCCCTTTCCTGATCCAGTCCCTGTACATGAGCGGCGACTTCGGCCGTACTTTGAAAGAAGTGCAGGCGGACCTGGCTTCGGATGAACGCGCAGGCCGTACGCCAAGCGAAACCAGCCTGCAGCTGTATGCCAACGCGGCATTGAAGCAAAATGACAAGACCGGCTATGTCAATGCGCTGGAAAAATTGCTGGCCTACTATCCGAAAAAAGAATTGTGGACGGATATGTTGAGCCGTCTGCCAGGCAAGCCCGGCTTCTCCGAACGCCTTGCGCTGGACGTGTATCGCCTGAAACTGGCGGTAGGCCAGCTGACGAAGACCGGCGATTTCATGGAAATGTCGCAATTGTCATTGCAAGCCGGCTACCCGTCCGAAGCCATCAAACTGATAGATCAGGGCTATAAATCCGGCGTCCTTGGCACCGGACCGGAAGCAGAGCGCCACAAGCGCCTGCGTGACCTGGCAAACAAGAACCTGGCTGAAAGTAATAAAGGCCTGGCAGCTGCCGAGGCGGATGCCGAGCAAAGCAAGGACGGCACCGGCCTGGTTAACCTGGGTTATCTGTACGTCACTGCCGGCCAGGTCGACAAGGGGTTGGCACTGATGGAAAAAGGTATCGCCAAGGACAATATCAAGCATCCGGATGATGCCAAGCTGCACCTGGGTATTGCTTATCTGCAGGCGGGCAAGAAAGCCAATGCCATCAAGATTTTGAAATCGGTGCAAGGCAAGGACGGCACTGCCGATCTGGCCCGTTACTGGATCATTTACGCCAACCAGGCCAAGTAAGGCTATCACCCTGCTTATGCAGGTACAAGGAGGCCTGGATTCCGGGCCGATTTGATCAGGGAAAATAAAAATGGCGCAGAGTAATCTGCGCCATTTTGTTTTATAGCCTATATTTAATTCCAGGCTTATCCGTGCCGTTTTTTCACAGGCTTGGCGCTGGCCAGCAGAACCTTGCCAGGCGCTGCTTTGTGTCCGCTGGCGGCAGCGGTACTACGCTGCGCCGGTTTGGCCGCAGCAGCCCCGTGTGCGGCCACCCGTAGCGGTTTTCCCTTGGCGGCGGTCGCAGCCACATAAGGAAGATGGATTTGCAGGGTCTGGCCGGCGGCTATATTATCGTGTTTCAGGTTATTCCAGCTCTTCAGCTGGGCTACGCTGACCTTGTAATGCCTGGCGACGGAGTTCAGGCTATCGCGCTTGCCGACCTTGAAACTGACTTGCCGGCCGGGAGGAGGATTTTTCTCTATGATCAATTGCGCTTTTTCTGCAATCTCCATAGAAATATCCTGATCCGGCGCTTTCGCCGATTTTGGTATCAGCAAGGTGGAACCGGCCTTTACCAGCATTTTTGCCGGGATCAGGTTTACTTCGCGCAGCACTTCCGGCTTCAGTCCCAATCTGCTCGCCAGGCTTTCCACCCGCTCGGTTTTTCCTACCGTATGCGTGGCCCAGGAAGACAGGGGGCCTTGCCATTTGCTCAGGTTTTCCCTGAACAGCTCAGCATTTTCCATCGGCAGCAAGATCTTGGTGCTGCTGTCGCCGGTGATGACCGGCCGATTGAACTGCGGATTCAGCGCATTGAATTCACTGACCGACAGTTCCGCCAGTTTGGCCGCGACCCTGACGTCGATATCCCGGGTTTTTTCTATCGTTACGAAATACGGCTGGTTGTCCAGTTTGGGCAGCGAGATGCCGTATTGTTCCGGGTGGCCGATGATATTTTTCACTGCCTGCAGTTTGGGCAGGTAATTCCTGGTTTCGTTCGGCATCTGCGCAGACAGGCTTTCAAAGTCTATCGGCAAGCCCAGTGCCTGCTGCTTCTTGATCGCGCGCTGCACTGAGCCTTCACCCCAGTTATAAGCGGCCAGCGCCAGTTGCCAGTCGCCGAACATGCCGTACAGCCGCTCCAGATAGGTCAGCGCTGCGTCGGTAGAGTCGATCACGCCGCGCCTGTCATCCTTGAACATATTCTGTTTCAGGTTGAAGTCGCGGCCGGTGGCTGCCATAAACTGCCACATGCCGGAGGCCTTGGCCGTGGACATCGCCTGCGGATTGAATGCAGATTCGATAAACGGCAACAGCGCGAGTTCGGTCGGCATGCCGCGTTTTTCCAGCTCTTCCACCACATGGAACAGGTAGCGGGAGCCGCGCTCTACCGTACGCTGTATATAGTCGGCACGGGAGCTGTACCAGTTCAATTGATTGGCAACGAGCGGGTTGTCGATATCGGGAATGGCATAGCCGTTGCGTATCCTTTCCCACAGGTCTACTTCAGGCGCAGCAGTGGCGGAGGTGGCGGCTTCCGGGGAGGGATTTTCTGGCGATTCCTGGCTTGCTTCGATAGGAATCAGCGGGGCTTTCAGGTTCGGTGCGCTGCTGGGTGTTTCCAGCGCATACAAGTCGCTTTCTCCTGCATGGACTAACTGTGGGCTGGCCCATGCCAGTAGTGCCGAAGTCAGTGCAAGGGATAGTCGATGTCGGAATAGTTTCATAGGCGATCACACTCGACGCTTGGATTTAAAGGATCGTGTGAGTGTACGCAAGGCGCAATTGCCGCGTCAAGGAAAATGTCCGCAATGTTACAAGAAAAATTTGTTTGAAAATAAGGGCTTACGTATTTTTTGCAGGCCGGGCAGGGCGGTTTGTGGCAGCATGCCAGGGCGATTAGGGGATTGGTCCGACAGCACCGGAATATGGGTAAACCGACAACTAGCAGGCAGGCATTGCCGCTTTTACCACTGCTTGGTCAAGACGGCATCTTTACTGCTGACCACTTGTAGTTCGGGGTCCGGTTTTGCCAGCGCGGCTTTCTCCATCAGCCGCTGGAAAGTATTCTCGGCATGTGTGTGTTCCGTGCCGAAATAGCCGACCCAGGCATTGCGGCCGCTGCGCTTGGCTGCATACAGTGCCTGATCGGCGAGTTCCACTACCTGTGACCAGGACAGCAGGCGGGGCGTGGACGGCAGGAAAGGGTAGCAGGCGAAGCCGACCGAGCAAGTCCGCGCCAGCTTGCTGTCGTCGGCCAGTTCAAACTCCCTGCCGGATATCGCCTGACGGATGCGTTCCGCGATGGTCGCTGCGTCGGAACGGCTGGTAGAGCGCGCCACTATCAGGAACTCTTCGCCTCCCCAGCGGGTGAGGAAGTCCGATTCCCTGAACACTTCTTCCAGGCGCGCACGTATCTGCACCAGGACCCGGTCGCCGGCAGCGTGCCCGTATTGATCGTTGACGGACTTGAAGTGGTCCAGGTCCACCATGTAGAAAATCAGGTCCATGTCTTCAGGCTGCAATTCACTGTCATTGCCCAGCCATTCCTCATACCGGCGCGCGGTGATGGCGATATCGATATCCAGTTGCTGCTGCAGGAAGCGCCGGTTGCGCAGGCCGGTCAGCTGGTCGGTCAGGCTGACGTCTTCCAGGGCTTTGTACGCGCGCTCCAGCTCCAGATTTTGTCTGACCACTTCGGCCGTCCGTTCCCGTATGGTTTGCTCCAGCTGGTCCTGGTGCTGCTGCAATGCGAGTTCAGCCCGCTTGCGGTCATTGTTCTCTTCTTTCAGGTTGTGGTACAGGCTGGCGTTTTCCAGCGAGATCGCCGCTTGCGAAGCCAGCAGCTCCAGTACTGCGATGCGCCCCGGCGTGAATACCCCCGGCGTCAACTTGTTTTCCAGATACAGCACGCCCGCCATTTTTCCCTGTTTCAGCAGGGGCAGGCACAGCACCGAGCGCGGCTGCGATTCAAACAGGTAGGCATCCCCCCGAGAATTGGTTATCCAGGCAGGCATCGTCCAGCAGCACTTTTTCCTGCGTGCGTATCACATACTGGAACACGGTTTCCGGCGCCAGCTGGGTGGTGGTCGACGCCCGTAGGAAATTCACCTCGGCCCCGCTATGCATGGTGTTTGCTTCCGCTTCTATGCGATAACCCTGTTCATGCGGCAGCATCAGCAGGCCGCGTTCCGCGCCGGCATTTTCTATCACTATCTGTAGCAGGGACTTGATCAGCTGCTCCAGCTCGATGACGCCGGAAACGGCCTGCGATGCCTTGACCACGCTCATCATGTCCAGGTTTTCCAGCCTGGCGTCATACGCAAGAGTGCCGCTCGGCGCCGTTTGCGCGTCCAGCCATGGATATCGGGTATCCAGTTGTTTCACCTTGCCCAGCGCGCCCCATTTCAGGAAACAGTAGCGCGCCTCGCGCAGGTAAGCGGCGGCTATGCGCTCAAAGCCCAGGGACAGGTAAAACCGGGCTGCCAGCTCATTGGCCATGCCTTCGCTCTGGATAAATCCATGCTCCCTGGAATGCTTGATCGCATTGTCATACGCGTGCATCGCATCGAGTTCGCGGCCTTCCACGCGGGCGATCTCCGCTGCCACCAGCGTATAGCGGCTGAGGAAATTTTCAGGGCAATGGTCGGCCCACCACTTCAGTCTGGCGGCGCGCTGCAACAGCAGCTCCTTGTATTCCTTTCGCTGCTGAACGTCGGCCTCCTGATACAACGCAGCCAGCGTGAGCGCGTGGTAAAAATAATGGGTGGCTTCGATCAGGGTCAACCTGACATAGTGCAGGCTTTGCTCGGTTTGCCGGGCCGCTTCCAGCGCTTCCGCATACTGGCCGAAGGTGAAGGCAGTCACCTGCTTCAGCATGTGGAAACGCGGAATGCCGCTGCCGTAACTGGCCTTGGTGAAGGTCGCTACCGCCTCGGCTTCGCTGAAACTGTCGTCGTCCAGGCTGGTCTCCGTCTTGGTCAGCCCTTTCATGCAGGCTGCAAATTGCTCGCTGAGCCGGATGATCTCGGTGACGACGTCATAGTGGCTTTGCCGGGTGAAGGCGATGTACTTCTTGATGGTCTTCAGCGCCTCGTCCAGCGGCTCGTTTTTTTCTATCACCAGCAAGGCGATGGCGCTGGCGGCATGGTTGGCGAACAGCAGGTTGCCCGTTTCCAGGCAGGATACAAAAGCGCTTTCCAGCACAGGTATGCTGCTGGCAATGCTGCGCTTCCAGCAATGGATGATCGCCCCCTGGTTGAACAGCAGGCGGCCTTTGCGCTTGCTATCCTTGAACTTGTCATTCAACAGCAGAGCCAGTTCCGAGAACTCCATCGCTGCCGGGATGTCTCCCATGGACGCCGACAGGATCGCATATGAAGAATAGGCAAAGGAGGCGGCCTCGCTATTCCCGTGGCGCAGCACGAAATTCAGCGTGGTCAGTATCGCCAGCGGATAGATCTTCGGGTTGGAGTTCCAGACCGAAGGTGCCATCTCGGTCAGCAATTCCAGTATCACCCTGGCTTCTGTGTCGTCGATCAGCGGCAAATCAGCCAGGTCGGCAACGCTGCGCCCCTGCAACTGGCTGTTGACCAGCTCTTTTTCCCGCTGTACTGCAGCCTGGATATCCGCATCCGATCTGGGGAAGTTCACACCAAACATGCTGAGTGCCTGCAGCGACACTTCGGTCGCGCTGTCGAAGCGCCCAGAGATCTGGTGCAAGGTCAGCTGCAATATATACAGCCTGGCCTTGTCCAGGCTGGAGTTGGCGTGCTCAAAGATCAGGTCGAACAGCAGGTTGGCCTGCTCGTAGTGAGCCGTCAGGTATTCGCATTCGGACAAGGCGAAATAGATCGCAAAAGTGTCCTGGTAATTATAGTGCCAGGCATCCTCGGGCAGCAGCGCAATCGCCTGTATCAGGTAGCTGCGCGCGGAAGCATAGGCAATGGCATCCTTGGCCTTGCGGCCGGCCAGCAGATTCAGGAAACACAGCCTGTCTTTTTCCCTCTGGTCGGCAATCAGCTCGATGCCGCGGTTCATATGGTTGACGACGCTGAATACATCTTCGTCTATGGCCTCGGCAGACATCGTCGACAGCAGCAGGCGTCCTATCTGCAGGTGCAGTTGCGGCAGTTGCTCTTGCTCGATCAGCGAGTATGCGGCTTCCTGCACCCGGTCATGCTGGAAGCGGTAGTGGCCGTTATTGCGTATCAGCAGGCCCATGCGGACTGCATGCCATAAATCTGCATGGGTTTCATCTTCGGATTTTCCTGCCATCCGGGCCACTGTTTCTATGCTGGCGGAATTCCCCAGGCAAGCCAGGTATTTAAAGGCATTCTGCGTCGCGTCCGGCAGGCGTTGCAGCTTGCTTATCATCAGGTCCACGACATTGTCGGACAAATCCATGGCGCGGATACGCTCTACATCCCATGCCCAACTGGCGCTGATGGCGTCAAAGGCCAGCAGCCTTTGTTCCGCCAGGCTGGTCAGGAACTGTATCGTGAAGAAGGGATTGCCCTCGGTTTTTTCATATACGAGCAGGCTCAGCGTGGCAGTCGCCGCCACCTCACTGCGCAAGGTGTCCGCCACCAGCCTGGCGACGTCGCCTTCCCGCAGCGGGGCGAGCACGATCTCATGCACACCGGCCCCGGTTTTTTGTATGGCGTCCTTGGCCAGCATCAGCGGATGCGCGGCAGTGACCTCGTTGTCGCGATAGGCGCCTATGAACAGCACATGGCGGACTTCGCTATGGGTCATCAGGTGCTCCAGCAATTTCAGGCTGGCCGGATCTATCCATTGCAGGTCATCCAGGAAGATGATCAGCGGCCGCTCCGATACCGCAAAGATCCCCAGGAATTGGCGGAAAACCGTCTGGAAGCGGTTCAGCGCCTCATCCGGAGCCAGCTCTATCGTCGTCGCCTGTTCGCCGATGACAAACCGCAGTTCAGGAATCAGGTCCACCATCAGCTGGCCGTTATTGCCGACGGCTTTCAGGATGGCCTGGCGCCATACCAGCAGCTCCCGCTCGGACTGGCTCAGCAATTGCCTGATCAGGTTTTGCAGCGCCTGCGCCAGGGTTGCATACGGGATGTCGCGCTTGTACTGGTCGAATTTGCCGGAGATGAAAAACGCACGCGGCTGCAGGATGGCCTTGTGCAGCTCGTTGACCAGCGATGATTTTCCTATTCCCGAATAGCCCGATACCAGCACCAGTTCAGGATTGGTATTGACGACTACCCTGCCGGCGGCATCCAGCAAGGTCTTCTTTTGCTCTTCGCGGCCGTACAGGGTTTCCGGGATCATCAGCCGGCGCGATGCGTCGCGCGTGCCCAGCACAAACGGCGCAATGAAGGATTTCTCCGCCCACTGCTCCAGGCAGCGCGACAGGTCCGCCATGACGCCGGCTGCAGTCTGGTAGCGCATCTCTGCAGTCTTGGCCAGCAGCTTCATCACGATAGCCGACAGCATTTCCGGGATGTCCGGCCTGAGCCTGGATGGAGGGGTAGGCTGGCGAGCTATATGGCAATGCACCCAACCCATAGGGTCGCTGGCGCTAAACGGCAGGCTGCCGGTCAGCATTTCGTAAAAGGTGACGCCCAGCGCATACAGGTCACTGCGTGAGTCTACCGAGCGGTTCATCCTGCCGGTTTGCTCTGGCGCCATATAGGCGAAGGTGCCGGCAATCACCTCTACCGGCAGCGGCGCTTGTTGTTCGCGTGGTACCCGCGAGGCGATGCCAAAACCGGTAATGCGGGATATGCCGCTGGCCGCGTCTACCAGGAGATTGGCCGGCTTGATGTCTTTATGGATGATGTCCTGCTGGTGCAGGCGCCCAAGCGATGCGCATATGCCGACCGCAATCCGCAGGAACAAGGGTAGTTCGATGGCGCTGCCGAGCAACTGGTCCAGCGGCTGGCCGCCGACATCTTCCAGTATCAGCGTGGTTTTACCGCCGGTACTGATCAAGTCAAGCGGTTGCGCGGCCCAGCTTGGGTCAAGTTCGTGGCGCAGGTTGAATTCATGCTGCAGGCGCAACTGGACGGGCGTAGTCGGATGTTCAGCCGCGGGCTGAACAATCAATACCGGTTTTTGATCCCCGTTCCTGTAGCCGCGCGCCACGGTGAACTCGCTGTCCTTGCGCAGTTTCTGGGTCAGGGTGTATCCGTCAAACTTTAACATCCAATTGCCTTGTTTCTACCTGGTCTCGGCTTGCAAAATTTTTCATGGTGGCGACGCTGCCGCCGTTTGAATCATTGGTACTTTACTGGTATCTATGTACAGCAAGTGTTTAATTCAGTCTTGAATTGCAGCTTGAATTTTACTTTCCAACAACGTCTAAGTATGCCGGTTTTCCAGCGGTCTTTGCATTATTTATGCCTGGTTTTTATGGCGTGCATCGGCTTAAATAGTTTCTTTCCCGAATTCCATAGTATTCTTGCCATGTTTATCTATGCCTATCGGCAATTTGCCTGTCACTATCCCAGCGAGGAAACCTCATGCTAGCAGAATCATCGCGCCGCAACCCCAGCCTTCCGCAAAATGACAGCCCTGCGTCGCAGCAACTGCGCGCAAAACAACTGATAGACGCCAAACGGGAATATACCTGGAGCAACCAGGTGGTCAATTTGGTCGGCGTACCGATGAGTACAGCGGTGCCCGCCGCGGATCAGCCTACGCTGGAATGGCATGCGCTGGTCACCGAAGCCATGATCGAGGTGGGCAAGAACCTGCTGGCGACCAGGGTCAATGAAAAGCAGGGCTGGTTCGGCCGGCATCTGCAGGTCCAGGGTCAGATGGATGCGCTGCAGGGCTTGCTGGACAAGGCGAGGGATAGCAAGGAACCGGAGTCGCCGGCGTCCCGGGTCGACATGGTTGCCCAGATCGCCGTTGCGTTGGGCGAACTGAAGCTGGCGGAAGCAGTGCTGTTCCACGAGTCGGAACAGCCGGCCGCGGCGGACCTGCAAGCCTACAATGACTTGTTCAAGGAGATAGAGATACCGCAGATATCGAGCTCGTTCCAGAACGACGAGGTATTTGCGCGGCTGCGCGTCGCCGGCCCGAATACGATGCTGCTGAAAGGCATAGCCGGCCTGCCGGATAAATTCCCGGTCAGCGAGCAGCAGTACCAGCAAGTGATGGGCAAGCAAGACAGCCTGGCCAAAGCCGGCAGCGAAGGGCGCCTGTATTTGCTGGATTATGCCGAGCTGGATTATCTGGTCGACAATCCCGGCCTGTACAAGGGCAAGTCCAAGTACGTGTATGCGCCGTTTGCCCTGTTTGCCGTGCCTTTGGGCGGGCAGTCGCTGACGCCGGTGGCGATACAGTGCGGGCAAGACCCGCAGAAATTTCCCATTTTCCCGAAACCGGCCAGTTCGGATGCGCGCGCGCAATGGGGCTGGGAGATGGCGAAAGTGATAGTGCAGGTGGCGGACACCAATTATCTGGAATTATTCGTGCATCTGGCACGCACGCATTTGCTGATGGAAGCCTTCGCAGTCGCCACCTATCGCTGCCTGGCGTCGGAACATCCGCTGTACATGCTATTGCTGCCGCATTTTGAGGGCACGCTGTATATCAACAGCAAGGCGGCTTCCAGTTTGCTGGCGCCGGACTCGACCAACGACCACCTGTTCGGCACACCTGTCCAGTGCACGCAAAAATTGGCGGGCGAGGACAGGCTGGCGTATGATTTTTACGCGAATATGCTGCCGACCGATCTGGCTGCGCGCAAAGTCGACAATGCCGGCCAGTTGCCGGATTATCCCTACCGCGATGACGCCCTGCTGATCTGGGACGCCATCCACCGGTGGCTGACCGAATATGTCAGCATCTATTACAGCAGCGATGCCCAGGTCGTCGGCGATACCGAACTGGCCGCGTGGACTGCCAGCCTGATGGACGTGAATGAGGGCAATGTCAAAGGCTTTAAAGCCATCGCCACCAGGGAACAATTGACGGACGTACTGACGATGGTGGTGTTTACCGCGAGCGCCCAGCATTCGGCCGCCAATTTCCCGCAAAAATCGATGATGATGTATGCGCCGATGTTTTCCGGCGCAGGCTGGGGTGTCGTGCCTGAGGTACAGGCCGAATATACGCAGCAGGATTGGCTGGATATGCTGCCGTCCCTGTCGCTGGGGGGGGAGCAGATCAACCTGTTGAGCGTGCTCGGTTCGATCTACTATCGCCGGCTGGGCGACTACCGCAGCAATTATTCCCCCTATCCGGAATGGTTTGAGGATAGCAATGTTGCCGGCAACGACGGCCCGCTGATGCGTTTCCAGAGTGCGCTGCTGCAGGCAGAGGCCACCATCAACGCGCGCAATCTGAGGCGGCCTTCGCCTTATCCCTATCTGCTGCCCAGCCAGATCGCGCAGAGTATTACGATCTGACATCTTGAAGGAAAAAGCGGGCTTGCCGCCCGCATTTTCAATCTTGTTTTATTTTTTTCCCGTCTTCAGTTTCGCCTGCTCAAAGCGCTCCCTGGTCGTGTCTTCGTCACGTATGCCGAAGGAATAATTGGCTTCCAGCCACATCACATTGATGATGCCGAAGGCCAGGGCCAGTCCTACTCCCAGTATCCAGGTGAAATACCACATGATGTGCTCCGTTCTTGTTGGCCTAGTAGGCGGAATGTTCATTGTCCTTGATATGCTGCAGCGTTACCTTGCCGCGCATGACCCGGTATACCCAGCCCGTATACAGCACCACGATAGGCATCATGATCACGACCACCCAGAACATGATGCCCAGCGTGCGGTGGCTGGAGACCGCGTCCCATGCCGTCAGGCTGCTGTTCGGGTCCAGCGAAGACGGCATGATGAAGGGAAACATGGCGCTGGCCGCCGTCAGGATGATGCCGGCGACGGCTACGCCGCTGGCAATAAATGCCGGCAGCGATTTATGCATGCCGGTCAGCAGCAGGCACAGCACGGTCGCCGCTATCGTACAGCCCGGCACCAGCCATAGCAGCGGCCAGTGTGCATAATTGCCCATCCATCCGCCCGCCACTTTTTCTACTATCTTTGCCAGCGGCATGAAGGCTGTGCCGGCGGCCGGCATGCTGATGATGCGGTAGCCTTCTATGCTGGTGGCGATCCAGATGCCGGCGGCGACAAAGCAGACGATGGTCGCTACCGCCGCTGCGGCGGCGGCCTTGCGGGCGCGGGCGGCGATCTCGGCCTCGGTCTTCACTTGCAAGAAGCAGGCGCCGTGCATCGCCAGCATGGCGACGCTCAATATGCCCGACAGCAGGCCGAAGGGGGTCAGCAAGCCAAAGAAGCCGCCGTGATAAGTCACCCGCATGCTGTCGTCATAATTGAACGGCGTACCCAGCAGCAGGTTGCCGAAGGCCACGCCGAAAATCAGCGGCGGCACAAAACCGCCGACAAACAAGCCCCAGTCCCAGGCGTTGCGCCAGGCCGGGTTTTGCAGCTTGCTGCGATAATCAAAGCCGACCGGGCGGAAGAACAGCGCGAACAGCAATAACAGGATGGCGACATAAAAGCCGGAGAAGGCCGCGCCATAGACCAAAGGCCAGGCGGCGAACGTGCCCGCGCCGGCGGTCACCAGCCAGGTCTGGTTGCCTTCCCAGGTCGGGCCGACGGAGTTCAGCAGCACGCGGCGTTCCGCATCGGTCTTGCCGACAAACGGCAACAGCATGCCGACGCCCATGTCAAAGCCGTCAGTCACGGCAAAGCCTATGATCAACAGCCCGACAAAGCCCCACCAGATGATTTTCAAGGTTTCATAGTCAAAGATCATGATGCGGCTCCCGCTGTGTTTGCATTGCTCGTGTCCGGACCTGCAAGTTCTTCAAAATGGTATTTGCCGGTATGCAGGCTGCTCGGCCCTTGTCTTACATATTTGACCATCAGCATCATCTCTATCACCAGCAAGACGGTATAGAAACCGATGAAGCCGGCCAGGCTGAAATACAGGCTGGAAGGTTGCAGGCTGGACGCCGACAGATGGGTGGGCAGCACGCCGGAGATGGTCCACGGCTGGCGGCCGTATTCTGCGGTAAACCAGCCCAGTTCGGCGGCGACCCAGGGCAGCGGAATACTGATGACCGCCAGTTTCAGCAGCCAGCGCTGCGGCGCCAGTTGCTTGCGGATCAGGAAGTAAAACGATGCGGAGAAGATGGCCAGGAACAGCAGGCCCAGCGCCACCATCAGGCGGAAAGACCAGAACAACGGCCACACTTTGGGAATGGTGTCGTTGACGGCCATGCGGATTTGTTCAGGCGTGGCGTCTACAACCTTGTCGGTATATTTTTTCAGCAGCAGCCCAAAGCCGAGATCGGCCTTCAGCTTGTCGAAATCGGCGCGCGCCTCTGGCGACTTGTCGCCGGACTTCAGTTTCAACAGTGCAGCGTAAGCCAGCATGCCGTTGCGTATCCGGACCTCGTGGTCTTTCTTTAGATCCTTGATACCCTTGACTTCAGTGTCGGCGGAGCGGGTTGCAATCAGGCCCAGCACATACGGTATCTTGACCGCATAGTCGGTGCGTTCTTCCTTGTCGTTGGGCAGGCCGAACACGGTGATGCCGGCCGGCGCCGGTTCGGTATTCCACTCCGCCTCTATCGCCGCCAACTTGACCTTGTTGACCTCGCCGGCGGTATAGCCGGATTCGTCGCCGAGCACGATCACCGACAAGGTGGACGCCAGGCCGAAGCCGGCGGCCACCGCAAAAGAGCGCAGCGCAAAGGAGGTATCGCGCGCCTTCAGTAAATAGAAGGCCGAAATGCCGAGCACGAACATGGAAGCCGTCACATAGCCGGCCGCCACCGTGTGTACAAACTTGACCTGGGCGACAGGATTGAAAATCACGTCCTGCATATTCATCAGTTCCATGCGCATCGTCTCAAAATTGAACTCGGCGCCGACGGGATTGTTCATCCAGCCGTTGGCGATCAAAATCCACAGTGCCGACAGGTTGGAGCCCAGCGCCACCAGGAAAGTCACGCCCAGATGCTGTACCTTGGACAGGCGGGCCCAGCCGAAGAAGAACAGGCCGACGAAAGTGGATTCCAGGAAGAAGGCCATCATGCCTTCGATTGCCAGCGGCACGCCGAAGATGTCGCCCACATAGTGCGAGTAATAGGCCCAGTTGGTGCCGAACTGGAATTCCAGCGTGAGGCCGGTGGTGACGCCCATTGCAAAATTGATGCCGAACAACTTGCCCCAGAATTTGGTCATGTCGCGGTAGATTTCCTTGCCCGTCATCACATACACCGATTCCATGATGACCAGCACCCAGGATAATCCCAGCGTCAGCGGCACAAACAAAAAATGGTACATCGCGGTGGCCGCAAACTGCAGCCGCGATAAAGCGACGACTTCATCGATCGAGGTCATGGGGAGCCTTTGTCGGTAGTTTTGGGAATCTGGGGTGCGGCTGGAGCCAACAGGCCGGGCTGGATGTTTTGCGCCAGCAGATGCTGCTCCACTTGCGGAAGTGGCAGCCGCATCTTTTTAGCGGGCGGATCGGAAAAGAAAAATTTCCACAGCAGTGTCAGGATGACGATCTTTACCAGCAGCGCCAGCGTGATTTCCAGCGCTAGCGGCAGCCTGGTAAGGCGCGGCCAGCGGTGGAAGAGTGCGGATAAGGCGGATAAAGAAAACCTGTTCAGTCGCATGGACATAGGCCGCTTCCCCTATTTGAAATCTTCGCTGTCGTCCGTCTGATCGGCGGCGTCTTGCTGATCGCTGTTGCCTGTGCCGGAAAAACGGAATTTATCGCGCACGTCCAGCAGTTTCTTTACCTTGGAACCCATCTTCATCAAGGAAGTCAGGGTTTCCGGCGACAGGCGCTGTACATCGTCAAACCATGAGCTGGACAGCTCGATCAGGTCGTACATCTCACGCATGCGCTGCTGCGCGACGCGGTCGGCCTCGCTGGCCGGGTTTTCCAGCAGCGCATCGCGCAGCATGGACAGCGTCGGCTCAACCTCGCGCCGGCGGCGCTCTTCCAGCAGGGCCTTGAAAATATCCCAGATATCCTTGGGCGGCTCAAAGTACTCGCGGCGGTCGCCAGCCTGGTGCAGCAACTTGACTAGACGCCATGATTGCAATTCCTTTAATCCCATACTGACATTGGAGCGCGAAAAAGACAAGTATTCGGCGATCTCGTCGGCGTTCAGCGGTTTCGCCTGTACATACAGCAATGCATAGATCTGCCCCACAGTACGGTTGATGCCCCAGCGGCTGCCCATTTCTCCAAAATGCAGGATAAAGCGCTGCGCTAACGGGCTTAGTGGTGGGTTTGTCATTTTTCTTAATTATTGAATTTTCAGGAATTACTGAAAGTATAGAATGTTTACATCAATGCCTGCAATCGAAATTTGGCGAGGCCTCAATTTTCCGTTTGCATAGCTCTTGCTTGAAATACAATCCTGTTTGGTTTCCTGTTACCAGCCGCCGTCTTGTCTTATGTGCGCCTGGTGTCGAAGAAATAGTCCATAAGGTATGCCTATGCGTGCTGACGCGCTTATCGATGGCAAGTCGCGCCGGCTTTGGCCTGGCTCGCGGCATGGAACCTGCTGCTTGTCGCAAAGTCTATGCCCTTATAAGTGCGGGGCGGCAGAATCGCCTTGTTAGTGAAAAACTGAACCGGAGATTTGATCATGAATGCATTCGTCGCTTTTTTGCATCACCTGGCTTTTATCGCCATCATGGTGAGCCTGTCCGTTGAAATGCTGCTGTTGGCAGAACCCTTGACGCTGGGGGCGGCGCGGAAAATCCAGCGCCTCGATGCGGGATATGGATTGTCCGCCGGCCTGATCCTGGTGCTGGGTTTCCTGCGCGTGATGTATTTTGAAAAAGGCCCTGCCTATTATTCGCATAGCGGACCCTTCATCGCCAAGATGGCGCTGTTCCTGCTGGTCGGGCTCATATCGATCTACCCGACCATGGTCTTCCTGAAATGGGGAAAGTCCTTGAAGCAGGGCATCGTGCCGGAGCTGAGCCAGTCGCAGCGCAAAAAATTGCGCGGCGTCATCCACCTGGAGTTAACGCTGCTGGTGCTGGTGATCCTGAATGCGGCGCTGATGGCCAAGGGCATAGGCTATTTCGGAAGTTAAGCTTTTAAATCTCTGTGGCCGGCCTGATCATGTCTATATGGGGGATGTCGTCTTCCAGGTAGATGTCGGTCACGGTCTTGAAGCCGAATGAGCCATAGAATTTTTCCAGGTAGGCTTGCGCACCTATGCGTATCGCCTGGCCTGGATAAATCCGTTCCAGTTGCCTGATCCCTTCTGCGATCAGCGTCTTGCCGGCGCCGCCGCCGCGATATCCTTTTGTCGTGATCACCCGTCCCAAGGACGGTTCGGCGAACTTGATTCCCGGCGCCACGATGCGCAGATAGGCCGCTACCGTATTCTCGCCGGCCCAGCCTATGACATGGACCGCATCCAGGTCCAGCCCGTCCATGTCCAGGAAGGCGCAATTCTGTTCGACCACAAACACTTCGGAGCGGGCCGCGAATATCGCGTATTGCTGCGCTGCAGAGAGCTCGGCCAGGCGGGCGCATTGCCAGATGATGTCGGTTTGCTTATTTTGCATGATGGTAATGGGGGTGTTGGCAAAGCCATCGTGATGGTTTTGCTCAAAATGAAGATGATTTGCCGGTAATTATGCCTGAAGATCTTTTTACGTCGGCTACATCTGTTTAAACAAATGCGCATACACGCGGCTGACCTGCAGCTTGTCATCCGAGCCGTGCAGCTTCAGCGTCAGCTTGCCGGTTTCATCGCGGATCGCGGCCTGTACCTGCCTGGTATTGACGACAGTGCTGCGGTGTATCTGCCAGAACAGCTTGCCGTCCAGTTGCGGCAGCAGGTCTTTCAGGCTGGTGCGTATCAAGGAAGAATGCTCGGCCGTAACCACGTTGATGTATTTGTCGGTCGCTTCAAAATACAGCACGTCGGCGATCGGTATCATGCGGATCTGGTTGCCGACTGCCGCGCGTATCACTTCCAGCCGTTCTGCCGCGGCAGGCGCCTGCGGCATCAGGTTGCGCAACTGGCCGACCACCCGTTCCAGTTCGCTGGAGCGTTCATGGCCGTTATCCAGCCGGGCTTGCAGCCTGCCGACGGTTTTGCCGAGGCGTTCGTCATTGATGGGTTTCAGCACATAATCGGCGGCGGAGTGTTCAAAGGCCTGGATCGCGTACTCGTCATATGCGGTGACGAACACGATCAACGGAAAGGCTGAGCCTTCCGGCCATTCTTCCGCCAGTTCCTGCGCCACTTCCAGGCCGGTCTTGCCCGGCATCTTGATATCCAGGAACAGCACGTCCGGCAATTGCGCCAGCGCTTCCTGCACGGCGGCGACGCCGTTTTCCACCACCGCGCAAATCTGCAGGTCCGGCCACAGGCGTCCGAGTGCCTGCAGCAAGGCATAGGAGAGTATCGATTCGTCTTCAGCCACCAGGGCGCGTATCTGGGTCATAGGGTGTCAATGAGCTAGGGAAAACCAAAGGGCAGGCTAAGGCGCGCGACGACGCCGGCGGGTTGATTCGCTTCCAGTGCAAACGCCGCGCCCGGACCGTATATTGCCAGAATCCTGTCCCTGACATTGGCGTTTCCAATCCGGCCGCTGCGTTCGTTGATGTCGCCAGGTTTGGTTTCGGAATAATCGAAAGGCAGGCCCAGGCCGGTATCGGCGACCTCCAGATGCAGCGTACTGCCTTGCCGGCGGGCAGTCACGATGACGCTGCCGCCTTCCATCTTGGGTTCCACGCCGTGCTTGATCGCGTTCTCGACCAGTGGCTGCAGCAACATCGGCGGGATTTTCAGGCCTCGCAATTCTTCCGGCAGATCCAGCGTATAGCTCAAGCGTTTTCCCATGCGTATCGACATCAGCTCCAGGTAAGCCTTCATCAGCGTGAACTCTTGCTGCAGGCTGGTCTGGTTGGCGCGGGAAGAGCTCAGCGTGGCCCGCAGATACTGTATCAACTGGTCCAGCATATGTTGCGCGCGATTGGGGTCTATGCTGATCAGTGTTTGCAGATTGGACAGCGTATTGAACAGCATATGCGGCTCGATCTGGGCCTGCAGCAATTGCAGTTGCGCTTGCATCGCCTGCTTTTCTATCGCGGCGGTGCGCGCTTTTTCAGTTTCCGCGGCGGCTGTCAGTTCAGCCATTTTTCCCTTGTTCCAAAAAAACCAGGTCGCCAGCAGGCAGACAAGCACGGTAAAGATCAGGGTACCTATGCCGAATTCGCTGTGATAGTAGGTGACGCCGTGCAGCGGATTGCCGAGGATCAGATAGCCAAGGTTGAGGCCGGCGAACATCGCTATCGGCGCCGCGGCCAGACACAGCAGGTAGTACACGGGGCGGGACGGTTTGCGGTTGCCCCAGGCCAGGTAGACGCCGCCATTGATCAGCAAAAAGGCGCTATATCCTATGCACATCGAGAACACCAGGTTCTCGACAAATCCGTCGCCATTTTGCAGCAGAAAGGTCAGTACCACTCCGCATACTACATTGATCGCCGTCACCAACAGGAAATTGTCGCGTAGCTTGACAAGGAAAGCGTGCGAACGCAGGTAGTCCAGTAAATGAGTTTTTGTCGCCTGATTCATGCTATGCGGTAGTAGTGAAATGTTTTTATCGGAGTTTAGCGGGATTTATTCAGTTCATGCTGAATCATACGTTGTTTCCAGCTATTTCCAGGAGCGTGCGTCAGCACGGACAGGCCATGGAAGAACAGCCCTATGCCCCAACCGAACAGAGGCCAGATCGACCAGTTGCCATGGCCCAGTTGCAGGTTCAGCAGGATCAGGCCGGCATTTACCATCGTAAAAACGGCCAGGTGGATGATAAAGCCGATTTTGCGTTCTACATGACGTTTTGCCTGATCATAATTGATGGTGGTTTGCATGGCGGGCTCCTGATGTGGATGATGGGTTTGACGACTGATTTGATGGCTAAATTATCTATGCCCTAAGCTGCCGCCGACAGCAGAAAGCGACGACAGGAAGGATTTATGGCGTGAAATCGACGGAATTTGGAGCCGGCTGCATTTAAGAGTCGCGGGTAGGGAATATTTGCTGATATATTTGGCAACCTTGCAACAGGATTTGCCGGCGTTTCCACCGGCAGCCGACGGTTGTTTGCACATAAATCAAACCAATAAATCGAATCCGAGGAGATAAGGATGCCAGACAAGTCCATCAGTAAGCGTTTTGTATTGCCCATGGCATTGGCGATTGCCGCCGCACTGCCAGTGCTGGCGATGGCCGCAACTACCCAGGCTGCGCCCACGGTTGCCGAGGCCGAAAAATTCATCAAGGCGGCCGAGCAGAGGCTGGAAACCCTGGGTATCAATTCCAATCGCGCCGCCTGGGTCTATGAAACCCATATCACCGGCGACACCGAGGCCATGTCGGCGCAGGCCAGCGAACAGACGCTGACTGCCGCCAGCGAAATCGCCTTGCAGGCCCGCCGTTACAACAAGCTCAAACTGCCGGCCGATAGTGCGCGCAAATTGAAACTGCTGCAATTGAACCTGGTATTGTCGCAGGCAGCTGACCGGGAAGCGTATACGCGCCTGGCAACCACGCTGGCCGGCGAATACGGCAAGGCCAAGTATTGCAGCACACCGGGCGATGCCTCTTCCTGCAAGGACCTGGGCCAGCTGGAACAGATCATGGCAGACAGCCGCGATCCGGCCCAGTTGAAAGACGCCTGGATAGGCTGGCATAAGCAGGCGATCAAATACAAGGATAATTACGCGCAGTATGTGGCGCTGTCCAACAAGGGCGCGCGAGAGATGGGCTATGCGGATACCGGCGCTTTGTGGCGTTCGCAATACGATATGCCGCCGGAACAGTTCGCGGCAGAAACCGAGCGCCTGTGGCAACAGGTAAAGCCTTTGTACGATTCGCTGCACCTGTACGTGCGCCTGAAGCTGCGTCAGACTTACGGCCCGGACGTGGTGCCGAAAGAGGGTCCGATCCCGGCTCACCTGTTCGGCAATATGTGGAGCCAGACCTGGGACAACCTGTATCCGCTGCTGAAGCCGCAAGGGCAGAATACCTCGCTGGATGTGGGTGAAGTGTTGAAAGAGCGCAAGGTCGACGCGGTGCAGATGACTCGCTTTGCCGAGGGCTTCTACACCTCGCTGGGCATGGAAAAACTGCCTGCTTCTTTCTATGAAAATTCCATGCTGGTCAAGCCCCGCGACAGGGAAGTGGTTTGCCATGCTTCTGCCTGGGATATCGATACGCTGACCGATGTGCGCATCAAAATGTGCATCAACCCGACCACCGAAGATTTCACGACCATCCATCATGAGTTGGGCCATATCTACTATGACCTGGCATACCGCAAGCAGCCCGGTCTGTTCAAGAACGGCGCCAATGACGGCTTCCATGAGGCGATAGGCGACACCATTGCCTTGTCGATGACGCCGGAATATCTGAAGAAAATAGGCTTGCTGAACGAGGTTCCCGACCCGTCCCAGGATATCGGCGTGCTGTTGCACAGGGCACTGGAAAAAGTGGCTTTCCTGCCCTTCGGCTACCTGGTGGATCAATGGCGCTGGCAAGTCTATTCAGGCAAGGTGGAGCCCAAGGACTACGACAAGCTGTGGTGGGAATTGCGTGAAAAATACCAGGGCATAAAACGCCCGGCGGCGATGGAAGAAAACGGCTTTGACGCCGGCGCAAAGTATCACGTGCCTGCCGATACGCCTTACGCCCGTTACTTCGTCGCGCACATCTTGCAGTTCCAGTTCCACCGCGCCCTGTGCCGCGAAGCCGGCTATACCGGCCCGCTGAACCGCTGCTCCATTTTTGAAAACAAGAAAGCCGGCGCCAAGTACCAGGCCATGCTGTCCATGGGACAGAGCCGCCCCTGGCCGGAAGCGCTGAAGCAAGTCGCCGGAGAAGAAAAGATGGATGCTTCGGCGATCCTGGACTATTTTGCTCCGCTGAAAGTGTGGCTGGACGCCCAAAACAAAGAATTGTCCAGGCAATAGAGGATCGTCTACCTGGCAGAAAAAACGGCGGGCAATTTTTGCCCGCCGTTTTTTTTATTAAAATATTAGTTCACTATTATGCTTCGGCCACTTTCAAAATGAGCTTGCCGTTGTTTTCGCCTGTGAACAGCATCTGGAAAGTGCCGGGGAAGGTATTGAAGCCATCGACGATGTCTTCACGGGTTTTTAGCTTGCCGGAAGCTATCCAGCCGGCCATCACCATCGCCGCCTCTGCCGCGCGCGGATAATAGTCGGACACCATCACGCCCTTCATCGTGGCGCGCTTGACCATCAGGTTCATGTAATTGGCCGGCCCCTTGATCGGCGTCGTATTGTTGTACTGCGAGATGGCGCCGCAGATCACCACGCGTGCGCCGTGCGCCAGTTGCGCCAGCGCGGCATCCAGGATCTCGCCGCCTACATTATCAAAATACACGTTGATGCCGTCCGGGCAGTGTTTTTGCAGCGCCGCCCTGACGTCTTCACTCTTGTAGTCGATGGCGGCATCAAAACCCAGCTCTTCCGTCAGGTAGCGGCATTTGTCGGCGCCGCCGGCGATGCCGACTACGCGTGCACCCTTGATCTTGGCAATCTGCCCGACCACGGTGCCGACCGCGCCGGCTGCGCCCGAGACAACCACGGTGTCGCCCGCTTGCGGCTGGCCGACTTCCAGCAGGCCGAAATAGCCGGTCAGGCCCGGCATGCCCAGGCTGCTCAGGTAGGTCGACAGCGGCGCCAGTTTGGGATCGACCTTGGTCAAGCCCTGGCCGTTGGAGTATGCATATTCCTGCACGCCCAGCAGGCCGTTGACGTGATCACCGACTGCAAATTTGGGGTTGTTGGATGCAATCACGCGCCCGACCGCCAGCGCCCGCATGACTTCGCCCAGGCCTACCGGCGGGATATACGAAGCCTTGCTTTCATTCATCCAGCCGCGCATCGCCGGATCCAGCGAAATCTGCAGTATCTTGATCAGCACTTCACCCTCGGCAGGATCGCGTAATGTTTCCTCTGTGAAATTCCAGTCGCTGGCTTTGACATTGCCTACTGGGCGGGCGGCGAGGCGGAACTGGTGATTTGTCGTGTTCATGAATACTCCATAGGGTAAATGTGGTCAACCGGGTGGTCTTCTTTCGCTGCGGGCACTAATAGGTCCGATGGCGAAACGTCTTGCGATGGAATTCAGTATAGTCGGAAGATTGTTGCTTGATTAGTCTGTAATAAAGCATAATATTGTTGACTATAACGGGACAATATTGGAATGCCATGTTAAACCCTCAACACTTGGCCGCTTTTGCCAGCATCGTGCGCACCGGCAGCATCAGCAAGGCAGCAATACAGATGGGATGCGGCAAATCAGTGCTATCGCGCCAGTTGGCCCGGCTGGAACAAGACCTGGGCGCGCGGCTGATACAGCGTTCCACGCGCAAGCTGACCTTGACCCAGATAGGCGAGCAAGTCTTGCAGGAGGCGCTGCAGATAGACCGGGCGCTGAACAACATAGAACAGATGGCGGGGCAGCACCAGCAAGAGGTGAAAGGGCGGCTGCGGATTACTTGTCCCATGCCTGCCATCGGACATCTGGCGCCGCTGCTGACCGAATTTTGTCAACGCCATCCGCTGATCGAATTCACCTTGCTGGTGGAAGACAGGATGGTGGATTTGATCGCGGAGCAGATCGATGTGGCGATACGCGTAGCCCACCTGGAAGACTCCAGCCTGGTCGCGCGCAAACTGGCCGACAGCCAGCGCGTGCTGGCGGCCGCGCCGGCCTATCTGGCGCGCGCCGGCATACCGCTGGTGCCGGAAGATTTACGGCGGCATTCTTGCCTGGTGTATGCGGCCGGCGGCAAGGTATATGATGAATGGACTTTCATGCAGGATGGCGTCAGCAGCAAGGTCAAGGTCAGCGGCTGCCTGCAAGCCAACAACGGCGTGGCGCTGATTGCTGCCGCCTGCTCCGGCGCCGGTGTGTTGGTGATAGACCGCGTACTGGTGGCATCCCATTTCGCCAGCGGCGAATTGCAGGCCTTGCTGCCTGATTACCGGCTGATGCACGGTTCGCCTATCTATGTCGTGTATCCAGCGCGCGACTGGCTGGCGCTGAAGACGGCGACCTTCGTCGCCTTCCTGCAGGAGCGCCTGTTTGCCGACCTCTGAGAAGTACTCTGAAAAGCAGGGCAATCTTAAATGATGTGCCTGCTTTTCAAATCGGCCAGTTTTTCTTCGTCATAGCCCAGCAGTTCGCCCAGCACCTGCGCCGTGTGCTGGCCCAGCAAGGGGGGCGCACTGGAGGCCTGGGTCGGCGTGGCGGACAATTTCATCGGGCTGCCCACCAGCTTTACCTTGCCGGCGCTCGGATGCGGCAGTTCCACCAGCATGTCGCGCGCCAGCACCTGCGGGTTATCGAACACTTCATCCAGGTTATTGATCGGCCCGCAGGGCACGCCGGCGCTTTCCAGCAGGTCTATCCATTCCTGCTTGCTCTTTTGCTTGACCATGTCCATCAGCAGCGGCACCAGCTGGTCACGGTGCTGTACCCGGCGCGGATTGGTGAAATACAAGGGATCGTCAGCCAGCTCCGGGCGGCCGCCGGCTTGCACGAACTTGGCGTACTGGCTGTCGTTGCCGGCCGCCACGATGATATGCCCGTCGGAAGTGGCAAAGGTCTGGTAGGGCACGATATTGGGATGGGCGTTGCCCCAACGCTTGGGGGCGACGCCGCTGGCCAGGTAATTGGTGTTCATATTGGCCAGCATTGCCACTTGCACGTCCAGTAGCGCCATGTCTATGTACTGGCCTTCGCCGGTTCTGTCCCTGTGGCTCAACGCCGCCATCACTGCGATCGTCGCATACATGCCGGTCATCAGGTCGGCGATGGCGACGCCGGCTTTTTGCGGGCCGCCGCCGGGCAGGTCGTCACGCTCGCCGGTCAGCGACATGAAGCCGCCCATGCCTTGCACGATGAAGTCATAGCCGGCCCGATGCGCATACGGGCCGGTCTGGCCGAAGCCGGTGATCGAGCAGTACACCAGGTCCGGCTTCAGCTGTCTCAGCGAGTCATAGTCCAGGCCGTATTTCTGCAATTGGCCGACCTTGTAATTTTCCAGCACCACGTCGGATTGCTGCGCCAGTTCGCGGATGATCTGCTGGCCTTCTGCGGTAGCAATATCCACCGTGATTGCCTGCTTGCCGCGATTGGCCGCCAGATAGTAGGCGGCCTCGGTGGTATTGTGGCCGGCCTCGTCGCGCAGGAAGGGCGGCCCCCAGCTGCGGGTGTCGTCGCCGGTTTGCGGACGCTCGACCTTGATCACTGCCGCACCGAGGTCGGCCAGGTTTTGCGCGCACCAGGGACCGGCCAGGACCCGCGTCAAATCGAGCACCCGGATATGGCCCAATGCTGTCTTGTTCTGCATCTTGGATTATCCTATCTGTAAATCTATTAACAACAAGGTGGAATTCATGTGGCCTTATCCTAAGGTTGTCGCCCATCGCGGCGGCGGTACGCTTGCCCCTGAAAATACATTGGCAGCGATGCGGTGCGGCCTGGATCACGGTTTTCATGCGGTTGAATTTGATGTCATGTTATCAAAGGATGGCGTTCCTGTGCTGATGCATGATCCGGAATTCGGCCGCACGGTGCCAGGGAAGGGCGGTGTCGCACAAACCATGGCTGCCGATTTGCTGCAAATGGATGCCGGCAAATGGTTCAGTGAAACCTACACCGGGGAGACCGTGCCCACCTATGAAATGGCGGCGCTGTTCTGCCAGCAGTACGGCATCTGGATGAATGTGGAGATCAAGCCTGTTCCTGGTTTTGAAGTGGAGACCGGCAAGGCGGTGGCCAGGCTGACACGGCAGTTATTCAGTGCCGCGTTGCCGGCCAACCCATCGCTGATGCAGGCCCTGCCGCTGTTTTCGTCGTTTTCTTTCGAGGCGCTGATGAGCGCCAAACAAGAAACGCCCGGCATCCCGCGCGGATTCCTGACTGATACGATACAGCCCGACTGGCAGCAAAGGCTGCAGGCGCTGGATGCGCTTGCGCTGCATACCAACCACAAGCACCTGACGCCAGCACTGGCCGGCGCCGTGAAGCAGGCGGGCTACGGCCTGTTTTGCTATACGGTGAACCAGCCGGACAGGGCCAGGGCAATCATGGAATGGGGTGTGGATGCATTTTGCACCGACAGGATAGACTTGATTGCAGCGGATTTTCAGTGATGTGCGATGGCGCGTGGGGCGGCCTTAAGCTGTTACGAATGATTACACCGCTTACAGTTGTTGGGTCATCCATTCGACGGATGGCCTCGTTACTGGCTCATGGGCACGGTGCTCATCCAAAAATGAAAAACAACCACTTTGAAAGGCTCGCCAAATGACATCCGCCAAACTGATTTCCATCCTCGTCGCCAGCATGTTTGTCGCACCGGTTTTTGCGCAGAACACCAATACGCCGAATATCGATAAACGCCAGGAAGCGCAGCAAGGCCGCGTAGCCCAGGGTATCAACTCCGGCGCGCTGACTTCAAAAGAGGCGACCAACCTGGAAAAACGCGAAACCAAGATAGAAAACGACAAGGAAGCCGCCAAAGCGGACGGCAAGGTGACCAGGGCGGAACGCGCCAAGCTGCAGCACGAAGAAAACAAGGCCAGCAAGAAGATATTCGCGAAGAAGCACAATGCCCGCGTAGCCGTCCCGGCTACCGCCAGCTAAGACCCTTCAGGCATCCGGCCGCAAAACCCGCCCTGTCGTGCAGACAGGGCGGGTTTTGTGTTTTATGAGCTAATTTAGAGGAAGTTATCACGTATAATCAAAGGCTAACTTCTTATTTTCAATTAGATATCACCCTAACAAACCATATGAACTCGTCAGAAATTCGCGATAAATTCCTTAGCTTTTTCGAATCTAAAGGCCATACCAGGGTGCGTTCTTCCAGCCTGATACCCGGCAATGATCCTACCCTGCTGTTCACCAATTCCGGCATGGTGCAGTTCAAGGATGTGTTCCTGGGGCAGGACAAGCGCAGCTATACGCGGGCGACGACGGCGCAGCGCAGCGTGCGCGCCGGCGGCAAGCACAATGACCTGGAAAACGTCGGTTATACCGCGCGCCATCATACTTTCTTCGAAATGCTGGGCAATTTCTCGTTTGGCGACTACTTCAAGCGCGATGCAATCCACTATGCGTGGGAATTGCTGACTGTCGTATATGGCTTGCCAAAAGATAAACTGACAGTCACCGTCTACCAGGAAGACGACGAAGCCTACGGCATCTGGCAAAACGAGATCGGCGTGCCGGCAGAACGCATCATCCGCATCGGCGACAATAAGGGCGCCCGTTATGCTTCTGATAATTTCTGGCAAATGGCCGATACCGGCCCTTGCGGCCCCTGCAGCGAGATTTTTTACGACCACGGCGCGGAAATCTGGGGCGGTCCGCCGGGGTCTCCTGACGAAAACGGCGACCGTTTCATCGAGATCTGGAACCTGGTGTTCATGCAGTTCAACAAAGATGAGCAGGGTGTGCTGCATCCCTTGCCGAAGCCTTGCGTGGATACCGGCATGGGCCTGGAACGCATTGCCGCGGTATTGCAGCACGTGCATTCCAACTATGAGATCGACACTTTCCAGAACCTGATCAAGGCCGCTGCGCGCGAAACCGGCTGCGCCGACCTGGCAAACAATTCGCTGAAAGTGATCGCCGACCACATCCGCTGCGCCGGCTTCCTGATTGTCGACGGCATCATCCCCGGCAACGAAGGGCGCGGTTATGTGTTGCGCCGGATTACCCGCCGCGCGCTGCGCCATGGCCACAAGCTGGGCCAGACCCAGCCGTTTTTCTACAAGCTGGTGGCTGACCTGGTCAAGGAAATGGGCGTGGCCTATCCTGAACTGGCCGAGGCCGGCGAGCGCGTCGCGCAGGTGCTGAAGCAGGAAGAAGAACGTTTCGGCGAAACCCTGGAACACGGCATGAAGATACTGGAAGCGGCACTGGCCAAGGACAGCAAGCAGTTGGACGGCGATACCGCTTTCACGCTGTACGATACTTACGGCTTCCCGCTGGACCTGACCGCCGACATTTGCCGCGAGCGCAATATCGTGCTGGATGAAGCCGGCTTCGACGCGGCGATGGAACGCCAGAAGCAAACCGCGCGCGCGGCCGGCAAGTTCAAAATGGCGGCCGGCGTCGAGTACAGCGGCGACAAGACCAGGTTCGTCGGTTACGACAGCCTGAGCCACCAGAGCAAGGTAGTGGCTCTGTACATCGACGGCGTTGCCGTCAATGAAATCAAGGCCGGCCAGCAGGCTATCGTGGTATTGGATACCACGCCTTTCTATGCAGAGTCCGGCGGCCAGTGCGGTGATTCCGGCGTGCTGGCGGTCGAATCCGGCGCGGTGTTTGAAGTCGCGGATACGCAAAAAATCCAGGCCGACGTGTTCGGCCACCACGGCATATTGCAAACCGGCTCGCTGGCTGTCGGCCAAAGCGTCAAGGCGCAGGTGGCAACCCAGGTGCGCGCGCAAACCGTGCGCAACCACTCGGCGACCCACCTGATGCACAAGGCCCTGCGTGAAGTGCTGGGCTCGCATGTAGCGCAAAAAGGCTCCCTGGTCGATCAGGAAAAAACCCGCTTCGACTTCAGCCATAATGCGCCGATGACGGCCGACGAAATCCGCCGGGTGGAAGCGATCGTCAACCGTGAAATCCTGGCCAATAATGCTGCGCAGGCGCAGGTGATGTCGTTTGACGATGCGGTCAAGGGTGGTGCGATGGCACTGTTCGGTGAAAAATACGGCGACGAAGTGCGCGTGCTGGATATCGGCTTCTCGCGCGAATTGTGCGGCGGCACCCATGTATCGCGCACCGGCGATATCGGCCTGTTCAAGATCGTTGCCGAGGGCGGCGTGGCGGCAGGTATACGTAGGGTAGAGGCCGTTACCGGTGAAGTGGCACTGGCCTTGGTGCAAAACCTGAGCAACCGTGTCAATGAGGCCGCAGCGGCGCTGAAATCCCAGCCGGAAGAGTTGACACAACGCATAGTACAGGTTCAGGATCATGTTAAATCCCTGGAAAAAGAACTGGCCGCATTAAAATCAAAACTGGCCGCCAACCAGGGAGATGAACTGGTGGCGCAGGCGGTCGACGTCAAAGGCATCAAGGTGCTGGCGGCGACGCTGGATGGCGCCGATGTCACGGCGCTGCGCGAAACCATGGACAAGCTGAAAGATAAACTGAAGACTGCGGCGATCGTTCTGGCGGCTGTGAACGACGGCAAGGTCAGCCTGATCGCGGGCGTGACTGCGGATTCCACATCCAGGGTCAAGGCTGGCGAGCTGGTCAATTTCGTGGCGCAGCAGGTAGGCGGCAAGGGCGGTGGCCGTCCTGACATGGCTCAGGCGGGCGGTACCGATCCTGCCGGCTTGCCGAAGGCGCTGTCAGAAGTCGCAACCTGGATTAGTGAACGCTTATGATCTATATACGCCGCGCCGAACCGAATGATGCCGCCCAGATTCAACGGGTGTATGCAAGTACCAATACCTATGCTGGAACTTTGCAACTGCCGCATCCTTCGGTGGAGATGTGGCAGGAAAGGCTGACGCAACGCAGCCCGGATGACATCTTGCTGGTGGCGGTATATGACGGTGTGCTGGTCGGCACCGCCGGTTTGCATGTGGAAGGCAAGGCGAGGCGCCGTCATGCGGCGTCAGTCGGCATGGGCGTTGCGGATTCGTTCAGCGGGCGCGGCATAGGCACCGCGTTGCTGGCCGAACTGCTGGGCCTGGCGGACAACTGGATGAACCTGCTGCGTACCGAGTTGACGGTATTTACCGACAATGCGCATGCGATCCACCTGTATAACAAATTCGGCTTCGAAGTCGAAGGTACCTACCGCGCCTATGCGCTGCGCAACGGCGCCTATGTCGACGCGCATGCGATGGCGCGCCTGCACCCCAAGCAGCCCCGCATTCCGGTGACCGGGCGCTGATGCTGAGATGCAATCCATGGAATTGAAATTCTGTCCGGTGTGCGCGGCATCGCTGGTGCTGCGCCAGGACCAGCATGAGGCCGGCAGGCAGCGGCTGGCTTGTCCCGAAGGGCACTGGACGTACTGGGACAATCCGTTGCCGGTGCTGGCTGCGCTGGTTGAAGTGGAAGGCCGCATCCTGCTGGCCCGCAATGCGGCCTGGCCGGAGAAGATGTTTGCGCTGATCACCGGTTTCATGGAGCGCGGGGAAACGCCGGAGCAGGGCGTGGCGCGCGAATTAAAAGAAGAGACCAACCTGGATGCCGATCAGATCTCCCTGATAGGCGTGTACGAGTTCATGCGTAAAAACGAGGTTATCCTCGCCTACCACGTCAAGGCCAGCGGCGACATACAGCTATCGGAAGAGCTGGTCGAATTCCGCCTGGTCTCTCCTGAAAAGCTGCGCCCCTGGCACGCCGGCACCGGTTATGCAATGGCTGACTGGATGCGGGCGCAGGGGCTGGATCCCGTCTTCATGGACTGGCCGACAGGCTAAAATAAAGATAAATTACCGTCTCAGTATGTCTTTTTTCACCAATATTGTGCAAATTTGTTGTGAATAGATTACTGAGATTGTAGAAGTGTGTTGCGTTGCACCATCAAGGTAAAATTTCCGGTAGAATTGGTGCATCAATTGTTTAGCGAATTTGTTTATTCAATTAGTTTTATCCTGCCACTGGAAACATCATGCAATTCAATAAAGAACTGGACGCGCGTGGACTGAATTGTCCGCTTCCAATTTTGAAAACCAAAAAAGCCCTGGCCGATATGATTACCGGCGAAGTGTTGCGGGTGATCGCAACCGATCCAGGCTCTGTCCGCGATTTCAAGGCCTTTTCCAAGCAGACCGGCAATGAATTGCTGTCCCACATGGAAAACAGCCAGGAATACGAATACTTCATCAAGCGCAAGTAAGATCTACCTGCTCTTGCAGCATCGCTGGAAAAATGTATAAGCCCGCAAGGCCTGCTTTGCGGGCTTTTTTGTTGCAAAATTTGCATTTCAGCCTGTGCGGCGCCCCGCATTAGGCGTAGCGCTCTAGCTCGGATGTGGCTTGAAGCGAACGATCGTGCTAAATTGTGCGACGAGTTGTTAAATTCGTTTTATAATCGCTGGAGTTTACGTATACGTCAATTCGCCCCGCCGTGCCATCCTGTATCAATTGGCTGCGGGCGCTTGATTTATCCGGGCTGTTGCGAAATAGGCTATGCTGCCAGCTATATGGCGTGCGCAGGGCAGGCTTGGCAAGCGGACCTCGCGGGCGGGCCTCGCAGGCAGGCCTATTTCGCAACATCCTTTTAGATTCACAATCCGTATCACCATCTCTGTTCAAATATCAGCTTAAATAAAGGCAGACCCATGAAAGTCCTGGTACCAGTCAAACGTGTCGTCGACTATAACGTCAAAGTGCGCGTCAAATCCGATGGCTCTGGCGTTGATATCGCCAATGTCAAAATGTCGATGAATCCTTTCGATGAAATCGCCGTAGAAGAAGCCATGCGCCTGAAAGAGGCCGGCGTGGTGACTGAAGTGGTGGCTGTCTCCTGCGGCGTGGCCCAATGCCAGGAAACCCTGCGTACTGCAATGGCGATCGGCGCCGATCGCGGCATCCTGGTGGAAAGCGATGCAGAACTGCAGCCGCTGGCTGTCGCCAAGCTGCTGAAAGCGCTGGCTGACAAGGAACAACCGCAACTGATCATCCTCGGCAAACAGGCGATCGACGACGATTGCAACCAGACCGGCCAGATGCTGGCTGCGCTGCTGGGCTGGCCGCAAGCGACGTTCGCCTCCAAGGTGACCGTTGCCGACGGCAAGGCCAGCGTCACGCGCGAAGTGGATGGCGGCCTGGAAACACTGTCGCTGACTTTACCGGCGATCATTACCACAGACTTGCGCCTGAACGAGCCGCGCTATGTGACCCTGCCTAACATCATGAAGGCCAAGAAAAAGCAGCTGGACAATGTCAAGCCCGCCGACCTGGGCGTTGATGTCGCTTCCCGCGTGAAGACCCTGAAAGTAGTGGAGCCGCCTAAGCGTTCCGCCGGTATCAAGGTGCCTGACGTGGCGACGCTGGTTTCCAAGTTGAGGAACGAAGCCAAGGTAATCGGTTAATCCTGCTGCGCGTGATTTAAGCGCAGGATTTCAAGAATAATTTTTGCGGCAATGCCAATATCTTTGCCCCGACTTCAATGCTAATGTGGAAGACATCATGACTACACTCGTCATCGCTGAACACGACAATGCGTCCCTGAAGGGAAGCACCTTAAACACCATCACTGCTGCCAGCCAATGCGGCGGCGACGTCCACGTACTGGTGGCCGGCCATAACGCTGCCGCGGCAGCGCAGGCTGCAGCCCAGGTAGCAGGCGTCACCAAGGTATTGCTGGCCGATGCGGCGCACTTCGCCGATGGCCTGGCCGAAAATGTTGCAGAGCAGGCCCTGGCTATCGCTTCCGCTTACAGCCACATCCTGGCGCCGGCCACCGCCTACGGCAAAAATATCCTGCCGCGCGTTGCCGCCAAGCTGGACGTATCGCAAATCTCGGAAATCACCAAGGTCGATGCGCCTGACACTTTCGAGCGCCCTATCTATGCCGGCAATGCGATCGCTACGGTGCAATCGACTGATGCAATCAAGGTCATCACCGTGCGTACTACCGGTTTTGACGCTGCCGCGACAGGCGGCTCCGCTGCGGTGGAAACTATCGCCGTGGTAGCCGATTCCGGCAAATCCGCCTTCGTATCGCGTGAAGTCGCCAAGTCCGACCGCCCTGAGCTGACTGCTGCCAAAGTGATTGTTTCCGGCGGCCGCGGCATGGGCTCCGGCGACGCTTTCAAATTGCTGGAGCCGTTGGCAGACAAGCTGGGCGCCGCCATGGGTGCGTCCCGCGCGGCGGTGGACGCAGGCTATGTGCCGAATGACTGGCAGGTCGGCCAGACCGGCAAGATCGTTGCTCCTCAGTTGTACATCGCGGTCGGCATCTCCGGCGCGATCCAGCATCTGGCCGGCATGAAAGATTCGAAGACCATCGTCGCGATCAATAAAGATCCAGAAGCGCCGATTTTCTCCGTGGCCGACTACGGCATCGTCGGCGACTTGTTTGAAATCGTTCCGCAACTGGTTGCCGAACTGGGTTAATTAAAAAATGGCGGGCGCCGAGCCCGCCGCAGCTACAGGGACAGGTAACAGGTTTGAAATGATCGAGCCTTAGCCTGTCCTTTTCTTTTGGAGACATGGAGTAAAAATATGAGCTACGTCGCCCCGTTGAAAGACATGTTGTTCGTGATGAATGAGCTGGCCGGTTTGGCAGCTGTGAATGCCTTGCCAGGCTGTGAAGATGCAACACCGGAAACCGTGGAAGCAGTGCTGGAAGAAAATGCGAAATTTACCGGCGAAGTAGTCGCCCCTTTGAACTGGGCCGGCGACCAGGCTCCCAGTTACTGGAAGGAAGGCAGCGTCTTCACCACCAAGGGCTTTAAGGAAGCCTTCAAGATGTACGGCGAAGCCGGCTGGCAGGGTGTGCAACATCCTGTCGAATTCGGCGGCCAGGGTTTGCCTAAGCTGGTGGCGACTCCGTGCATAGAAATGCTGAACTCGGCCAACCTGTCTTTTGCATTGTGCCCTTTGCTGACCGACGGCGCGATTGAGGCCCTGCTGACGGCTGGCACCGATGAACAAAAAGCCATCTATCTCGAAAACCTGATCACCGGCAAATGGACAGGCACGATGAACCTGACCGAGCCGCAAGCCGGCTCCGACCTGGCAATGGTGCGCACCCGTGCCGTGCCGCAGGGCGACGGCAGCTACAAGGTGTTCGGCACCAAGATATTCATCACCTACGGCGAACACGACATGGCCGAGAACATCGTCCATCTGGTGCTGGCCCGTACGCCGGATGCGCCGGAAGGCGTCAAGGGCATTTCGCTGTTCATCGTACCCAAGTTCCTGGTGAATGCCGATGGCTCCCTGGGCGCGCGCAACGACGCGCATTGCGTATCCATCGAGCACAAGCTGGGCATCAAGGCCAGCCCTACCGCGGTATTGCAGTTCGGCGATCACGGCGGCGCGATAGGCACGCTGGTCGGTGAAGAAAACCGCGGCCTGGAATACATGTTCATCATGATGAATGCCGCCCGTTTTGCCGTGGGCATGCAGGGTGTTGCGGTGGCCGAACGCGCCTACCAAAAGGCCGTCAGCTATGCCAAGGACCGCGTGCAGTCGCGCGACCTGGCTGGCTCCGCCGGACCGGTAACCATCATCCACCATCCCGACGTACGCCGCTTGCTGATGTCGATGCGCGCGCAGACCGAGGGCGCGCGCGCCTTGGCGTATGTGGCGGCAGCGGCCAGCGATGCAGCGCATCACCATACCGATGAAGCGACCCGCAAAGCCAACCAGGCTTGCTATGAATACCTGGTGCCCATCGTCAAGGGCTGGTCCACCGAGATGTCGCTGGATGTGACATCGACCGGCGTGCAGGTGCACGGCGGCATGGGCTTTATCGAGGAAACCGGCGCCGCGCAGCACTATCGCGATGCCAGGATCCTGACCATCTACGAAGGCACCACGGCGATCCAGGCGAACGACCTGGTGGGCCGCAAGACTGCGCGCGACGGCGGTGCGACAGCCAAGGCCCTGATTGCCCAGGTGCGCAAGACCGAAGCCGAACTGGCCGCGGTGACGTCGGACGACCTGGCGGCGATCCAGCGCCAGCTGGTGGCCGGCTCCAGCGCTCTGGAAGAGGTGGTGAGCTATGTTGCCGCTAACTTCAAGACCGATATCAAGGGTGTGTTTTCCGGCAGCGTGCCTTACCTGAAACTGGCGGGCATCGTACTGGGCGGCTGGCAGATGGCGCGCGCGGCGCTGATAGCACACCAGAAACTGCAGGCGGGCGAGGGCGATGCCAAGTTCTACCAGGCAAAAATTGCGACGGCGCGCTTCTTTGCCGATCACATCTTGTCGGCGGCGCAAGGCATACGCACGTCCATCGTCGAAGGCAGCGCAGGCGTAATGGCTATCCCTGAAGACATGTTCTGATCGTGTTGATCCGGCAATAAAAAAGCGGCCCCTTGTCATAAATGATAAGGGGCCGCTTTTATCCTGTATGGCAAGCTGCGCCAGGCACGCTTGCGCGTTGCGGTTTGTTTAGCCGTAGGCGCCGCCGGTATACAGCAAATCAAAAGTGCGGGCCAGCACGGCAATCAGGATGCCGGCGCCTATGCCTACCGTAAACACCAGGATCAGTGCCAGCAGCCAGGAAGAATCGCTGCTCTGTCCCGAGGCCGGATTGTATTTGGCATCCCATTTTTCATCCGGGGTGAGGCCGAGCACCAGCGCTTCCAGCACGCTGACCAGCAGCGACAATACCAGCAGGCTGTAGGTCAGCAGCATGGGCAGGCCGAAGTACAGGTTGCCCAGGATGACGGATATGGGCAGCGTGACAAAGTGCAGCCAGCCGGCCTTATCTTTCCACCCGCGCAAGTAAAAGCGGTGCACGCCTATGCTGCCCAGTGCAGCGGCCAGGAAGGTCGCAAGGGTTTTGTTTTTATGGGTGTTTTTCATTGTTTCTGGTGGTTGACGCTGGCGAAAGCATGATTCTAGTGCAAGGGCGGGGTGCGCGCTGTTATAAATTGCCGGACTGCACACCCGAATCTGCTTGCTCGTTATGTTTTTTGTATTAAATTTGTAGGGGAATAGCCACTGTTTGCAGTTCAGACCGGGATAGCCCTTGCGGCCTGGGCCATAAACGGGCTATAATTTGCGGCTTTTTCCGCGTTTAGAACTTTTTTGGAAATATTATGGTCGTTATTCGTTTAGCTCGTGGTGGTGCAAAAAAGCGCCCTTTCTACAATATCGTTGCAACTGATTCACGCAATCGTCGTGATGGCCGTTTCATCGAGCGTATCGGTTTTTACAATCCGGTAGCAACAGGCAATGCTGAGACAGTACGTGTCGCTCAGGATCGTCTGGCTTACTGGCAAGGCGTTGGCGCACAATTGTCGCCAGCTGTTGCTCGTCTGGTGAACAAGGCTGCAGCTTAATTTTTGGCTGATATGTCTGTTGGTGGAGTGCGTGTTCCTGAAGATTTGATCCTCGTGGGTTATGTCTCGGGAGCATATGGCATTCATGGCTGGGTAAGAATACGTCCTTATTCATCGGAAGCCGATGCGCTGTTATCGGCCAAGACCTGGTGGCTGGACAAGCCTGATTTGCACGACGTTGAGCGCCTGGAAGTCAAAATCCATGGTGAAGATGTCGTTGCCCGGCTGGTTGGTGTTGCCGGCAGGGATGCTGCAGAGGCGCTGAAGGGCGCGACTGTCAAGATTTCCCGTAGCCATTTTCCCGCCTTGCCTGATGGTGAATTCTACTGGCTGGACCTGATAGGTTTGTCGGTAGAGAATTTACAGGGTGAAAGCCTGGGCCTGGTCAGGGACTTGATGGATAACGGTGCGCACCCGATACTTCGCGTGGCCGCTGCCGATATCCCGGAAGCCGAACTCTCCAAGCATGAGCGCCTGATCCCGTTTGTCGACAGCTTCGTCAAGGAAGTCGATCAAAAGGGTAAAAAAGTCATTGTCGACTGGGGCCTCGATTTTTAGTGTATGTGTCAGGAAAGGCAGTGTGATGAGATCAGAAAGCATGAACAATGCAGTTTGATGTCATAACATTGTTTCCCGAAATGTTCGCTGCTCTGACGCAATCCGGGGTGACCCGGCGCGCATTCGAGCAAAAAAAATGTGAGCTGGCCTTGTGGAATCCTCGCGACTTCACAACGGACAGGCACCGTACCGTGGACGACAGGCCGTATGGCGGTGGTCCTGGCATGGTGATGCTGGCCAAGCCCTTGCAGGCTGCCATAGAGGCGGCCAAGGCGCGGCAGTTGCAGAATGTGCCGACGGCACCGAAGGTGATTTACCTGTCGCCGCAAGGCAAACAGCTAACGCACCAGCGGGTGATGGACATGACCAGCCTGTCGGGCGTGGTCTTGCTGTGCGGCCGTTACGAAGCGGTGGACCAGCGTTTGCTGGATCGCTATGTCGATGAAGAAATCAGCCTCGGCGATTTCGTGCTGTCCGGTGGAGAGTTGCCTGCGATGGCGCTGATGGATGCGGTAATCCGGCAATTGCCCGGCGTACTGCACGATGATACTTCGGCGTTGCAGGACAGCTTTGTCAACGGTTTGCTGGATTGCCCGCACTACACCAGGCCCGAAGTGTTTGAGGATACTGCCGTGCCTGCAGTGCTGTTGGGCGGCAATCATGCTGAAATTGAAAAATGGCGGCGTGAACGCTCACTGGAAGCCAGTGTGCAGAAGCGGCCGGATTTGATACGGCAGGCGCGCGAAGCAGGTTTGCTGACGCGCAGTGACGAAAAGTTTTTGAGCAGTTTGCAGTAAGTAGTCGCCGGGTTGCAAGGCCCGGCAATAAGCGCGGACTTCGGTCCGCATGTTAAACCCCATCCTCTACTGAGCCTGAAGATCGCAAGATCATTCTGCAGCGTCAGCAAGATGGTATTCGGAGTGTGAAAAATGGATCTGATCCAAAAATTAGAGCAAGAAGAAATTGCTCGCCTCGGCAAGAACATCCCTGATTTCGCCCCAGGCGACACGGTAGTTGTCAGTGTTAACGTAGTTGAAGGTACGCGCAAACGTGCCCAGGCTTACGAAGGCGTTGTGATCTCCCGTCGTAACCGCGGTTTGAATTCCAACTTCATCGTTCGCAAGATTTCATCTGGTGAAGGCGTTGAGCGTACATTCCAATTGTATTCTCCGCTGATCGCTTCGATCGAAGTCAAACGTCGCGGTGACGTACGTCGCGCCAAGTTGTACTACCTGCGTGAACGTTCAGGCAAATCTGCTCGTATCAAAGAGAAATTGCCAAGCCGTAAGACAGCCGCTGCAAAAGCAGAGTAATATTTGCTTTGATGGTGTGTTGAAAAGAGGGATGCCAGCCGGTATCCCTTTTTTGTTTTGCAGGAGACATGGTTGGCCAAGCTTCTTTTTAATCCCGAACAGTTGCCGATACTGTCGGTCGCCGACGAGGGGGCAATCCCCGAGCATCGTTTGACTGCAGACTGGCTGCGGCAGCATTTTGCCGATTTGCCGAAGTGGTCGGTGGAAACCGGCGACGAGCAATTACTGGCGGCAATCGAAACCTTCCGGCCGGCGTCGGTGCTGATCCCCATCGTGATCCGCGAGCAAGGCCTGAGCCTGCTGCTGACGCACCGGGCGGCGCACCTGAATGACCATGCCGGGCAGATCAGTTTTCCCGGCGGCCGTTTTGAAGAGGTTGATGTATCACCGGTAGAGACCGCATTGCGCGAGGCGGAAGAAGAGATAGGCCTGGATCGCCGGCGGGTAGAGGTGTTAGGCAGTTTGCCTGAATATAAAACCGGTACCGGCTACCAGGTGACGCCGATTGTTGCGCTGCTGCACCCTCCGTTTGAATTGAAAGCCGATCCGTTTGAGGTCGCCGAAATATTCGAGGTGCCGCTGGCCTTCCTGATGAACGGCGGCAATCACCAGCGCCGCGCATTCCATTTGCCGGACGGCGGCGGCCGACGGGTATTTTACGCCATGCCCTATCAGCATCATTTCATCTGGGGGGCTACCGCAGGCATGCTGCGCAATCTGTTTCATCTGTTACGCGCCTGAAACCGGTTCATGGCTGCTTCAATAGCAGCGAGGCAACGAACGGGCTTCATAATCCGGCAGAATCAGTTTACACTTGCCGCATTTGCAAATTGATTCTATTCCTATCGTGAACGCCACCGGTTGATACAAACTGATCGATACCATAACCCATGACATTTCTTTCCATACTTTTCGCCCTGTTGATCGAGCAACTGAAGCCCTTGCGGGCAGATAATCCGATTTACCTGCAGGTGCAGAACCTGGCGATCAGGGTGGAGGCATGGTGCAATGCGGGCAAAGCCAGCCATGGGCGCCTGGGATGGTGGGTTGTCGTTGCCGGTTTGATGATACCGACCGCGATCATCTACGGCATCTGCCTGTACCTGAGCCCGTTTGCGGCCTTTGCCTGGAATATCCTGATCGTCTACCTGACGCTGGGCTTTCGCCGCTACAGCCACTATTTTACGTCGATACAGCTTGCCCTCAGTTCCGGCGACGAAGACGCTGCCAGGACCTATCTGGCCGAATGGACCAAACTCGATACCGCAGGAATGGATGTGTCTGAAATTTCCCGTATCGCCGTGGAGAGGGCGCTGATCGCAACGCACCGCAATGTGTTCGGCGTATTTTTCTGGTTCCTGATGCCGCTGGGGCCGGCCTGTGCCGTGATGTACCGCGTGGCTGAATACCTGGCCAGGGCCTGGACCGAACCCGATCATATGAAGAATGAAGAGTTCGGCATCTATGCGACCAAGGTCTTTTACTGGATAGACTGGGCGCCTGCGCGCCTGACCGCCGTCGCTTTCGCCGTGGTCGGCAACTTTGAAGACGCGATCTATTCGTGGCGCAATTATGCCGACCGCTGGTCGGATGAAGTCGTGGGCATCATCCTTTCCGCCGGCGGCGGCGCCTTGGGCGTGCGGCTCGGTGAGCCGGAAGAAAAAGCGATGATACTGCAGGCGGACGCCACAGCAGTCGATGTTGACAGCCTGGAGCTGGAAAGCCAGCCGGGCACGGAGGCGTCGCCGCGAGCCCTGCAAAGTGCGGTCGGCCTAGTATGGCGCGCCTTGCTGTTATGGATGTTATTGTTATTACTACTCAGCATCGCAATGTGGCTGTAACCCGCGCCAGTGGAGTGGGTTTTGCTAAATTGCTAAAGGCCTGTTATCAATCCGGAAATGGATGGATAACAGGCCTTAGTCTTTCAACTATCTTTAAATGCACTATATTGATGTGAGACTAATTGTTCCACCGCAGACGCATCAATTTCAGGTGTGATGATGTGGGATTCAAGTCTTCTATAAGATATAATACTGGGGACGCATCGCGATAAAGTAACGGAGATGCGTGACAGTAATTTGAAATCTTGGTGCAGGGGGTTATACGCCCCCATTCATCCGTAACCGCGAGCCGACCACATGGCCGATCCCACTAAAGATCAAACACCGATACGCGAGTTTTTCATCCAGGGCCTGACCAGCGATGGAAGACAATTCCGTCCCAGCGACTGGGCTGAACGCCTGGCCGGGGCGATGTCCTGCTTCAATCCGGACGCCGGCAGGAATGCCCATCTGCAATACTCCCCCTACGTGCGTCCAATTTTGCTGAATGGCGTGCGTTCCGTGGTCGTCAATGAAGCACTGCGCGAAATTGAACCGCTGGCTTACCACTTCGTGGTCAGTTTTGCCAAAGACAATGATTTGCAAATCATCGATGCCTGCCTGTTGCCTGACGCGCCTCCCGCTGCAAAATAAACTCAAGATACATTCCCTGACGCCGGTTTTTAGCGCAATATTTCAAGCCGCCCTTTTGGCAGCCCTCAATACGCCTGTGCGCGGAAGGCCTGTATGACCTGCTCCCGCAGCCAGCGGTTGGCGGGATCATTTTCCACATTCTGGTGCCAGTAAAGATACACGTCCCATGATGGCATCGTGATCGGCAAAGGCAATATCTGATTACCGAATTGCAGATTGGCAATCCGTGCATAGCCTTCCGGCATCGTCAGCAGCAGGTCGGTCTGGCTGACTACCCGGCAGGCCGCAAAATAGTGCTGGCAGCGCAAGCGTATCCGGCGTTGCAGTCCCAGCCTGCTCAACTCAAAATCTTCCAGCCCTGGCCCCTTGCGGCGCGAACTGGCCAGGATATGTTCCGCTGCCAGGTAAGTCTCCAGTTCCAGCGCGCCGTCTACCAGCGGATGGCCCTGGCGCGCCAGCACGACTGTCGTGTCCTGGCTGATTTTTTCCCTGCGGATTTCATTCGGCAACGGCAACAGCATATCGATCGCGACGTCCAGGCTGCCCGCCGCCAGTTCGCCGACCAGTTCCCGCCTGTCTACCTGGATGGCCGCCATGTCTATCATCGGCGCCTGCCCGGTCACGCTCTCCAGCAAGGGCGGCAGCACGGTAGATTCCAGCACGTCGCGCAACGCCAGTGTGAACTGCTTGCGCGCCAGCGAAGGATCGAAGATGCCGGTATCGGCCAGGGTCACCTCCAGGCCCCGCAAAGCCTGCCGCACCGGTTCTATGATGCTGCGGGCCAGTGGTGTCGACACCATTGCGTGCCCCTGGCGCACAAACAGCGGGTCGTCAAACAATTGCCGCAGCCGGTTCAGCGAATGGCTGATGGCCGGCTGCGTCAAATGTAGCTGCTGACTGGCACGAGTGACGCTGCCTTCGGTATAGATTGTTTCAAATACCGTGAACAGGTTCAGGTCTATCTTGGATATATGCATAAAATTTATTGAAACCAATAATAACTATTCATTTGATAAATTATAGTCCAAGCCATAAGATAAACCCATCAAATGCATCAACGCAGAGTTGCATAGGCGTATCAGACATATCGGGCGTACCAAGTGTAGCAAGTGTACAAAGGGCATCAGGGAAAAACGATGGGACAGATTTATCTCGTTCGGCACGGCCAAGCTTCTTTCGGCAGCCAGAACTACGACCAGCTATCCGAGCTGGGGCAGCAGCAAGCGCAGTACCTGGGGCGCTGGTTCGACAAATCGGGCCTGCAGGCGGCAAGGGTAGTCGCCGGCAGCATGAAGCGTCACCAGCAGACCGCGCAAGCCTGCATGGCTGAATTGCCGGCAGCCCGGCAACCGGCAGGCGAGTGGCAGATCGATTCCGGTTTCAATGAATACGACCATCACGAAGTGCTGGTGAAACATGTGCCGTCCTTTGAAGACCCGGCTGAAGTGAAGCGCTTCCTGAGCTCGACGCCGAATGCAAAAGCCGCGTTCCAACTGTTGTTCCAGGAATCGATGGCGCGCTGGATGGATGGCAGGCACGATGCCGAATATGGAGAATCCTGGCCGACGTTCAGGCAGCGTTGCATCGCTGCGCTGGAGCGCCAGATCAATCATCCGGATTCCGCCAAGACCATCGTCGTATTTACCTCCGGCGGCACCATCTCGACCTTGTGCCAATACGTACTCGGCATCCCCGACCGTAACGTAGCCGAACTGAACTGGTCGCTGGTGAACAGCGCCGTGACCAGGCTGATGTTCCAGTCCGGCCAGCCGCTGGACAAGCCCGGCCGCCTCAGCCTCAGCTATCTGAATAATTTCGCGCATCTGGAACAACTGAATGTGCCCGGCAATATTACTTACCGTTAGGAGACAACGTGGACAAACTATTTGATTTAAGCGGCAAGGTAGCGCTGGTGACCGGCGCCAGCCGCGGCATAGGCGAGGCGGTCGCCAAGCTGCTGGCTGCACACGGCGCGCACGTGATTGTATCCAGCCGCAAGGCGGAGGCTTGCGAAGCGGTGGTGGCCGCTATCCAGGCTGCCGGCGGCAAGGCCGAGGCGCGCGCCTGCCATATCGGCGAGATGGCCCAGATCGATGCGTTGATGGCCGACATCGCTGCGGCGCACGGCAGGCTGGATATCCTGGTCAATAATGCGGCCACCAATCCGCACTTCGGCTCCATACTGGAAACCGATGTCAGCGCCTTCCAGAAAACCGTGGATGTAAACATACGCGGCTATTTCTTCATGTCGTCCGCCGGCGCCAAACTGATGCTGAAGAACGGCGGCGGCAGCATCATCAACGTGGCCTCGGTCAATGGCGTGACGCCGGGCGCGATGCAGGGCATTTATTCGATCACCAAGGCTGCTGTCATCTCGATGACCAAGGCCTTTGCGCAAGAATGCGCGCCGCTGGGCGTGCGCGTCAACGCGCTGCTGCCGGGGGCTACCGACACCAAGTTCGCCTCTGCGCTGTTCCACAATCCCGTCATCATGGAAAAAGCGCTGACGCGCATTCCGATGAAACGTATCGCCGAGCCGGATGAAATGGCCGGCACCGTTCTTTACCTGGCATCGAGTGCCTCCAGCTATACCACCGGCGCCTGCATCAACGTCGACGGCGGCTACTTAATCAGTTAATACCAGAAACACCCTACGGAGAAACAAATGGATTTTCAATACAGCCCTAAAGTAAAAGCCTTGCAGGCGCGCCTGATCGCGTTCATGGATGAGCATATCTATCCGAATGAAAAGAAGTTTTACGCAGAAGTAGAAGCCAACCGTAAAGCAGGCAATGCCTGGGTGCCGACCAAGATCGTCGAGGAACTGAAGCAAAAAGCGCGCGAAGCCGAATTGTGGAACCTGTTCCTGCCGGAATCCAGCCACGGCGCCGGCCTCACTAACCTGGAATATGCCCCCCTGTGCGAAATCATGGGCCGCTCGATCTGGTCGCCCGAAGTGTTTAACTGCGGCGCGCCGGATACCGGCAATATGGAAGTGTTGGCGCGCTATGGCACAGCGGAACACCAGAAACAATGGCTGACACCATTGCTGAACGGTGAAATCCGTTCCTGCTTCGCGATGACGGAACCGGCAGTGGCATCATCGGATGCGACCAATATCGAATCCTCGATCGTGCGCGACGGCGACGAATATGTGATCAACGGCCTCAAATGGTGGTCGTCCGGGGCCAACGACCCGCGCTGCAAGTTGTTCATCTTCATGGGCAAGAGCGATCCGACTAACGCTAATCGCCATCAGCAACAGTCGATGATCATCGTGCCGCGCGATACGCCGGGCGTGACGATCAAGCGCCACCTGCCGGTGTTCGGCTACGACGATGCGCCGCATGGCCACGGCGAGGTGCTGTTCGACAATGTCAGGGTGCCGGCATCCAATATCCTGCTGGGCGAGGGCCGCGGCTTTGAAATTGCCCAGGGCCGCCTAGGGCCTGGCCGTATCCATCATTGCATGCGCCTGATCGGCCTGGCCGAGCGTGCGCTGGAAGACATGTGCAAACGCACCCTGGGCCGGGTCGCTTTCGGCAAGCCGGTAGCCGAGCAGGGCGTGACCCTGGAACGTATCGCCAATAGCCGAATCCTGATCGACCAGGCCCGTTTCCTGGTATTGAATGCGGCGCAGATGATGGACACCGTCGGCAACAAGGCGGCGGCAAAAGAGATCGCGATGATCAAGGTTGCGGCGCCGAACATGGCCTGCACCGTGATCGACTGGGCGATCCAGGCGCACGGCGGCGGTGGCGTGTCGAATGATTTCGGTGTCGCCTATGCATATGCCCAGGCGCGCACCCTGCGCATCGCGGACGGTCCGGACGAGGTGCATCGTAACCAGATAGGCAAGATGGAGTTGAAAAAATACAGCTGAGATTGTCGCTGCTCAGGCAGTATTTAAAGTTAAAACAGGACGTCATTCCGGCTCAGGCCGGTTTGGCGTCTTGGCGTTTCCGCCTGGGTTTAAGCTCCCGCTTGCACGATGCGGTAACCATGAATATCCATAGAGGGTAAACAAAATGTCAGACCTTAATTTCAAAGACAAGTCCGTACTGGTGACCGGCGCGGCCAGCGGCATAGGGCGTGCCGCCGCACTGGCTTTTGCCAGGGCCGGCGCCAAGGTAACCGTGTCCGATGTGGCGGTAGCCGGCGCTGAACAGACGGTGGCGGCAATCCTGGCTGCCGGCGGCGTCGCAGATTTCATCCGGGCCGATATTTCCAAGGCGGCTGAGGTGGAAGCGCTGATCGCCGGCATAGTTGCGCGGCATGGCCGGCTGGATTGCGCCTTCAACAATGCCGGCATAGAGATAGAGCACTTGCCGCTGGCGGATTCCGATGAAGACAGCTTCGACAAGATCATGAACGTCAATGTCAAAGGCGTCTGGCTATGCATGAAGCATGAGATACGCCAGATGCTGAAGCAGGGCGGCGGCACCATCGTCAATACGGCGTCGGTTGCCGGCCTGGTCGGTGCGCCCATGCAGCCCATCTATGCCGCCAGCAAGCATGCGGTAGTCGGCTTGACCAAGACTGCCGCAGCAGAATATGGCCGCGCGGGCATACGTGTGAATGCCGTCTGTCCGGGCGTGATCCGCACGCCTATGATGGAGCATGCGATAGAGCGCGAGCCGCGGCGCGAAAAGATGATAGAGAAGCTGCATCCTATAGGCCGCATCGGTGAAGCGGAAGAAATTGCGAATGCGGCGCTGTGGCTATGTTCCGATCTGTCTTCGTTTGTAACAGGACATCAATTGGCGGTTGACGGAGGGCTCACCGCGATTTAAGCTGAAGATGCATAAAAAACAAGAGAGGGCAGCATCAGCCTCCGGAGGGAAAATTGTGATCAACCTAGTGAGAGAGACGATGAAAGAATTTCCCTGGATCAAATCCTATCCGGCAGGCGTGCGCTGGGATGCAGAACTGCCGACCATGCCTGTTCCTGCTTTGCTGGAAGATGCGGCTGCCAAATGGCCCGAGCATCCTGCACTGGACTTCATGGGCAAGAAGACCAGCTATCGCGAACTGCAAGCGCTGGTCGACCGCGCTGCCAAAGGCTTCCAGCAACTGGGCGTCAAGCCCGGCGTGCATGTCGGCCTGTACCTGCCGAATACGCCGCACTACATCATCAGTTTTTTCGGCATCCTGAAAGCCGGCGGCACCGTGGTCAATTACTCGCCGCTGGACGCGGAAAAGGTGCTGGAGCACAAGATAGAAGACAGCGAGACCGATATGCTGGTGACGCTGGACCTGGTGGTGCTGTATCCGCAAATGGCGAAGTTTCTCGGCCACACCAGGCTGAAGAAACTGATCATAGGCAGCATCGCTGAAATGTCGCCTTATCCGGATGCAGTGCGCGCCGGCCTGGAAAAGGCGAACCAGCTATCTGCGATTCCAGCGAACGACAGCCACGTGCCGTTCCAGCAGTTGCTGGACAATGACGGCAAATATACGCCGGTACCCGCCGGCGATCCCAAAGAGACGATCGCCGTGCTGCAATATACCGGCGGCACTACCGGCTTGCCGAAAGGGGCGATGCTGACGCATGGCAACCTGACGACCGCATGCAGCCAGATCTTGGAAACCCTGAACGTACAGCCGCAGATACTGCACGAAGGCGAGGAGAGATTGCTGGCGGTGCTGCCGCTATTCCACATCTATGCGCTGACTGTCGACATGTTGTTCGGCCTGCGCATGGGCGCCGAAATCTTCCTGCATACCCGCTTTGACGTGGACGCCGTGGTCAAGGACCTGGCCGCCAAGAAGATCACGGTCTTCCCCGGCGTGCCGACGATGTATACGGCGATCATCAACCACCCGGAGATTCGCAGTTTCGACCTGAGTTCACTGAAATTCTGCAATTCCGGCGGTGCGCCTTTGCCGGCGGAAGTATTGCAGCAATTCCAGACGCTGACCGGTTGCACCTTGCTGGAAGGCTGGGGCATGACGGAAACTTCTCCCACCGGCACTTTCACGCCTTTGGGAGGGATACGCAAATCGGGCTCCTGCGGCTTGCCGACACCGGGCATCACCTTCAAGTTCGCCAGCGTCGATGACGCACGCCAGTATGTGGGCCTGGGCGAACGCGGCGAGATCTGCGTGGCCGGCGGCAACATCATGAAAGGCTACTGGAAGAAGCCGGAAGCGACCGCCGACGTGATGACTGCCGACGGCTTTCTGCGTACCGGCGACGTCGGCTATATGGATGAAGATGGATTTGTGTATATCGTCGACCGCACCAAGGACATGATCTTGTGCGGCGGCTACAACGTGTATCCGCGCAATATCGAGGAAGCGATCTACGAACATCCGGCCGTAGCGGAGGTCAGTGTGATCGGCGTGCCGGATGCCTATCGCGGCCAGTCGCCCAAGGCCTTCATCAAGCTGAAGGCAGGCGCTGCCGGCATCACGCTGGACGAGATGAAGGATTTCCTGAAGAGCCGCCTGGGTAAGCATGAGATGCTGCAGGAAATGGAAATTCGCGCTGAGCTGCCGAAGACCCCGGTAGGGAAGCTGTCGAAGAAAGAGCTGTATGAAGAAGAGGCGCGCAAGCGGGCTGCAGCGGCCTGATTGTTTTGCGTTAAAAAGCCCCGGCAGCATTGAGTGTTTCAATGCTGCCGGGGCTTTTTCTATGGTCTAGCGGATTTCAGCGCCGGTTTCAGGGTTCCCGGCACAAGCAGTGCGTCAGCGTCAGATAATTCTTGCGGCCGTTGGTCAGGTCGGTCAGCCAGCTCAAGTCATTTGCCATCTCGCGCGCGGCGGAAGGCGGGATGCCGGTCGGCACCAATGCCAGCTTGAACTGGTCATCCAGTATCTTGGCGACCGAGCCGCCGAACAGGTTGAATACCCTGTCCAGCTTGCCGGGTTCGCGCTCTATATAGCTGACGCGGTAGTCGGTCCCCAGCTTGGCGCGGGCCGCCGCCGATTTCAGTGCGTCGCCGTAGCTGCCTATCGTGTCTACCAGGCCCCTTTCCTTGGCTTGCTGGCCAGTCCATACACGGCCCTGCGCGACTTCGTCTATCTTTTCCGGTGTGGTCTTGCGAGCGGTGGCGGCCTTGGTCGTGAATTCCCTGTAGACATTATTGATGCCAGACTGGATCACAGCAGCAAAGCGCGGATCCAGCGGGCGCAGCGGGTTGAATGCATCGCTGAGCCAGGTCGTGGTAGTGCCGCCGGTATGCACGCCTATCTTGTCTATGGCCTTGTCGGCCGTAGGCAAGATCGCGAATACGCCGATGGAGCCGGTGATGGTGGCGGCATCGGCGATCACCTCATCGGAAGCCATGGATATCCAGTAACCGCCCGAGGCGGCCACATTGCCCATGGATACCACGACCGGTTTGCCGGCGGCCCGGGTCAGCTCCAGTTCGCGGCGTATCAGCTCGGAACCGAATGCGCTGCCGCCGGGGGAGTTGACGCGCAATACGATAGCCTTGATCTGCTCGTCTTCACGCGCCTTGCGGATCAGGTTGGCCGTGGACAGGCCGCCGATCTCGCCCGGCGGCGCATTGCCGTCGCTGATATCGCCTTCGGCTATCACCACGCCCACCGCATTGCCCAGGACTTTCGGTTTGATGCCGGCCTGGTAATCGTCAAACGACACCTGGCGGAAAGTCTTGGCCTGCTCATCCCTGGCGCCGCGACTGATCATCAACTGGCGCAACTCATCGCGTGTCTTCAGGCCATCCACCAGCTTGCTCGCCAGCGCCAGTTTGGCGACGTCGCCGCCTACTGCCGCCAGTTGCTGCGGCAAGTCATTGATGCCGCTCATGATCGCGCCTGCAGGCAGCTTGCGCGCTTTTTCTACGTCGTTGGTATAAGTCGCCCACATTGCATTGTATAAAAAGCTTTCCGCTTCACTTGCCGCTTCCGATGGCGCATTGGCGATATAGGGTTCAGCGAAGCTCTTGTAGGTGCCGACCTTCATCAGGTTGACGGTAATGCCGAGCTTGTCCAGCGCGTCGCGATAATAATTGCGGTAGCGTCCAAAACCGTTCAGCATGATGGTACCCATAGGGTGCAGGTAGACCTCGCTGGCGTGCGCGGCCAGGAAATACTGGCGCTGGTCGTAGCTGGAGCCCCAGGCGATCACCGGTTTGCCGCTGGCTTTAAAGCGGTCCACCGCGGCGGCGACTTCACGCAGCATCGGCAGGCCGGCGCCTTGCAGGTCATCCAGCAGCAAGACTGCGCTGTTGATCTTGGGATCCTTGGCTGCTGCATCCAGTACTTGCAACACGTCGCGCAACTGCGTCGTCTTTTTGGCGTCGCCCTTGGCCTCGGCCAACAGGGTGTCGCGCACGCTGCTGGAGTTCTGTTCCACTAGCTGTCCCTTCAGGTCCAGCAGCAGCGCCGTTTTGTCTTCCAGCTTTTTCGGCCCGCTGGCGAGCATGCCCACAACCAGGGCCACGATGATGATCAGGAATATCAGGTTGAACAAGGCGCGCCGGGTCGCGTCCACGGTGCGCCAGATCAGGCTGAAACTGCGGCGTATGAAACCGGGTGATGATGATGGGGGCATCAATGTTCCTTGAGAGCGTTAAAGAGTGCGTAAGAGGGCGTAAGAGTGTTTCCAGCATCCTTTTACCACGTTTTATCAAAAACGGAAGTTGCCACGGATAATTTGCAGCGGCTCCCGCTTTGTGTGACAGGAATGCTAAATTGAAATAAGCGTCAGTCGAACACGTATTGTAAACGCAAGGACAACATGTTGCCGTGCCTGCCGTATATCTTGCCCGTCAGATAGGAGACCTGGTATTTGACGGCCTGGCTGGCTCCCGTAGGCAGGCGCCCGGCAAACACCGGTCCTATCCTGTGCGACTGCCGGTTGCGAGGCGCCCAATGGTCCCAGTCGCCCAGTTCGCCGAAACCCTGCAGGCCGAACTCCAGCGCAGTCCGCCAGCGATACTTGGCCTGCCACTGGTACTGCAACTGCGTCGTGCCGTTGTCTTCGGAACGCAAGGTACGTTCCAGGAACAGGTTGCCGTTTAGTTGCAATCTTCCCACCTCAGTCTGCAGCGCAGGGCCGAAATCCAGTGTGTAGCCTTCCTGGATATCGTGCGCTCGCGCCAGGTTGCTGTGTAAGGCGAGGTCGAACGGGTACTGACCCTGCGTCAGCAAGTAGTCGTTTTGCCAGTTCAGGGTGTCCAGGTTCAGGTCCGAACTGTTTGAGCCTACATAGCTGGCAAATAATTCAGTGTACCAGCGCGACGTCACCCCATAGCCGATTCCCAGTTCCGGCCAGATGGTCGCCGGGCGGCTTGGATATTTTATCGTCCAGTATCTGAAATCGAGCGACTTTTCGCCCTGGTTGTCGTACACGCTGACGAGGTAATAGCCTGGGTAGGCTTGCGCTGCCGCGCAGAGTGCGAGTAAGAATACAGCCAATGCCAGGTTCTTCGTCATAGGGCTTCCCTTATGGTTTGGCGTTGAATGCGTTTTCCCGTCTATTACAGGGAGAGTGAAGCGAATCAGGCGGGCGGATCAGGCCTTAGTATGTACACAATTTGGTAATTTGTACAATATTCGTGCATGGTAGTTTCTGTTTGACGACAAAGCAGCGAAAAGCAGGGGTAAGGCAGCTGAATATCGGTCTGCGCGGTGTGTGATTTTATCCGGCTTCGATATCGTATCGAAGCCGGAATGGATATTGGCCGGCTTAATCGGGCCAGATCGCCTGCAGCAGCTGCGCCAGATGGGCGCCGCCGTTTACCAGAGCGTCTTCTTTCATTTTATACATCAGCTTTTCATATTCCAGCGGCAAGGCGATGGACCAGCTTGGCCCCTTGGCGCCCATCGTCGCCTTGCTGAATGCCGTACCCTGGTACAGTATGCGCGCTGCTTTGATGCTGTCGTCGGCCCACAGAACCGGCCATTGCTCAAATGGCGAGCCGTCGGTGGCGACGGTCCTGGCTTTCTTGATCAAGGTCTGATTCATCCTGCCTTTTTTAAAGCCTTGCGGTACGTCATCCCACATCGAGTGCAAATTGCCGCAAGGACACATCAGCGCATTGCCGCCTATGGTATTGGACAGCTTGTCGAATTTGCCTTCGTCAGGGTTGATCACGTGGCCGTCCACATCCAGGTAGATGGAGCCGACGTGCAAAGGCTGGTGGGCGTCGCCGACGTAGTGCGTCAGCAGTATCAATGCCTCCCTTTGATCCTTGATCTGGAAAGGCTGCGGCGCCGGCTTGCCTTCCAGGACCTGCACCATCGCCTGCATTGCATTGATTAGATCATGGTCATTGGTGCCGGCGTAGCCGGTCTTGTAATGATCATGCTGCAGCGATATGTCGGTATAGTGGTATTGCTTGTGGCAATTTTCCTCATCGGGGCCGGGATTGCAATTGCTATTGTTGCGGCGTACGAAATCGCTCATTGTCGCCATGCCGTCAGGCGTTTCAAACGGCGCACACTCGGGGAACCTGCCGGCCGACGTATACGCAAAATCCTTGTCCGGGCTGATGCCCTTGGCGCAATCCGCCCAGATCGACATCTGCTCCAGTGTGGCGCCGCCCAGCAAGCTCTTCACTTTGTCGCCGGCCTTGGTGCCGGCCAACAATGCGTCGGCCACTGCGCCTATGGCCTGATGGCCATCGGGGCCGAAAGCAAAACTGAATTGCGGTAGGCAGAGCATGCTGAATACCAGGGTAAGGAAGTATTTTTTCATATAAATTCCACGGATTGCCGGAGCGATTGAGAGTAGGGCCGGCTTGCACAAATTGCATTCCGGCGAGGCGCATCAGGATATCATTTCTTCGGGGGAATGAAATAGGGCCTGGCATCTTATTGTTACCCATTGCAGGGGGCGGACCTTAGCGGGATTTCGCTTTCAATTCGCCAGCCTCAAGCAGCAGCGTGTCCAGCGTGCCATCCCTCCTCATCTCTTCTATGGCCCGCTTGAATTTCGGCACAATCGCCCTGTGCTTGTCATTCAGGTACAGGTAGGTATCCATGCTTTCGACAACGCCCAGTCTGCTGATCTGGCCGTCCAGCCGCATCTGGCTTATCTTTTGGTCAACGCCGCGCGAGTCCGAAGTAATAAAGTAGCCGGCCCGGTCCGCCAGCAGCATGTTCAGGCCGGATTCGACCGAATGGGTGGGCAGCAGGCCGTTGCCCATTCGCGCACCGAGTCTATTGACAACGATTTTTGAACCGTATAAATGAATCACCGGCTGTCCCTGGGTAATCAGGTCGTCCCAGGAATTGACCCTGGCGTTATTGGCCTTACCCCAGGCGACGAAAGTGGCAGTAAACAAGGGGGCGTCCACCAGCAGATGCCTAGGGTTTTTGCCGTCGGCGGTGAAATTGAAAATCCGGTAGTTTTCGCCGTCGGCTTCGCCGGATTCCACCATGGCCGCCGCCCTGGCGGCCGGGAAGAATTGCAGGCTGCAGCTATATTGCAATCGCCTGCATATTTCATGGTTGAGTTTTTCAAACAGCTGGAACAAGGCGGGACGTTCGGCAGGGTCGACCAGCGTGACAAACTGCAGGCTGCGTTGCCCCGACGGCAAGGCCGTATCGGCTGCCTGCGATCCGGCAAACGGTGCCAGCAGCATTGCTATGGTCAAAAAAACAGCCAATACGCGAGCAAGGGACGGTGAATATTGTGCTGTAGAGGCAGATATTACCGGATGGATGGTCATCGTTTATGGCAGGAAGGGCTTATCTGATGGAAAAATTACAGCTTAGCATGCAGCTTACCATATTGGCATTGCTATCAGCCCCCGATTCGGGATAGTCGCTGGATTCGACTTAAGCCCCAAGAACCGCTAAACTGGCACCCTTTCGCATAAAGCTTGATTACCGTGTCTGACATCACCCCCCCAACCGAATCCGCAGAAATCCTGGAAACAGCAGAAAACAGGCATGTATCCAGCGACCTGATCGATCGCGAAGTTGCGCGCCGCCGCACTTTCGGGATTATTTCCCACCCGGATGCGGGTAAAACCACGCTGACCGAAAAACTGCTGATGTTTTCCGGCGCAATCCAGCTGGCGGGCACTGTCAAGGCGCGCAAGAGCGGCCGCCATGCGACATCGGACTGGATGGAGATAGAGAAGCAGCGCGGCATTTCCGTTGCCAGCTCGGTCATGCAGTTTGAATACCGCGACCACGTGGTCAACTTGCTGGACACACCGGGCCATCAGGATTTCTCTGAAGATACTTACCGGGTGTTGACTGCCGTCGATTCGGCATTGATGGTGATCGACGCCGCCAAGGGCGTGGAAGAACAGACGATCAAATTGCTGAACGTTTGCCGCATGCGCAATACACCCATCATCACCTTCGTCAACAAGATGGACCGCGAGACGCGTGACCCGCTGGAATTGCTGGATGAGCTGGAATCGGTACTGAAGATACAATGCGCGCCGGTGACCTGGCCGATAGGCATGGGCAAGACCTTCCGCGGCGTGTATCACATCCTGCGCGACGAGATCATGCTGTTTGCCGCCGGCAGCGATCGTGCGGACCAGCAGTTTGAAGTGCTGAAAGGCATAGACAACCCGCGCCTGGCGGAAATGTTCCCGCTGGAGATAGAGCAATTGAAGATGGAAGTGGAACTGGTGCACGGCGCCTCGCATCCGTTCGACCTGGACGCCTTCCTGGCGGGCACGCAGACGCCGGTCTTCTTCGGTTCCGCGATCAATAACTTTGGCGTGCGCGAAATCCTGAACGCGCTGCTGGACTGGGCGCCGGCGCCGCGCCAGCGCGACGCGACGGTGCGCGCGGTGGAGCCGGTCGAAGTGCCTTTTTCCGGTTTTGTATTCAAGATCCAGGCCAATATGGATCCGGCGCACCGCGACCGCATCGCTTTCCTGCGGGTTTGCTCGGGCCGTTTCGAGCGCGGCATGAAACTGAAGCATCTGCGCCTGAACCGCGATATCAAGGTATCCAGCGTGGTCACCTTCATGGCGTCCCGGTCGCACGGATGCGAGGCGCCGTGCACCA
>Ga0207076_1016_pt1 | contig 52458 bp, 47 predicted proteins | sample Alteio_BWMinHeat_62_FD_153568 | JGI IMG/M metagenome (GOLD analysis project Ga0207076, IMG submission 153568) | Enriched cells from forest soil in Barre Woods Harvard Forest LTER site, Petersham, Massachusetts, United States -... | ecosystem: Environmental > Terrestrial > Soil > Temperate forest >... | reverse complement strand
GTCACCGCGCCGGAGCCGCAAATCTATGACATGGTGCTGGTGGCCGTCGGCCGCAGCCCCAACGGCAAGAAGATTGCCGCCGACAAGGCCGGCGTCAGCGTCACCGATCGCGGCTTCATCAATGTTGACAAGCAAATGCGCACCAATGTGCCGCATATCTTTGCGATCGGCGACCTGGTCGGCCAGCCCATGCTGGCGCACAAGGCCGTGCATGAGGCGCACGTCGCGGCAGAGGCGGCCAGCGGACTCAAGTCGCATTTCGATGCAACGGTGATCCCATCCGTTGCCTATACCGACCCTGAAGTGGCATGGGTAGGTATCACCGAAGACGAAGCCAAGGCCAAGGGCATCAAGCTGGAGAAGGGCCACTTCCCATGGGCTGCTTCAGGCCGCGCAGTGGCAAACGGCCGCGACGAGGGCTTTACCAAGCTGTTGTTCGATGCAGAGACGCATCGCATCGTCGGCGGCGGCATCGTCGGCACCCATGCGGGCGACATGATAGGCGAACTGGCACTGGCGATAGAAATGGGTGCGGATGCAGTCGATATCGGCAAGACCATCCACCCCCATCCTACGCTGGGTGAGTCGATAGGGATGGCGGCCGAAGTGTTCGAGGGTGTGTGCACCGATTTGCCGCCTGCGCGTAAAAAGTAAAGTAAAAATAAGTTGCCCGATAAAGCCGGGCAGCAACACGAAAGCCTCGCGAACCGCAGTCCGCGAGGTTTTTTTTATGTGCCGCTTATGTTCGACTTATGTGCAGGTATTTATTGTCGGTGTATTTAAGCCGGCAATTTTACCGCCAGCAAATCCACCTTTTCTATCACCGGCGGCTGCGACAGCAATTCACCCGCCTTGGCCATCAGCGCTGCGGCGATAGGGCCTGCCAGGTGGGCGGAGCGCCCATCCTCGTCGGCAAATGCATCAAACACGCCGAAGGTCGACGGGCCCATGCGCAATGCAAACCAGGCGATGGTCCTGGCTTCCTGGTTGGCCAGCGGCAACGCGCTTTCCAGGAAGCTTGCCACTTCCGTTTCTTTCCCTGCCTTCGCTTCCAGGCGTACCAGCAATGCGAGTTTTACCATGGTGTATCTCCTTTTAATTTAAATGCGTCCCAGTGGTGGGATGTGTTGTGTGCTTGAACAACAGGAGCGATGATAGGCCTCAATGCGTTCGCATATAAGTGGCAGGAATGACAGTTATGCTATGATTCCTGCCATGAAAATCTATATCCTGGTCGTTGATGATGTGTTTGATACCGGCCTGTCCACCTTGCTGGATACCTTCGGCATTGCCAATGAACTGGCTGCAATGGGAGGCGATCCGGCTTGCCGTTTCGACGTGCAATTGTTGTCTGTGCGCAAGCATATACGCACCAGCCATGGCTTTACCGTGCCGGTTGCGCCTGCGTCCGGCCTGGACAGGCCGGACGTGGTGCTGGTGCCGGCAATGGGGGCAAAAATGCCGGAGCAGGTGCGCGCCGCCTTGCAGCGCAAGGAAGTGGCGGATATCGGCAAGATACTGAAGGGCTGGGCCGATGGCGGCAGCATGATTGCCGCTGCCTGCACCGGCACCTTCATGCTGGCCAATGCGGGTTTGCTGGATGGGCATAGCGCCACCACGTCCTGGTGGCTGGCGCCACTGTTCCGTGAGCTGTTTCCCGTAGTCAAGCTGGATGAGTCGCATATGCTGGTCAATTCCGCCAACCGGATAACCGCCGGCGCTGCACTTGGGCATCTGGACCTGGCGCTGTGGCTGGTGCGCAGCATCAGCCCGGCATTGGCGGCGATGACCGCGCGCTACCTGGTGATAGAGCCGCGCCCTTCACAGGCCGCATTTGTGATCCCCGATCATCTGGCGCATACCGATCCGGTCGTGGAACGCTTTGAGCAATGGGCGCGCGGCAAGCTGGCCGAAGGATTCTTGCTGAGCGAAGCGGCGAAAGCGACCGGCACCAGCGAGCGCACGCTGGCGCGGCGTTTGCGCGCGGTGCTGGGCAAGACGCCTTTGTCCTACTTCCAGGATCTGCGGGTCGAGAGGGCGGTGCATTTGCTGCAAACCAGCAGCGCGAGCATAGACCAGATCGCTTCGCAGGTGGGCTATGCGGATGGCGTTACTTTGCGTACGCTTTTGCGGCGCAAGATAGGGCGCGGGGTGCGGGAGTTGCGTTCGCGGCAGTGACTTCGTCGACGGCAATCCGCGGGCCAATGTTGCAATGTCACTCCCCTCAAAATCTATACATGACGGCGTTTTCCTGGCAGCATCGATAGTCATGGCAGCTTCATCAATGCGCAGACCGCTTGCTAACAAGCGTCGATATAAATCCCACTGCACGTGTGAACTTTTTTAAGTGCAAACCGCATCTACCGGTGAAGCTGGCATTCATTGACATTCAGCAGGTACCCAGGGACGGGCACGCGGACTGCTTGCCTGCCGCTTGCCATCGTACGCATCAGCCCCAATACCGTTTTCAGCAAAGCCGCAACGCTATTCGCGCTGCAAGAAATTTATTTTTGCGGAGTTGCATCATGCCTATCCAGCAGTCGCTTGCATATAGTCCCGCGCGCATGGCGGGGATATTTTTCTTGCCGGTTCTCTTGTTGCTCATGATGCAGCCGGCCCATGCCGTCCCCAGCTTCGCGCGGCAAACCAAGCTCGATTGTATGACATGCCATGTGAGCTGGCCGGAACTCACGCCTACCGGCAGGCTATTCAAACTGAACGGCTATACGTTAGGCGAGCAACTGCGGGTGCCGCTGGCGGGCATGTTGCAGGTGTCGCGCACGTCAACAGCTAACGTCGATCCCAGGCAGGCGGATAATTTCCCCAAGGACCGGGAACTGGTGTTGCAACAAGCCAGCGTGTTTGTTTCCGGCAAACTTGCCGAGCAGCTCGGCATCTTTAGCCAGGTCACTTATGACGGCGTCGCGCACCACACCAGCATCGACAATCTCGACCTGCGCTACGCGCAGAGGTTCGGCGAAAGTCCGCAAGCAACGATTGCCGGCGTGACGCTGCACAACAACCCCATGGTGCAAGATATTTATAATACCGGCCCCATCTGGGGATTTCCATTCGCATCGTCACCGGTCGCGCCGGCCCCGAATGCCGGCACAGTGATAGAAAGCCTGGGCCAGCAAGTGGCCGGGTTCGGAGCCTACGCGCTTTGGCATAACACGGTATACGCAGAGCTGAGCGCTTACCGTACTGCCGACAAGGCCTTCTCGCTGCTCCGTGCGGGCACCGATCATGCCGGCGACGCTGCGCTGCGGGGCTTGAATCCCTACTGGCGCCTGGCCTTGCAGCATGAGTGGGGGGCAGGCATGCATTCGGCCATGCTCGGCACGTATGGCATCAACATCAATCGCTATCCGGACAGCGGCATGCCCTTCGGCGCGGCTGACCGCCTGCGCGACATCGGTTTCGACGCCCAGTACCAATACATTACCGATCGCCATCGCTTTTCTGCGCAACTCAACACTATCCGCGAAAACCAGCGTTGGAATGCGTCGTCGTTCAGCAATCAAAGCGACGTCCTCAAGTCGTTTCGCAGCAAGCTAAGCTACTACTATCAGAAGCAATACGGGATCAACCTCAGCTATTTTTCGCTGCGCGGCAACGGCGACGACCTGTTGTACAACACCGGCGCGCCGGTAACCGGCAGTGCCGGCGGCAGCCCCAATAGCAATGGCTATGTCGTTGAATTGAACTATCTGCCGCGCCGCGACATCCGCATTGCGCTGCAGTACACCGGTTACACACGGTTTAACGGGGCCGCGAGCAATTACGACGGCTTCGGCAGGAATGCCAGGAATAACAACACCCTGTATCTGATGACCTGGCTGATGTTTTAGGCCCTCGATTTGAAAGGAACAATCAAAAATGGACGCACAACACTGCCAGCGCCGCCGCATGCTGAAGCAAGGCGCCGTGGCGCTGGTGTCGCTGGCGGCGCTTCCACTGGCAGGCCTGTACCGGGACGCCGCGGCCGGCGCATCCCGCTTCGACCTGCACTATCAAGACCGTCCCAAGGACGGCCAGAGATGCGCGGATTGCGCGGCATTCATTCCTCCGGCAGACGGCAGCGGTACCCAGGGCGCCTGCCGCGTCGTAGCCGGACAAATAGACCGCGACGGCTGGTGCATGGCGTTTACCAGGAAGTAAAAAAGCAAGCACCATACCGGCTGCTTGCTTGCTTTCTTGTTTGCTTCCTGAGATTCGCTAGCGAAAATCGAATACGCTGCGCATCCAGCAGATCACTGCGAACCTGTGCCCACCGGCTTGCCTGCCGCCTGCTGCGAGCTATCCCGGGCCGCCTTGAACTCCGCATCGGCCTTCCACTCAGGTTTCGCCTTGCCTTGCGCAACTTCGTAACCCGCTTCAAACAGCATGCGCATATCTTCTACCACACCGCCAAAATCCCAGTCCTTGTTCACGACGTCGCTGACTTTGTGATAGCTATGCGCAGTGTAGTCCTCGGATTTTTCCAGCGCGAATTTGGGGGATTTGCCGATGAACTGGGTGCCGCTGCTGGCGTAGATGACAGGCACGCCGACCTTGGCGAATTCAAACTGGTCGCCGCGGTAAAAGCCTCCGGATTCAGGATGCGCTTCGGAGCTGGTGGTGCGGCCCTGGGTCTTGGCCACTTTGCGCACCAGGTCGTCGGCGCTGGATTTGCCGTAGCCTATGATCTTCACGTCCTTAGTCTTGCCCCAGGGGTTGATGCCGTCGATGTTGATGTCGATCAGGGTCTTGGCTAGCGGGTACAGCGGATTGCGCGCATAGTAGCGCGCGCCCAGCAGGCCTTGTTCTTCCGATGTGGTGGCGATGAACAGGATGCTGCGCTTCGGCGCTACCGGCAGCGCCTTATAGGCCTTGGCCAATTCCAGCAGACTGGCAACGCCGGAGGCGTTGTCCAGTGCGCCGTGGTAGATCTTGCCGGTGCGCGGGCCTGGCAATGCCTCATTGATGCCGAGATGGTCCCAGTGCGCGGTATATATGATGTATTCGTCTTTCAGCGCCGGGTCCGAGCCCTCTATCCTGGCGACCACATTATTGGACTCCACCTGGTTGATCTTGTTGCTGACGGCATAGCTGGCGGTAACGCCCATCTTCACGGGCTTGAAATCCCTGGACAGCGCCGCTTTTTTCATCGCGTCAAAATCCAGGCCGCTGACGCTGAACAGTTCTTTCGCGCGCTCTACCGGCATCCATCCGGGCACTGCCGGGAAATCCGGGTTTCCTGCGGGGTCATAGATGCTGAAGTTTTCGCGGCCCCAGCTGTTTTTGACCACTTCATACGGATAAGATGCGGGCTTGGTTTCATGCACGATCAGCGCCGCCGCAGCACCCAGTTTAGCTGCCATTTCAAATTTATAGGTCCAGCGCCCGTAGTAAGTCATTTCCTTGCCCTTGAACATCTTGGGATCAAGCTGGGAAGGGTTTTTAGGATCAGGGATAGCCGGGTCATTGATCAGCATGACCAGGGTCTTGCTTTTCAGGTCCATGCCTTTATAGTCATCCCAGTGATATTCAGGGGCGATCACGCCGTAGCCGACAAAGACCAGCTCGGACTGGTCGATCTTGATGTTGGATTGGGCCTGCGGCGACCAGGCGACAAACTCGTCCGGGTAGCGCAATTTCTGTTCCTTGCCGCCCACGTTCAGGCTCAGCGTAGGCGCGGACGTGGTGCCCAGCAAAGGCACTTTTTGCACATAGCTGCCGTCCGGATTGCCGGGAGCCAGGCCGAGCTTCTTGAATTGTTCGGTAATGTAAGTCACCGTTTTTACTTCGCCGTTGCTGGCCGGGCCGCGTCCCTCAAAGTCGTCGGATGCCAATACCTTGATATGCTGCAGCAGTTCGTCGCCATTGATGGCGCCGGCCGCCTTGGCGGAGCCGCCGGCAGCAATTGCGTGGACGGAGATGCCGGCCAGGGTGCCGAGCAAGAGTAAAGGCTTTAACGAATACTTTTTAGAAATCATTCCTGCTTCCCTTTTTTAAACTGGTCTGGGCGCTGGTGCGCGGGCGGCGGCATGTGCCGCCAGACCTGGAATATTACCGCAAATAAATATATTAAGCTTGTCGGGCGGGGCGAGAAGCCTATTTGTTTTCTGTAATCAGGTTTGCGGCGGCACGGTATCCGGCATCGCGGCCATCAGTCCGCTTAGCCATTCGACAAACACGCGTACCCGCGGCGATAACTGGCGATGGTGCGGGTACAGCACAGACAAGGGCATGGGGGCAGGGCGCCACGCGGGCAAGACCTCCTTTAGCGTTCCTTCGGCCAGTTGCCTGGCCAGGCCGTGGCGCGGCATCTGGATCAGGCCAAATCCGGCTTCACAGCTGGCCATGTAGGCGTCGGCGTCATTGACCGAGACTACGCCGCCCATCGCCAGCCTGTGCGTCGTCCCTTCCACTTCAAACTCGAAATCCATCGGCCTTCCTGTTTGCGATGAGATGTAATTGACTGCTTGGTGGTGGTGCAGCTCATCCAGGGTCCTGGGTTCGCCGTACTTTTCCAGATAAGCGGCGCTGGCGCAGGTGATCTGCAGCATCGATGCAACCCGCCTGCCCACCATCGTGGAGTCGCGCAACTCGCCGCCGCGCAACACGCAATCGACTCCCTCCCTGACCAGGTCCACCAGGCGGTCGCCCATGCCGATTTCCAGTTCTATCTGTGGATAGCGCTGATGGAAAGCCGGTAGCGCCGGGATGACGATGGTCCGGCCCAGCGAGCCCTGCAGGCTGACCCTCAGCTTGCCCTTGGGATTGGCTGTACTGTGGCTGAAGGCCGATTCGGTTTCTTCCAGATCTGCCAGCAGGCGCACGCAGCGATGGTAATAGGCCTCGCCGTCCAGCGTGGTGCTGACCTGGCGCGTGGTCCTTTGCAGCAGCCGCGTGCCGAGATAGCTTTCCAGCTGTTTGATGGTATGGGTCACCGTCGCGCGCGGCAGCAACATGCTGTCGGCGGCGCGGGTAAAGCTGCCCAGTTCAACGATGCGGGTAAATATCTGCATGGCGTGAATGCGGTCCATAGCGGCCTCACTGTTGGCGAATATTGAATAGTGATGGCAATTTTATGCCATTTATTGTTGAAATTTATGCGTCTACAATCCATTCATTCCAAAACCGCACTCAAAGCAGCCGGTTGCGGGAACTGGCTTACTTGCCTTATTTACCTTATTTGCCATCACAGGAGCACGCCGCCATGAATGCACGCATTACCACTTCCAATATCGTCACCCGCTCGCTGGGCGCCACCGGTCCGCGCGTTTCTGCGCTAGGCCTAGGCTGCATGGGCATGTCCGACCTGTACGGCCCGGCGGATGAAACAGAAAGCATAGCTACCGTGCACGCGGCCTTGGATGCCGGCGTCAATTTGCTGGATACCGGCGACTTTTACGGCATGGGCCATAACGAAATGCTGATCCGTGATGCGCTGAAGATGCGCCGGCGGGAAGACGCCGTCATCAGCGTCAAGTTCGGCGCGATGCGCGATCCCAAGGGCAACTGGATAGGGATGGACGGCCGGCCTGCCGCTGTCAAGAATGCGCTGGCCTACAGCCTGCGCCGCCTGGGCACCGACCATATCGACATCTACCGCATCGCGCGGGTCGACCCTAATGTGCCGATTGAAGAAACCGTAGGCGCGATCGCCGACATGGTCAAGGCCGGCTATGTGAAACACATCGGCCTGTCGGAGGCCAGAGCCGACACCATACGCCGCGCGCACGCTGTGCACCCCATCAGCGACCTGCAGATTGAATATTCGCTGTTCTCGCGCGGCATAGAGGCTGACATCCTGCCGGCTTGCCGCGAACTGGGCGTAGGCATCACCGCCTATGGCGTCTTGTCGCGCGGTTTGCTGAGCGGCCACTGGAGCACGCAGCGCAATGAAAGCGTACGCGATTTCCGCAGCAACAGCCCGCGTTTCCAGGGCGATAACCTGGAGCGTAACCTGGCGTTGGTGGATGCCTTGCGCAGCGTAGCCGAAGAAAAGGGCATGAGCGTTGCGCAGGCGGCGATAGGCTGGGTGCTGGCGCAGGGCGAAGACATCATCCCGCTGGTCGGCGCACGCAAGCGGGAGCGCTTGCAAGAAGCATTGGGCTCGTTAAGCCTGGCGTTGACGCCGCCAGACCTGGCGCGCATAGAGCAGGCGGTCCCGGCCGGTGCCGTTGCCGGCGATCGTTACGACAAGCATGCGATGGCGATGCTGGATAGCGAGCGTGCCTGATCCAGCGGCCGCCGGTAGATACAAAAATCCTCGCACTGCTGTGAACGGATGGGCGAGGATTTTTTTATTTGTGCAAGCTACAGCACCAGTATGGCAAGGCCCAGGCCTAGCACACAACACAAGGGCGAGTAGAGCAGGGTGTCCATCCTGGCAAAGCGGGTATTCCTGATTTTCTTGAAAAAGCCGACCAAGCGGAATTCGCCGATTGCGCGCAGCAGCATGGCGATTGCCACCATGGCCAGCGCAAGACGCATAATATTCAGGCCGGTGTGCCCGACACTGATGCCCAACATGCCGCTGCGCACTGCGACCATGGCGGCAACCACAAACAAGACAAGCGCCACCGCCAAAGTGCCGGCCCTGCCAGGTTGAAATGCCTTTTCCATGGTCAGGGAATTGCTTCTTGAAGGGCGCTCAGGCACTGCAATGGACGCGCCCTTTTGTCCGCCGCATGCCCAATACACATGCACCAGCGCCAGCAAAGAAAAAATGATCAGCAGCAAAAATGCCAATAGGTTCTGCATCTCGATCACAGCCGCGAAGTTTGGCGACGCTTGATAACGCGTCCATTCGTGCTTGGCCGGTCTGCAGCGGAAATGATGCTGGGGGCAGAAGGCACAGGGCGCGGTACGGTTGACCTTTGCGATTCATAGGCGGCGACCAGCGCGGCGATGCGTGGATCGTCGGCGCCGGGACCGGGCATCCAGTCCAGGTCTTTAAAAGCCAGCGCCTTGCCGGCTTTGTTGCTGGGCCGCATGTCCGGTATTTTTTCTCCGGTTTTCCGCTCCACGATCTGCAACGGAACCGATGCCGGGGTTTGCAGCCAGCGGTCGCCCCACTGCATCAAGGAAACCAGCACCGGCAATAAATCCAGGCCCATCGGGGTCAGGTGGTAGCCATAACGCCTGGATTCGCTGTCTACCGGCTCCTGTTCCAGGATGCCGTTTTCTACCAGCATGGCAAGGCGCGCAGACAGCACATTGCGCGCAATACCCAGGTGCTCGGCAAAATCGTCGAACCTGTGGGTGCCGAATACCGCTTCCCGTATCAGCAGCAAGGTCCAGCGGTCGCCCAGTATGTCAAGCGCGCGGGCGGCGGAGCAGGGGGATTCATTGATTTTAAGCCTGGGCATGCTGCTTCCTTGGTGTCGTTGATGGAATCATCATAGATCATCAGGTTTCATTAAACAACTAATTTGGTTTTTTAAAGAAACTAAATAAAAGGCTGTCCCGATAAAAAATTTCTTCGCCTTGTCCTACACGGCCTCTGCTTGCTGTCCTATATGGCAACTTTTTTCCCGATGTTACGATGCATTCCATGGTTTGGGCTTCAATCATGGAGCTAGGCAAGCCGGCGGAAATCATGTCTGCAAAATTTTCAATCCGCATGCGTTTAAAAAAAAGGAGCTCAATATGAATTGGGACATCGTAGAAGGAAACTGGAAACAGTTTAAAGGCAAGGCCCAGGAACAATGGGGCAAACTGACCGATGACACGCTGGAGGTGATCGCCGGCAAGCGCGATCAACTGGCCGGCAAGGTGCAGGAGGCCTATGGTATCAGCAAGGATGAGGCAGAAACACAAGTCAAAGAATTTGAAGAGCGCAATAAGGATTACAAGCCTTAAATGCTCAACAAATAAAGGACTTTGCCGCATCCCATAAAATAAGGACATACAAAATGAAGAAACTAATTACAGGCTTGATATTCTCTGTCGCAGCCATCGGTATCTGTTCCAGTTCCTTTGCCGCATCCGATGAGGCTAAGGCGGCCTACAAAATGGCGGAAAACAGCGCCGACAATGACTACAAGGTCGCCAGCGCCAAGTGCGATGCGCTGGCCGGCAATGCCAAGGACGTCTGCGTGGAAGAAGCCAAACTGGCCCGCACCCGCGTCAAGGCCGATGCAAAAGCCAAATATGAAAATACGCCCAAGGCCTATACCAAGGCAATGATAGACGTTGCCGATGCCGAATATGCGGTCGCCAAGGAAAAATGCGATGACAAGGCCGGCAATGACAAGGACGTTTGCAACAAGGAGGCCAAGGCTATCAAGGAAACCTCGATAGCGAATGCCAAGGCAGGCAAAAAAGTTGCCGATGCGCGCAGCGATGCGGCGAAAACAAAAAACGATGCTGACTATAACGTAGCGATTGAAAAATGCGAAGGACTGGCTGGCCCTAGCAAGGAGGCCTGCGTAGCGTCGGCCAAAGCGCAATACGGCAAATAAGCTATACATACGTTTATCGATTTTCTTGAAGTGCAGGCTAGGGGCAACATTGCAGTCTTTAGCTTGAGGCAGTAACCCGGAGCATGCTGCCGAATTTTTCGGTAGCGGCCCTGGAAATTAAAACTTATCTTTCCTCTGGAGAATAAAAATGAAATCAATCCTCAAACGACTCAGCGTTTTCTTGATGGCAGCGATGATGGTCGCGCTGGTAGGCTGTGCATCCACTGCCAAACAGGAAGGCACCGGCGAATATGTTGACGACACGGTAATTACTGCTAAAGTGAAAGCTGCCTTTGTCAATGAGCCTACATTGAAAGCAACTGAAATCAATGTGGAAACATTCAAGGGCACAGTGCAACTGAGCGGTTTCGTTGCGGATCCTGCAGCTATCGGCAAAGCGGTTGAAGTAACGCGCGGCGTCAAAGGCGTGCAAAACGTGAAAAACGATATCCGCGTCAAGTAACCATGCTGTAGCAATGCAGTGCAAGGCTGGCCATACCGTAGTGGACTCGTCCACGGCAATGCGGTATGGCCAGATCGCGTTAGTGTACGCTGCGTCAGCCTGTCCATCATCAAGGAGTTATTAATGGGAACTACTTCCACCATAGCAACAAAAACACCCACAGCCTTGGACGCCGCCGAGAATCTCGCAGGGCGCGTAGGGAGTGCCGCCGGCAACGTGTTCGACGCTACCAAGGCAGCTGGCAAGCAGGTAGGTTCGGTCGCCTCGGATGAAATGCTGAAACTGAAGGCAGACCTGGATGATTTGATCGCCCGCCTGCCCAGCTTGTCCGATATCGACCTGAACGCCGCAAAGGAAAAACTGCTGCAGCAAGTCGCCGTTGCCAGGGAAGCGACCAACCAGGCCACAGCCAGTGCACGTGAGAAATTGAATCAGGGTGCTGAAGTTGCCGGCGAGTATGTAAAAGAAAAGCCCCTGCAGTCTGTAGCCGTGGCGGCCGGCGTCGGTATCCTGATAGGGATGCTGATCGCGCGCAGCAAATAGAGAATCGATATTTTGGGGTTTGACTTACCCTGATGTACGCGGGCGGACCCTGAATCTCAATCATCCGGCGTTCCTATGGCCGCCTGCCGCAGCACAAGCCTGATTGTGCTGCTTGTTTTTTGTTACTCCCCATCATGGGCAGGGCCAGGCGCACAAAAGACCGGCTTGACCGGCTTTGCCTGAACGCGCAGGCCCGGCTCATCTTCCTTCCTTGAACCTGCAGGCCATACCCCTCTCCATTTTTCATCCGGGCGAAACAGCGGACCTGTGTTGGATATCGTACAGAGGTAGAGCGCCAGCCTCCCTATTCTGTAGCCTGTGCATGGGCATGATTGTTGTCTGCATCTGCGGCAACCTGGAACCATGTGCAAGTTTTCATCGCTGAGGAGTTGCAGCGCTTTATTAAACCACCTAAGGAGTTTCATCATGAATTCAGATCAAATCAAAGGCGCTGCCAAAGATGCAATCGGCAAAATGCAAAAAGAAGCAGGGAAAATGGTCGGCAGCAAAGAGCAGGAAGCCAAAGGCGCTGCCAAGCAGGTCGAAGGCAAGGTGCAGAAGGGCATAGGCAACATCAAGGAAGCGATGAAAGACGCCAATAAAAAATAGCTAGTTCACTACTACAGGCTCTGTTGCGAGGCTTGATAGGAAAAATCCGTATTTCGCCCGCAACAGGCTTCTTTCTGGTTTGCAGTGAAAGTTTTGTTTACACACTACTGGCCCGGGCGTTTATATAAAGAACCGAGCAGGCACAATATCCTCAACAAAAATAATAACTACCGAGGTCACATGCATACCTTTTCAGATCATCCAGAACCTGGCAGGGCCGAAACAAATAGCACACCGGCAAGCCAGGATCCCGTTACGTCGGCCTTGGTTGCGGCGCCGGAAGTAGCGATGTCTGCGGCTTCGGACGCTAAGCAATTGCCCCCAAGCCGCATACACGTCGACGCGCGCGGCTGGGCGATTACGATACTGGCGGTGGTCGCCTTTATCTTTGCACTGAGTTTTGCGCAGAAATTCTTCATACCGCTCACCTTCGCGATCTTTATTGCCTATACCTTGAGCCCGCTGGTCGCCGCCCTTCAGCGCATCAGGATACCGCGCCTGGTAGCCACCTCGGTGCTGATGATAGGCATCGTCGGTGGAGCCGGCATGCATGTCGGCACCTTGAAGGAAGAGTTTGATTCCATCCTGCAGCAGTTGCCGGCCGCGACCAGGAAATTATCTTCGGAACTGACCAGGATGCAGTACGGCCAGGCGAGCATGATGCAAAAGATGCAGGCTGCGGCGACGGAACTGGAAAAAGCCACCAGCCAGGCCGCGGGCGCAAAGCCGGATTTCCGCAAGCCGGCCGCCAGCGACCAGCCTGTCTTTAAACTCAGGGAATGGCTGCTACTGGGATCCATGAGCGTGATGGAATTTCTCGGCCAGGTCTTGATGGTGCTGTTCCTGGTATTTTTCCTGCTGCTGTCCGACGACACCTTTAAACGCAAGCTGGTCAAGCTGACCGGGCCTTCGCTGAGCAAGAAAAGGATTACCGTCCAGATTCTGAGCGATATCAATACCTCCATCCAGCACTATATGTTCATGCTGCTGGTGACCAATGCATTGCTGGGCCTGCTCATCTGGGCAGCCTTCCAGATCATAGGCCTGGAAAATGCCGGCGCCTGGGCGTTGACCAGCGCCTTGCTGCACGTGATCCCCTACTTTGGTTCGCTGCTGATCGCCGTCGCGGCCGGCGTGGTCGCGTTCATGCAATTCGGATCGATATCGATGGCCCTGCTGGTGGCCGGAACCTCCCTGGGTATTGCGACACTGATAGGCACTTTTGTCACAACCTGGATGACAGGCAGGATCGCGAAGATGAATGCCGCCGCCGTGTTCATCTCGCTGTTGTTCTGGGGCTGGCTGTGGGGGATATGGGGTTTGCTGCTGGGGATCCCTATCATTGTGATCGTGAAAGTTGTTTCCGAACATATTGAAGGCCTGGAAGCCGTCTCCGAATTGCTGGGAGACTGAGGATGCATTTGCTGTGATTGCCGCGACCGTGTGCCGCTGCATATACGTTGGCTAACGTACAGAGCTTGACTGCCCATGGACCTACACTAAAGCTGTTCGAATGGTATTGCATGATTTTCTGGATACTGCTTCGATTCGATACTTTCGGTTTCATGCAAATCAAGGAGATGATGATGAATATCTTAAACAAGTTGGCAATCAAGGGCATTGCCGTAGCCGCTGTGATCAGTTTAGGCGCGTGCGCCGGCATGAGCAATCAGGACAAGAGTGCGGTAGCCGGTGCCGGTATCGGCGCTGTGGGCGGTGCTGTGCTGACTGGCGGTAGCGCCATCGGTACGGTAGGCGGTGCGGCGGTAGGCGGCTATCTGGGTAATGAAGTCGGCAAGAGGAAATAGCGAGCAGGACGGAACCAGTGCCGGTTCGCGCCACTGTTTGATGAAAAGTAGCGAGTGTAAATTTTGAAAGGGACTCGATTATGCTGTATACCATTGCCGTCATTTTATTAGTATTGTGGATACTTGGCCTGGTCACTTCTTATACCATCGGTGGATTTATCCACATCCTGCTGGTTGTGGCCATCGTCATGTTTCTGGTACAGGTCATCAGCGGACGAAGATAGGGATGAAATAAAACAAGTTCGCAAGCCCGGTGGTCTTTTGGCCGGGTTCAAATTAAAAAACCATTTGACCGTTTCGTCGGCAGATGGTTTTTTTTGTAGTCAAAGGCATTAATCCGCAGGCAGATTTTTTGCATTCGTAGCGTAGTCAGGTCAGACGGGTGTGTTCCAGTGGGCCTGGGAACCCAGTTCCCAGGCCCGCTTGTCTGTCGGCTACAGGCGAGAAACGCGATTGTTCTCTACATACACGCGGCTGCCTATCCGCAGGTCGGCGATCGTGTCCTGCGTGATGGTCTGGTAACTGCCGTTGTCCATGCGCACGGTGATCTGGTACATGTCACGGGCCTGTGGCGGATTATTATTTTGCTCCACCCGGTTGCCGACCACAGCGCCGCCGACCGCACCGGCAACGGTTGCTGCAGTATTACCCGTGCCGCTGCCGACCTGGTGGCCCAGTATGCCGCCGACAATCCCGCCGACTACGGCGCCTGCGCCGGGACCTCTTCTCTCGGTCTGCACCTGCACTATCTGTATCGAGTCGACCACGCCGTAGTTATTCGAAACCTGCGAATACGCGGGAACCGCGGTCGTGGTAGTTGTGGAGCCGCATGCACTCAACAAGGAAGTCGCTGCCAGCAGCGTTGCCACAGCGAATTTACGGTGGATATTCATCATTTGCCCCTTGGTTGTTATATGCGGCAAGGATAATTGGCGCGGCAAAATTTTTCGGTGCGCTAGCACACTGAGGTTTTTGCAGCCGCCGCTCCGTCCAGGCTGGGTTTGCCGCATGGAAATCAGATTCGCATCCTGCGGGGTATGCCCCTGCCGCACGATATTCCGTTTCCTCCTATGGCGGCAGCAGGAGTGCAGCTTGCCAAGAGGAAATTTCTGTTGCCCTGGAATTGTGCTTGTAGGACAACACTGACCGGCCGCAACGGGCTTGGCGTACAAGTCCGCACCTGTTACTCCGATGGCTGACACGCCGCTTAAAACTTAAAGTGGGAAGCATATTACTTGGATTGAACAAGTGATCGGTAAGTAAGCTCTGGCACGGCTTAACACAGTATTACTGCAACAATTTTCTCAGGGTTGATGCAGCTAACGATGTCAGATTTGAATGTCAAGGGGACTAAAATGAACAATTCCATGCGTACTGAAATTTCGGTTAAAGCGCGTCTTCCCGTTCCAGCAGCGACTATGGTAAAGCGCGAGTTTTCAATTGTCAGCAACCAGTTGAATCCGCGGCCGATAGGCCCGATACAAAACGATTTATTGGCGGCGCTGCCTGCCGATGACCTGGCATTCCTGCTGCCTCACCTGGAGTTTGTGCACCTTCCTTTTGACAAGGAATTGTATGAGTACGGCAGCAAACTGTCGCACGTGTATTTCCCTACCACCGCGATTGTCGCGCTGCTGTATGTGCTGGCCGACGGCGGCGTTACCGAAATCGGCGTGATAGGCCATGAAGGCTTGCTGGGGATTTCTACGCTGATGGGCGAAAGCGCACTGGGTACCGCGATGGTGCAAAGCGCCGGGCATGCGTACAAAATGAAGGCGTCCGTGCTGAAAGATGCCTGCGCCCGCGGCGGAAAGCTGCAGCAATTGCTGATGCGCTATACGCAGGCCCTGTTTGCCCAGATGGCGCAGAATTCTGTTTGCGGCCGCCATTACTCGATAGACCAGCAGCTGTCGCGCTGGCTGCTGGACAGGCTGGACCGCTTGCCCACCAATGAATTGAAAGTGACGCAGGAGATGATTGCCAATATGCTGGGCGTGCGCCGCGAGAGTGTGACCGAAGCAGCCGGCAAGTTGCAGCATGAAGGCCTGATCCAGTATCGCCGAGGCAATATCACCGTGCTCGACAGGGAAGGGCTGGAGATGCATGCGGGCGAATGCTACAGGGTTGCCAAGCATGAGTTTGACCTGATGCTGTCCAGCGGTTCGGCAAGGGTGGCAAGATAGGACTGCGGCCCGGGTTAGTGCAACCCGGGCCGCTTAAGGATTACCTGACGGTTAGTGTGGGAAAGGCAGGAAGGCCTCAATCGAAGTGCCGCGGTTTGCCGCCCCGGGCTTGACCGTAAAACTTCCTCCCAACAGCAAGGCCCGCTCCCGCATACCAAGCAGACCGTGTGATTTATGTTTCTTCAACGCGTCTTTCGGTATGCCGACGCCGTCGTCCAGGATTTGCAGCCACAGCCCGTTCGCCTGGCGCTTCAGCGTCACCTTGACATGGCTGGCCTTGGCGTACTTGATCACATTGTTCAGGGATTCCTGGGTGATGCGGAACAGCGCGATGGCCCAGGTCGGATCGATGTTGTCAAAGTCTTCCGAGATATCCGCTTCATAGGCGAGCCCCGCAAGGCGGGCCGTTTCCTGGCAGTGGTTCTGGATGGAGGCCGTCAGGCCCAGGTTGTCCAGCATGCTCGGGCGCAGGTCTTCGATGATGCGGCGCTTCAGGTCCACCGTGTCCAGCAATGCCTGTTTTGCCCTTAGCAATTGTGTGGCCAATGCCGGTTCGGTTTTCTTCAATTTTTCGGTGACCATGGAAAGGTCCATGCTGATAGCAGTTAGGCTGGCGCCCATTTCATCGTGCAGCTCGCGCGCCAGCTTGGACTTCTCTTCTTCCGACACTTTCAGCAAGTGGCGCGACAACACCGACAATTGCTCGGTACGCGCCAGCACGGTGGTTTCGAGATTGTCGTTGGCCAGCTTCAGCGCGTCTTCCACCGCCCTCTGCTTGGCAAAGCTGCGGCCGATCAGGCGGTAAAACAGCATCAGGATCAGCATGGCGATGCCGTTGATCGCATTGCTTATCCACAGGGCGCCGTTATATTCCTGGTAGAAGCGGTCGCGCCGCGCCGTCAGCAGCTCCAGCTCTTCTTTTTCCATGATGATGTCTTGCAGGCGGATTTCATCCATCAGGTCCCGGCCGTCGCCGAGCTTGATCGCGTTGACGACTTCAATCAGGCCGCCATCCTTGAACAGGGCCGTGGTTTCCTCAAATTTCTTCATCTTGCGGTCGAACTGCAGCCGCAATTGCGCCAGGTTCTTTACCTGTGCGGGATTGTCCTGTACCAGTTTGTTGAGGATGATGAACTCCGATTCCAGCTTGTCCTTGGCGGCCTTCCAGGGGCGCAGATAGGTGGGATCGTCAGACAGGTAGTATCCGCGCAAACTGCTTTCTGCATCCATGATGAGCAGGTTGATATTCTTCAGGTGGTCCTTGACACTCCAGCCATGCTCCATCCAGTCATTGTTTTGCTTCAGCTTTTGCAGGTTCTGGTAACTGGAAACGGCAGAGCCTGCCAGCGTCACCAGGCAAATGACGAACAGGGCGGTGATATACAGGGGTATCGATGCGACAGATTTTTTTTTCACGTAAGCCAATCCATTTATTCGTTAGTGAGCTGCTATAAACCGGCAAGTTGAGACTAGTGCTCGGAGGTCTGGCGATGGATACGAAGTGTGAATCTACTCCTGATTACGACAGACGAACGTATATATTGTATTTTTTTTGTAAGAGTCAAGGCTAGCTGCAAAATGATTTGCCATCCAAAATCGCTTGCAATAGCCATTGTCCTACATCCTCATGCGCGTCAACGTATTGCGCTGGACTGAAGCTATCCCTAGAATGTTCAGTATATAAGGAAAATTGATAGTTAAAATAAGACCAATAAAAAGGTCTATAGAATGAACATAGCAAAAAAATTGAAAGTATTTTTAATAGAAGATGCCATCAAGATTCGATCCGTGCTGATTGATATTTTGCAGCAGACCGGCGACATTGAAGTAGTCGGCTATGCTGAAAATGAAAAAGATGCCGTGAATCAATTGCGCTCAAAAGAATGGGATGTCGCGATCGTCGATATCGGGCTACGCGAAGGCAATGGCCTCGCGGTGCTGGCTGCGCTGAAAAGCGATGCCAGGACATACGGCAAGCGCCTTGTATTTACCAGCAATCCCAGTACTGCGTTAAAAGCGCGCACGCTGGCGCTGGGCGCGGACGCTTTTTTCGATAAAGCCCGGGACATGGATATCCTGATCGGCCACATTCAGTCCATGGCGCATTAGCTACGGCGAAAAATTCGCCGCGAGTCCCAGGCCGTTGCCGGCAACGCCGCATCCGCCTTGGCATCACCCCACCAAGCTTATCCTCGGGCGATTCTGCCCCGATTATTCCAGCAGGTTGTTTTTCAGCGCATAGTAGGTCAGGTCGCTGTTGGAATGCAGTCCCATCTTTTCCATCACCCGGGTACGGTAAGTGCTGATGGTCTTTACGCTCAGCGACAGCTTGACGGCGATATCCGAAACCGATTCCCCTTTTGCCAGGCGCAAAAACACCTGGAATTCGCGGTCGGACAATTCAGTGTGGATGGCGGCCGTTGTGTCATGGTCGAAGCCCTGCGCCAATATCTCGCCGACGGCGGCGCTGACATAACGGCGGCCAGTGGCGACGGTACGGATGGCCTTGATCAGCTCTTCGGCATCGCATTCCTTGTTCAGGTAGCCGTTGGCGCCCATTTTCAGCAAGTTGACTGCATATTGCTGCGCCGGGTAGCCGCTGAGTATCAGCACCGGCAGTTCCGGCTGTCCCTGTTTGATGGTGCGCAGGGTATCGATGCCGCTCTGGTCCGGCATGCTGATATCCAGCAGCATGACGTCGCAGATTTTTTTGCGTGCAATGTCAAGTGCCTCCCTGCCGCTGGTGGCTTCAGCGACTACGTCTATATCAGTGATCTCAGAAAAAATCTGCCTGAATCCTGCCCTGACTATCTGATGATCGTCACAGATGGCGATACGTATCATTTTTTCCTCGGTTCTATCTCAGCTATCGCAGCGTAAGTGTTTTTGTCGTTACCGCGTGCGGCAAGGGCGGCCGGGCCGGTCGGCGCATACGGGACAAATGGTCAATGTAAATTTTACACTATGGGACTGCTACTTTCGCTAATTGTTCGGATTTTGCGCTGAATTTTGCAAACTGCCGAAATATTCTGCGTATTCGCACGTGAATTCGGCGCCAAGGAAGACTATCCGGGACGGATGATAAATCCACAACAGCAAGGCCGTCACTGAAACGCCGGTGCCATGGCCGCTGGTGATCTATTGACCAATTTCACACCAATCGCATACTTTCCCAGGACTAAATAGTCCGGAGGCGCCAGTCCTTGCGCCATCCCACGACAGTTTGATCCGGGGCAGTATTTATGGATGACCCCGAACATGCAGTTATCATGAAAAAACCAGGAAACGATGATCCGCGGGCACTCCGCCCGCGTCGCCCAATAGGGCTCCGGCAACATTTATATGGCAGGAGCCGCATGCATCGGTGTTTGATGAAATGGTAGAGGGCAAGGCCCCATGACTGAGGATTGATTGTGGCAGGATCAGGCTTTGCTTACCGCATCTTGCCTTTGCGAACCAGGTTCAGTATCGCCAGTAGCGCCAGTGCGCCGAAAAATGTGGCCAGTGCTGAACTCACGCCAAGCTCAGGCCTGGGGGTAAAGTCTTCGCGGGAAATGGCGCCGCTGTTGAGGATGCCGCTGGTGAGCGGCTCCAAGACCCAGTGCCCAATGGCACTGCCGAATATGCCGACGATCAGGTTCGAGGCCAATGGCGTATCCGATTTCATCAACAGGCTGGCGAGCCAGCCTATCGCTGCGGCGGAAATTATCCATGCGATGAAATTCATAGGGCTCCCACCGGGGTCAGATATTTGATTGGCAAGGCTGCAGGCTTGGGCTTAATGGCGGATCTGGCCGTCGGCGGTTGCGGACGGAGGTAAATTCCCGCCTTCCCCTTCCCAGGTATTCAGCTCCACTTTGTGCTGTTTGTGTTCGTGCCGTTTGGCATGATGGCGGCCCTTGCCGATTGCTGTCAGCAAAGCCCAGCCGGCGAGGCCGGCGGCGAGTAGCATGTGTTTTTTTGTAAGCATAAGGTACTCCCGGTTCAGGCGATTGGGGATGTGCGGAAGGCCGGATGATTTTTTTCCAGAGGCGCGCACGGTGTGTGAGCAGTTTCAGCTTGTGCTGCCGGTCTTCATCTCGAGGTGCACAGGTTTCTCTTGCCGTTTCAGGCAGTGACGGATGATCCTTTGCGCGTCCCCGACAGCTATCTGGCATTTGCCGCTGACCTGCAGGTGGACTCCCACTACTTGCAGACGGCTATTGCCAAGTGCACGGCCAAGCAGTTCCTGGCTTAATCCCAGGGAATACATGCTCAGGCCCTTCAGCAGACTTTTGTTCATCGCGCATCCTCCGGTTACATGTTTGGGGAAACATCTGGTTCGGCCAGAATTCGCCAGTGACTTCAACATTTTCGGTGGCAATTTCTCTATGGATCGATACTAGCATCCGCAAAGTAGGGGCTATATAGGACGCCAGCGAGCAGGCTTGTAGGAATAGATGAAGTAATGCAAATTGCGGCTCACGCCCGCCTGTATCCTCGCCGGCGCCGGTATCGGCAATAGTGGCCTGCAACACGTCGTCGTATTTGTCGGCGCAAGGCGGGAGATGCAAACGGCAGGCGCGATGAGAGTAAAGCCTTGATGTTTTTCTGTGGAAACATTTATCAGCTGTTGCGTTTTTTCTTCCCGCATTCCTACAGCCCTGGAGGCGCATGTCCGATGGCCGCCGCGTGCAATAGTGGTTAGCATGTTTGCATGTTAAAGGCTTCTCTTTAACGGTCCACAAGGCCCTGTTTGTGGTGCAGCATTGGCTGTGTCAGCGCCGTAGGTTTACATGCCCCGGGGGCGACGAGCCCGTCTGCAAACAAATTCACGTAAAGGAAAAATCATGGATAACGACGATATCATTTCTACCCTGAACGATTTGATCGAAACCTGCAAGGACGGTGAGGAAGGTTTCAAAACCTGTGTGGAAGATGCCAGCGATCGCCATCCGCAATTGAAAACCATGCTGGCGGATCGCCAGCGGGGTTGTGCTGCAGCGGCAGCGGAACTGCAAGACCTGGTGCGCGCCCAAGGTGGCGACCCTGAAACCAGCAGTAGCGTTGTCGGTGCTTTGCATCGCAGCTGGCTGAACATCAAGACCAGTATCACCGGCCAGGACGATGAAGCGGTGCTGAACGAGTGCGAACGCGGCGAAGATTCTGCGGTGCGCAGCTATCGCAAGGCCCTGGAAAAAGACTTGCCGGCGCACATACGCCTGGTGGTGGAGCGCCAGTATCAAGGCGTGCTGCAGAACCATGACCAGATCAAGAACCTGCGCGACCAGATCAGGGCCCACGCTTAAACGCAAGCCAAGCCGAGGCAAGGCAGATGAAAATCCCGGGGTATCCCGGGATTTTTTATGGTGGATTCTAATTCAAGAAAGCCTTGACCGCGGCTACCGTGGCGACAGGGTCTTCTTCCTGCGGCACATGTCCCAGTTTTTCAAACCGGACCAGCTTACTGCCGGCGATATCCTGGTTGAATTGCTGGCCGTATTCGATAGGGATCAGCTGATCCTGTGCGCCCCAGATAATCAGAGTCGGCAGCTTCAGCGTCTTGATCTTCGCTGCGGTGGCGCCGGCGTCCAGCTGGCTGAAACGCCTGCCCAGCGCATGGCGGTTGCCTTGCCTCAGCGTCATCGCTTCGTAACGATCCACCTGCGCCGGCGTTACCAGGGCCGGATCGCCATACACGTTGCGCACGCTCTTTTCCATCAGGCTGCGCGGCAGGGTCCATTCCATCAGCTTGTTCAAACCCGGAGTGCGGGCGATGATGAAACCCAGGGGCAGCGACTTGGGCTGGAAGGCATAACCGCCTGCATCCACCAAGATCAGTTTTTCCACTCGCTGCGGCGCCGCCGCGGCGACCTGCCAGGCAATTTCACCGCCCAGCGAATTGCCGCCGAGGATGCACTTCTGCACGCCCAGGGTATCCAGCAGATCCAGGATGAAGCGGACATAGACGGGATTGCTGTAGTCGTCCTGGGCATTCGGGCCGGTCAGGCCAAAACCGGGCAGATCCATGGTAATCACCCTATGCTTGCCTTTGAGCGCCGCGACCCAGCCCTCCCAGGTGTGCAGGCTGGCGGACGTGCCGTGTATCAGTACGACAGGCACGGGGTCGTCGCGCAAGCCTTCATCCCTGACATGCACCTGCAGGCCGGTCACATTGACGAACTGCGAAGGCGGCGGGGCCCAGCGCTGCTTCAGTTCCGATAGCGGTTTATCCGGCGCCCAGGTCAGGGCAACCGATACCGCGAGCACTGCCAGCAATAGCAGGGGCAGATACAGCATCCCCTTCCATATCAGCTTTCCCATGTCTTCTCCATTGTTGTTGTCATACGCCTATCATACCTTTTGCGTGGGCGAGGGCAAGGACGTTTGCTGCCAGCCCGGGTGTTGTGCGATAACTACGATGAATCCCTTGCAGCTTGCACCTTTGGGTGTAAAAAAACCCGCCGGTGTGTGATCGGCGGGTTTCATGACGGGAGGGTAAACGCTATAAAGCCGGGATGACTTGCGGCATATACGGCTTGACCGGCTGTTCCTTCAGCTTCTTTTCCAGCAATTGCAGCGCAACCTCCAGTTGCCTGTCTTCGCCGGCAAAGGTCGCATGCGGCGGATTATCGACTTCGACGTCCGGCAATACGCCTATGCCTTCGATCAGCCAGCGGCCGTCGGCGGCGAACTGGCCGTTCTCGGCAACCCTGACCATGCCGTTGTCCGCCAGCCGGTTGCGATCGGACAGCCAGACACCGGCACCGGCCGTGCGCTTGCCGACCAAGGGCGCAATGCCGAGCGCCTTGACACCGGCGGCGAAGGTTTCGCCATCCGAATAGGTCAGCTCGTCCACCAGTACCACCAGATGGCCGCGGAAGGTCTGCTGCATATTGCTGGCCGGCTGGTTATTCGGCGAAGACCAGAAGGCCCAGGCTTTGCGCAGCAGTTTTTCTATGATCCAGCTGTCGATATTGCCGCCGTTGTTGCGGCGCACGTCGATGATCAGGCCGTCGCGGTTGATGTTGCTGTAAAAGTCGCGCGCAAAACTGGCGATATCGTTCTGGCCCATCGCGCGCAGGTGCAGGTAGCCGATTTTCCCCTGGGATTCGGCATCGACGCGGCTGCTGCGGCTTTGTTCCCAGTCGCTGTAGCGCAGGCTGTTTTGCCTGGTCATCGATACCGGCATGACGATGAAGGGCTTGGCCGCCGCCGTGCCGCGTTTCACATGCAGCAATACTTGCTTGTCGGCCTGGTTCAGCAGCAGGTCGGAGATATCGCGCGCCTGCAGCACGGGTCTGCCGTTGACCGCGGTAATCACGTCGCCATCCTTGATGTCCATGTCGGCCTGCGCCAGCGGCCCGCGTTCTGAGGGCAGCTCGGGTTCGCTGCGGTAGACGTGGTCGATGCGGTAGCCGTCCGCCGCGTGCGACAAGACCGCGCCCAGGCCGGCCGGCTGGCCTTCAGGCGTAGCCTTGCGGATGTCGCCGGGCGCGACCTGCGAATGCAAGGCGCCGACTTCGGCCACCATCATGCCGAGGATATCGTTCAGCTCTGCGCGGTCGGTGATGCGTTCGACCAGCGGCGCATATTTGTTGCGTATCTTCAGCCAGTCCAGGCCGCGCATCTTGGCGTCGTACAGGAAATCCCGGTGCATGCGCCAGGCGTCGGTGAACATCTGCCTCCATTCTTCGCGCGGATTGGAGCTGAACGACCAGTCGTCGACCTTGATCTTGGCCTTGCTGATATCGGCCGGCTGCTTGGCTCCGGCGTCCACGATGACAAATTCGCCGGGACCGGAGGCGGCATAGGTCTGATAGAACACGCGCTTCTTGTCGCTGGACAGGTCATAGGTGCGCACCCCGGCCGTGAATACCTCGGGCTGCGGGCTGGTCCTGCTGATGGCGAGCGTTTTCAGCGTGGCCTTGCCGTTTTCACCGGGGTCCTGCTCCAGGAAGTACAGGCGCTTGTCGTCTACCTCCAGGGAGCGGTAATTGCCCGCCGCCAGCGGAACCTCATACAAGCGTCCAGATAGTCCCGCAAATACCACCGCCGGGGAGGCAGGCTTGGCCGGTTTCTTGCCGGCGTCCTTCTGGTCTGTTTCCGCGACCGGCTTTTTGTCGTCCTTGACGTCGGCCTTGGCGGGATCAGGTTTACTCAGCTCATCATCCGGTTTGAAAGGGAAGCGATTGCCCGGTTGCAGGGCCAGCGCATATACGCCGGTGCGCTTGTCGAATACCGGGCCCATGTTCCGGTCGCCCCAGGGCGCGCCGTTGGCCAGCTTGAAGTTGCGGTCGGACATGAAATACAGCCATTTCCCATCCGGCGAAAAGGCCGGCGAACCGGCGGTGTAGCGGTCGGTAGTGACAAAGGCCAGTTCTTTTGAGTCCAGCGCATACAGGCCTATCTGTTCACGCTGGGCGCTATTGGTGGCGCGCACCATGGCCAGGGTTTTGCTGTCCGGCGACCAGACCACTTCTTCATGCTGGTCCACGCCGACCTTGCCGGCGTCGTCGATGACGATGTTCTTTTTGTTGGCCAGGTCCAGCAGCCAGAAACGGCCGCGCTTGTCGGTATGCGCCAGCCATTTGCCGTCCGGCGACGGATACAACTGCCAGCGATGGCTGTCGCCGTCACGGGTCAGGGCTTCGCCGGGGCCGGCGCCATTGGCGGGGAAACGCCAGATTTCGTTTTCACCAGTGGTGTCGACTATCGCATATACCCACTTGTCGTCATGGCTGAATACCGCACCGCGGGCGCGTGAGCCCTGCGGTACGGCGATTTCTATGCGCCTTTGCGAGCCGGTGCCGGCAATGCTGACCTTGCCGCGGGCGGTGATGATGATGCGTTCATCCTTATTGGATAGCTGGGTATTGGAGAGCTGCTCCAGCGGCGATTTGATCAGCCGGCTCCTTTGCTGGTCGAAGTCGGACACCAGGTCTATCTTTAGCAGCTTGTCGTCTTGCCGGGCGATATCGTATACATGCAGGTCGGCGCCCAACTGGAAGATGATCTTGCCGTCACCCATGCTGGCGTTGCGCACGTCCCATTCCTTGTAGCTGGTCAGTGCGCGCTTGTCGCTGCCGTCCGCGTTCATGCTCCACAGGTTGTCGGCGCCATCCCTGTCGCTGACGAAATACAGTCGGCCATTCCACCACATCGGGCGCTTGTTGTTGGAAGTGTCGCCGGCAAACAACGGCCGTGCTTCCGCCTTGCCTTGCAGTTCGTAGCTCCACAATTGCGCATAGGCGCCGCCGCGGTAGCGGCGCACATTGTCGTTCGTCATGTGCAAGCCGTAGCGCGTGAAATACAGGATCTTGCCGCTGTCGTCCAGTGTCGCCTCGTTGGCGTCGGCTACCGGGAATACGCGGCGCGCCATGCTCTGCGGATCCACCGCGGCGATGATGCGATGCGCCGACGGCCCGCTGCTGTTTTGCGTGGTGACCAGCACCTCGCCCTGCGCGCTCCAGCCCAGCACGCTGACGGCGCCGTTCTCAAAAGTCAGGCGCTTGGGCAGGCCGCCCGCCAGCGGCATCACATAGGCCTCCTGCGCGCCCTCATACGAAGCGGAAAACGCCAGCCACTTGCCGTCGCGCGATATGGCTGAATTGGTTTCGGCGGCCGGATGGGTGGTGAGCCTTTGCGCTTGTCCGCCATTGCTACCCACCCTCCATAAATCTCCTTCCGCCGTGAACACGACGGCATCCGCATGTATAGAAGGGAAGCGGTAGTAGGCATCGCCGGCAAAAGCCGGCGAGACCGACCCTGCCAGGGCAAGGGACAGCATAAGACGCGAAATTTTCATGGATTCACTCTATGGGGTTACGGGAAGGCCGGCACTTTATATTGATGCCGTGTTTTATTCTGCTGCAGCTGGTTTTCTTATATTACTTGAAGGCAGCAGCCAGACTTGCTTCTGACCGGATTTTTTATGAAAAGTTCTGTGCTGCGTGGAGGAGGTTTTGCTGCGGTGCGAGAGCAACAGGAGGTGGGGAGAGGGAAAGATGCGGCAGACAGCGGGTGCCTGCCGCAGAATGGATAAAGCTTACTTCTTCACTTGCTGCAATACCTGGCCCAGCATGTCTATCATCTGGTCCAGTTCAGCGATGCTGACATTCAATGCAGGCATGAAGCGCAGCAGGTCGGGGCGCGGCGAATTCAGCAGCAGGCCCACCGGCTCCATATTGCGCGCTGCTTCGACGATCTGCGGGCCGATGTCCGAACCCAGCTTCAAAGCGCGCAGCAAGCCTTCACCGCGCTCGCCCTGCAAGCCGTATTGCTCGGACAGCTTGGTCAGCGCCTTGCTCAGGTAGGCGGCTTTTTCCTGTACCGAGGCCAGGAAGCCGTCTTCCAGCAGGGTCTTCAGCACGGCGATGCCGACTGCCGTCGTCAGCGGATTACCGTTGTAGGTGCCGCCCTGGTCACCGGGCACGAAGCAGGCCACTTCTTCGCGGCACAGCAGGGCAGCCAGCGGCACGCCGCCGCCTATGCCCTTGGCCAGCGTCATGATGTCCGGTTCTATGTTCGACTGCTCGTACGCAAACAGGGTGCCGGTACGGCCCATGCCGGATTGCACTTCATCGACGATCAGCAGGATATTGTGCTTCTTGGTCAGTGCGCGCAGCGCCTGCATGAATTCGCGGCTGGCCGGCAACACGCCGCCTTCGCCCTGTACCGGTTCCAGCATCACGCCCACGGTTTTTTTGGTGATCAGCTTTTCCACCGATGCGATATCGTTCAGGTCGGCCTTTGGAAAGCCGGATACCTGCGGCGCAAAAATGGTGTCCCAGCCGGGTTTGCCGGAGGCCGACATGGTCGCCAGCGTGCGGCCATGGAAGCCATGGTCGAAGGTGATGATTTCAAATGCGCCGTTCTTGTTTTTCTGCCCCCACTTGCGCGCCAGCTTGATCGCTCCTTCATTAGCTTCCGCGCCGCTGTTGGCAAAGAACACGCGGTCGTAGCAAGAGTTTTCCGTCAGCAGCGTCGCCAGTTCGATCGCCGGCGCATTGTAGAAAGCCGGCGATGGGTTGATCAGGGTTTTCGATTGCTTGATCAGCGCATCCTGTATGCATTGCGGCGAATGGCCCAGGCAATTGACGGCCCAGCCTTGCAGGTAATCCAGGTAGCGCTTGCCGGCATGGTCGGTCAGCCACATGCCGCTACCCTCGGTAAATACGAGTTCAGGCCGTGGCGTGATGTACATGAGGGCATTGACGTTGTACTGGCTGTATTCCATTTCTAGGCTCCTGGGTTAAAAATCCGGCAATAAGGGGTAGGTGTGCTGTTCTTGATGCGTTGACAAAATTAAATGCAAAGATTGAGTAGATACAAAAAAAGCCACAGGTTGGGCCTGTGGCTTCAGTGTTCTGGTGCTGCTTATTTCACGCGCACGCTCATCACACAACTCGCCCAGGCTCCGGGTGCATAGCACTACGTCGCGCGATATTTGGTGAAGACATGTTAGGGAAATTTTTCATAAAACGGATAGTAGGATGTTTTGCGCACTGCGTCAAAATGTTTTTTGCATGTTTTTGTATATTTCCAATCAGGCAATTTTATTCCAGATTTTCCTTGATCGCCAGGATCACCAGCTCGGCGACCAGTTGTACCGCCTTGTCGTTGCTGCGCCGCCTGTGCCACGCAATGTCTACGCTGAAGCTGCCGGCCTCCACCGGCGGCACAAATTGCTTCAGCCTGCCGGTGCCGCTCCAGTGCCTGGCCATGCTGCGCGGTATCAGCGCGATCGCATTGGAGGAGGCGATGATGGATGGCACCGTCAGGAAGCTGGACACCGAAATGCCGGCCCGGCGCTGCAGACCCAGTGCGGCCAGTTGCTGGTCGAAGGGCGTGCTCTGGCTACCTCGCGCAGATACCAGCACGTGCGGATAGGCGATGAACTCTTCCACGCTGGGGCGCTCGCTGATGGGGTGGTCAAGGGCGGCGGCCCCGGTGTAGCGTTCGTCGCCGATATGCACTTTTTCGATATCCGCCGGCACTGTCCCCAATGTGGATAACACCAGGCTGATTTCACCCTTTTGCAGCCGAGCGATTTCCAGGCTGTTGTCGGTCCAGTTATGCACAACCAGGTTGATGCCGGGCGCGGTTTTTTGCAATGCCGACCATAGCCTGGGCACGATCAGCGCGGCAGGAAAATCCGGCATGGCCAGGTGGACCGTCTGCTTCAATTCCGATAGCGGAATATCCGGCACCTGCACCAGGCGCTGCAATTCTTCCAGTATTTCCCGCAGCGGCGCTTGTAATTCTTCCGCCCGCGCAGTGAGCCCCATGCCGCCTTTTCGCCTTTCCAGCAAGGGATCATGGAATAAGATGCGCAGGCGCTCCAGCGCATGGCTGGTAGCCGGCTGGGTTAGGTACAAGCGCGCCGCCGCGCGGGTGACGCTGCGCTCGGTCAGCAGCGCATCCAGGATCACCAACAGGTTGAGGTCTATCGCACGTAAATTCTTTTGATGCATATGTAGATATATAAAACATGCATTGGACGCATTTTAAACGGAATACTAACATGGCACCATCAACTACAGGAGAGCATGATGACCAACACTGAAAATATGTCAAATAAGCAATTTCCCACCGAGGCCCATCCCACCATCGCCCTGTTCGGTGCATCGGGCGCCATCGGCAAAAGCATTGCTGCGGCATTGCGCGCCGAGGGCCGGGCTTACCGGGTGGTAGGGCGTTCCGCTGCGGCGCTGCAGCAGCACTTTGGCGACGATCCGCTGGCCGAGATCGTGACCTGGAATACCGACGACGCCGCCTCGATGCGCGCCGCGGCGCGCGGCATCGACACCGTCATCTACCTGGTGGGTGTGGATTACTGGAAGTTCGACCTGCATCCGCTGCTGATGCAAAAAGCGCTGGACGCCGCCATCTCTGAAAACGTGCGCCATTTCGTGCTGAGCGGCACCGTCTATCCCTATGGCTTGCCCGGCACGGCGAAGGTGAAGGAAGACCATCCGCGCCAGCCGCATACCTTCAAGGGCCAGATGCGCAAACAGCAGGAAGACTTGCTGATGGAGGCAGACCGGGCCGGCAAGATACGCGGCACGGTATTGCGCCTGCCGGATTTCTATGGCCCCGGCGTCGACAAAAGCTTGCTGGATGGCGTGTTCCAGGCCGCCGTCAGCGGCAAGAGGGCGATGATGATAGGGCCGATCGATACGCCGCACGAGTTTGTGTATGTGCCGGATGCCGGTCCGGCCTTGCTGGCGCTGGCCGCGAATGAAAAAGCCTATGCCCGCACCTGGCATTTTGCCGGCGCCGGCGTGATTTCGCAGCGCCAGTTTGCCGGCAAGGTATTTGCCCGCGCCGGCAGCAAGCCCAGGCTGATGGTATTTGGCAAATGGATGATCAGGCTGGTGGGCCTGTTCGACAAATTCATGCGCGAACTGGTGGAAATGCATTACCTGCAAACGGCGCCGGTGCTGATGGACGACAGCGACCTGCGCAAGCTGCTGCCGGGCCTGGTGAAAACTTCGTATGACGAAGGCATACGGCAGACGCTGGCGGCCATGCGGGCCTGAGGTAGCGACTGAAGTAGTGATTGAGGCTGCGATAAAAAAAGCCCGGCAAGGCCGGGCTTGGAAGGCTGGAGCCTTATGCCGCCAGGTCTGCTTCTGAAATGAAGGAGTCCGCGTAGAACTCTTCTTCCGGTAGCCGGCACTTGCCTACAAAATCGGTTTTTGCAGAGTCCACCACGATAGGCGCTCCGCAGGCATATACCTGGTAGGCGCTCAGGTCGGCGTAGTCTTCCATCACCGCGCGATGCACAAAACCGGTACGGCCGCTCCATGCGTCTTCCGGCAGCGCATCCGAGATCACCGGCACGTAATTGAAATTGGGCAGCGTAGCCGCCCACTCTTCGCACAGGCTGTGCATGTACAGGTCTTGCGGGCGGCGGCCGCCCCAGTACAGGGTTACCGGGCGGGTCGATTCTGTATGGGCTAGTTGTTCCACCAATGCCTTGATAGGAGCAAAGCCGGTACCGGAGGCCAGCAGGATGATGGGCTTGTCGCTGTCTTCGCGCAGGAAGAACGTGCCTTGCGGCCCTTCAAAGCGCAGGATGTCCCTTTCTTTCATTGTGGTGAACACCTGGTCGGTAAACAGGCCGCCCGGCATGTGGCGTACATGCAGAGTGATCTTGTCATCCAGGTGCGGTGCATTGGCCATGCTATAGCTGCGGCGCTTGCCATCGCGCAGCATGAACTCTATGTATTGGCCGGCACGGTATTGCAGGCGTTCATTGGCCGGCAATTGCAGGGAAATCAACATCACGTCGTCTGACAGCTTTTCCAGTTTTGCAACGCGGCTAGGCATCTTCTTGACCGGGTAGTCGCCGCTGGACTGGATTTCGCGCGCTTCTATGGTCAAATCCGAATGCGGCCTGGCGCAGCAAAACAGCGCGGCGCCCTGTGCTTCTTCGGTCTCCGACAAGGCCCTTTGCTGATGTACGCCGTGCGTGACGCTGCCTTCCAGCACTTTACCCTTGCAAGAGCCGCAAGCGCCGTTTTTGCAGCCATAAGGCAGGCCTACGCCGGCGCGCAAGGCTGCGCTCAATACGGTTTCGCCATCCTCGCAGCTAAATTGATGGCCGCTCGGGGTCACCGTTACTTGAAAAGTCATACAATCCTGAATATGAAAAATAAACAAAAAAAATTCGGCAAGCCACGGCTGCTTATCCTTGGATGTGGGGACGTAGGCTTGCGTTTGCTAGCTTTGCTGGGCCGGCAGTTCCATGTATTCGCCGCGACCAGCCAGCCGGCGCGGGTGGCCGGGCTGCGCGCCGCCGGAGCGGTACCCATCGTCGCCGACCTGGATCAAAGGGATACTTTGGCCCGCCTGGCGAACCTGGCGCGATATATTGTCCATTTGGCACCGCCGCGATCCGAAGGTGAAACTGACGCCCGCACCCGTAATTTGACCGCCATTCTACCTGACAAGAGCCGTCTTGTTTACATCAGCACGACCGGTGTCTATGGAGATTGCGGCGGAGCGGTGTTTGACGAGACGCGCGGCGTGCGGCCGGCCAATGCGCGCGCGCGGCGCCGTGTGGCGGCCGAACAGCTGTTGCGGGCCTGGGCCAGGCGCAGCCAATCCTCGCTGGCGATCCTGCGGGTGCCGGGCATTTATGCCGCCGACCGGCTGCCGCTGGAGCGTTTGCAAAAAGGCACGCCGGCATTAACGGCGGCGGATGACGTATACACCAACCACATTCATGCCAACGATCTGGCCCAATTGATCAAACTGGCCTTGTTCCGCGCGTCGCCGTTGCGGGTGTATCACGCGGTGGACGATAGCGATATGAAAATGGCCGAGTATTTTGATGCGGTGGCCGATGTATTTGAACTGCCGCGTCCGCCGCGCCTGCCGCGCGCAGAACTGAGCGCCGCCGTCAGCCCCATGCTGCTGTCCTTCATGTCGGAATCGCGGCGTTTGCAAAACTTCAGGATCAAGGCCGAACTGGGGATGCGCTTGCGTTATGCGACCGTGGAGGAGGGCTTGCGGGATGCGCGGCAGAAGACACCGGCAGATCAAGGGAGGATGGGCCGATCCACATAGAAAGTAGAGCCTAAATCGCTAGATCCCATGGTATTGTTTCTAGTCACACAATTTAAACTCTGGCTAGCCATTCAAAATGACAAAAATAGCTGACTATTTACATTTCGTAGAATACTTGCGCGATCTTAAAAAAGATGAGGTGGATCTTTCCTTCGAGGATATCGAAAAAATCCTTGGCAAGAAACTTCCGGGAAGTGCCCGAAAGCATGACGCTTGGTGGTATAGCACGAAGAAGGAACAAGGTCATATACTAGCGTATCTTTGGCAGAAAGAAGGATGGGAGCGCTACGAGCTGGATCGCAAGAGGGAGCGAATCATCCTCCGTCGGCAACAACTGTTCAAGCGGACAGATGTCGCCGTCATTGATGACCTTCGTCCCTTAAAACTGGAATATCTTTTCGATTTGCTAGTACAAGCAAATATTTCTGTCGATGCGTGGAATTACACAAAATCTGGCCAATTGGTAAAGAAACCGAAAGCAAATCCAAATTATTGTTACAACTGGTCATTTGGATCTGAGAAAGAGGGATTTGTACTTTGTGTTTGGCATTCGTCACTGATAGAGTCGGACGGAGAGATTGCATTTGAAAGCAGCGCTCGAAAACTCGCGGCCGACCTGGATGCAATCGCGCTCGATAAAAATAGTGATAGTGCTAAAAAAATACGAGCGTTGCAGCAGGCTAGCCGCGCCCGACAGGTCGATTCTGCAATGGCGTTTTCTTGTAGAACAGGAATGCCTGTAAGAGTAATTTTTACAGATGGAGACCGCAGAAAAAAAGATGAGCTCGGGGAAACATCCTCGACTGTGCACTTCCGTTCTCTAGACTTGGCGAATTGGTATGTTCATCGATATGAAAAATTAACAGGCAATTGTCTTTTAGTACGTGGCGTAAAACCTCTGGATGATTTTGGTAATACTTTAGTTATTCCTGAAAACGAGTCGGAAGATGCAATTCAACTACGGGCGATTCGCACTCGTAGAGGGCAAACAAAATTTCGTCAAGCTTTGCTGAACGCCTATGGAAAGCGATGCGCCGTCACAGGTTCTAAAATCGAAGATCTCTTAGAGGCTGCACACATTACACCGCACTCGAAAGGACAAAACTATTCCGTGACAAACGGATTGCTACTAAGAGCAGATATTCACTCACTGTATGATCTAAAGCTGCTGTCGATTGATGAGAACGGTAATATTCATCTTTCAGAGAAATTGAAAGACACAGAATATGGAGCTTACGCCGATAAATGCCTAACATTTCCCAAAAAGCTAACCGATCAACCAAGTGTCTCAGCATTAAATTTACGCCATAAACATTTCTTGGGATTAAAGTAAAGAACTCTGGGCAGCAAAAGAGTGTATCAAACCTTTAATAGAGTCATGTTGAAATAGTCACGATGGGCAGCTCCACATAAAAAGTGGAGCCTTCGCCTTCCACGCTGGTGAAATTGATGCGGCCGCCCATTTTTTCCATCATGGTCTTGGTCAGCGACAGGCCCAGGCCGGTACCGGCGTATTTGCGAGCGGCCTTTGCATCTTCCTGTGTAAATTTCTGGAAGATGCTGTTCTGGAATTCCCTGGAGATGCCTATGCCGTAGTCCGTCACCGCCACCCTGGCCCAGCCTTCGGCGCTCGAAAGATGCACTTCCACCTCGCCATTTTTCCGGGAAAACTTGGCGGCGTTGGAGAGCAGATTGGACAACACCTGGATGAAACGCTGCTGATCCACATTGACGGTCGCATCGATGCTGTGTTCTGCGTCGAATAGCAGCGTTATCCCGTACTTCTGCGCATAGCCTTTGTTGGCGTTGACCGATTTGGCGACCAGATCCCGCAGCGAGGTCGCCTGCAGCTTGAATTGCATGCCGCCGTATTCCAGTTTTTCAAAATCCAGCAAGTCGTTGATCAGCACGGTCAGCCGCTCGGCGTTGTCGTTGGCCATGTCCAGCAAGCCTTTGGCCTTGTCCGGGATCGCGCCGCCTATGCCGCCGGCCAGCAGGCCCAGGGAACCGCGGATGGAGGTCAGTGGCGTGCGCAGCTCATGGGATACGGCGGCGACAAATTCGCCTTTTAGTTTTTCTACGCGTTTTCGCTCCGACAGATCGTGCAATATCAGCACCAGCAAAGTCTGCGAGCCAAGTTCAGCCTTGGCAATGGCCAGTTCCAGCGGAATTTCCTGGTCCAGCCGTTTCCTGCCGACGACTTCCTGGCGCCCTTGTTTTTCGTGCAGTTCCAGCTGCTCTTGCATATAGTTCTGCAAAAACGCTTCCGACGCCGGGTCGGGAAACAGGCTAAGGATATTCCTGCCGAACAGTGCGCCGCGCGGATAGTCAAACAGGGTTTCCGCCGATTGGTTGGCAGATTCGATAAAGCCGCTGGGGTTCATCGTCACTATCCCTTCCGCTGCATTGGCCAGGATGGCGCGCAGGCGCTCCTCGCTGTCATGCAACTGGCTGGTGCGCTGGGCGACCAGGATTTCCACATTGAAGGTATGCGCGGTCACCACCAGCAGGTAGATGCCCAGCAAGCTGGTAAACAACAGGCCGCCTATCATCGTAAACCAGGTAATCCACGACACATGGGCATCCCAGTATGCGGTGGACGGCTGTGCCAGTAGCGCGTACTGGCGTCCGCCGAAATTGATCGTGGACTGGAAGAAGCGTTGCGGCTGCACGACCTTGATCGCGTCGTAGAAAATCCCTTTTTTGCCGGGATAGGACAAGTCATAGAATTTGATCAAGATATTTTTCTGGTCTTCTTTGCTGAGCAGGTCCTCCACCACTTCGCTCATCCGCATTACGCTCATGGCGACGCCCTGGAAAGCCTCAGCCCTTTTCCATGAGCTGTCCAATGGCTTGCCCGGCGCATAGATTGGCGCATACAGCAAGACTGAATACTGCTCGCCGTTGTCGGTTACCAGCACCAGCGGATCGGTCACGGTCAGGTTGCCGCTGTCGCGGGCTTCTTCTATGGCCGTCCTGCGGATGTCGTTGGAACCCATGTCGAAACCGAAGGCCTGGGTTGCTGTCCTGAACGGCGCGATATAGGTGATGGGATAATAGTCTTCCCGCTCGGCGGCGGGCACCAGTTTGCCGTTTGCATCGCGCTCGGAAATCCTGAAGTTGACATAGCCCTCCTGCAGCACCGAGGCTTCAAAGGCGGCCTTGTCGGCCTGCCTGATTTTTGGCGCCCAGATCAGCGAAGTAATGGCTTTGTTGCTCTCTATCGTATGCTGTACAAAGGTGGCGAAGTCGCTGCGGCTGACCGATTTTGAACTGGCGAAAAACCTTTCTATGTTGCTGACCGCATCGGTGTGGTTATTCAGCTTGTTTTGCAAATCCTGGCTGATGCGCTCGACCTCCAGCCTGAATTCCAGGAATTGCTTTTGCTCTTCCCTGTGCCTGATATAGGCAAAAACGATAAACACGACCGCCAGGCAGATGATCAGCGGCAACAGCACATTCCAGCGCCGCGAGTGCCAGATTTCCCGCGGTTTGCCGCACAGCACCATGACGATGGGCGTGATCGTCAGCACGCCCAGCGTATCGCCGCTCCACCAGGTCGCCCAATTGGTCAGAATACGATTGCCGGGAATGAAATGCAGGCTGTACAGGGACAGCACGCCGACGCTGGCGCTGACCGTGCAGGCGAGCAGGCCGCCATAAAGGAAGAACCTGAAAATGCCAGTGTCGCTGTCCAGCGCCAGATCTTCGCCGACGAAGCGGCGCACCAGGTAGCGGCCGGCAAAGGCCTGCGAAGTCGCGCCGCAAGCGAGCAGGACAGCCAGGGTAACGGAAGCGGGGGAGAGGCCGGCCGGGGATTCCCAACTGATCAGGATATTGACCAGGAAGGCGCCCAACGTGACACCCGGCAGCAGACGGTAGCCGGCCACCAGGACGATGCCCAGTGCGACGCCGGCCGGCGGATAGACCGCCATCGCATAGCCGGGAGGGATGGCCAGCAACAGCGACAGGCGTCCCAATAGCATATATACCAGCGCCAGAGCGGCTATCTGGAACCAGATTGTGGAAAGCAATATGCCGGAAAACCGCCTGGTCGAAAAGGGCATCAGCTATCTCCCTTCCTATAGGTTAAAACCTGGCGCAAATGCATGAATACAATGTTGTCGTCGCTTGTATGATGGACAAAGCGCAGCATCAGACTAAGGCAGAGGTGACTTTCAATACTTCTTCGGCGGTGGTCAGGCCCTCCAGGATCTTGTATGCGCCGGCTATCCGCAGCGGTTTCATGTCGTCGGCGATACTTTGCGCGCGCAGCGCATGGATATCCGATTCCTGCTTGATCAGTTTGCTGAAGGGCTGGGTCACCGTGAGTAATTCATACAGGCCGGTACGTCCGAGGAAGCCGGTTTGCCGGCACTCCGGGCATCCCACCGGCTTGTAGACGGTGGCGGGCTTGGGTATGTTCCATTCTTCGGTGAGGCTTTTCCAGACCGCGTCCAGCATTTCTCCGTCTGCCGATTTGCAATGCCGGCACAGGGTGCGCACCAGCCTTTGCGCAAGGATGCCGATGATGGTCGCCTCCAGCAGATAGTAGGGAACGCCGAGTTCCAGCAGGCGCATGATGGCGGAAGGTGCATCGTTGGTGTGCAGCGTCGACAATACCAGATGGCCGGTCAGCGCAGCCTGGATCGCCATTTCCGCAGTTTGCAGGTCGCGGATCTCGCCTACCATGATGATGTCGGGATCCTGCCGCATCAGCGCTTTTACGCCATCGGCGAAATTCAGGTCTATGCCGGGCTGAACCTGCATCTGGTTGAAGGACGCCTCCACCATTTCTATCGGGTCTTCCACAGTACAGACGTTGACGTCCGAAGTCGCCAGCGCCTTCAATGTCGTATATAGCGTGGTGGTCTTGCCGGAGCCGGTAGGTCCGGTCACCAGGATGATGCCGTGCGGCTTGCTGGTGAGATGGTCCCAGCGCATGGCATCGTTGACCGGGAAACCCAGTTCGGGCAAGGTCTTGACCACTACCTCGGGATCGAAAATACGCATCACCACTTTTTCACCGAATGCGGTAGGCATGGTGGACAGGCGCAGCTCCACTTCCTGGCCATTGGCGGTGCGGGTCTTGATGCGGCCATCCTGTGGCCGGCGTTTTTCTATCACGTCCATACGGCCCAGCAGTTTGATGCGCGCAGTCATCGCGATCATCACGATGGCCGGCACCTGGTAGACCTGATGCAGCACGCCGTCTATGCGGAAGCGTATCGTGGCCAGTTCGCGTTTCGGCTCCAGGTGGATATCCGAGGCGCGCTGGTCGAACGCAAATTGCCATAGCCAGTCCACAATATTGATGATGTGCTGGTCATTGGCGTCCACCTGCTTGTTGGCTTTGCCCAGCTCTACCAGCTGCTCGAAATTGTTGCGCAGCGCAAGGTCGTTGACGCTGGCTTTCTTTGCATCCTTGATCGACTTGGCCAGCGTAAAGAATTGCGAAATGTACTGCGAGATATCCAGCGGATTGGACATCACCAGCTTGATTTCCTTGCGCGTGATCTTGGCGATCTCTTCTTGCCATTCGCCGCTGTAGGGCTCGGTGGTCGCGATGATGACCGCGGTCGCGGTCGATTCCACCGGCAGGATATTGAAGCGGGTCGCATAGGTCGACGACATCACGTCGGAGACCTTGGTGAAATCTATCTTCAGCGGATCGATGCGGTAGAAGGGCAGCTTGACCTTGCCGGCGGTCCATTCGGTCAGCCAGTCCAGCGTCAGCACCTTGTGCGGCGCTTCCGCGGATTGCAGCTTGCACTGGGCAACGGCCGTCAGCGGGTGCATGGTCGCGGGACCGTTGTTCAGGATGCTTTGCGCGTGGTTGAAATCCGCTTTCGCGGTTTCCTTTTTCACAATGCCGTCCGCCATCAGCCAGGTAAAGATTTGCTGCATGCTCAGCGATCGATGCGCGGGTTTTGTCATTGTGGTTGCCATGTCGTCTTCGGTCAGGTTACAGTTTACTTGCTTGTCTTTAAGCCATTCACCCAGGATTTTGCCGGCAAGCCGGTGCTTTCCTTGATCGCCACCGCACGTTCATACAGGGCCGGAAAATCCAGCTCCGGCCGGGACTTGAATGCGATTGCCACCACATTGCCGTCATGTACTTCCGGCAGGCACAGCACTTGGTCGAAGGCGAAGCGCAGCGCTTTCAGGTTTTTCAGGTAGCTGGGATGGTCGCCGAACAGGTTAACGGTCAGTATGCCATGATCGCCCAGGCAGGCTTCGCAAGCCTGGTAGAACTCCGGGCTGTCCAGCACCGGTCCGCGCGCGGTGGCATCGTACAAATCCACCTGCAGCACATCGATCTTGCCGTGATTGTTAATGTCGTTGACGAATTCCCCTGCATCCATTTCCAGCACTTGCAGCCGCTCATCGTTCGGCGGCAGCTTGAACATGCTTTCGCAGACCGAGATCACGGCGGGATTCAGGTCCACAGCGGTGACCTGAGCCTGTTCAAAGTTACGGTAGCAGAATTTGGTCAGCGCCGCCGTCCCCAGGCCCAGCTGCACGATATGGGCAGGTTGCTCAATAAATAGCATCCAGGCCATCATCTGTTGCGCGTATTCCAGTTCTATCCAGTCCGGCTTGCGCAGCCGCATCGCGCCCTGCACCCATTCGGTACCGAAATGCAGATAACGCACGCCGTCCAGCTCAGATAGCGTGACGGGCGCAAACTTGGGTTTGCGGGCGGGTTTTTTCAGCGCCTGGGCGGCGGCTTTGGGGCCGGAGCGCAGATTCGCCTCGGCCTCTATGGATTTTCGTTTTATCAGCATAAGCCTATTTTACCTACAGGATAGCTTGCCACAGTAATAATTTCTGCTCAAACGACATTTGCGCGTTGGCCGGGGAAGAAGAGGGCAGCACAACGGTCTGGTATCCCGCCTTGTCAAAGTGCGCTTGCAGCTTGCCCGCGGTCTTGCCGTTGAAGCAAAGTTTGTGCAGTTTCGGGTATCGGCGCTGCAATGCAGAAAAATCATTCATCTGTTGCTGCCGGATGGCGGAATCCAGGCTGCCTTGCCGGCGGCAAGAGTCAAATATATCCCACAAGCCAAGGCTATGCGCCCGCATTCTCGTCAGCCGCTGCGGATAGGGCAGTGCCGCCAGATCTTCCTCCAGCACAGCCGACAGCAAACGCCAGAACTGGTTTCTGGGGTGCGCGTAGTATTGCTGTTCCTGCAATGAAGCTTCTCCAGGAAAGCTGCCTAATATTAAAGTTGTCGTATTTTTATCTATTACAGCAGGAAATCCCTGCAGCCGGGGCAATTCTTCAGTAAATGCCATGAATTTCGTGTGATCCATGATTGAGGGGGTAAAGCCCGATGATAAGGCTTCATACGCTTAATGTTTGTTGCAAAGTATGTCTTTTGCAAGAATTTCTGTATTTTGTCAGCCAGGATATCTCGAGCTACAATGGATTCGTAGACTGGCCTCAATGGCGAGCATTGAGGGGTTTTAAAAATATAAATATAAATTGGAGACGAGGATGAGTGAAACCAGGGCAGTGGACCAATTGCTGGAAAAATATGCGGAGAGCCATCGAAACCACGTCAATGAGTATATCCATTTCGTTTGCGTGCCGGTCATCATGTGGACCGTGCTGGGGCTGATCTGGGCCATACACCCGTGGGCGGCCGTCGCTGCGGCAGCAGCCTCGCTGGCGTATTACTTCAGTCTGTCGGTGTCGTTTGCGGTAGGCATGAGCCTGATGGCGGCCGCGATGCTGTGGATATTGTATCTATTGCCGCCGTCCTGGGTATTGCCGGTGGCAATAGGGGCTTTTGTGATCGCCTGGATTTTCCAGTTTGTCGGCCACAAGATAGAAGGCAAGAAACCTTCGTTTTTTGACGATCTGCGGTTTTTATTGATAGGGCCGTTGTTTGTGCTCGGCTTCCTGTACCGGCGCCTGAAGATTTCTTATTGAACGCAGGCGTTGAAACAAGGTGTCGAAATGATGCGTCGAAATGATGCGTTACATGGGGAAATGAACAAATCGGCTAAAATCCTGTCGAAAGCGGGTAAATAGATAAATCGGATTTTCGGAGAGTAATTGTGAAAAAATTGTTAATGGTCGTTGCGATCGCTGCATTGAGTGCATGCGCAGTGAATCCTCAATCGTCCAACAGCGTGTATCGTTCGAGCCAGGCCCAGAATGAGCAAAGCGTGCGCATGGGCGTAGTTGAATCGGTCAGAGAAGTCCTGATTGATGGCGGCAAGAGCGGTGTGGGCACCCTGGCCGGCGCTGCAGTCGGCGGTGTTGCTGCCGGCTCGAATATCGGCGGCGGCAATGGTTCTGCAGTCGCGGGCATCCTCGGCGCGGTGGCCGGCGGCTTGATCGGAAATAAAATCGAAGACAATGCAACCCATCGCAAGGGTCTGGAAATTACCGTCAGGCTGGACAATGGCGAACTGAAAGCGATCACCCAGGATGCCGATGAGCCGTTCCGGGCCGGGGACAGGGTGCGCTTGCTGTCGGCGGGACGCACGACCCGCGTTACCCATTAGCCTGCATACATTCTTCAGGTAGCCAATGAAAGAGGGCGGTGCATCAGATGCACCGCCCTCTTTGTTCATACTCTGCCCGTCGCTGCCTAAGCTTATTTACTCAACAGCATTTCATTCAGGCGCTTCACGAACGCGGCAGGATCGGCCAGCGCGCCGCCCTCAGCCAGCATGGCCTGGTCGAACAGGATATGCGACCAGTCGGCAAACTTGGCTTCTTCGTATTTCAGGCGTTGCACCAACGGATGGTCGGGATTCACTTCCAGGATAGGCTTGGATTCCGGTGCGGCCTGGCCTGCGGCCTTCAGCATGCGCACCAGGTTGCCTGACAATTCATTCTCGTCGGCCACCAGGCAGGCGGGAGAATCGGTCAGGCGGAAAGTCACGCGCACATCCTTGGCCTTGTCTGCCAGCGCTGCCTTCATTTTTTCCACCAGGTCCTTGAACTCGGTTTCTGTCGCCTCGTGCTGCTTTTTCTCGGCTTCGTCTTCCAGTTTGCCCAGGTCCAGGTCGCCCTTTGCCACAGAGGCCAGTTCCTTACCTTCAAAGTCGGTCAGGAAAGACAGCATCCATTCGTCGACGCGGTCGGTCAGCAGCAGCACTTCCACGCCTTTTTTGCGGAAGATCTCCAGGTGCGGGCTGTTCTTCGCGGCGATGTAGCTATCGGCGGTGACATAGTAGATCTTGTCCTGGCCTTCCTTGGCACGGCTCAGATAGTCGGCCAGCGATACGGTTTGCGCATCGCTGTCGTTATGCGTGGACGCAAAGCGCAGCAGCTTGGCGATGCGCTCCTTGTTGCCGGCGTCTTCGCCTACGCCTTCTTTCAGCACCTGGCCGAATTCGGTCCAGAAGCTCGCGTATTTATCCTTCTTCTCTTGCTCATCTGCATTGGCCAGTTCTTCCAGCATGCCCAGTACGCGCTTGGTGGAACCTTCGCGGATTGCCTTGATGTCGCGCGACTCTTGCAAAATTTCGCGGGAAACGTTCAGCGGAAGGTCGTTGGAATCGATCACGCCCTTGACGAAGCGCAGGTAGACCGGCATCAGTTGTTCCGCGTCGTCCATGATGAACACGCGTTTTACATACAGCTTGATGCCGCCGCGCTTGTTGCGGTCCCACATGTCGAACGGTGCGCGGCTGGGGATGAACAGCAGTTGCGTATATTCGCTGCGGCCTTCGACGCGGTTATGCGTATAGCTTAGCGGCGCCTGGAAGTCGTGCGAAATATGCTTGTAGAATTCTTCGTACTGCTCGGGCGTGATGTCGGATTTGCTGCGTGCCCACAAGGCGCTGGCCTGGTTCACGGTTTCCAGTTCGTCTTTCAGCACCTGGGCCTTTTTCTCTTCGTCCCATTCTTCCTTCTGCATCAGGATAGGCAGCGAGATATGGTCGGAGTAGGTGCGGATCACCGATTTCAGCTTCCAGGACGACAGGAATTCGTCCTCGCCTTCGCGCAGATGCAGCGTGATGGAGGTGCCGCGGCCTGTCTTGTCCATCGCTTCCACGCTGAAGTCGCCTTCGCCGGCGGATTCCCAGCGCACGCCTTCAGTTGCAGGGGTGCCGGCGCGGCGCGATTCCACCGTGATCTTGTCGGCGACGATAAAACCGGAGTAAAAGCCGACGCCGAACTGGCCTATCATCGCGGCGTCTTTTTGCTGGTCGCCGGACAATTTTCCGAAAAATTCCTTGGTGCCCGATTTGGCAATCGTGCCCAGGTGCAGCACCGCTTCGTCGCGGGTCATGCCTATGCCGTTGTCGGCGATAGTGATGGTGCGCGCGTCCTTGTCAAAACTGACCTTGATCTTCAGGTCGGCGTCGTTTTCAAACAGGCTGGCGTCGTTGATCGCCTCAAAACGCAGTTTGTCGGCGGCGTCGGAGGCGTTCGATATCAATTCCCGCAGGAAAATTTCCTTGTTGGAATACAAAGAATGGATCATCAATTGCAGCAATTGTTTTACTTCTGCCTGAAAACCCAGGGTTTGTTTATCATGCTCAGACATGTGTTCCCTCAAAAATCTAATTAGTGATGTGGTGATGTGTTTATTTTTAGTACCTGCACGAAAATGAGGCTATTAACACTGTTTTCAAGAGGGGCTTTGCACTAAGTATTTTTGCCTATCTGATAATGTTTTCATTTTGCTACAATTTGTGCGTTGCGGCGTGAAGCAAATCTCGTCTATCCTTGATACGATATCGGGCAGGATTGCTGCCTTTTCGCTCCTGCCTTCTACCACTCCTCCAGGTTTTGCACGTCCCGTTCAGTCCACCGTAAAGGAAATATCATGCAATTGAAAGATAAAGTCGCCGTCATCACAGGCTCTGCCAGCGGCATAGGCAAGGAGATTGCGCAGGAATACGCCAAGGAAGGCGCCAAGGTCGTCATCGCCGACCTGATGCTGGAAGCTGCGGTCAAGACGGCTGAAGAGATCAAGGCGGCCGGCGGCCAGGCCATAGGCGTGGCGATGAACGTCACCGACGAAGCGCAGGTGGACAAGGGGATTGCCGATGCGGTGGCCGCTTTTGGCGGTATCGACATCCTGATCAGCAATGCCGGCATACAAATCATCAGCCCGGTAGTGGACCTGAGCCTGGATAACTGGAAGAAGATGCTGGCGATCCATCTGGACGGAGCCTTCCTGACTACCCGCGCCTGCATGCGTGAGATGGTCAAGGCCGGCAAGGGCGGCTCGATTATCTATATGGGCTCGGTCCACTCGCATGAAGGCTCGCCGCTGAAAGCGCCGTATGTCGCCGCCAAGCACGGCCTGGTCGGCCTGGCCAAGGTGGTGGCCAAAGAGGGCGCCAAGGACAAGATACGCGCCAACGTGATCTGCCCGGGCTTCGTCCGCACGCCGCTGGTGGACAAGCAGATTCCCGAGCAGGCCAAGGAACTGAACATCAGCGAAGACGACGTGATCCACAAGGTGATGCTGAAGGAAACGGTGGACGGCGAGTTTACCACGGTTGCCGACGTCGCCAGGACGGCGATCTTCCTGGCGGCCTTCCCGACCAATGCACTGACCGGGCAATCGATCGTGGTCAGCCACGGCTGGTTCATGCAGTAACGATAGGTAGCCTGCACGGAGCGCAGCGCAATCCGGGGGAGGCCCGTAAGGCGGGCATTCGGCCTATGAAAAATGCTGAATGATTTCCGTGGACCGCCCCCCGGATTGCGCGCTGCTCCATACAGGCTACATTCCTGCCTGTCTGCCTACGCGGGCTTGATCGTCATGCCCGCTGCGGTATCTTCCACTTCATAACCCAACGCGCGCAATTCCTTGCGCAATGCGTCGGCCTCTGCCCAGTTTTTGCTTTCCCTGGCGGCTCTGCGGCGTTCCGCCAATGCCTGGATAGCGGCGGGGATGTCTTGCTGCGGCGGTTGCCAATGCTGCAAATCCAGCCCCAGCACCAGGTCAAAACGGTCCAGCGTAGCCTTCTTCACTGAAGGCGGCAGGCCGGTCTTGATCAGTTCCCACATCACCGCGAGTGCTCGCGGCAGGTTCAGGTCATTATTGATTTCGGCATGGAAGCGCTCTACAAATCCCTGGTCGGCCTGCGCCGGCCCCGCATCGCCGGCCCATGACAGGTAACTATCGCGCAGGCGCTGCAAGGCCGTCTGCGCGGCCGTCAAGGCTTCCCAGCTGAAGTTCAACTGGCTGCGGTAGTGCGCGGTCAGGCACAGGTAGCGATAGGCCAGCGGATCCATGTGCTGGTCGATCAGGGTTTGCAGGCGCAGGAAGTCGCCGCTGGATTTGGACATCTTGCCGGCGTCTATCTGCAGGAAGTAGCCGTGCATCCAGAAGTTCGCCAGCCGGGTGCCGTAGCAGGCCTCGGTTTGCGCGATTTCATTGGTGTGGTGGATGGGGATATGGTCTTCGCCGCCGCAATGGATGTCGAACCAGGGTTCCAGGTATTTGGCCGACATCGCCGAGCACTCTATATGCCAGCCGGGGAAGCCGCGACCCCAGGGACTGTCCCATTCCATCTGCCGGGTTTCGCCGGCGGGGCTGAACTTCCACAGCGCAAAATCGGTCGCATTGCGCTTGTCGCCCAGTGCGACCCGCTTGCCGGCCTCCTGCCCGTCCCGGTTCAGCCTGGCCAGGTAGCCGTAGTTGTCTTGTTTGGAGGTATCGAAATACACGCCGTCGGCGGTGATATAGGTATAGCCCTTGTCTTCTATCGCGCGGATGAAGTCTATCTGCTCGGCGATATGCTCGGTCGCCTTGCACCAGATTGCCGGCTCCAGCATGTTCAGGCTGCGCAAATCCTGCTTGAAGGCAATGGTAAAGCGCTCTGCAATATCCCAGGCCGACTCACCGGCCTTGCGGCTGCCTTTTTCCATTTTGTCTTCGCCATCGTCGGCGTCCGATACCAGGTGGCCGACGTCGGTGATGTTGATCACGTGCCGCACCCGGTGGCCGTTGAACTCCAGCGTGCGCCGCAAGACGTCTTCAAACAGATAGGTGCGCAGGTTGCCGATATGCGCATAGTCATACACGGTGGGGCCGCAGCAATACAGGCCGGTCCAATCCTGGCGTAGTGGCTGGAAGGGGCGCAGCTTGCGCTCCCAATTATCGTAAAGGAGGATGTCCATCGGTTTTATGGAATAAAAAACAAACAAGAAAAAAGGCGTACCCGGCAAAACTGGGCAAAGGAAGGGCTTACAGCGTCAACAACAATGCTGTTTCAGATGAGATACGGCGAGGAGGGCGGAGGATCGCGTACTTGCTTGCATAAGCTGATTCAAAAATGATTAGACGTAATTTACCACAGCAGTCCTTGGTCGGCATTGATTTGTAGCAGGTTGGCGGGAATTGGAAGGGGCGCAAAAAACATTGCCCGCGAAAAATGGTATTGCTTTTTATTCGCTTAAATTTCCCCTGGGCCATTCTGTGCCCCAATGTTTACTGTTTGTACAAGCCCGACCCCGCTATATAATGGTTTACAGCTAAAAAAATTACCTACAAAGAAATAGCTACCGGGAGAGTGCATCCATGCAAGCTCGTTACCCTGATGTCAGCGAGGAACAATACCGCTCGCACTACCTGAACGTGGATATCGCCCAGTGCCGCCGGGTGGTCCTGGTGGCCATGTGGGCTACCCTGCCTTTGATCTATTTTGATTTTGCCTTGCGTCAGTCGGGCGATGTGTTCCTGCTGCTGATGGGGGCGCATGCGGCGGTTTTCCTGTATTCGCTATGGTTGGCGCGGCAATTGCCGCAGATACTGAATGCGCAGCAACTGGATCAGCAAATGCTGCGCTGGGTATGGGTGGCCCTGGCTGTTACGCTGGCAGGCAATGCGAGCCGTCCGGCCGACTATTTCGGGCACTACTATATAGATATCTGGATAGTGGCGATGTATTTCGTCGTGCTGCCGCTGCCCCTACGCCAGATGAATCCGCCTATGGTGGGTTTTGTGGCCGCTTCGCTATCCATCCTGTTCTTGTACAAGCACGCGCCCGCCGTTTCGTATACCTATAACGTCGCCCTGATGCTGCTGCTGGCGGCAATATCGGGCCATACGATCTCTTCCCGCACGCACCGGTTCAGGCGCAAGACCTTGAGTGCGGAGCAAGAGCTGGAAAGGCAGGCCAGCATCGATCCGCTGACCGGGGTCGCCAATCGGCGCGAGTTCATGCGCATTTCCGACTGTGAGCTGAAGCGCCATACGCGGCTGGGGAAATCCTTGTCGCTGCTGGTGCTGGACCTGGATCATTTCCGGCAGATCAATGAAGCGCATGGCCACCATGTCGGTGAAATTGTGCTGGTCGAAGTGACGCGGCGGATGAAAAGGGCGACCCGCAGCTATGATTGCGTGGCCCGTTATGGCGGCGAGGAATTCTGCGTGTTGTTGCCGGAGGCTTCGGCGGAAGACGCCGGCAAGATCGCCGCCCGCACCAAGGCCACCATCATTGCGATGCCGGTGGCAGTATCCGGCAAGGAATTGCGCGTTACTGCCACGATAGGCGTGGCGACCATGCTGACTGGCGACACCATCGCCAGTATCCTGAAGCGGGCAGACGCCGATCTGCACAAGACCAAGCAGAGCAAGGCGGACCAACCGGATGCCGGCAAGCAGCAAGAGCCGGCGGCAGAGGCTGACAAGGTCGCTTAGCGCCAGTCGGCCGGTCAATTTGCAGTGCGGACAAGATGCAGGAACGCCTGCTTAAAATATTTCCATGTGGAAATTAATGAGCGTTGCATTACGTCCGGCGCACGGTTCTCATTCGCACCAAAAAAACACAATCCCATATCCAATTGTTGACTACGCAGTAATTGCCGTGCTAAACATCGGAAAGTTACAATTTTAAAGACGATTTATTGATGATTTGTGCAGTCGCCGTGCGTCAGCATTTTTGACCGCACCGGCTGATCCAGGGCGGCAGGAAATTTCATGCAGGACTATATAGGGGCACTATAGGGATAGTAAGTTACTTCGATGTAATATATTGATGTTATTATAAAAGGATTACTATAAAGGCTTGCCATTACGCTATCTGGGAGGGTAGGCGTCGGTTTGCTTTTGGGTGCTGATTTTGCCGGGACATGCATTATTGAAATTGCTGCGTGGAAATTTCTGCCGGTACTTTTTGTTATCGTATGTTTACCGGATTTCTTTAATTCACGGCGTTGATGGGCAGGTCAGGCTCAGGCGTGAATATAAGCGGTGCCAGGCGTTACAGGTGTTTTGGTTGGGAGAGCAAAATAAAAACGACTCAACAGGATCTTGATATTCGCAGCCGCTTGATGGCTGCGCGTTTGCCATCCATGCCTCAGACCTTGCTCAAGTTAATGGAGCAATGTCAATCCGAGGAAGTGGGGGTGGCAGACTTGTCGCGCCTGATCGCCCAGGACACGGCGATGACGGCCAAGATGCTGGCAGTCGCAAATAGCTCGGCCTACCACCGCAACGGCCCTTGCAACGGGCTGGATCCAGCCCTGCAGGCCATCGGCACCGAGATGATCAAGACCATCGTCATCAATGAATCGGTTTCCCAGATTTTTGACAAATTGTCGCAACCGGGCGGCACCGACCTGCGCGGCTTCTGGTCGCATTCCGTGCAGTCCGGCATGACCGCCAAGGTAATTGCGCTCAAGATAGGCTATTCCAATCCTGAGGAAGCCTACCTGGCAGGCTTGCTGCACGATGTAGGCCGCCTGGCGCTGTTTGCGATACTGCCGAAAGAATATGCATTCAATTTCTTTGCCGCGGATGACGACAACCTGTGCGCAGTCGAAGAACGTACGCTGCAGACCACGCATGCCGAGGTCGGCTCCTGGCTGATAGAGCAATGGAGCCTGGATTCCTTCATCGCCGACAGCGTGCTGTATCACCATGAGACGCCTGCGCGGCTGGAGAAGGCGCATCCGCTGATACGCATTACCTATCTGGCGCACGCATTGAACAGCAAGGGCCTGAACGATGCGCAGCTGGAAAAAGCGGGAGCCTTGTGCTCGCTAAAGCTCAGCGACCTGAATGAAATACGCGGGCGGGTGACGGACCAGGTGCAAAAATCGGCGGAACAGCTGGATATCGACCTCAGCGAAGAAGTGCAGGCGCCGGCTGCTCCGGCACCGGTCGCCAGGGATGCCACCAAGGACAAGATGATAGAGCAGGTGCGCGGCATAGTATTGGCGTCGGAACTGGGGCGCTCCTTCTCGCGGCAGCAGGGCGAGAGCGGCTTGCTGGAAACCGTGGCCAAGTCGGCCCGCATCCTGTTCCATTTTGACGGCGCCGTGATCCTGCTGGCCAATGCCACCGGCGACGCGCTGGTAGGCAGCCGGGTCGGTGAGCACAGGTTGCGGCTGGCCGACTTTGCGCTGCCGCTCGATACCGAAGGCAGTGTGATCGCCGAGGCCGTGCGCGAGCGCCGCGTGATGTTTACCGGCGCCGAGCAGGCGGAAACGGCCGCCGGTATCGGTGTCTTCGAAGAACAATTGCTGCGCCTGTTTAATACCGACCAGTTGGCCTGCCTGCCCTTGCATGCCGATGGCAACAGCCTGGGCGTGCTGATCGCCGGCTTCATGTCCTGGCAAGCCGACGACCTGGCCAAGCGGGAGAACTTCCTGAAAACTTTCGGCAGCCAGGCCTCGATGGCGCTGAAGGCCTTGCTGAGCGAAAAGAACGACGCCGACAATATGAGCGAAAGCCTGTCGCGCAGCTATCGCGAAGCATCCCGCAAGGTGGCGCACGAGGTCAATAATCCGCTGTCCATCATCAAGAATTACCTAGGCATCCTGGACCGCAAACTATTGAACCGTGAAGTGGTCAGCGGCGAGGTCACGATACTGAATGAAGAGATAGACCGGGTCGGCAAGATCATCGATGAATTCGTCGATGTGAACCTGGCCGAGCAGTCCGGCAAGACCGAGATCAGCCGCGTGGTCGGCGAAGTCGTGCGGCTGTTCCAGCAGGCAGAGTTTGCGTCGCCGCTGGTAAAGATTGAAAACCGCATGCTGGATGAATCCTTCGAGATCAACGGCAGCGCCGATACGCTGAAACAGATCTTCATGAACCTGATCAAGAATGCGCTGGAGGCGATGTCTGCCGGCGGCGTGATAGAAATAGGCAGCCATGGCCTGGTGAATCGCGATGGCGTGCTGTACGTGGAATTATGGGTAAAAGATACCGGCCCCGGCATTGCTCCCGAAGTGATGGCGAAGTTGTTTTCGCCGGTCAAGAGCAGCAAAGGAAAAGGCCACAGCGGTCTGGGACTGAACATCGTCCATGGGCTGGTGAAGAAATTGCAGGGCCTGATCAGTTGCCGCAGTACGAAGCAAGGTACGACGTTTGAAATATGGTTGCCGGTAGCACAGCGAACAGAGCACGAATCTGTCGCTTATTCATAAGCCAAATCCTCTGGAACAAAAATGAGCCTGATAAACTCGTATGACTCGACCGCAATCAATGTCGCCCTGGACGGAATGGATCCAGTGGCCAGGCTTGAACAGGCGAAAATTCCGCGTTTACTGCTGGTCGATGACGAACCCCGGCTACTGAGCAGCCTGCATGAATTGTTGAGGGGAGGAGATTACCATCTGGTGACGGCGACCAACGGCGCCGAAGCGATAGACCAATTAAACAAGCTGCATTTCGACCTGGTATTGCTGGACCTGCGCCTGCCCGATGTCAGCGGCCACGACATCATGGATTTCATTAATGAGCGCGGCATAGACGCCAGCGTGATCGTGCTGAGCGGCGACCGCGGCATCGATGCGGCGATCGGCGCGCTGAAGCGCGGCGCCTACGGCTATCTGCGCAAGCCCTATCCGCACGAGGAATTACTGAAGACGGTGGGAAATGCGCTGCAAAAGCGCCGGCTGGAAGCAGAAAACCGCGATATGGCGTGGCGCCTGGAATGTTCGGAAAAGCTTTACCGTTACCTGGTGGACAGTTCGCCCGACATCATCTACACGCTGAATGTGGAAGGCAAGTTTACCTTCGTCAATGACAGGGCGCATCAGCTGCTGGGCTACAAGCCGGATGAGCTGATAGGCAAGCATTATTCGGTGCTGGTGCATGAAGAAGACCTGGGCCGTGCCCGCTACGTGTTCAACGAGCGACGCATAGGCGCGCGCGCTTCGCGCAATATAGAATTGCGCCTGCGCTACCAGAATGAACCGGACAAGGACAGGGAGTTCGACAATACCGTGATGTCGATTTCCTTCAATTCGGTCGGCATGTATTCGGTCGACCAGGGCGACGGCAAGCGGGAATTCTTCGGCACCTATGGCGTGGCGCGCGATATTACCGAGAGCAAGCGCGCCGAGCAGTTGATTTCCTACCAGGCCTACCACGACATCCTGACCGATCTGCCGAACCGCGCGCTGTTCCGCGACCGCTTGAACCTGGCGCTGATCCAGTCCAAGCGCAACAAGTCGGAGCTGGCGGTGATGTTTGTCGACCTGGACCGCTTCAAGCTGGTCAACGATACGCTGGGCCATATCAAGGGCGACGAATTGCTGCAGATGGTGGCCTCGCGCCTGCGCGACCGTCTGCGCGAGGGCGATACGCTGGCGCGCCTGGGCGGCGACGAGTTCACTGTGCTGTTGCCGGACCTGCGCGACAAGCAGGATGCTGCGATGATCGCCGACCAGATCGTGCAAACCTTGAGCCAGCCATTCCAGCTGGGCGCACATGAAGTGCATGTGTCGGCCAGCGTCGGCATTGCGGTCTGCCCCGGCGATGGTGAGACGGCGGATGACCTGATACGCCATGCCGATATCGCGATGTACAAGGTCAAGGCATTGGGCAAGAACGGCCACAGTTTTTACGACATTTCCATGCAGGATGCGTCGCACCAGAAGATCGTGCTGGAACACAGCCTGCGCAAGGCGCTGGAACTGGGCGAGCTGGAAATGTATTACCAGCCGCAAATCGATGTCGGCACCGGCCAGGTGATAGGCGCGGAAGGCCTGATCCGCTGGAACCATCCGGAGCGCGGCGTCTTGAATGCCGGCGAGTTCCTGCCCTTTGCCGAGGAAAACGGCCTGATCCTGCCGATCAGCGACTGGATGCTGGCGCCCCTGTGCCGCGACCTGAAGGAGTGGAATTCCATCACCGACCAGCCCCTGCGCCTGTCGCTGAACCTGTCGCCGCAATATCTGGACCGCGGCGATTTCCACAAGAAATTAAAGGCGGCGCTGACTGCGCATGAGATCGCGGCCTCGCAGATAGAGGTGGAAATCACCGAGAACCTGTGCATACGCAATCCGCAATATGCGATCGAGCAATTGAACAAGCTGTGCCAGCTCGGCATCAGCGTGGCGATTGACGATTTCGGCACCGGTTATTCGTCGCTGGCCTATTTGCACCGCTTCCCTGTGCATACGATCAAGATCGATCAATCCTTCGTCAAGGAAATCCAGGATCCGGACGGGCACTACCCGGTCGTGCTGGCGATTATTTCGATTGCGCGCGGCCTTGGCCTGCATTTGATCGCCGAAGGCGTGGAAACCGACTGCCAGGCGCGCTATCTGGAACAGGCAGGTTGCACCACCTTGCAAGGCTTCCTGTTCCACCAGGCTTTGCCTCAGCAAAAATTCATCCAGTTGCTGAAAGATAATGCCTGTGAATTTTCACTTAAATGAGCAGCCAAAACAAGAATGCAAGAATGGATGACCAGTAAATGGAAATGCAAATGAAGCGGGCGGCGGATGACGGCGATGCAGATGCCCAATATCATCTGGGCCTGCAGTATATCCATGGCAAAGGAGCCGAGCAGGATGCCAGGCTGGCGATCCTCTGGTTCCACAAGGCAGCCGAGCAGGGCCATGTACTGGCCCAGTTCAACCTGGGGCTGATGTATGCGACCGGGCAGGGCGTGCAGCAAGATACCGAACAGGCGATCCACTGGTACCGCAGGGCGGCCGAGCAGGGGTATGCGCGCGCGCAATTCAACCTGGGCCTGATCTACAGCAGTTCCGTCAAATACCAGAACCATATGCAGGCGCTGGCCTGGTACAGCAAGGCGGCCGAGCAGGCGCATACCGGCGCGCAAAACAATATCGGCCTGATCTATATCACCGGCCAGGGTTTGCCGCGCGATTACCGCAAGGCCATTACCTGGTTCGAGAAAGCCGCCAACCTGGGCGACGCCGCTGCGCAAAACAATCTTGGCATGATCTATGGCAACGGCAAGGACATGCCGGCCGATTATCCGCGCGCGATATCCTGGTACAGCAAGGCAGCCGAGCAAGGCTATGCCAGCGCCCAGTTCAACCTGGGCCTGCTATACGACACCGGGCAGGGCGTGCCCAAAGACCACAAGCAGGCGGCCCTGTGGTACCAGAAGGCCGCCGAGCAGGGCCACGTGAAGGCGCAGTTCAACCTGGCGCTGATCCATGAAACCGGCGAAGGCATCAAGCATGACATGAAACTGGCGGCCAACTGGTACCGCAAGGCCGCCGAGCAGGGACATCCCGCCGCCTGCTACAAGCTGGGTCTGATGTACGACAATGGCCTGGGTGTGATGGAAAGCGGCCGCGCCGCGATGGACTGGTATTTGAAGAGTGCGGCGTCGGGACATGCCGGCGCGCAATTCAAGCTGGCCTTGCGCTACGACAACGGCCAGGACGTGGAGCAGGATTACAAACAGGCGCTGTCCTGGTACAGGAAAGCCGCCGAACAGGAAAACGCCAGGGCGCAATTCAATTTGGGTTTGATGTATGCTTACGGTCACGGTGCGGCGGTGGACCTGGTGCAAGCCCACAACTGGCTCAGCCTGGCTGCCATCAACGGCATGCAAAAGGCCAACAGGCACAAACACATCGTCGAGTTCAAGATGACTCCCCAACAACTGGAGCAGTCGCAACACACCTC
>Ga0207076_1015_pt1 | contig 53336 bp, 58 predicted proteins | sample Alteio_BWMinHeat_62_FD_153568 | JGI IMG/M metagenome (GOLD analysis project Ga0207076, IMG submission 153568) | Enriched cells from forest soil in Barre Woods Harvard Forest LTER site, Petersham, Massachusetts, United States -... | ecosystem: Environmental > Terrestrial > Soil > Temperate forest >... | reverse complement strand
TTGCGATGTACCAGGTCAAGAAGAAGGGCCGCAAGGGCTACCATTTGTATCGCGAAGGGGACTAGTGAACTGTAACAGTGAAATCGGGAGTGAAGGGCGCGTGCCCGGCGTGCAGGACAAGGCCTACGCCGGCCGCACGCAACCAGATCGAGATAGCAAGCTATCTCGCGGATGGCCGCCCCGACCGTTTGTAACACAGTCATGCCCGGCGAGCACGTGACAGGCACTTCTGATTTCACTGTTACAGTTCACTAGTCCCCTTCGCGATACAAATGGTAGCCCTTGCGGCCCTTCTTCTTGACCTGGTACATCGCAATGTCGGCCTTGGACATCAGTTGCTCGCTGAGGTCGCCGTCTTGCGGATAGATTGCTATGCCTATGCTGGGTGTCGTGCTCAGCGTATGCTGCTCGATAAAGTAAGGCTGCGACAGCGCATGCAGGATTTTTTCTGCCGTTTCCAGTACATGCTGCTCTGAAGTCATATCCGACAAGACCAGGATGAATTCGTCGCCGCCTACGCGTGAAATAGTGTCGATCTCACGCAGCAGGCTGCGCAGGCGATTGGCGACGGTTTGCAGCAGCAGGTCACCCACGCGATGGCCCAGCTTGTCGTTCACTTCCTTAAACCTGTCCAGGTCGATGAACTTGACCGCCACCATATTCTGGTTGCGTTTGGCTTGGCTGAGCGCATGCTCCAGCCGGTCTTCCAGCAGGCGGCGGTTAGGCAGGCCGGTCAGCGCATCATGGTTGGCCAGGTGGCGGATATGTTCTTCCGCCTGTTGGCGCACTTGTATTTCATGCTGCAACTGCTGGTTGCTATTGGCCAGTTCCGCGGTGCGTTCCTGCACCCTGAGCTCCAGCTCCAGGCGTGCCTGCATCAGGGAATCCTGTGCCTGCTTGCGCTCGCTGATATCGTCTAGCAGCCAGACCGCGCCGTTTTCCAGTGCCGACTGATCGACCAGATTGGCCGTCATGCTGCACCAGAACAGGCCGCCGTCTTTCCTCTTCTGCCTCACCTCGCGGATAAAACTGGCCTCTTTTGCGACGTCGCTGGCAATTTCCAGCTCGGGCTCAAAGGAGTCAACGGTCCGCAGCAGCTTGCTGAAGGAGGCATTTGCCAGTTCACCCGGCTGATAGCCGTAGATGTGTTCCAGGTGCTGGTTGCAGGCGATGATGCAGTCTTGTTTTACAAAGGCGATGCCTATGCGGGCATTGGCCAGGATGGCTTGCTGCTCCAGCAGTAGCTGGCGTATTGCTTCGCTGGCAGCCCGTCTTTCGGTGATATCTTCAGTGATGAAGATGGTGCCCTTGGAGTGGTCTTGCGGATCTATTGCGTTGGCCATCATGCGGCACCAGAAGGTGCCGCCGTCGCGGCGCTTCACTTGCACTTCGATATCCATGCGTTTGCCGGCGCCCAGCGTTTGCTCGGCAAATTTGCCCAGATCCTGATAGGCATCCAGCGATGGATAGACGATGGAAGTGGCCTGGCCTATCAGTTCCTTGCTGGTCCAGCCGAACATCTCGCTGAAACGTTCATTGCAATGCAGGAAGATGCGGTCGCGCGTGAAGGTAATGCCCAAAGAGGCATTGTCTAATATGGCCTGATATTCGAGCAGGGTCTGCAAAGCACCCTCTTTATCCTCAATAGGCATGTCGGTGATGGCCGTGGCTGTCATATGGTGTGAGCTGCTGTCAGTGTATGCCAGTACGATATATTAATGATCTATGTACATTATGTTGGCGGAGCCAAGCGGATAAGTATTTACGCTGAGTGTGCCAGAATTTTTGCCAAAAGTGTAAGGAATTTATGCGCTGCAACTATGCCAAATATATTAGCTGCGAAACTGGCTGACCGGCAATATTCTGCCTTCCGCATACCGGGTGTTTACGGCAAATAGCCCGCGCGATCAGTGAGGCGGGCTGTAGCTTATGCGGGTGCGTGTGATGTGCTAATTCAGTGCTAGTTCAGGCAGTAGTTGATGGGCAGCAAGGGGGCGGGTATGTCTTCATCTGCCAGCGATTCCCGCAGATTGATTTCCAGGCTTCTGCAGATAGCATCCAGCGCCAGGTCGTTGGCTTCAGAGCCGAAAGGTTCTTCAATCTCATCGCCCAACGCATCCAGACCGAAAAAAGTGTAGGCGACGATGGCGACGACAAACGGGGTCATGAAACCTATCGTGTCCACCAGGCCGAACGGCAACAGGAAGCAATACAGATAGGCAGTGCGATGCAGCAACAAGGTATAGGAGAAGGGGATGGGCGTGCCCTTGATGCGCTCGCAGGCGGCTGCGGCGCCGCCCATGGCGGACAAGGTATTGTCTATCGCCGCTGCCAGGCAAGGATCGATGTGTTCCTGGTCCAGGCACAGGCGCAAGTCTTGTCCCATGCCCAGCATCAGCAGGTGCGGCACATTGCTGGAGTTGCCCGTCTGTTTCGATTCGGCGTCGGTCAGCAGCCGCTTGATTTCCGGTGATGGCGCAGCGTCGCGCAGTAAATCTTTCAGCGCGTATGAAAACGCAATCGCCCGGTAAACCATGCGTACCCGCACGTCGCCCAAGCCCAGGGAGGCGGTGGCAGGCGCCGCATCCTTGATCAGGCTCAGGCATTGGCGGGCGAGATTGCGGCTTTTGAGAACCAGCTCGCCCCACAGCTTGCGCGCTTCCCAGTAGCGGTCGTAGGCGGCATTGTTGCGAAAGCCCAGGAAGATCGCCAGCGGCAGGCCTATCATGCTGAAGGGGATCGTCGTCAGCGTGATCTTCAGGTGGAACAGGTCGCCATGGGTAATCGTGACCAGGGTGGCGATCAGCGTATTCAGGAGCAGCGCCGGCAATATCCGTGGCAGCACTGAACCGCGCAGGGACAGGAACAGCCTAAGGCCGGAAGGGCGGTCGCGGACTATCATGCGGCTCTCATTTTAAATGGTTTCGTCTGGCGATCTGCCGCCAATATTTGCTAATATATGAGCGATTAAAACACTAATATCTTAGTGAGTCAATGTGTATAATGAGAAAAAATCGTCGAAAAACCGACAATGCCCGATATGCAAGGGAGTAGTGTTTGAAATACCAGATTACCTATCCCAACCTGCCCCAACGATTTTTGAAGGCAAGGGATTTCCTGATGTCCAATTTCCGGCCCATCCTGAATCACTACGGAGTGACGGAGCAGCAATACCGCATCCTCCGGGTGCTGGGGGAATATGAGCAACTGGAACCCAGGGAGCTATGCGAGCTGTGCCAGATACTTAGTCCCAGCATGGCGGGCGTGCTGGCCAGGATGGAGGAGACCGGCCTGGTGCATCGCGAACGTGTCGCCGATGACCAGCGCCGGGTGATGGTGAGCCTGACACGCCAGGGCGAACAGCTGATGCACCAGATCGGTCCGCTGATCAATCTGCAGTATCAGAATATCGAGCGGGCTTGCGGCAAGAAGATCTTGGCAGAATTGTTCCAGGTGCTGGAAAATTTCATCGCACTGGATGGAAAAGCGATTTCGCAAGTGGAGTTGCCGGCAATTATCCCTTCGACAAAATCGGCTGGCTCCATCAAAAAGAAAAAGTATGCGCGGAAGTAATGGCCCTGCAGGACGAAATTACACAAAACGGGTATCGATCTTGCGGTATCCCCCTCGATCGCCTCCGGCTTGATTGCCCCTGTTGGCGGCATTTCATTTATTGCCTTTGCTTCATTCCTTGTTTAAAATCAAACGCCGCATAGTAATGCCGGTTTGATCGAGAAATGGCAGTGTCTGGGTAAATCACGAATTTTTGCGTCGTCACAATGGAGTTGAGTCATGGGAAAGAACGCGACATCAGACCGTCTGGAAAGCTACGCCAAAATGCTGGGCGGAGGACGCACTTACGATTTTTCTCAGGCATCTGCGTTCAAGGTGACCGAGTCCACCGGCCCTGATCAGGGGAAAATGTACAAGATGGTGATGCGCAACGGCCAGCCCATGGGCGGCGTCTGCGCGACATTGTGCGCGTTCTGGGTCGTCTTTCATGCGCAGCAGGATGCGCCCAAGGGCGTGCATAGCTTTACCCGCGGCCGCTCCGTCTGGGATTACCTGTTCCAGGACGGCGGCCTCAATACCGGGGCGGCGACCAATATTACGGCGGAGCATTTCAACTCTTCCGGCAACCAGATCGGCTACCTGGACGCCTTCATGAAGAAGTTCAAGGTAGAGCGTCGCGCCAAGAGCATGTCGGGATCGGTGATTACCGCCATGCCGATGGTGATGTCCTTCACCACCTTGATGCAATGCAGCCGCCACATGACGGCGATCGGCGGTTATAAATTACTCAGCCTGAAACCGAACACCAACGGCACCGGATCCGGGCACATGGTTTCCGTTTGGTGCGACCAGGGCGACGTGCTGTTCATGGATCCGAACTATGGGGAATTCTGGTTGCCGGACAGGGCCAAGTTTGCCGCATGGTTTCAGTTTTATGTAATGAATACCTACCGGGAAAAATACAAGAGCGTGACGGTCTACGATTACGTAGTCAAATAAGGCGGTTCAAAACGGTGCTTGATATCGCAGGAGCGGCCTTGGCGCGTCCCTTTTTGATGAAGGTATTGTGGAATTATTCCGAGCGGCGATTTGTCGCCTGCAGTAGTCGTCTCGAGCACGACGGCAAGCAACTGGAAGGCAGTGCAGGGGCTAGACGGTAACCATTTGTTAACGGTCTTAATTGCAAGGTGGGATGATGGTCTCCGACAAGAATCGAAGATGAAGCCCAGTATAACCGTCCGAAGATATGGAGTTAATTTACTGAGATAGTTACTGCAATTTATAGACGCTGCACAAGATCAATTTTTAACGTTCCCAAATCACCTGAGGTTTTTTTACGAAATTCCAATTGCAAATAATTGAGTCGCAAACAGTCCTGCGACACAACTAATCTAGCCCTTATCGGATTCGATAGATGGTAAACAATTGCAATAAATCATCTGAAGCCTGCCAACCTCTGCAACTAATTGCTGACGACCAGTAAGTATCGCCGCATGCATTGCAGCAATCACCGCCAGGCCATTAGAATTCTTAATGCATTGCTCAATGATTTGAAACGGATAGCCGTGTTCGTGTCTCTGAAGTGGGTGAATACCAGCATGAGCAAATGAGTTCAGCGCCTTCCATGACGTTTCCCTGAACCGACGTAATGCCTCAACCGGTGCTCGCGGCGCTTTGGTATCAAGGATTACGAACATATCCTCATTGCCCGGCAAGTTCTTCGCACCTTGTTCAGTATCCTGCGCCAGTGTCGCATCAAGTTTTTCAATTTGCGCGTCCGTTGCAGCGTAAAAAATCCAGACTGCCCGAACAAGTGCCTCGAACTGCGCCCGAAGAACAACCAGACTTGATGGGAATAAACCGTCGGTCAATAAAGCCCGCGTCGCGTGTGCATGCTCAAGCGAAATCGAACACGCCAAATGGCTAAGGCGATTTTGGGCGGTATTGTCGTACCTAGGCACAGATAGAACGTTCTGTAGCCTCGAGGCCAAATCCTTAGATTCGTCAAAAATTCTATCCAAACCCACTTTTATTGCCCATGTCCATGCTTTAAACCCAAAAATGTATCGTCAACTATTCAAACTGAAAAAGTTAACATTTACCTCCACTGGCCATAATAACCGCTGGAACACCAAAATCCATCCCTGAGACAGTAAAAGCGGATTCGAGTCTATCATCGTGCTTCATACGTAATTCATCAGCATCAACAATTCTGCCAACACTGGGAATTTTGTGCCAGACGATATCGCGAAGTAAAATCACATCATCCTTGTGAGATGAAACTTTGCCTGCTGGTTTAAAGGAAACGAAACCTTCAAAGAGCCGTAACTCGCGGCCAGATTCTTGGTCGTGGATAGACCTCAATAAATATGTAGCCGCGACTAAAACACTACAACCTAGGCCTACATACCAATATCTAGTTTGCTCGTTTCTCTTCTCGACAGCACGCCCTGCGGGATTGCCGTTAGCTCCAAATGCGACAGATAGTGGCGCTTCCAATACTAAATTAAGTGGTTTATTGCTCTCTTGGCAAATCTCTGCCAGCCTCAACTTCAGCTCGGCGAACGTACAGTCCACAGGTGGAGCATCGCCAACTAAAATACTGGAACTCCGCGCTGAATTTGCAAACCCAACATCAACGAATACCCAATCTCCTGATTCGGGATGAACTTCGGTTACCGTGCCTGCGCGGATCTGCATATTTGTTCAATCTCGATTTAAATTAAGAATAAAAAGCCCTTCAATGCCCTGGAGCATGAAGCACCAGTCGAAATATCAAAAATAACCTTGGAAAACATCTTTACATTTAGGGCCTTGAACTTCATGCGATATTTACGTGCGAGAACTTCGGCCTTCCTGATGGCTTCCATCTTGTCAATTGCATTGAGTGTGAACCTAATGCGGGATAGGCTGTACTTCTGAATGAGGTCGCCAAGGACTCTCATAACGAACTGAAACCCCCCGTTTCCGCTCTCTATTTATCGTGCTTTGATGGGCATTGCGTAACCGAGTTTTAAAATCATAAGTGACTTTCGCGCTTGTGCCGCAGTTTGGGCACAATTTGTACCACAGCTAACGGCTTGCTTGTCGTGTAACTTATTGATTTAAAGAGGGGATCGTCTTTGAGGATTGGTCCCTCCGACAGGAATCCAGTTCCTTTTCGAATCAAATAGTTGCGATATGAGTGCGTAAATTTTGCGTAAATTTTTACGAAAAAATCTATGCTGTTTTATATTTCTAAGTAGGGAGTCTAACCCATCTCCGGCCTTGGTCCCGAAACCGCTGTCCGCGCTATTCCAAATCAACGGTCAATTAATCACGAACCAAGCCCGTTGGAGCAAATTATTGGCCTGCCGAGCTCGCTGCCTTTTGAATCGCAGCTTTCGCATTTGCAATTTTGAGCGAACGCTCACGATTTTCATGACGCTCGTCAAGTATAAGCTCAATGCCTAGGCGAAGCGTTTCGAAGTGCTTAAGGCATTCCGACTCTGACAATTCGTGAATTCCTTTGCTTAGAAGCGAATACATACTCGGTTGTTCCACCAAGAACGTTGGTAGATGTGACTTTAATAGGGATATACGCTCCGCCATCCGCAAGCGTTGATACTCTGCCTCGTCCCAACCGGCGTCGTTGATGCTGTTTTGATGCGCTTCCTCAACCAGCGACTCGAAAATTCTACGCAAATAGACATATGCCCCAACTCCAACATCGTGTGACGCTAGACCAATTGCTCGAGTAAATTCGCCGAGCTGTGATTCTGAAAGGACGTGAGCATACTTTTTGACTTGAAGGGTATGTAGGTCACCGTACGATGGCTGTTGGCCAATCTTTTGAATTGTTCCAGAGACTCTCCTCGTACCGCTTGCCTCTTGCTTATAGTCCACGTAACAAATGAAATCCTGTCTATGGGAGCTTACTCTTGTACAAGACGCTCTAATTGAGTAAATGCCAATTGCCAGTGTAGGAAAAGGGGCTTCAAGTGCCTGCCGCTTCATTGCTCTCTCAGTAGTTAGATTTCGCACGAATTGCTCTGGACGCTGTGGAGTTAAAACTTGAAATGTTGACTCGCGTTTACATTCAGTGCAATGGCTATCATATGTGCCAGCGTAGAAGAGTATATCGATCACGTCCCAGACTTCATCACCCTGGAAGGGGGTCTTGGAATATAGAGGGGTCCCTAGCAGGAACTCTGTTGGCTTTGGTAACGGCATCGGCGGTTGACAGAATTGTTGAATAATAGTAATTCGACTATAACAGACGTTGATGGCAGCGGTACATTGCGATACGGATTTGGCGTTGGGAGTAGGCGCTTTCGCCCGTCGTATCGGTTAAAGTCGGGCGGTCGAAACTGATCATTGCGCCTAGTGACTTAAAGCAGATTCCAGTTAAACCGCTCGGCTGAGCATTCTATTGCATTTATAAATTGCAATCTTAGCATCTATGTGATGGAATACTCTTGCGCAGTATAGTAATAAAAATGTTACGTTGTGCATGCTTGCGAGGTTCGTCGGTGCGGATTTGTTACCTATGCTGTCCACCTTGTGGGTTCTAAGAGAAGAAGGCAGCGCATCAAGAACAGGTCGAATAATGCGGAAAAGAGAGTGATTATGGCAACGGGAATAGAAATAACTGCAGTCGCAAAGGTCCTTAGTCCATTAATGGGAGAGCTAGTGAAGGGGGCGAAAGATGGATTGAAAAAAAGCTTCAAAAAATGGACTTTGAATAATTCAGCCCAGACCCTGGCGAAGAAATTTGCGGCCGCAGATAAAGTAAAAACCATTTGGTCGCCAGACAAGGAGATCTCGCTAACTTCATTCTATCATCCTGCCCAAGTTCAAATAGGCGAGCAAGATCGGGCCGACGTAAAATCTCTCTCAGATTTGGGCAAGGGAAACGTTGTTGTCGAGGGGATCGTCGGCCAGGGTAAATCAATCTTCCTTCGGCACCTAAGTCTTCAAGAGCTAAATGGAAACGGCTCTGCAAGAATACCAATATTTATTGAACTGCGTTCGTTGGCCGTAGGCAAATCGCTATTCCCGCAAATACAAGATGCTTTAGATAAATTAAATCTATGTCATGACGATAGTTTGTTTGAGTATCTAGCCGAATCGGGCCGCATCGTTTTGCTCTTGGACGGTTTTGATGAGCTGGAAGAATCGTTGGTTTCTACGACGATTTCAGAGCTGGAATATCTGATTGAAAAATTCGACGCGCTTCAAATTGTGATTACCTCGCGGCCTCGCAATGAGATTCAAAAAAGTAGGCATTTTCGTGTCATAAAACTAGCTTCGTTAGAAAAAGCGGAGTTCAGTAAATTTCTTTCGAAATTGAATCTTGGCAGCACTCGAATTACCGAAATCGTGCGTGCAATTGGCGCAAGTCCCAGCAAAGTTAGTGAGCTGATAAATACTCCGCTGATGTTGACCCTCCTCGTAATGGTATATGAGACGGAACAGCAGATTCCATCTGAACTTCCTGAGTTTTTTGAACGTTTGTTTCAAACCGTTTTCTCACGGCACGATAGATTAAAAGCCGGGTTCTATCGAAAACACCATTCCGGGTTATCTGAGAGGAAGCTTCAACAACTATTCGAAGTTTTCTGTTTCTTGGTGGTTCAAAAGCGTCTCTCACGGAGTTTGACTCAAGAGCAATTTGCGCAGGTTTTTGACGCTGCAATAAAGTACGTGCCAGCAAGTTCATGCGAGATGGAAAAATTCCGTGACGATATAACCAAGGTCTCTTGCCTGATGCTTGAGGAGGGCCTGGGCCTTACGACGTTTCTTCACAAGAGTATCGTGGAGTATTTTGCTGCGGCATTCATCAAAAACTCTCCAGACAGTGTTGCGTCATTGTTTTATGAGAAGGCAAGAACAAACTTCGAACCCTGGCGCGAGGTGGTGATATTTTTAAATAGGATTGATGTATATCGGCATGCAAAGTATCTCGTGAAGCCTAGCGCGGAAACTTTCCTCAAGGAAATAAACGGGAAGCCCACAGGGGCTTCTGACTCTGACATATTGGCGTTTCTGAAGAATTGTTACCCAACGTTTGGAGTTACCTATGAGCCTATCAAAAAAGATATTGTTCTTGAATCCGGGACGGATCAATTCCGTGCTTCGCGGTTTGGCACATACAAAGAAGGGGTCTTTCCAATTGCGCATCTGTTTGAAATACTCACAAATAAGCTTGTTATGTCAATTAGTGGTACATGCCCTGCCGAGCCTGTTCGCGCAGAAATGTTGAGCGTGCCGAACGCGTTTATTCGGGATGGGAACAATTACATCATTTCACTCAAAAATATTGTGCGCGATTATCCATTGGTAAGTGTGTTAAAAGACTTTAGGGCTTTAGAAATGCTTGTCGAGCGGTCACTTAGAGAGGCTAATAAGTTGATTGATCAGGAAGACGCAAAAATGCAGATTTTTAGTGCCAACTCAATTATCTGACGTTTGTGCAAAAAGTCAGACTAAGTCAAATGTCTTGAGATAGTTCGCAAATGCACTGCAAGCTATTAGGAAAAACTTTGCGTCGGCTTGATTCACTGGTTGTTGATCGGGGAATGCCATCGCGTGTCGAATTCCCTTGTCGTCAGATGTCCATCCGTAAATTGAACTAAAGCCAGTTTTGAGTGCTCCGTTCATGTTTTGGTCCCTTTCCAAGCGGCTCAAGAGTCTCCCTAGAGTGTCGGCTTTGCCACCAGAAACAATTTGCGCCATAGCTTCGACGCCTGAAATTGACTCCTTTATTGAATTTCGATAATCGGGATTAATGCGGTCGGATAATCTTTCAGCCGCTGTACGAAAGTGGTCGGCTACGGGCTTGAATTTATCCTCAAGTGCCAGCGCTTGATTTATTGTTGCGATTTCCCCGGCGTCAGTAACCTCGCAGATCATTCCGTCGATGGTCCGATACGCGGCAGCTTCCCTCTCTAATATGGCATTCACGAGCTCTTCGTCCAGCACTTCGGAGTGTATAAAGTACTCGACGTAGTCGAATACTTGGTGCCATTTGGCGGCGAAATATTGATCCCTAACATACTGCCAACTGGGCTCGTATTTCCGTCCCCCGACCGCGTAGCCAAGCGTTGGTCTCGCGTCAATCGGTAACTTGAAGAATTTCAGCCACATATTGAACGTGACATTTTCGTATTGATCCGGCTCTACGTTGTGGATGATCGCACTCCACAGTGTGTTACGCAGTGCAGCTGTGACGATCCCTGGGGTCATTGCTACTGGCACCTGCACATGCCCATTTCGTTCGCTGAAAGATTTCATGGCGTTAGTTCGTTGTTTGCGTAGTTCGATTGTATCAATGTGCAAAAGAAAAGGCCGTTAAATTAACGAACTAAATGCCATCGTTTTAGTGCTAACGCTTTTCCTGATAGCTCTTGGCCCAATCAACAACCTCTTTGGCGCTATACAACGGCTGCGCTCGCCCTTTCGTGGTAGGCAACCTAATAGCCCTCGGGAAGTTTGGCAAGCAGGCCATGCGCTCCCGTACGACCTGCGGATTGCGTTTTAGTAATGCAGCAATTGTTTCAATGTCCCATAAATCAATGGCTAGAGGAATTGACGGGCGGATGGACTCCGCAACGGCTGCCGCGAGTTTTTCGACAAGCATGTTCATATCGTTTCCGGTTGAGGTCATTGTTGTTGATGTCATGTTTGTTCCTCGTTGAATACCGTTGATTTATCGCGGAGCTCGATTACGGTAGCATTCGCCGTCGCTCCTTTGGAGGTTAAGCACGGGACCAATTCATCGACGGGCATGTTGAAGACGATGCCGTCCAAGTGGTGATCGATTTCGATAGTGGCGTGGCGGCGACCATTGGAAAGGCAGGGAAGAAAGTTAGTGACCTTGCCAGTTTGTGGGCCGTGTTCGCTGTCGAATTCGACAGCCGTGCCGATGCTAATTAGTTCGTTCATGCCGCAAATCTTTCTGCTTTGATTTTGAAGGCAGTGGCGATTCCTTCGCGGTACTGCTGATCGGTCAGCATTGCGATGCGCTGCTTGGCGTTTTCGATTGCAAAATCGACGGTGTCGCCTACAGAGACGCGAAATCCAGAATCGACGTGACTAATGACGAAGAGGGCGTCGCGGCCGTTTAGTGCGTCGTTAAAAATGTTGTTATGCACGGCATATTGTTCCGGCTTTCCCAAGTCAACAAGCTCGCCAATTACCTCGGCGAAGCCGAATTCACCTATTACAAAGAATCTCATGTGTCGCTCCATAAATTTAATTAGTCGTTGTCGCCAGATTGCATTTTTTTGATGTCGAATTTCTCGCGCCGGCGTATGTGGCTGCGGGCTTCGTTTTCTATGATTCGTCGCTGTGCGGGGATGGCGAGCATTTGATCCAGGGTGAACGGGCGCTTTTTAATGCGCCCATAAGCGATCTCTAAAGCGGCGCGGTCAGGCTGGATGCGTGGCATGTCAGAACCTCGCTTGATTGTTTCGGGTGTCTGTGCCTGCCGGATGCACAGACGCCTGCACTTTCTTGACGGGTTGGTTTAGTGCGCGAGCGGCGATGTAGTCTTTGCCGCGCAAGCAAGCATATGGATCACGTGCAGTTGCACGTGTCCGGACTTCCGGTTTGATTTCGGTCGGGGCTTCAATATGAAAAAGGAAATTGAAGTTAGGCATGCGCGTCCCCAATCAGCATGGCAGTGACGGTCGCAACGCCGAATTGATCTATGGCAGCATCAATGCAGTCGCAGCAGCAGTCGGCTATCGCCGGATAGCGAACGCACCAGGTAGGTGTGCGAACCGTAACGAGAAAGGCGCTCATGCTAGGAGTCCTTTCACGCGGCGCACGTATTCCATCGTTTCGCAGCTGACAGTTCCGGATTTTTCGAAATCGCTGTCTACACGATGTAATGCATTGCGCATCAGATTGATTTGGGTGACCGCTTGGGTTACTTGCTTGCGCAGCTCCAATGATGTTTTGGACAAGGCATCCATTGCTGGCTCCTAGTGGCTACGAGACAGCATGCCGCGCAAGATAACGCCCAGGCGCTTGTCTTTGAGGACGGCAATGCCTACGACGATGCGGCCAAGCATGACTGCGACGTGTTTGCGCTTTGTCGGCGCGTGCTCTTTGGTTGTTTCGTGGATGCGTAAGACGAGATGCTTCAGGTGATCTAAGGTCATTTTTAGCTCCAATGTTTAGTTGTAAGTGAATTACAACTAAAGGTTACAGTAAAAAGTTGCAGAAATCAACTGCAGGTTGTAAGTTGGAGGTGGTGATGGGGGAGGGTCGTTCTAACGGACGAAAAAAAACCTGCCAAAGGCAGGTTTTGTTTTCCAAACGCGACAATCTAAACTTTGAGGCTTTGCTTCTGAATGATTCGACCAATGATGATGCATTCTTTGCCTCGGCAGATTTTTCTACTGTACCGGCTTTTATCAGGATTATCGGACGACAGCCACCATTCGCCGACATCGCGTTCCATCCGCTTCACGACAGACTCACCTTCGTAATTGATTGCAAAGGCAATGCCATCCACTGGTGTGCGGTCAGCCGTGTTGATTACTACGGTGTCTCCGTCGTACAGCGAGGGTTCCATGCTTTCGCCCTTGACCTTTGTTGCAATCAGGTCTTTTGCGTTTAGACCTTGTTCTTCCAGCCATTGACGATTGAAGCTGATCGGCCTGCCATCCTTTACTTCGCCTTCAACTGAAAAACCAACTATACCTGCTTGCAAACTTAATTTCACTTTTCGGATTTCTATGAATTCTGGATCGTCCCCATCATAAGGGATTACTTTTGAATGGTCCTGGGGAAGAGCATGCGCGATGTCTTCAATACTGGCCTCGCCAAACTTCAAATATGAAGGCGAAACGCCGAGGAATTGAGCGGCGCGAGTAAGGTTAATGCCACGCGGCTCCGATTCGCCGGATATCCATTTCTGGACTGCCTGCGGGCTCACTTTCACGAAACGGGCCAATTCCGATTGGTTCCCGCCGTTCTTTCTTGTGAGCGCGTCTATTAGTCGTTGAGCCATGTTTTCCATTTCGACACTTTACAACCAGTCGTTGTAAATATCATTGCAATTATTGGTTGTAAAATGTAATCATTGGTTGTAACCTACGGTTGTAATTATTAACCGTTTGAAACTATGGAAACTGGAATTCAAAAGGCAGTTCGCCTCGCTGGCTCGCAGACTGCGCTGGCCAACCTCTTAGGGATTTCCCCCCAGGCAGTCCAAAAATGGGTGGATCAAGGAAAACCTTCGCCGAATGGATGTAAGCAAATCGAGATTGCTTTGGATGGTCGTGTAACCCGACACGAGCTTGATCCTGATTTGTTCGGTGAAATTAGTCCGGCGAGCCCAATCAAACCTGAATAGCGGAACAGCGATGTGATGAGTGTGGGCTCTTTGGTCGCACGCTCATTTCGGTCGCCTGCACACATGTTTTTGTTTCTCCCTTGTACCGTTTGAGCAAGTTTACTTAATCAAAACGAAAGTTGACACCACCAAAGAAAGGAAAAGTTGTGAGCCAAGCACATACATCAACCACGGGCATAAACGGTGCGGCATCAAGTCCATTGGCCGATAGTCGTCAGTTTGCAGTTAGTGCCGAGGTCCTTGTGCTGTTGGGGTGCCGGCGCTTTTCAGAGCCTGAACTGACTCAAGTATTTTCAGTGCAGCTAAATGAATGCTTGGAAGCGGCAATTTAACACGACTGGAATCCCTCACCTCTCAGAGGCTCGTTGCAAAAAAGAATAGCAATCAGAAATAAACAAGAAAACCACAGTAAAAAGGAATCGTTGTGAATATTCGTCAATCGTATTTAGGCATGATCAAGAGTTTTTCCGGTGGCTGGGATGCCATCTCTGCGGCGCTCGGCATGAGTCGCGATGCTCTAGAAAACCGTATCTATGAGCGCAAGGGGCAAGACCTGGGCGTTCAAACCGCGCTACAGATGCAGGCATTCAGTGGCACTGCCATGTTTGCCGAAGCCGTTGCCGCTGTTAGTGGTGGCACATTCCTCAAATTGCCGTCTGTCGATCACATCGACAACGATTCTATCTCGGACAAATTCCATGAATTGTACGAGGAGCTGGGCGAGTTGTCCCTGGAATTCCGCGAGGCCACCAAGGATGGCGAGGTGAATGCGCGTGAGAAAGAAAGGATCAATGCCATCGTTGACCGTATGCACCAAACCATGGACGAGTTGCGTGCGCTGACCTTCCGCGTGTATTGCCGTGATACCAAAGCGGCCTCGGTGGCAAAAGCCGCTGGTGCACGCCACGGATAGGCCGTCGGCGTATCTTCAACCATAGCGGCTCACAAATTGACGATTTAGGCTTATGAATTACTACCCTCATCATATCGGTGATTTCAACACGGCAACCCGGCATCTGTCGCGCATCGAGCGCAGCCTATACCGGGACATGCTGGACATGTACTACGACACGGAGCAGCCACTGATGCTTGACTTGGACAAGTTGTGTCGTCGATTGATGGCGCGCACCGAGGAAGAGAAAGAGTCTGTGCGCGTGTTGCTAGACGAATTCTTTGAAGAGACTGTCACCGGTTGGGTTAATCACCGTTGCGAACGCGAGATTCAGGAATTCAAGGCTTCAGTTGCCAATGGTGCGGCGGGAGGGAAGGCGTCCGCGAAAGCCCGTGCCGAAGCTAAGGCTAAAGCGCTTGCGGATGCAGCGGCGGAAGCCGAACGCAAGCAATCCGAGCTTGAATTGTCGGAGGATTGGGCAACGAGTTCCGAACGCGTTGCCAACGCGTTGCCAACGAGTGCTCAACGCGTTTCAACCAACCAGAACCAGAACCAGAACCAGAACCAGAACCAGAACCATAATAAAAACAACCCCCCGCTACAGCCAACCTTTATCGAAGAGGGTGCGGGCGATGTGACTGCGGTGAGCTTGAGCATTGCCATGCGCGAAGAGGGCGTGCAATCGCAGCCAGCAGACCCGCGTTTGCTTGAGCTTGCCCGGCAAGGGGTGATGCCGGCGACGGTAAAGGCGGCCTGCCTTGAGGCCAACAAGTCAAAAAATGGTGCGACCGTGTCGGTGGGGTACGTGGTGAAAATTCTGGAACGCTGGGCTACTGAGGCTTCATCGGTCAAGGCTGCGGGAGCAATCCCGCTTGCCAGGGCATCGCCGGGAGGCGCGGGAAAATTTGATCCCGTGGCATTTGTGAACCAGAACCGGAGAACGCAATGAACGCTCCTCTGAGGACTTCAACTGCCCCGATATCGAAATGGTTGGACGTGCATCCTGCGCTCGGCATTTCGATGATGGACCATCTGTTCAATCGTCTGGACGGGGCTTATCCGCACAAGTGGCGCTCGGCTTTTGCGAGTCAAGACGCGATCATCAACTGGCGGGAAAGCTGGGCCGAGACGTTTGAGGAAGAAAATTTAACGACGGCTGAAGTGCAAACGGGTTGGAAGGCATGCCGCCGTTTGTACGACTGGCCGCCATCCATTGCGGAATTCCTGCGGGCATGCAGGCCGGCGCTTGATCCGTTGGCTGCGTATCACGAAGCGCTGAGCGGCCTTGCAGCACGTGAGGCTGGGGAGATCGGTTTGTGGTCATCGCCAGCAGTCTACTGGGCGGCGGTGGGCATGGCATACGATTTGAAGATGCAGACGCATGGGCAGATCAAAGGGCGATGGGAGCGTGCGCTGGCGGAGCAAAGTGCAAAAGGCCAGTGGGAGCCGATTCCGGCACCCATGTTGCAAATTGGTGTGTCAGCCGGTACGCGGACTACATCAGGGACTGAGGGCGTAGTGGACGAGATGAGGTCTGCGTGGAAAAAAGCAGATGCGCAATTCGATCATAAGCGGTGGGCAAGGCGAATATTGGAACGGGTTGAAAGTGGCGACAAGGCAATCAACCTCATGCAACTAAAGAGTGCAAACGAGGCACTGGGGATTCAGGGATGAATGCGCGATTACCAAGAAAAATTGAAGTGCGTTTTGTAGAAGAAACGCCGTTGGATGTATGTCTTGATTTGTGGGTGCGGTGGCAGCATCGTAGCGATGTTGGTATCGGTTGGCGCGGGCGATCTGCTGGCCTGGTCAGCGATGCCGAGGCGGATGCTGAGCAGTTGTATGATCGCATGGATAGCGAGGTCGGTGAGGCGGTGGATGTGATGATCTCTGACCTCAAGGTCCAACACAATTGGGCCATCAAGAAACGGTGCGCCATTGCAACGCAATGGAAATTCCCATCACTCATTTTTGCCGATGTGCTGGCGGATGCGGAAAAGGCACTGGAATCCAAATTGAAAAAAAACATTGCAACGCATAAGTATTTCAAATAATATTCGTCTCAGACGGACTTCGCACGTCTGTACAAAAGCCCTGGCCTAAAACGTCGGGGCTTTTTTCATTGTGTCTCGACTCTCCTCAGGGTGTCATGCTGACGCCCTGTTTCTGCCCTGACTCTTCACAGAGCCGGGGCTTTTTTATTTTGTACCGATCTCACACCGAACTCGGCGTTTGCTAAGTTCGTTCAAGGCAAGGGCAAGTCTGTCATGGACTTGCCCTTGTTTATTTCCTTGTACACACGTCTGCACTAGCGCATTGGTCTCTGGGGTGCGTCTGTACCTTTCGCCTCAGTTGCTTTCAGCCGCTGGGGCATTTTTATTTGGTGATCCGCATGCCACGCTCCGCCCCGAAGAAATGCACCTACGTTGGATGCCGCACGCTGGTGAGCGACGGCTCAGGGCGTTGCGCCGATCATGCGCGTCCAGCCTGGGTTAAGCGCAAGGATGCGACGAAGCGTATCACCGGTCGCCGTCTGCAGAAGATGCGGGCCGATCTGTTCATGCGTGATCCGCTCTGCGCTGAGTGTCGGCGTGCAGGGCGCGTCACGCTTGCCACGCAGCGCGATCACATCGTACCTCTGTTCGAGGGTGGTGCCGATGATGACACCAACGATCAAGGACTTTGTGAGCCATGTCACGAAGCAAAAAGTTTAGCCGAAGCCAAGCGAGCGAGATACCCAACACCAAAATGAGGTGGGGGGTGGGTAAAAGTTTGTGACTGCGCGCTCGGAAACCGTCAGTTTAGCCGGGAATTTATGGCGAACGAAAACTACCCCCTGGGGGTTTACATCGACATCCTTACTTCTACTCAAAAATCGAATTCACATGAATACAAAACCACATTTCACCACTGAGTTGCCCGCTGTCGGCGGCAACTCGGTCAGTGGAGCTGGCGCGGAAATGACTTCGCCCGATCCACCGCCGATCATCGATCTGAAAGAGCGTGAGCGGCAGGTGTACGACTACATCTGCCAGTCCCTGCGCGATGCGGGGATTGAGCACATCACTGCCGGGATGCCGATTGCGGTCATCGTCAGAACGTTTGTCGATTGGATCAAGGCGTCTGAAGACTGCGCGATCAATGGCCGCGTGCAAATTTCAAAAACAGGATGGGCTACGCCGACGCCGTGGGCTGACGATGAGAAACGATTGAAAATGGAGCTGGGCCAATGGCTACCGAAAGCATGTCTGACGATACCGTCGCTGGCCCGGGTAAGAAAGGACACGGGCGAGAAAAGCGGGCAGGACGATCTGTTCGGCGATCTGGTAAGCCACGCCATGTCCTCACCCAAAAAAGGGTTGCCCAATTAATCCCTGCTGAGCTGCAGCAATGGGATATTGAGTACGGCCTGCCCGTCTTACGCGGCGAGATCCTGACCGGGCGCTTTGTCTACCTGGCCGTCAAGCGGCACTACGACGATTTGATCCAGGGCGGCAAGCGCGGCTTAAGCTTCGTGCCGGACCATGGCTGGCATGTCATCCGCTACATCGAGCAATACTTCGTCCACATAAAAGGTCCGCTCGCTGGCAAGCCTATCCTGCTTGATCCCTGGCAGAAGTTCTGGACGGCGGTGCTCTACGGCTGGCGGCGTGCCGACGGTGGGCGGCGCTTCTCTCGCGGCTATGAAGAAGTTGCGCGGAAGAATGGCAAGAGCACCTGGAAGGGGCCGCAGGGCGCGTATCTGTTTTCGATGGACGGTGAGATCGGCGCAGAGGTCTATGCTGTAGCGACGACCAGGGCGCAGGCGATGACGGTATTTAAGCCAGCGTTTGACAACATCAAGCGCTGGGTGCGCCGCTCGCCTGGTGTGGCCCGATCATTCAAGGTCTTTGGCGGGCTGAACCAGGAGAAAGTCGAACTCGATACCTCCGTCTTTGCGCCGCTGCCCGCCAACGCAGAAAACCTTGACGGACTCAACCCATCAGCCATCCTGTTTGATGAGCTGCACGCGCAGCGCACCCGCGACGTATGGGATGTGATGGAATCCGCGCTCGGTGCCCGTTTTGAGCCGCTGCTCTCCGCTATCACCACGGCGGGCTTCATTCTCGACGGCATCTGCACTGAGGTGCGCTCCTATCTGATCTCGGTGCTGGAAGGCAAGCGAGCTGACGATTCCTTCTTTGGATATATCTACACGCTGGATGAGGGCGACGACCCGTTCGAAGAGCGCAACTGGTACAAGGCTAATCCCGGTCTGGGCAAATCCAAGACGCTGGAATACATGCGCGGCATGGCGCGTAAGGCGGCGGCGCTGCCTGGTGCAATGGTCAATTTTCTGACCAAGGATCTCAATATCTGGTGCAACAGCGTTGAAGGCTGGTTCGATATCAACGTCTGGGACAAGGGTGGCAAGAAGTTCGATCCTGAAATACTCAAGGGGCGCAAGTGCTACGGCGGGCTGGATCTCGGTTCCACGCGGGATCTGACTGCGCTATCGCTGGTTTTTCCACCGGAAGAAGAGGGCGATGACTGGTACTGCCTGGTATGGTTCTGGTGCCCGCAAGACAAGATCGATTCGCAAGAGCATGACGACGCCGCGCCGTATAAGCGCTGGCAAGCGCAGAAGTGGATCACCGGCACGTCCGGCAACGTCACTGATTACGACCAGGTCAAACGGCAGATCCTCCAAGTGATGCAGGACTACGACGTAGCCGAAATCGGCTTTGATCGCTGGAACGCATTGCAGCTTGCCAATGAACTCATCGAATTGAATGTGCCATTGGTGGAAGTCCCGCAAAACACGGGCGGCATGTATCCAGGCAGTAAGAAGCTGGAAGAGCTGGTGTATGGCAAACAATTGCAGCATGGCGGCAATCCGGTCCTGCGCTGGTGCGCGTTAAACACCGCCTTGCTGTTTGATACCAATGGCAATTTCCGACCCAACAAAAAGAAGTCGAACGATAACGGTCGTATCGACGGCGTTGTCGCGACTGTCATGGCGCTGTCCCGTGCCGCCGATGTCGTTAATGATCGAATTTCACAAGGATTTGTAGACCTATGACAGCTCAAACAATATGGAATACAGCGCAGCACAGAGCGGCGACGCCCGGCTCGCCCATTCTGACGAACTGGCGGGCAGAGCGAGAAGCTGGCCGCACTGCGACAATCAACAATGCCGGTAACGGAGCTGTGATGGTGCAAAGCTCAGATCCTCGCATCGTTGAATTCTTTGGCGGCACGCCCGCCTCGGCTGGCGTGTATGTTACGCCGGACTCCGCGCAACGGGTATCGGCGGTATTTGCCTGCGTGGATCGCATCGCGGGTGCCGTCAGCACCTTGCCAATCAAGCTATATAAGGGCCGTGGGGCAGGGCGCGGAGAAGTCGAAGATGACTTTCTTTTTGATCTGCTCAACGAACAGCCCTGCGCGGCCTGGACTGCGGCCAGCCACTGGCAGCGGGTATTGCAGTTCATCCTGTTGCGCGGCGACTCATTCGCGCTCATCAAGCGTACCCCGCTGGGTGCCATCAAGGAGATCATCCCTATTCCGTGGGAGTCGTGTGTCCCTGATCGGCAGAGCCTCGGCATCGATGCCCGCAACATGTATGCTGTCAACGACGGCTATACGGCCAAGGGCTACGATCAGGATGACGTGCTGCACTTTCCCGGCTACGGCTTCAATGGTCTGCGCAGCTATTCCGTGTTGTCCTGGGGCGCACGGCAGGCGACAGGCAATGCGATAGCGATGGATGAGTTTAGCGGTCGCTTCTTCGCCGATGGTGCGCATCCCAGCATCGTCCTGAAATCCCCCAAAAAGATGGATGAGGCGCAAATCGCATTGCTGCAAGCCTCCTTTAGGAATAAGTACAGCGGCATTACCAACGCGCACAAACTTCCGCTGGTATTGACCGAGGGCATGGATGCGCAAGAAATCAGTCTGTCGGCCCAAGACTCGCAACTTCTTGAGGCACGCAAATTTCAAGTGATCGACATTGCCCGCGCCTTTGGCGTGCCGCCGCACATGATAGGCGAGACCTCGGCCAGCACCAGCTGGGGCAGCGGCATCGAGAGCATGGGGCGCGCCTTCGTCAGCTTCACCTTGCAGCCGCACTTGGTGCGACTGGAACAAGAACTCAACCGCAAGCTGTTTCGGCAGACCGGCATTTTCGCTGAGTTTGATCGCTCCTCGCTCTTGGAAGGTGACGCGAAGAGCCAGGCCGAATACTTCCGCGCCGCGCTGGGCGGCCCTGGTTCTGGTCCCGGCTGGATGAGTCAAAACGATGTCAGGGCGAAAAAATACATGTCTCCGAAACCTGGCGGAGACAATCTATTCATTCCGACAACACAATCAAATGGAGCAAAGAATGAAAAATAAGCTGATGCAGCTATTGCAAAACAATGCCAGCAAAGAGCGCAAGCCGCTCAACCTGGTCAAAAACGAAGCAGGTACGGATGCCACGCTGTATGTGTACGACATCATTGATTCTTACTGGGGCGTGGCAGCAAAAGACGTTGCCAGCCTGATCGCCGGACTCGATCAAAGCATGACGCTGCATGTGCGCATCAACTCACCTGGTGGCGATGTGTTTGAAGCTCGCGCCATCTCAACACTGATTAAAGAGTTTGGCGGTAAGACAGTCGGACATGTTGACTCGCTGGCTGCATCCGCCGCTACTACCGTTGCCTTGGCCTGCGACGAAATCATCATGTCCGACGGTGCGTACTTCATGATTCACAACGCATGGAGCATTGCCATCGGCAATAAGACCGACATGCAAGAGATGGTTGCCTTGCTCACCAAGATGGATGGCACTATCGCGGGTGACTATGCCAATAAGTCCGGCAAATCCTTGGAAGAAATCGCCCAGTTGATGGATGACGAGACTTGGTTCACCGCGCAAGAGGCGCTTGATGCTGGCCTGGTGGACAGCATTGCGCAGACTGCCGACAAGCCCTCCAACGCTACCGGCAAGCAATTCAATCTCACCGCTTACAACCGCGCTCCCAAGGCGCTCACCGAACCGCCGAACGATCCCGATCTATCGGCGATCTTCGCAAGCAACAGCAGACGCCTGCGTTTGCTCTCCATCACCTGACGCGCTCTTGCGCAGGGATTTTCTAGCCACCTCCGGGTGGCTTTTTTTATGGCTCTTTCGAAAGGATCACTATGAGCATTCAAGCATTGCGCGAGCGCAAAAACGAACTCGCACGTTTGGCAAACCACCTGCTGGCAGAAAAAGGCGAGCAACTGTGGAGTAAAGAAGATCAAACTAAATTCGATGGTTGGGCGGAAGACATGACCCGTCTGGATAAGCAAATCGAAGCGCATCAGAAGACCCTGAACATGCAGGCAGAAAAAGCATTTCAGGATGTGACCAACACCGACCCAAGTAAAAAGAAGACCGAGCATGCTCAGGGCTATGAACTGTTCTTGCGCAAGTCGTTCAAAGATCTGGCGCCGGAAGAGATGCAGAAGGTGCGCAACACCATGAGCACGTCAACAGGCTCACAGGGTGGCTTTACCGTGCAGACAGAAGTAGCGTCCAGCGTGGTTGACGCGCTGAAAGACTACGGTGGCATGCGCCGCATCGCTGATCGCATTGCGACGACAAACGGCGCTGATCTGAGCTATCCAACATCCGACGGTACGGCAGAGATCGGTGAAATTGTTTTGCAGAATCAAACTGCCAGTAATGCCGATGTTAGTTTTGGCATGGCTCCTTTGAATGTTGTGAAGTTCGGCTCGCGGGTGATCAAGATTCCGTTGGAACTACTGCAAGATTCAAACATCGACGTTGTCGCACTCTTGCAGAAGCGTATCCGAGATCGTATCGGCCGCATCCAAAACCTGAAGCTCAGCCAAGGTTCCGGTACGGGTGAGCCTTTCGGTTTAGCGACTGCGGCGCAGGTCGCTAAGATTGGAGCCACTGGTCAGACCATGTCCGTCACATACGACGATCTGGTGGATATGGTTGATGGCATCGATATCGCGTACCTGGCAGAGGGTGACTTGACCTGGAACTTCGGCCAAGGCTTGCGCAAGATCGTGCGTAAGATCAAAGACGGCCAAGGTCGCCCGATCTGGACGCCTAACTACGATGCAGGTATGACTGGCGCTTTGTCCGATCAGCTTCTGGGCTACAGCGTCAATATCAACAATGACATGCCAGCGCCTGGCGCAAATGCAAAGAGCCTGTCCTTCGGCCAGCATAAAAAGTACATGGTCCGCGATGCGATGGAAGTGACCTTGTTCCGCTTCGATGACAGCGCCTACATGACACAAGGTTGTGTCGGCTTCCTGGCCTGGGCACGGGCCGGTGGCAATTTGCTGGATACCGGAGCTGTAAAAACCTACCAACACTCAGCGACTTAATTTAGTCGTTGGTTATCGCCGGGCTAGTAGTTTAGTTCGGCTTTTTCTGTTTACTCTCCAACAAAGGAAACATGATGGCAAAATTAGTTAAAGCGCGTGTCCTGGTTGACATCGCCTATGCGCAAATCAAATGCGGCCAAGTCATCCAGGCTGAAGATAAAGTGATCAAGGCGCTTGCGGACGGCGGCATTGTTGACGGTTATCCCGACGCCGTCGCGTATGCAGAGGCGCACGGCCAGAAGGCAGTTGATCTGCCGAATGCCGATGCAGCGCTCGAAGTCGCCGTCGCCAGCACCGAAACACCGACGACCGAGCAGTAATCGCGATGAACCTCCTACTCATCGATGACGCTGCGTTGGAGCCGGTAACGCTGCAAGAGGCGAAGAATAGCCTCAAGGTCGATTCTGATATGACTGACGACGATGCGCTGATCACGATGCTGATCGGTACGGCACGCCGCTATGCGGAAGGCTATACCGGACGCGCACTCGTCACGCAAACCTGGCAGGCGACGCTGGATAACTTTCCCGGCTACGCCATCCCTAATGCGGCGCTGTCGGTGAGTTCGGCGATTCGCAATGCCGGCTCTGAAATCTACCTGCGCAAGAATCCAGTCAAAAGTGTTGGCTCGGTCTCTTATTTGGACGTGGACGGCATCTGGCAGACCATGCCATCGACGGACTACGTGTTCGATCCTTCGGGCATCGTTCAGCGGCTCTCGCCTGCCTATGGCAAGGCGTGGCCCGCAACGCGGCAACAGATCGCCAATGTGCGGATCACCTTCACTGCCGGATATGGTCCATCCGCATCGGATGTGCCTGAGAATTTTCGGCATTGGATGCTGCTGCGCATCAATACCCTGTATGCCAATCGTGAAGAGGTGGCGATCATGACGCGGGGCAAGGTTGATCCTTTGCCCTTCGTCGATAGTCTCCTCGATTACCTGAAAGTGCCGGTCATATGAGAGCAGGCGATCTAACCAAGCGCGTTTCTTTGCAGCGCAAATCAAGCTGTGATGGTTCGGCGGGTCAACCGATTGGCATCACTTGGCCGGAGCTTGCCCGCATCTGGGCAGGCATTGAGCCTCTGACTGCACAGCAGCGTGTCGTCGCGCAAGCGATCCACCCTGATGTCAGTCACCGCATCACCGTGCGATACCGCCCCGATTTTGCTAATCCCTTGCTGGTGACGGCGTTACGCATTGTCTACAAGGATCGCGTGTTCAGTATTCTGGGGGCGCTCAATGTCAGCGAGCGCAATATTCAAATCGATCTCGTCGCAAGTGAAGGGATGAACGATGGATAACGTTTTTGGTCTTGATCAAATGAATGCCGCGATGCGGGCAGTCCAGGCGGATCTGGAAAAAAGCCTGCCTGCCATCGTTGAGCATGCGACGCAGCCGCTAGTGCATGAAATACACGCCCGTATGCACAAAGATACCGGCAGGATGGAACACAGTCTTGATGTGGTGTCGTCATCCTCGCCAGGCAAGGCATCCGCTATCGTGCAAGTCGATGACAGTGCTGCTGGAGGTGACGTGCACTACGCCATCTTTGAAGAGTACGGTACGTCAAAGATGGCGGCTAGTCCATTCTTTCGGCCTGGGGTTGAAGCCGCGAAAGCTGCGGTCGCGCAGCAATTGGTCAACGGCGTTCTAAAAGTGGTAGGCGAGCATGCAGGTTAGAGAAGCGCTCTATGCGGTGCTGAAGGCGATTCCTGCCCTGTCCAAGATGCCGATTCGCCCTCTAGTCGCCCAGCCCGCCGATAAGCCGCCTTATGTTGTGTATACCCAGATCAGCGGCCAGCGTGTCAAAAGCCTGGCCGGTGATAGTGGCTTAGCCAATCCGCACATACAAATCGACGTGTATGCCGCAGATATCGTGCTTGCTGGCGATCTGCAAAAGGCGATTCGGGATGCCGTCCTGGCTAGCCCTGTTCTCGGTGCGGTGCACCTGGATGAGGGCGACGGTTACGAGCCAGAGGCAAAGCTATATCGATGTCGTCAGGACTTTTCCCTCTGGGTTTATGACTGAAACCCAGATTCTCATATTTTTCCGGCCCGCTCCTGCGGGCTTTTTTCATTAAAGGAGCATAGCAATGTCAAATGCAATTCGTAGTCAAGGCACCAAGATCCAACGTGGCGTAGGTTCTCCCATCGCCGCAAAAGTCATCTCGACAATGAAGTCGGTCGGCACGCTGGTAACGGCGGCCACGACGCTGCCGCACGGTCTCAACTCTGGCGACGCACCGACTTTCGCCGGTGCAGTTCCAGCGGCCTATAACGGCACTGCAGCGATCACGGTCATTTCACCGACCAGCTTCACTTATCAGGCGTCCAGTGCGCCGGGCGGTGATGCAACCGCTGTCGCAACCTATTCGGGCACAACCAACACCTATACGGACGTTGAAGAGGCCAGCGACATCAAGATTGGTGGTGTCCAGGTCTCCAGTATCGACGTGACCCATTTGCAATCCGCAGCAAAAGAGTACATCGCCGGTCTGCTGGATAACGGCTCGATGGATTTCTCTTGCAACTTCACCAACGGCCCGGTGCAACAATTGCTGCGTCAGGATATGAACAACGGCGTTACCTCACCGTATCGGATGGTGATCGCGCCGACCTCGCCGACGCCGATCAACATCTTGTTTAGCTGCTTCATGACAAAAATGGACGGCCCCACTGCAAAAACTGACGGCAAGATGGATTTGCAGTGCGCCGCCAAAATCACCGGCGCAATTATCTACGCCTAACCCGCGCTCCTTTATGCAGGTGTGCAGACGTCTGCACACCGTTTCTCATTTCAGTAGTCTCTTTTGAAAGCTCGCTATGAACACCATGACTGACACCTCCGTTATCGCCACATTCGACAAAGCCGCCCTGTTTGCCGCCCTGAAACCAAAGTCCAAAGAAGTGGAAATTGAAGGCTTCGGCAAGCTGCGCATCGTCGGCATCACCGCTCGGATGGCGGAAGAAACGCAGCAAAAGGCAAAGGATGCCGCCGTTAAATTCTGGGTGTACTTGCTGATTCGCTGCGCCGTTGATGGCAATAATCAGCCTGTCTTTGATGAGGGCGATGTGGATACCTTGCAAGACTCTGGTAACGCCCAGATCGATGCCCTGGTGAATGAAGCGTTGATCGTCAACGGCTACAAGAAGGCCGCAGACGAAAAAAACTTGCAAACAACCCCGACCGCAGATTCAAGTTCCGTCTAGCACTGGCGCTCGGCATGACAGTGGGGCAAATCGACATGATGCCCCAGTCAGAGTTTCAAGAATGGATAGAGTTTGCACAACTAGAGCCGTTCGGCCTGGCTGTGCAAGACGTCATTCAGGCGAACGCGCTGGCTGTTCATGCCAATCTGCGGCGCAATGAGAAGGTGAAGCCTGAGCCATTCCGCCTGGAAGACTTTAGGCTCTTCTCTGATCATGTGGAAGAAAAACCAAAAGTTGAGCCTCTGGTTGAGGGCTTGACTGCGGAGCAGTGGCGTCAACGATTTGCTTTCGAAGCCTTGGCGGCGGTCCGAAATCGACCGCCCGTCACTCAGCTAGGGCATGAGGTCGAAGAAGATACAGAAGTAATGTCACCGCCAGAATGAATTTAAATGCATCACCAAGCCGCCCTGGGAGACCTCGGCGGCTTTTTTTATGGGAGTATTTATGGGTCTTGGAAATCTCTCAATCAAGGTCAGCGCAGATATCGGTCAATTCAAGACCAATCTCGATCTTGCGGGCAAAGCTGCGCAAGAGAACATGGCCGCATCCGCACTGTCTGTTGATACCTTCCGTCGCGGCATGGTCCAGACTTCTGAGGATACCGCCGTTGCGGCACAAAAAATGAGCAACAGCATGGCTGCTGCCAATGACGCGATCATGAATAGCGCGACATCAGCAGCCGATTCAATTCAAAATATTGCCGATACTGCCGACAATACCGATTTCCGCCCTCTGGGTGAAAAAATCGCGGAGGCCATCGGCACGGGTATTGGTGTGGGCATCGTCGCCGCAAACAAGGCATGGGATGGCTTCGCCGCGTATTCCAAGACAAAAGCCCTCGTGATCGCGGCTGCGGTCAGTGTCGCTTTTGCCGCCGTTGGGCTTGGCGCGATCTATACCGCCTACAAAGTCATCAGCGGATCGATGGATTTCATCGTCGGTCTGATTACCGGCGATAGCTATAAGAGCGCCAACATCGACGCGCTGATCACCGCCAATGACCAGGTGAAGGAAATTCAAAAGTCATTGTCGCTAACCGCGCAACAGGCTGCGGCAACCAATGAAGCCCTGGCAGCGCTCGACGTGGATAAGGGTGACTATCTGTCAGTCTTTAACAAGGCAAACGAAGCAATCCGCTCTAATACTGACTCGCTTGATGAGCTTGGTTTGAAGTATGGCAACGTCGATGAACTGATCCAAAGCGCCAATGAAAAGCTTAATCAGTACACCGAGGGCTGGGATCGCAACCAGGCCGCCGCCGCAATGGGCTTGGGAACGGCGGAGCAAGTAGCCCAAGCGGCAAAAATGTCGTCGTCGGCGATTTCCGAAGCGAATGCGCGACTCGGTGAATACAATCTCGGCATTGGCACTGATGCGCAAGAATCAGTGCAACGCTACACAGATACCATGCGTGAGTTCAATCACAACATGGATCTGACCTCGCAGGGCTTCAAGCGTGCCATCGCGGACAACATCATGCCGGTGTTGACCGACCTGGCGGACTTCTTTAAAGACGGCTTCCCCTCTGCGGTGAATGTGTTTCGCTACACCATGGCGACCGTTACCTCGCTGTTTTACGGTCTAAAGACATCCGTCTTTATCGTCACTGAGGCGATTGTCGGTGCATTGTCGTCGGTCGGTTCGATCTTGGGCGGCGTGGTGTCGGCCACGGCCAAGGCGCTGGCGGGCGATTTCTCTGGCGCCAAGGATGCGTTAGTGCAAGGTTGGGAGGCGAGCGGTATTCGCCTCAACGACATCGGCAAGAATATTGTCACCCAGGCGCAAGGCAATGCGAACGCGATGCGGAAAGCCTGGGCGCTGGATGACCGCGCCTCGGCTGGTGCAAGTGCGGCGAAAGGGCAGTCCTACATCGATCCCGAGATCGAAAAAAAGATCAAGGCGCAAGCGGATGCTTATCAAAAGATGGCGAATGCCATTACTGAAAAGACCAACGCGCAGCAGTATGAAATCCAACTCAATGACAAGATGACAGAGGGACAGCGCAAGCTTGTCGAATTTACCTCTGCATTGGCCGATGGCACGTTGAAGCTGACCGATGCGCAAAAAGCGGACTATTTGCAGCGTCTTGAGGGGCTGATCGCTCAAGAAAAAATCAACAAAAAGATGGAGGACGCTCGCAAGGATGCGGCAAAAAACACTAAAGATGTCCTGACGGACTACCAAAAATTGACGCAGTCGATCAATGACAAGATCGCGACATCCAGCGCAGATGTGATCTCGACGGGCAAGGTCACTGAAGCTGAAAAGCTGCGCGCCAAGTATTTGACGGATCTGCGCGACAAAGTGATCAGCATGAATGCGGCTGAACGAGCGGCGTATGAGACACGGCTGCGCGTACTCGATACCCTGGAGAAGTCCAAGCAGGCGAAAGAGGATATGCAGCGCATATTTGACGCTGCGAGGCAGGAGGAGGAAAGCAGCATCGCCTCTGCGCAGAAAGAAGCGGAGGCGAACAAGACGCTGGCTGAAACCTTTGGCATGAGCAGATCGGAGATTGCGAAGCTGGAGCTGGCCAGGCTTGAGGAGCGCATGTCACAGCGGGCAGCCATTGGCCTCACTCTGGATGAAATCGACGCATTGGAAAAGCTGATCGACGCAAAACGGAGTTCGGTCGAATCGCTCGGTATTGTCGATATCAAGCAGGCGGCAGCCGATGCCAAGAAGAAGGTAGAGGAAGAGGCCAAAGCCTACGAAGTCGCCTACGACGCATCAAACAAGAAGATCGGTGACGGCCTGTATGAGGCGCTGAGTCGAAGCGGTGACGCCGGACTCAAAAAACTCCTGAAAGACGCCAAAGAGTGGTTTGCGCGGCTGGTGCTGAGTCCGATCATTTCACCGGTTGCGGCGTTTGGCGCGTCGCTGATGAATCCGATGGCGGCCAGTGCGCAAGGGACGATGGGCGGGGCGATTGGTAGCGGGTCCGCGCTGAATATGATCTCCGCTGGCAAATCGTTGTGGGAGGGCTTCAGCACCGGATTTGCCGGTTTAAGTAGCGGCATAGGCGGTGCTATTGCCAATATAGGCGGCTTTCTGGGTTCCAGTAGCATGACCGCATTCGGTGCTGGCATGGTCGCACCGGGTGCGGCAGCGGGAACCACGATGACGGCGGCGGAAATCTACGGCAGCATGGGGATGACCAGCTCCGCCACTGCGGCTAGCCTCGGTTCGACGGTAGCCGCGGCGATACCTTATGTTGCTGCTGCCGTGGCTGCGTATTACCTCGGCAAAGCAGCATTTGGCATGGGTGACAAGGAGATCACTGGTAGCAACGTCAGCGGTACCATCGGCACTGACAATTTGTCGCGCAATGTCAACTGGAGTCAGCAGGGCGGCTGGCTGCGCTCTGATCGCTCCGGCACTTGGTCGTATGGCTTGTCCAATTCGACTGCGATTGCCGACGGCGTCGCCTACCAGGACACGGCAAACAAGGGCAGCGATCAGGCCATGCTCAAGGCGCTCAACGAAGGCTATGCGAGTCTCAAGCAGTCTTCCGCAGACTATGCCGCTGCGTTAGGCATCGATGCTACGTCGATTGCAACGCGGACTGATTCGATCACTGTGGCGATCGGCAAAGATGCGACCGAGATGCAGAACAACATCAGTAAGTTGTTTTCGGATCTCAGCAACAAAATTGCCGGTGACTTACTGGGTCCATTTAGCAAGTTGGCGTTGGCAGGTGAATCTGCATCAGGCACGCTGACCCGGTTGGCGGAAGAGGCAAAGTCGGTCGATGCCGCAGTCAATAACATGGGTCTGAAGTTCTCCGCCAGCGGGTCTAATGGAAGTTCAGGCAATTCTTCTGCGGTCGATAACGTGCAGGTAGCGTCCGCCAAAGATCAGCTTGTTCAGCTCTCCGGTGGCTTGCAGGCGTTCAGTAATTCCGCAAGTTACTTTGCACAGAATTTCTTAACGCAGGCAGAACAGATCAAGCCCCTGGCTGATGGCGTATCGAAAGCGTTGGCGGGCTTAGGTGTCAGCAACGTCGCCACGATTGAACAATTCAAGAATCTGGTGCGAGGACTGGATCTGTCAACCGAGGCCGGCGCGAAGGAATTTGCTGCGCTGATGGCTCTGGCTCCCGCATTTAAGCAAGTCGCCGATTACACCACGTCGATGAATGCAGGGATTCAGCAGCAGATTGATACGATCAAGCTCAGCATGTTGACTACCCAGGAGCAGCGTGATGCAGAGTTGGTCGGCGTTGATGCTTCTACGGCGGCATTGATCCGCAATCGAAATGCCCTAGCTGATCAAAAGGTCGCTCTCGATGCAGCAACGGCAGCGGCCCAAGCGCTGGCGAGTACCAATGCAAGCATTCAGCAGCAGATCACTTCGCTGCAAGATGCCGCATTAACCAAAGACCAACTTCGTCAAAAGCAACTGGCGACGGCTGCCGATGATTCAACCAAAGCACTGTATCTGCAACTTTTTGCTGAGCAGGACAAAGCTGAGGCGGCCAAAGCAATGGCAGCAGCAGAAGCGGCGGCACAGCAGGCGGCGCAGCAAGCAAGTCAACAGGCGGCACAGGCAGCGAAGCAACTTGCGTCTGCCTGGCAGTCTGTCACGGACTCGATCTTGAACGAAGTCACTCGCTTACGCGGTGCATCGGCAGTCAATAGCGCCGATGCCTATGCAGCGGCGCAAGCAAAGTTTGCCATTGCCAGCGCCCAGGCTCAAGCCGGTGATATGAATGCAGCGAAGTTGCTGCCGCAGTTATCACAAACGCTAGATACCCTGGCGGCTCAAAACGCCAGTAGTGCGCAAGAGCTGGCGCGCATCCGCGCTATGACGGCAAACAGCCTGGAAGACACCGCCCTCACTTTCCAAAAGTTTGGCGCGACTATTCCTAGCTCGGCGTCAGGGAGCGATTCTAGTGGCGGCGCGCGCTTGGTCGGTACGAGCGGTCCTGGGCTGGATGTAACAGGCTCCACTCCTATTTACAAGGCTAGTCAGACAGCGTCAATGCTGAGTGGCGGCGGTGACGATGTGGTCGCGGAGTTGCAGGCGCTGCTGGCGGAGTTGCATGGGTTCCGTGTCGATAGTCGTGCGCAGGGCGATGCCATCGCCATGAACACGGATAAAACCGCAAGGGTGCTTGCGCGCAACGATGTCGGAAACGGCTTTCTTACTACAACACAGATGCCAGTATGAAAATAATTGCACCAATATCTATTATCGATAGCGTTCTGGTCTCTTCGACTGTGCCTGAAACGGACTATCCGGCATACGACCCTAAATACAGTTATATGCTGGGGATGTATGTCATTGTCACGACAGGGGTGCACCGGGTCTACCAATGTCTGGCAGGTGGCAGCGGTAACCCGGTCACTGATGCGACAAAGTGGCTGGATTGCGGGCCAACCAATCGCTGGAGAATGCATGACCAGTCATTGCAGTCGCAGACGGTCAATCCGGGCAATATCACTAACACCTATCAAATTCCTGGCCGTTGCAATTCGCTGGCCGCATTGAATATCGATGCGGCCAGCATGACGGTCACGATGACGGATGTCACGGACGGAGTGGTCTATATCAAGACCATCCCGCTCGTCTCCTACGTGGGAATCAATGACTGGTACTCATGGTTTTTTGAACCCATCGTCCGGATGAGCGATATCGTTTTGACCGATATGCCCAGCTATGGCAACGCCAGCCTGACGGTCACGTTTTTGTCACCAGCGGGCAATGCGTCGGTTGGCGGGCTGGTGCTGGGCAATTGCAAGACGCTGGGCAAGACGCAGTACGGCATGAAGCTCGGCATTACTTCATTCAGCACCAAAGTGCTAGACCCATTCGGCAATTACACCATCGTCAAACGCGGATATCGCAAGACCGGCGACTTCCCGGTCCTGGTCGATAGCAACTATGTTGACCAGCTTCACCGTTTGCTGATTGGCTATCGGGATACGCCTATCGTCTATATCGGGTCGGGAAAATTTCAATCTGATTTGATCTATGGGTTCTACAAAGACTTTTCAACGACGGTCGCGTACCCCACTAAATCACTGCATACCATTTCTGTAGAAGGGCTCACTTAATATGGCATTTACACCTCCACCAGGCGCACCGGCCAAGACGCCGGACGCGCCGAGTCGGGTATCGGATAACCTCACGTTTTCAAATGCGGTGGATGCATTTATCGCGTGGCTCTCTGTTTTTACACTGTGGCTGACGGGCTTCATTGCCTGGATCAATACGTTTTTATCTGAGATCGCGGCAACGCAATCAGACGTGACGGCCAAGTCATCCAGTGCGGCGACCAGCGCAACCAATGCCAGCGCCAGCGCTGCGGCGGCGGCACTGGCGGCCAACGTTGCCAGGTGGGTTGCTGGCAGTAACTATGCGCAGCAGGGCATCGTGGTTTGGAGTCCGACCGATTTTCAGAACTACCGCTGCATCAATCCTGGGGTGAGCATTATTGATCCCGCGCAGGATCTTATCAATTGGCGGGTGGTCAACTATGTCCCACCGTGGAAGCTGGCGAGCGGCGCGTATGTAGCTTCGCCTGGTGACAAGCTGATGTTTAATACCTCGGCTGCTCCAGGGTCGATCCAGTTGCCAGCGAATCCCGTTTCCGGTGTGACGCGGATCGATGTCAAAGACTATGCCAATACGTTCAGCAGCAATACGCTGATCGTATTGCGCAACGGCAGCAACATTGAGGGGCTGGCGCAAGACATGACGGTGACGCAATCCGGTCGGTCTTTCACACTGACCTATATCGATCAAACTATGGGATGGAAAGCAATATGAGTGATTTGAGTCAATTCGGCGTTTCTGGTTTACCTATCGGCGCGATTATCCAGGCGCCATATCCGCCAGCCTTGCCCGGTTGGCAGCGATGTGATGGTCGGGTCGTTGCACGATCTGCCTATCCACTTTTCGCGGCAACCTATACCGGCAGTGGGCCGATTACCTATACGGTGAGAAGCCACAGTATTGGCGGCGCGAATCAAACCGCATTCGCCTGTGCTGATGCCGCTAATTTTATTATCACCGGATGCAATGGTGATCAAGTTCCTTTTGAGGTTACTCCTGACGGCGTAACTGTTACTCGTGCGACAGGTTGGATTTCGTACGGTTTTGCCGGGGCGATTATCTCGACGGGCGCTCGGTTTGTGATGGCCTCATCAGTGGGTGACGCGATCATACCGATGGTCACACCAGCGAACCAATCTGCCGCCATGACGGCGGCTAAAGCAAATTGGGTTACAACGACAGGGGTAGCGGCAAACGTGATCGGCGGTGCTGGTTGCCTTGCGTATGGCCTGGGCCAAGTCATTGGGCTGCTCCAAGGAGCCGGGACTTTGGTCTACAGCTTACCGGATGGTAGTAACGCCTGGACAGCAAAAAACGCGCCTTCCCATGCGTACAGCCAAGCCACTTTCGACGGCAAGTATTTTTGGCTGACGAATACCGATGCAAAAGGGGTAGTGACCAGGTACGACGGAACGAGTTTTGTTGACGTGCAGCTTCCAGCGCTATATCAAACTGGTACGGCCTCAGGCATTGCATCTGATGGAAACGGCACCATCATTTTGATTGCCGCCGCGTCACCACAGATAGGTGTGCAGGTGGGTTATGGCCTCATCGTCAGCAAGGATAACGGGGCAAGCTGGGGTGTCGTGGAAGTCCCTCTTGTTGAAAATGGCTTGAATGCGTCGTGGACAAATGTCAACTGCGCAAACGGGCTATTTAAGCTGATCTCATCCATTGGCGCAGATGTTCGTTATAGCCGGGATGCGGTTGCATGGAATACCTCTGGCGGAATTGGTGCAGGAGTCATGTCTGGAGGCGGATTTGCCTACAAGTCCGGCATATATGTCGATGTCGCCAGTGCCGCCAGTAGCGTAACGCAATTCATCACATGCGTAGAAGACGTGACAAAAATGGTTTTTCCAAGAACAACGCGGTTGCCCACAGGTGGTGGCAGCAATGTGGGCTGGCAAGAATGGATTAAGGTGATCTGATGGAATACTCGTTTGACTTATTTGGTTGGTATGTCCCCGGGGTATGTATCGAGGGGCGTGTGACTGGTGTGGTTCCTCCTGAAGCGGATCAGCATCGCAGACCGAACTGGACTGGTACGGAATGGGTGTTGGTGGATTATGTTGAACCTCATTCTGTGCCCGTCGATGCCCCGGCAGATCCGTGTGCAGCGCTCATTGATGTCGGCTCATTCTTTGATCGCTTCGGCTCGGTGCGGCTGGCGGTGCTTGCCTCGGAGAATTCGAATGTGAAGGCCATCGTTAAGGATGCCCAGTCGCGCCACTGGATCACGCTAACGCGGCCCGATATTCAGGCGTCGCTCGACATCATTTCATCGATCATCCCGGCGCTGACCGATGAAGTGAAGCAGGCAGTGCTGGCAATGCCGGTCGAGCCTGAAGAAAATCTAGCGCTGCGGCGGCTGTTCTTTCCGCAGACGTTGACAAACTAATTTGCTGGTTTCCAGCGTTACCTGACCCGCCTGCTGGCGGGTTTTTTTATTTGAGGGCGAGGCATGAAAGAAGAAGTGACGGCGGCGGCCGCGAAAGTGACGCCGCCCGCAGTAGTGGGGGTGACCATGTTATTCGGACTCACGCTCAATGAGTGGGTGGCGATTGCCACCCTATTTTATATCGGCCTGCAGACATTCTTTTTGCTCAAGGATCGTCTGAAAAAATCCAAGGAAAGGCAACGGAAAAAATGAACGTCGATATTCAAAAACGCCTGGCAGCGGTGGGCCTGGCGCTGGCCGTGCCCGTGGTGATTTTCTTCGAAGGCACCAGGCAGCGGGCCTACCTGGACCCGGTCCAGATCCCGACGATATGCCGGGGCCACACCAAGGGCGTCAAGCTGGGCCAAACGGCCACCTTGGACCAGTGCGACGAAATGCTGCTGCAGGATCTGCTGAGGGCCGACGCCGAGATGAAAAGCTGCATCAGGGTCCCGCTGAATGACAACCAGCGGGCAGCGTTCGCTTCCTTCACGTTCAACGCCGGCGGCGGCAATTTCTGCGGCTCGACGATGGCCAGGAAGCTCAATGCCGGCGACTATGCCGGCGCTTGCAACGAGCTGCCGCGCTGGGTGTACGCAGGAGGGAAGGTCTTGCCCGGCCTGGTCAAGCGTCGGCAGGCCGAGCGTGATGTGTGCCTGGGAGGTGGTGTATGAGCATCTGGGCAAAACTGCTGCTTCTGGTCGCCCTGGTCGTGGCGTTGATCGGCGTAATGTGGGACTTGCAGCATCGCGGCCTTGTCCAGGGTAGGGCAGAGGTGCAGGCCAAATGGAACCAGGAGAAGCGGGAGTTGGCCGAAGCAGAAAAGGCGGCGCTGCTCTCCAGGATCAAAAACAATGAGCGCATTGCCGAACAGCAGGCGCTGGACAATGAAAAGATAAAGAAGGGTCACAAGGATGAAATTGCTGCTATCAGCGCTGCTAATGCTCACCGTACTGGGCTGCGCGTCCCCGCGAGTATCTGTGGTGGATCTGCCGCCGCCGCCCAAACCTCAAGCGCTCCCGGAAGCGATGCGACCGCTACCGGAACCATTGCACTTCCACCGGCGATTGATCGAGATCTTCAAGACTTGATGGAAGAGGCCGACCAGGTTGTCGCTTCGTGCAGGTCCACGCAACAATTTGTCATCCTGAACGGCTTTAAGTAGGCTCTTTGTACGCTGGCAATTTCACGTAATTTGAAACCATGTCGTGATATTGCTTGTCCCACCATTCCAGGTAATGTATTGGAACGGTGAAGTTTGAGAAGCCTTGGAATGGTTCGGGCGGACGCGGTCCCGTTCCAAAATATTTGTTGATACGTACTAGAGCTTCGTGTGACTCGTCGCCTGCAGGGAGCTTTAGTATTTCTTCTAGTTCGCCATTTTGAATCGAAAAAGACATCGGGTCTTCGTCGTATTTCGGATTTTTTACGGCTTCGATCTGAAGCTCTTGGAAACCTGGTATCGGATCTTCGCCTTGCAGGGAACGGTTTGGGAAAAATTGACAGTACCGTCTGATATGCCAAACCAGCTCGTCGAGTTTAAATATGAATTCGCCGTCGCTATGTGCCGCTATTGTTTGATACCGCCCATCGGGGGCTCCTAGATCATCCAGGTACTTCAGAAAATGTAACTGATCTTGACTCAGTTTGTAGCCGAGGAGCGTCAATGTAGTTACTTCCTTGTGCAGCCTAGTTAGGTCGTGCCCGAAAGTGTTTTTTGTATTGCCCAGCTTTGCCATCGGCTGCATGCTGCTTTTTCCGTTGTAAAGCAGTATAGCTTTCAAATATTTTTCAATCGCCTGTTGTCCGGCCCAAAGAAATTGCTGTCGACTTCTTACAAAGTAATTTAGTCGCGCGGAGATATAGTCCCGGTCCGCCTGATCGCGAAAGTGGTCAGCGTAATTGGAAAGCAGTGCTTGTAGGACATATCTATTTTCCAAAAAATTCTCCTGATAATGTTTAGGTCGAACGTCTAAATTATCAAAAAACAGAGCGCCTGCAGCGTTGCGCTAACAACCCTGCAGGCACTCAATCCACTGTTTAGAGGCCAGTGAACCAAGCCAAGGCTCTGCCACCTTCCGGAAGGCGGGCGAAGTCTAGCATAAAACACAATTTTAAGGTTTACCTATGGCAATGCCAATCATTCCCTGGATCGGCGGAAAACGCCGTCTCGCTGACAAGCTAATCCCTAATTTCCCGGCCCATACCTGCTACGTCGAAGTGTTCGCTGGTGGCGCCGCTTTGTACTTCATGCGTCCACCGGCTGACGTGGAAGTAATTAACGACATCAACGGCGAACTGGTCAACCTGTACCGGGTCGTAAAAAACCACTTGGAAGAGTTCGTCCGCCAGTTCAAGTATGCGCTGTCCAGCCGCGAGGTATTCAAGTGGATGCAAGAGACCCCGCCGCATACCCTGACCGACATTCAGCGCGCTGCCCGTTTCTTTTACCTGCAGCAGCATGCGTTCGGCGGCAAGGTGGACGGTCAGAACTGGGGAACGGCAACGACGGCCCCACCCGTCAATCTGCTGCGCATCGAGGAGAATCTGTCGGCGGCGCATTTGCGGTTGGCCAGCGCGTTTATCGAGAACCTGGACTGGTGCAAGCTAATTGAAAAATATGACCGGCCCCACACCTTGTTTTACCTTGATCCGCCTTACTGGGAGACGGAAGGTTATGGTGTCGATTTTGGCATTGAGCAGTATGAAAAGATGGCGGACATGCTGCGAACGATCAAGGGTAAGGCGATTGTGAGCCTGAATGATCATCGAGACATTCGTCGGATCTTTGCTGGATTTGAGATTGAAACCGTGCCAATCAAATATTGCGTTGGGGGTGGAAGTAAAACTGTCGATCGGTCTGAGGTGATTATTTATAGCTGGGACCGCGCCCTTGATCCCGTGGGATTATTCTAGATAAGACTGATGGACCGTGCTGCTCTAATCAATGTATATTGCAAAATCCACATTGATTAGAGCGCCCAAAGATGACACATTTTGATGCCGACGCAATCTTGCGTCGTATTTTCGCAGCCCTGCCCAATGGCGATACTCTTACGAGTGACAATGTAACGCGTCTTCTGCTTCACGGTCGCATGGTCATTGAGCAAAAGGAAATTAAGGATGACTACATGGCGTTGTCTTTGTACGCAAACTGGACTCATCACGCAAAAATCAACCAAAACTATTCATGGAAAACTTTGGAAGCCTTACATGAAGCGGTGGCTCAGCATCTTGCCGGAGTGGAGTCGGACGGAAATTATGACGCGATATATGACGCAATTGGCCTAAGAGCTTTGCGAGAAAATCTTAGGAGGCTCTGCAAAGCAAGAAATTATGACCACTTCTTAGTAGAGGACGGCGATATGTGGCAAGCGTTCGCCACTATTTTGATGATGATCCTGGACGGACGACCATTAACTTTGCCTACTGGGGACGAATTCTTGAAATCTAATAAGGCAAAAGATGCTGTGGAAAGAATGCGAAAGCGGAATCGAGAGTTAGGAGTACGCGATGACCTTACCGCATGGGCGTTGTATTTTGATACTAAAGGTCTGAGTGAGTCTGAACCGTGTGTGTGTTGGAATTTGCGGCTGACTGAGAATGTCGAGCCCGGAGTGCTCTTGAGAGGTCCGATGCGCATATGAGGCAGAATATAATAATGGCACTATTTAATTAAGGGGTAATTGGTGGAACAATTCCAAAGCACTGTAATGTTTGACGTTATCCATGCTGCGGCGTCAGTTCAAATGCGTAGAGCTGACGGCAGGTTTGTGGCGCATCAGAAACTAAGCCTTGTGTTGCGTTCTGAGCGGGGTACACAGATAAAATTATCGTCTGGCGAGGCGCTGGATACCTTTGACATTGATTTCAGTTTATCGACTCAATGGAGCGCACCGCAAGACCTTGACCTTAGTGCGGATGCCGCTGGCTATCTCTTTCATAAGGGTTCTGATTCTTCTGGCGGTCGGCCGCGCATTCACGGCGCCGGAATTTGGCCCTTTGATACTTTTCCAACCCTACTTTTCCTGCCGGACTTAAAAAAAGGGATCACGTTAACGTTGGGGAATGTGCCAATAAGTTTAGATTCACATGAATCATTTAACTGGAAAAGTGGTCGCGAGCATATGATTATGATCGCAGGGATGGGGATCTCTGTGGTTACGGATCTAGCTGAAATTGTAGGGTAATGAGAAAGGCCGCCCGGTTTGGGCGGCCTTGTCTCCATGCAGACATCTGTGCAAAGTATTCCGAATCAATTCTTGCTTGTGTCTACTGGTGGCTTGGTTGTTATTTCGGGAACTTGGTATCGTATAGCTTTGCCAGAGCAAGTGCGCTTACGTCAATTGGGCCAGGCTTGCTGAGTTTTAATCCATACGACATCCAAGAATCTGCGGGCGTGACTAAAACGATGTGCTCGCGCTTTGTTGTAGCAGCGGCTGTATTTGCCGTGGCGCCTATTTCTCCCAGTGTTCCCAGACTTATAGTGCGGTACGTGGCAGTTGGAAGGTCGTAGGTTAAGCCATTGTCCGCAACAATGGTTCTTGTAAATCCCCGTGCTGCCATAGCAGCATGCAAAACGTCATAATCGCCGTCTTGGTGATCATGTAATTCTATTCTGACAATATATTGCATGGTACTTCTCCATTAAATGTAACACTTTTATAAATATGGGGAAAAGTACCGCGATTGCTAACTCATATATTGATATGTGCTGGCCATTGACATAAACTCCGGTTGCAACCCAAAGATTTACCGTCCGGTACTTCTTTTATCCTGGGCAGTTTGACGACTGTCCAGGATATCCCCGCTTTTCACAGATCCTTGCTTCATTGCATGCAAGTTGCTGCAAATCCAGTGTAGATGATAACGCTAAAAATAGTGACGAATTTCTATAAAAATTGTTACTGTAGTCAACCGTGTTATCAAGTTATTTGTTGACAGATCTCGGTAGAAAAAAAGCCTGCATTTTCGCAGGCTTTTTCGTCTAGGCTACTTCAGCCTCTTTCTCTTTGGCAATGGCTTGCAGCGCTACTCGCGCTAAAAAGCCGCTTCGAGATTCGTGCCTTTTTTCTACATGATCATCGATCTTGCTTAAGACAAATCGTGGAACACTAATGTTGATACGTTCTGGCTTGTTATCCAGCTTGGTCATGTCAATATCGACCAAGGCCCAAATTGCGCCAGCATAATCCTCTTCCTGGGCCAATTTTTGTATATCTGAAGCTGTAATATTCACTTCCTCGCCGTCTTCTAAAAGGATTCCGACGTGACTGTAAATCGCTTCTTTTGCGTTGCGAATTGCGTCTTCAATTGTTTCACCGTATGAATGGCAGCCTGGTACGTCAGGCACTATGACTCCATAAGCTGTCCCATCCTCTTTGTGGATAGCGACTGGTATGTCCATAGACTTATTTCTCCTAACCAATTCTTGGTTGAATTAACCAATTCTTAGTTCTATAAAAAGTTGATTGATATTTGCATTTCCTTGTAGGGATGCTCGGGTTATGTAACTGATTTGCGCTTCCTTGCCTGCATTAAGCACCTGTTACTTAAATACGAATAGGCGCCTGCCTATTCGTATTTAAAAAAACCGGACTATTTCAATCCGGCCGTTTTTAAGATGCTGTTTGCCGTCCCGGTTGGCAGATCTTTTTTAGGGTGTGGAACCGTTACTAAGTTCCGCTTCACCGGGTGTTTGAAGTGATGGTGACTGCCAACTACTCTTACCTCCTTCCAACCATCTGCTTCCAGCATCCTTATTAGCTCTGAAGAATTCATAATCGCTCCTAAGGTGTGCTGTGTGTAATTATACACACGAAATTGTATCGCACAATACAATTTGTGTATTTGTGTGTATAAAAAATCTCTGCGTTTCAAAAGTACGTACATCTGAACGGGTTTACCTTTACTTGGAACATGGCATATACTGTACATATATACAGCATTCATGGAGATGGTCATGTCAGAGATATCAATTACTCAAAATCCAATTTCGCCAAGTCTCGCTGGACAATTTTTTCAAATTCCAATTTATCGGGGGCATATGCCCGGCCTGGCGGACAGAGTTGAACAAGCAGCGGCCAATTCGACACTTGACGTAAATAGTTTTTTTATCGGCAGAGCCGGCGCGACATCTTATTTTTTTGACGTGAAGACGAATGCGTTTGTCGATGACGGAATTCTTGCTGGCGATAAAGTGTTGGTTGACACGGCGGTAAGTGGAGGGCAGGGAGATCTAATTATTGCTCGCGACGATGGCGCATATAAATTGATGCGTGTTTTCAATCCCGAGGCGCTTGAGGTCTGGGGTGTCGTTACAGGTGTTATTCGTAAGCTTCCATCAAGCAGGGCGTAGGCTCAGGTATCTCCTGTGCGCTTCCTTCCTTGCGACTGATGTAGTCTTTTTGTGCAATGCCAGAAAGCATATCGAGCATCATGCTGTTCAGTGTGGAAAGCTTAATGCTGATCCAATCGAGAGACGACGTCCTGGGTCATGTTCCTTCCACCCCTAAAATTTCTAAGTATGGACATTGGCGTGCCGACGAGTCCCCATGGGATGCCCCACCACCCAAATAACGCTGTCATTAAAATATGTTTTTTGGCGTAAACCAAATGCGACTCATATGGCGGTACAAAATAAATATCCGTATATTTTCGCTGGGTAAAAATTACGAATGATCTAGTTTCTTCAAATTGTAAAAAACGCCACCCTTCATTGACTTTATCTCTAATTTCTTGAGCTGAAAGTCTAGCGGTTCCGATAATCCTCATGCTGAGTCCAAACAATGTAATTTACTATTTACGTGTCAACTTCGCGTCAACTCTAGCTAGCTCTGAAAGAGCTTAAATATGATTTACTTGCATTGCTGGCACGTTGATTCAATCGATCGATGATTTCCAGCGCTACCCGGCGGACCTCTTAACAGCGGTGGCCGATCCGCCCCCGCCTCGCGGGAAGACGAGAGACCTTCTAGATGCGGTTTAGCATGGAAGGTTATAACTTTTTAGCTATTTCCGAGGCGGTCTCATTGTAATAAATCTGCAGCATCTTCAAATCCCGGTGCCCAACCATGCGGGCCAGCTCCAGAACGTTCAGTTTCCTGGCTAGGCGTGTGATCGCTTCATGCCTGGTGTCGTGAAAAGTCAGCCCCTCTACGGCGGCGGCTGTCTTCAATTTCCTGAAGTTGGCGTCTAGTGAGGCAGATGACAGCCCGAACAGGGGCGCGCCTTTCTCCGGCTCAGGTAAGAACGTCAGCAGCTCCAGCGCACGGGCCGACAATGGGACATCACGCCTTGTCCCATTCTTGGTATCAGAGAGAGTGGCGACTGGTCCCTTTACCTCGGCGGGTAGCAGGCCGCAGATTTCCCCGGCTCGCATGGCCGTTTCAATGGCGAAAAGAAACGCAACGCCCACACGCTGTTTAATCTGCCTTACCTGGCATTCATCAAAGCCGGATGCCAAAACAATTCGGTCAATTTCCTCTTGGGCGATTGGGCGGTCCCTCGGTGGAGAGTTTTTCGGGCGGAGTACATCTGTCGTGGGGCTGGCAGAAATCCATTTCCATTCACGCCTGGCTACAGTGAAAACGTGGGACAGAAGGCCGAAATCCCGATTCACCGTCGAGCCTGTGACTTCGTCTTCTTTGAGTCGCTTGTCTCGCCACTGGCCGAGCATATCTGATGTCAGATTACCCAGCGGGACATCCCTAAGTTTGAGCGTGCCGAATTGCTCTTCTCCCAGAGTGGTCAGCCGCGTCTCTTCCCATTTTGGTTTTTTCTTGGTAACTGACACTTCCTTGATGTAGCGATTAAACGCATCGCCGCATGTTTTGCCGCCGACGACCCCTGTGGCTCCTTGTCTTCGAATTTCAGTCTCGCGCTCGCCCGCCCAGGCCGCTGCCTCTGCTTTTGTGGAGAAGGTTCCGGAGTCTCTAACACCTTTGATTGCGATTTGTGCGCGCCAACCGTTCTTGCCTTTAGTGAATGAGGCCATTTAGCATTTGGGTAAATTGTGGGGAAATTTTGGGGAAATGCTAACACAAAACAGTGTTTTTAAGTGTTATTTGGTGGGTTGCGAGGCGGGTCTGAAAACGATTTAAACCCTTGATTTAATAGGTTTTATGTCGTTTTGTGTGGGTAGGTATAAAAGGGTGGTGGTCCCTCCGACAAGAATCGAACTTGTATCCCACGCTTAGGAGGCATGTGCACTATCCATTGTGCTACGGAGAGACTCTAGGATATTTGCATACCCTGGAAAGTCTGCCATCTTACCCTACCTGTAATTCTTCACTCAAATAAAATTTACTAGAAAATGCATAAAAAGCAAAAAATTCCATGTTTTTTGCCTGCATTGATTAAATTATAGGCAGCCCTCAGCCTTCCATGCTTGGGAATAAATAGGTGGGATGTGCTGCTTATCGGTACAATACTGCCTTTCCCATCCAAATTACGCTCTTTGTAGACCGTATTAACCGGTAATTAAGTATTTATGGCAGTCATTTCTCTTAGCGATGCCCAGTTGGCCTTTGGGCACGTAGCCTTGCTCGATCATGCAGAATTTTCACTGGAAACCACGGAGCGCGTCGGCCTGATCGGCCGCAACGGCACCGGCAAATCCTCCCTCCTGAAAATCATCGCCGGCACTTCCAGGCTGGATGACGGCTTGCTGGTGATGCAGCAGGGCTTGAAGATCGCTTATGTAGAGCAGGAACCGCAATTTTCTGCCGACCTCCGCGTGTTCGATGCGGTGGCATCCGGCATGGGAGAGATGCAGGCGCTGCTGAAGGAATATGAAGACCTGACCGGCCAGTTCGGCGGCGACAACGATGATGCGCTGATGGAGCGCATGCATGATATCCAGGTCAAGCTGGATGCGGCCGATGCGTGGAGCCTGACCAACAAGGTGGAAACCACGCTGGACAAGCTGAACCTGAAAGCGGATGCGATCATGGGTACGCTGTCCGGTGGGATGAAGAAGCGCGTGGCGCTGGCCTGCGCGCTGGTCAGCGCGCCGGATGTGCTGCTGCTGGATGAGCCGACCAACCATCTGGATTTCAGTTCCATCATGTGGCTGGAAGGCCTGCTGCGCGACTTCAAGGGTAGCGTGCTGTTCATCACGCATGACCGCAGCTTCCTGGACAATGTATCGACCCGCATCATAGAGCTGGACCGCGGCAAGCTGACTTCCTACCCCGGCAATTTCACCACTTACCAGACCCGCAAGGAAGAGCAGCTGGAAGTGGAAGAGGTGGAGAACGCCAAGTTCGACAAATTCCTGGCGCAGGAAGAAATCTGGATACGCAAGGGCGTCAAGGCGCGCCGTGTGCGCGACGAGGGCCGCGTGAAGCGCCTGGAAGATCTGCGCGTGCAGCGCAGCGTGCGCCGCGAACAGCAGGGCCAGGTCAAGCTGGACGTGTCCACTGGCGAGCGCTCCGGCAAGATCGTGGCGGAACTGGAAAACGTCAACAAGAGCTTTGGCGACAAGGTCATCGTGCGCGATTTCAGCGCGATCCTGATGCGCGGCGACAAGGTCGGCCTGATCGGCGCCAATGGCGCCGGCAAGACCACCCTGCTGAAACTGATCCTGGGCGAAGACCAGCCGGACAGCGGCACCATCAAGCAGGGCACCAAGCTGCAGATCGCCTACTTCGACCAGATGCGCGCGCAACTGAATGAAGAGGCCAGCCTGGCAGATACGATCGCACCGGGTAGCGACTGGGTGGAGATCAACGGCCAGCGCAAGCATGTGATGTCTTACCTGAACGACTTCCTGTTCGCGCCGGAACGCGCGCGCTCGCCGGTGAAGTCCTTGTCCGGCGGCGAACGCAACCGCCTGTTGCTGGCTCGCCTGTTCGCCAAGCCGGCTAATGTGCTGGTGCTGGATGAGCCGACCAATGACCTGGATATCGACACACTGGAGCTGCTGGAAGAACTGCTGGAAGATTACAAGGGCACCGTGTTCCTGGTCAGCCATGACCGCACTTTCCTGGATAACGTCGTGACGCAGGTGATCGTGTCCGAAGGCGAGGGCCAGTGGCGCGAATTCATCGGTGGCTATACCGACTGGGAGCGCTATCGTCCGACGGTGGCTGCCAACAAGCCTGTGGCAAAGGTGGAAGCCAAGGCTGAAGTGAAGGCTGCTCCGGCAGCAGCTGCCAAGAAAAAGCTCAGCTACAAGGAGCAGCGCGAACTGGATGAATTGCCTAAGTTGATCGCGCAACTGGAATCGGAACAAAAATCCATTACCGAGCGCCTGAATGATGCCGACCTGTACAAGAACGGCGCCGACGAAGCGAAGAAGCTGAATGAGCGTTTTGCGCAAATCGATGAGCAGTTGCTGGAAGCGCTGGAAAAATGGGAGCAGATCGAGGGTAAGAACTAGTTCAGATCCGGTTCAGCTTCAACTTTACAAACAGGCAGGGGATGCGAATCTCCTGCCTGTTTTTTTATCTGCGAATTGTTGTTGAAATGTCTTCTTTGAGCCGTTATTATTGAGATAACTATTGGTCAACGGAAAATATTCCTAACCCACGCTACCTCCTGCATGCCCCATGATCGAACATTCCATCAAATGCAATGAATGTAGCTTTGCCGGCCAATATAGTCCTAACCCGTACCGGTTCAAGCGCTGGGTGTATGACTTGGGCGCAGGCGCGGTGGCACCCGTGATAGACCGTATTTCTTGGTGTTACGACTGCGCCGATTTTGTTCGAGTAGAAAAACTGGTATCGCAAGACGATATTTCCGCGATGTTGGCCGACTATGCGCAGACTGTAAAAGTCGGCGGAAGAGTGTTGCAAGATGATCTCGAATTTGCCGACGAGGTGCTCAACAGCGAAGCGCAATGGAGAGCCTTTGCGAGTGAGAGAGAAAAAAGCGATTGCAGATGTATCAGTTGCGGTTCTACGAACACTGAAACCGAAGCCGAGTTTGACTATTTCTCCAGCGGTAAAATCGACTCGTTCCGGCATCCCGGCTGTGGCGGAACGCTGCGCGTTGTTCGAGTGGAGAGCGATCTCCACATTTACTGGAGGCGTGCAGGCATGTATGAGCGCGAGCCGAGAGCAATTTTTTCAAAGGATGGCCTGATAAAAATAGTGGAAGAGTTGCCCGGCCCAGTGTCAAGCCTGGAGGCATTCGTGCCGGAAAATGCCGATGAATATGTAAGCGGGGATAGTGGAAAATTCAAAAGCGCGCTCTTGAAAAATCCCTTTTATCAGTTAGGCGTTTCTGTTCTTGATAACGGCCTGAAAATATATGAACAGGCAGCCATTCATACAGGCCCATATGGCCAGCATGAGCTGCAGGAGGCGTGCCGGATTCTGACCGAACCGGACCGTCGCCTGGCTGCGGAACTTGCATGGATATCAGGATTGTCGCCGGAAGCAACTGCCAGGTTAGTAAAATATTTCCATGGCGATAGCGGTTGGGGAGGGAAATATAGTCTGATCAGGTTCGGCAATAATTTGCCTGCATTGAGCGAGACTAATTGTCTTGCTGCCTTATTGGAAGTATGTGATGGCGACGCGGACCAGGCCGGCGATGCCATTGTAGATCTCGCTTCTGCGATATGCTCGCTGGACACAGACAGGATCATGGCCGATTTCAATAAAAGCCGGCAGAAAGCGGACTTTCCATCAATTGTATCAATTGGCGAAGTAGAAAAGGGCCTGGAGATTCAAAAACGATATTACATGGCGACAGTTGATAATTTACTTGAACAAGTTTTTACCGAACAAATTGATGAAGTGATGTCATCGATGGTTGCGAGGTGTGGAAGCGATCGATATCCATTCATTGACGCGGTCCTGGAAAAATACGAACGCAAAACCAATGTTTCGCTGCAGGCTGGCGCAGAGCAGATATCCCAGCTTGTAAAAAAACTGACCGAGAATAAAGCTTATTCTCTGGAAGCGAATGACCCACTGCTTGATGAATTGAACAAGGCGGTACTTGCATGGAATTTGGCAGCCAAGCCGCTGCGCGCAAATTTGGCTGAATATGGACTGCCGCACGAACTTAGCCGGGAAGTTTATCTGGGGGGATTCCGCATCCTTCTTTTGCTTATTTCCAGCAAAAGATACGAACAAAGCTCTCGCCTGCTTGAGTCTATGCAGAAGTCCTTTGAGGACGTTCCCGAGCATGTCGCCAAGCTTGCGGAGGTCGAGCAAATCATTCAAAAAAATCGTGCCGAGCACGAAAATTTGCAGAGAGAACGCAAAACAGCGGCGCTGCAAGATAGAAACAAAATTCCTGAACCAGTCGGAATTGCAGTAGATGCTCGCAATCAGGCACTGGTAACGGAGATCAGCACCGGGCTTTTTTGGGGCGAGAAATTCCGTTTGTATTCAACGGAAATTGAGTGGAAAAATCAGCGCATGGCGCTTGATGACATTAGCTGGATCATCTGGGGCGGCATTCCTACCTTTGACAATCGCGGTCATATTATTAAGAGGGATGCGGTTATTCGCGTGGGGAATAGCGAGCGTTCAGTTGATATCCATGGCTTCAGCGAAAGCAAGGCAACAGCGGTGATTAATGCTTTGCGCGAGCCCGTGTGCAACCGCCTGATGATAGAAATCATGGAGGAAATCAAATCAGGAAAAATCCTTGCCTTTGGCAATTCCAGGGTAACTGATAATGGCATCTATCTCCCCAAGCGCGAACAATTTGGGATATCTCCCGCTTATTGCGCCTGGGCCGACATACGTGTGGAACATGAGCTTGGCGACCTGGTCATTTCCTCCAATAGCGATCAGTATACTTATGTAAAGATTTCCTACCTCAAAGTAGAAAATGCGCATATGCTGGAAATGATTGTTGTCTATGCTCTGAAGAAAGGCGTGCGAAAAATCAGCGACATGCTGCCGCCCGGCTAGTGACGCTCCGGCTAAAATGACAGATAGAAAAAAGGCAAAGAACCGAGGTCTTTGCCTTTTTATATCTGCCGTTTTGCTGCCTAGACCCTGGCGACTTTCCTGAAATCCCTGGGCCGGAAGCCCATGACCAGCAGCGCACCAAAATACGCAATACCGCAGCTTGCCAGCACCAATGCCAGCGCCAGTAAGCGCTTGACGGGAGTCGCCTGCATCGCGATCCAGTCGAAGTGGCCGGCCACGGTCAGCGCCACACCAGCCATCACAAACAGCGCCGCCGCTAGCTTGACCAGGAACAGCAGCCAGCCTTTTTGCGGCTTGTAGATGCCTTTCCTTTGCAGGCCGACATACAGGAAGCCGGCATTGATGCAGGCGCCCAGGCCTACCGACAAGGCCAGGCCCGCGTGCTTCAGACTTGGCACAAACATATAGTTCATCAACTGCGTTGCCAGCATCACGCCTATCGCGATCTTGACCGGGGTCTTGATGTCCTGTTTTGCGTAAAAACCGGGCGCCAGGATCTTGACCACGATCAGGCCTATCAGGCCGGCGCCGTAGGCGATCAATGCCTTCGCCGTTTCGTGCACCGCTTCGGCGCTGAACTGGTGGTAGTGGAACAGCGACGCGGTCAGCGGCTCCGACAAGGTGGCCAAGCCTACAGCGGATGGCAGCGCCAATAAAAAGGTCAGCCGCAGGCCCCAATCCAGCAGCGCGGAATATTCAGCGCTGTCGCCATCTGCATTGGCCCTGGATAAGCTGGGCAGCAGGATGGTGCCGAGCGCTACGCCGAGCAGCGCAGTAGGGAATTCCATCAGGCGGTCTGCATAACCCAGCCAGGAAATGCTGCCTTCCGGCAGGCGCGACGCCAGGTTGGTGTTGATCAGGATGCTGATCTGGGATGCGGATACCGCAAAGATCGCCGGCCCCATATTGATTAGCACGCGGCGTACGCCGGAATCGCGCAGGGCAGGTAGCGGATTCAGGCTGACGCTGGGCATCATGCTGATTTTGACCAGCGCCGGAACCTGTATTGCTAGCTGCAGTACGCCGCCGACGAATACTGCTATCGCCAGCGCATAGATGGGCTCTTTCAGCAAGGGGGCCAGCAGCAGCGAGCCGGCAATCGACGACAGGTTTAGCAGCACTGGCGTAAACGCCGGTATCTTGAACTCGCGCCAGGTATTCAGTATGCCGCCCGCTAATGCGACCAGCGACATGAAGCCTATGTAGGGGAACATGATGCGCGTCATCACGACGGCCAGGTCGAATATCTGCGGCTTGGAGTGGAAGCCGGTGGCCACCATGTACACAACAGCGGGTGCGGCAACTACGCCGACCACGCAAGTGAACACGAGTACCCAGGTCAGCAGGGTAGCGACATGGTCCACCAGGCTCTTGGTCGCCGCATTGCCTTGTTTGGATTTGTATTCAGCCAGGATAGGCACGAAGGCTTGGGCAAACGCGCCTTCGGCAAACAGGCGGCGCAACAGGTTGGGGATGCGGAAGGCAATGTTGTAGGCGTCGGTGTGGCCGGTAGCGCCAAAGGCGCTGGCGATCAATACATCCCGGATCAAACCGGTGATACGCGACAGCATGGTCATGCCGCTGATGGTGGCTAGCGTTTTTAGTAAGTTCATGGAGCGGCATTATAACGTTTGCGATATATCCATGAATGTCGCGTTTTGTAAAACCTGCAAGCATGTGTAGGTTCATAGCCTACGCAGGGGTTCGAATCCCCTTGGGGACGCCAACCCTTGGAGCCTCCCTGACTATGCTGTCCGGCATAACCTATAAGCCTGCAGCTTCAATTATTGGTTATATTGCAATAAAAATACAAAGGGAAACCCAGTCATGCAATAAAAGCTTCATGGCCGAAAAAAGTTCTGCTATAATTGCGAGCTTCGCAGATGCAGCACTTTGCGAACCGAATCAGGAGAGATGGATGAGTGGTTTAAGTCGCACGCCTGGAAAGCGTGTGTAGGTTCATAGCCTACCGGGGGTTCGAATCCCCCTTTCTCCGCCAGAACATGAAGGCTAAGTCATTGATTTAAAATGACTTAGCCTTTTTTGTTTTTGGCTTCAATGGGGTTAAATAGGGCTGTTTGGGCATGGGAATGCCAGCTTTTTTGCCAGCTTTTATTGATGTGAAAAGCCCAGTCATCCATTATGAAAACATCACAACGGCTTTGCCGACAGCCTCTGGTTGAGCACCGGCGGGCAGATCTAGTGTGTCTGAAGAGGTCTCCGGGCAGCTTGAGTGCGCCGGCCAAGGTCAGTGAATTTATTAGCCGACGCGTCGATGGACTTCTCCCTAGAATCGACAATTTCGCCGAACTCTCCCAATCCGTTCTTTATTGAGCCGGCAAGCGCACTCCTGCGCTAATTCGGGGCATTGATTTGACTGAAAGGTGCTTTCGGTCCATCTATGCCGGCAGAGTGACGAAGAGGTGTTCGATAGTTTGTCAGTGTACGCGGGCCGTCGCTATACGCTTGATTGGCCGCTTTTGCATCCGCTCCCGAACATCCTCATGTTCCTAATGGGCTAAAGCGGCAGCTTGCCTGTTGCCTTGAAGGGCGCTGCTGATGAGCCAAGTATCACGTCAATGGCGTCGGCCAATCAGCGAACTGCTGTATCCGCTGGACTCGACCTCGATCACGCCCGAAGGGCGGGGCTACGAAGACGGGACACTCGACAATCGCACGCGCCGCACACAAGGCATCAAGCTCCATATGCTATACGTTAGCCATCCTAGGAGCCGCTGTGGAGCAGCTTCACCCAGTCAACGTCAACGATGTGGAGAAGGCCGTTGAACTGCCGCTGCAACAGGGGGCGGTTTACGTCTTTGGCAAGGGATACAGCGATTATAACTGGTGGCATCGCATTGACGCGGCAGACGCGCAATTTTATCACGCGCTTCAAGCGCAACGCAGCGCTATACGAGGTGCCGGCACTGGCGATTCTGCCGAGGACTGAAGGCCTCGTCCTGCAGCATCGGAGCGTACGTTTCAAGAACAAACATCAGGACGACGGGCGCTTCAATTGCTATGAAAAACCATTGCGCTGCATCACCATTGCCAGAATGGATAAGCCTACGCCGCTAGTGTTGGCGACCAACGGCTTGGCAGTGCGGCGCTGGCGATTGTGTAATGTTATAAAGAGTGCTGGGCCGTTGAACTGTTCTTCAAATGGATCAAGCAACATTTGAAGATCAAGAAGTTTCTGGGCTGTGCAGAACAGGCCGTGCGCATTCATATCTTGCCTGGGCTGATAAGCACATCTTGGTGGCGCTCTGCAAGCAGGTGCATGACTTGAAGCTAAGTCTATACGATTGCCTATGCTTGATTCGCGCAATCCTATTTCAGCGTCCCGCTATTACTATTGAGGAGTCACGACATCGGAAACGACGACGTCAAATGGCGGAATTGAACAACACCCAGGGGTGTTGTTCACGTGGCAGCTGTCAATCACTTTATTCCGGGCAGCCGTGCGCCTGCGCGGGGACGACAAATGAGTGGAATTGAAGTTGAACTGAACGGCGTTGCGTCATAAGGCCCATATTTAGCATAGTGGTTCGCAAAGTAAATGCTTTCGCTATTGGTCAAAGATCACTCATGTGATTTTAAGGACTGATGGTGCCAAAAAGTATCACTGCTTTGTTACCGGCTTCGGGTAACGCATCCTTGATCCATTTTCCATATGTCCTCGAAATCATCGTCCAATCCTCATGCCCCATTTGCTGGGCGACCCACATTGGTGGCTCGCCTGCAGTGAGCATCATGCTAGCGTAGGTATGTCTGGTTTGGTAAGGGTAGCGATATCGGACGCTCGCCGCTTTGGTGATTTTTTTCCATGCCTCACGGATGGTTTTATCTCCTGCCCATCGTCGATTGGTTCGCGGATTATGGAAAACATACTTGTTGGCGGCCCCCGTAAACTCTCTTTGAAGTTCTAGAGCGGCACCGGCAGGAGCGAGTAGTTTGATATTTCGTCGACTGGCAGAGGTTTTTGGAATTTCTGCGCCCACGTTGCTCGATATCGCGGCGGACGTCAAAACGCGGCGAACTTTTATAACTCCCTTTTTGAAGTCTACGTCGCGCCATTCTAGTGCGATGATTTCTGACGTGCGCATGCCAGCCCAGAGCGCAAACTGGAACAAATGTCTTTCCTGCCCCGTCGCAATCGCAAGGATCGAGGCTTGCTCTTCGGCAGTGAGGGGGTCAATCACCTCATCGTGATCTTCAATAATGAGTTTAGACGAAGGCGGTGAGAAACTCCAACCATACAGTGGATTTGTATCAATCAAGTTATCAGTTACAGCATCCGTCAGTGCCGCCCGCAACACCGATAACCGGTTCTTGATTGATTTGGCGCCGACCTTGAGATTTCTGCAGTGGTCGCGAATCGCTGGCCTGTCGAGGGCTGCGAGGGTATATGTTCGGAATGCGGGCGTTAGATGGTTGAGCACAATCTTGCGATAACCTTCATAAGTTGAAGCCTTAAGTTGCGGACGCTGGCGTTCCAGCCAGCCGTCCAGATACCGCTCTACCGTGAGAATCTCGCCCTTCCTTTCAACGAACTGCTCTGCGTTTTTACTGTTAGGGAAAGTCGTCCGATAGTCGAACGTGCCTTTTTGAATTGCATCCAAGACGGCTGCACGATGTTGCTGTGCGCGCTTTAGATTCGCAGGGGTAGGGGCGAGCTTGATACGTTCGCGGCAGCGCTGGCCACGAAAGGTAAAGGTGATTTCGATACTCTTTTTACTGACTGCGGTGACGCCTGTCCCATTTCTACCCATTGAGAAAATCCTTCTAAATTAATTAATCGACGTCCGTCGGGGGCCTTTTTCCACACTTGGCCTTCCAGCCATACGCCATCTCGAATTTTTGAGTTGATGGCATCTTCGGAGTAACCAGATTCTGCGGAAAATTTAGCGATCGTTTGATAGCGGATCATTTCATCCCTCGCCCTCGCCCACGCTAGCGCGCGAGAGCGTGCTATTTAGGGTTATTCTTTCAAACTTTTTGCGCCGCGCAAGTGGAAATAAATTGAACCAAAAATTTGATTCAGAAAAAAAATAAACACGTTTCAAACTAGCCCCCGTCGTCAGCTCCACAAAAAAACAATGTGTCCAACTTTGGATACATTGGTTGTGATTGAGTGATTGCATTACTCAATCCTGATTTGGTCTGCTTGCATACGCTGGCTGACCTTGGCCTTTCATAGGAGGAATTTGAACAAACAGCAGTGTTTGTGAGAGTCTTGAATTAAGTGGCAATGCTCGAGCCGTAATGGAGCTAGTAGAAAAATTGATAGACTAATCTTGCTAGTCAATAAGAAATGATATGTGGAGTTTGATCTAGTGGATCACTACTAGTTGCGTTGAAAAAAAACTGCAACTATATGCGCAGTGTTAAGACTATAGATAAGCATGAGCTGGTCCGGTGAGTTGTCCGGAATACTTTTCAGATGGACTGGAGGAATTGGTGACGAAATCAGGGAGCGCAGATAAATCCATTTATGCGAAACCGGAAATATCGCTGACTGTTTTTTTTGGGGGGGAATTGCGCGCGGCCAGAAATTGCAAAAAATGATGCCGGCTGTCTTAATCGAGGAATGA
>Ga0207076_1014_pt1 | contig 53714 bp, 46 predicted proteins | sample Alteio_BWMinHeat_62_FD_153568 | JGI IMG/M metagenome (GOLD analysis project Ga0207076, IMG submission 153568) | Enriched cells from forest soil in Barre Woods Harvard Forest LTER site, Petersham, Massachusetts, United States -... | ecosystem: Environmental > Terrestrial > Soil > Temperate forest >... | reverse complement strand
AAAACCGGCGCTGATCATTAACCCGGCCGCGTATACTGCGGTGGACAAAGCGGAAAGCGAGCCCGAGCTGGCGCAAAGCATCAATGGCGATGCGCCCGGCATCATCGCCGAGGAAGCTGCCAGGCTGGGTGCCGCATTGATCCACTACTCCACCGATTACGTGTTCGACGGCAGCAAACGGGATGCGGACGGCAGGCTGGCCGCGTATACCGAACAAGATACGCCCAGCCCGGTGAATACCTACGGCAAGACCAAACGGGCGGGCGAACAGGCGATTGCGGCCAGCGGTTGCGCGCACCTGATTTTTCGCACCAGCTGGGTGTATTCGCGTTTCGGCCAGAATTTCCTGCTGACGATGCTGCGCCTGGCCAACGAGCGGGACGCACTGAGAATTGTCAACGACCAGTGGGGCGCCCCAACCTGGGCCGGCTGGATTGCGCAGGCCACTGCGGATATCGTGCAGCGCCTGGCAGCCGGCAAGCAGGCCGGACAAAGCACACTTGATCTCGAAACATGGCGGCAAAACAGCGGCATCTACAATATGAGCACGCTGGGCTGCACCAGCTGGTGCGGATTTGCCGAGGCCATCATAGCGCAGGCGGCCAGCCTGGGTCTGTTGAACAAAGCCGCGCCCGGCATTACCGGGATTCCGTCGGCGGACTATCCCACCCCCGCTGCGCGCCCGCTCAACTCCATGCTGTCCATGGACTTGCTGATGAGCCGCTTCCAGATACAACCGCCCCAATGGGACGAGGCGATGAGGGCCTGTCTGCAGGACGCCGGCCCGGCCAGCGCCTCCTGATGCTGCGATGCCCCTTTCCTTCCGCGGCAGATGCAAAACAGGTGCACGACTCAGGCGCATCGTGAGCGGGCTTCCTGGCGCAAGCTTTACAGATGCCGTCGATCCAGGGCCATTGACATGAGCCTGATCCGCACCAGCCTGCTGAATGCGATCGCTGTCGGCGTGCGCATGCTGACCATGCTCGGCTTGAGTAAATTGCTCGCAGTCTACGTAGGCCCCGCGGGGTACGCGGTCATCGGCCAGTTCCAGAACGCGGTCACGATGATACTGTCCTTTGCCAGCGGCGCCATCAATACCGGCGTCACCAAGTATACGGCCCAGTATCACGACGACACGGCCATGCAGCACAAGCTATGGCGCACCGCCGGCCTGATTTCTTTCAGCACGGCCATCGCGGCATCGGTGCTGATCGCCGTTTTCAATCACCCGCTGGCGCTCCTGGTACTCAAGGACGGCAGCCTGGGCAGCGTCTTCCTGTGGCTGGCAGCCTGCCTGACCCTATTTGTACTGAACACGCTGCTGCTGGCTATCCTGAACGGCAAGAAAGCGGTATCCAGCTATGTGGCCGCCAACATCGCCACCAGCATCGTCACCTTGCTGGCCACCTGGGCGCTGGCCAGCGCCTGGGGCCTGTACGGTGCGCTGGTGGCGCTGGCGATCAATCAGTCCGTCGTGGCCTTCATCACGCTGGCCCTGTGCATGAAGTCCGGCTGGTTTAGCGTCTCCATGCTGTTCGGAAAATTGGACCGCAGTATCGCCCGCCAGCTCGGCGCCTTTGCGCTGATGGCAATTGTCACCGCTGTCGCCGTGCCCTTAAGCCAGTTGCTGATACGCAATCACCTGGTGCAGGACTTCGGCTGGAATGCGGCCGGATACTGGCAAGCGGTGACCCGCATCAGCGACATGTACCTGATGCTGATTACTACGACGCTGACCGTGTACTACCTGCCGCGGCTGTCCGAAATAGCCGGCCGGGCGGAATTGAAAAAGGAAATCCGCCGCGTCTACCGCTTTGTACTGCCGGTGACCGTGCTGGGCGCCGCCGCGGTCTACCTGCTGCGCAGTTGGATCATACAGATCGTTTTCACCGCCGATTTTGCCCCGATGCTGGATCTGCTGGCATGGCAACTGACCGGGGATGTGATCAAGATCGGCAGCTGGGTGCTGGGCTTTGTGATGCTGGGGCGCGCAATGACCAGGGCCTATATCGCCACCGAACTTGTGTTCAGCCTGTCACTGGTGCTGCTGACCTACTGGCTGACCCCGATATTCGGATTGAAAGGCTCGGTGCTCGCGTTCACCATCAACTATCTGCTGTATTGGATATGCATCGCGGCCATACTCAACAGAACGGACTATCAATAAGCATGAGCCTCCCCGTCTTTATCCAGCGTTCGATCGACGCCATAGGCAATGCGCGGCATTTCGATGAAGCTATCTCCATGTCGCGCTTTCTGGGCGACCTGCTGTGGAAAAACAGCGTAGGCCAATATGAACTGGCGCAACTGGAATTGCTGCTGCTGCAAAAATACGGCGGCGAATTTACGCCGGGCGCCCGTCCCGAGCAGCGCTGCGAATATCTGCATGTCCTGACCAAGGCGTATGACACTGGCGGACATACCCGCATCGTCGAGCATTTGCTGTCGTCGGCCGCACTGGCCGACGCCGCAGTGCAGATAGTAGAAACGGTAGAGCCGAACGCCTTGCGCAAACTAACCAGGGCTAGGCACGGCTGCGCCTTGCTGCCCAGGCAAGCCGGCAGCAGGCAAAAAATCCAGGGCCTGATCGATATTTTTGCGCAGCATGCAACTATCATCCTGCATGTCCACCCTTACGATATAGAAACCGTGCTGGCCGCGGCACTAGCCGCCCGGTTTTTCGGGGTGAAGGTGCTTTTATACAATCACGCCGACCATGTGTTTTCTTATGGCCACGGAATTGCGGACAGGGTGCTGGAGGTCAGCTATTTTGGCTGGGCGCTGCGTGCACGGCGCAATATCCAGGATAAATCGGTATACGCCGGCATACCGCTGAAATTCCCTGAAAAGGTGCCCTCTTTCTCTCCGGCTGCCTCACATGACACGGCCTATCTTGCATCGGCGGGTACCGCCTATAAATATAAGCCGAGCGACCAATTTTCGTTCCCGCAATTTGTGCTTGAATACGCCAGGGTCAGGCAAGACCGGCTGGTCGTGATCGGCCCTTCGCTGTGGTCCGACTGGTGGTGGTGGAAGGTAAGGCTGACGCTGAGATCGAGGGTTTCGTTTTATAAAAAAATGCCGCACGAGAAATATCTCGGCTTTTTGATGCAGGCCAGCGCTTATGTAGACAGTTTTCCCTTGACCGGCGGAACCGCTTTCCCAGAGATATTCAGCCTTGGCATCCCCAGTTTTGGCGTCTTGACCGGCTCGCACGGCTATTCGCCGGCCGACCAGCTGAAATCAGCCAGCCTGCAGGAACTGGTCAGAGATCTGGCGGCTTTTCTTGCAACGCAGCAAAGGGGAAAGCTTGAAACTGCGGCAATACTTGCACAAATACATGAGGCACATGACATAGAAAACGTTGCCGACAGGATCAGATATGCATATGATCTCAGGAAAGATGAAAAACAACCTCCGTGGGAAAATCCCGGCACAATAGACGACAGGTTTTATGAGAAAATCTGGGCTTCGCGCAAGGGGCCGGCCATTCCGGTCCACACCGTGCCCTCATTGAAACTCATACGGTTCTTCTTGATTTACTGGAAGCAGGTCAGATTTGGAGGCAAACAGGCTCCGGACACACTTGCTTGAGCCCGCATAGGCTAAGTGTATTGTTTACCGCTCTAAGGATAGCATTTCAATATGATTCATGTCGCCATCGTCAGTCACGGCCACGAGGATTTGCTGATCGCAAGCCAGCTCGGCGGCCTGCAGAATGCGGGCCCGCGCATGAAGGTATGGGTCAAGGACAATAAGCCAGGCAAACGCCTGCGTGCTTTTTGCGAGCAGCATGGCATTTCCTATAGCGATGCAAAACCCGGCATGGGCTTTGGCGACAATAACAACTTCCTGTATGAGCTGGTGCGCAGCCAGGTCGGCTTCAAGCCGGGCGACACCTTCGTGGTGATGAACCCGGACATCACGATAGACCCGGAATCCATCGTCTGCCTGGCCGAGCAAATGCATAGGGACAGGTTTCCGATTGCCACCATCAATCTCTACCGCGATCAGCATTACGCGGTTGCCGATTCCAACATCCGCCGCTTTCCCGACGTATTTTCATTAATCCGCATGGCCGTGGTGCGCTCACTGTCGCAGCCCTACGACAAGGCGCAGATGGACAATATCTGCCACGTGGACTGGGCATCGGGTGCCTTCCTGGCCTTCGACGCAATGCACTACTCGGCGCTGGAAGGCTTCGACCCGCGCTACTTCATGTATTTTGAAGACGTGGATATCTGCTACCGCTCGCAAAAATTGCTGGGCAATGGCGTGCGCTACTATCCGTCGCTAAAGGCGACGCATATTGCGGCGCACAAAAACCGTAACCTGATCTCCCAGCATGCGTCCTGGTTTTTCCGCAGCTTCCTGAAATTTTTGTCCCGCCGTTATTTCATCTACGACCGCCAGGCAAACCTGACTTCGGTTAAATAGTTTCATTCATGACATTATCCGTATTACTGACCGGGGCTACCGGCTTCGTAGGACACGCCATTGCGCAAAACTTGCTGCAGCAGGCTATCCCGCTGACCTGTGTCAGCCGCAAGCCGCCGGTGCAGCAAACGGACGCCAAAGTGCATCTGGTTCCCGATATCAATGCAGAAACCGACTGGACGCCCTGCCTGTCCGGCATCAGCACCGTCATCCATTGCGCCGCGCGCGTGCATGTGATGCAGGACACTGCCAGCGATCCGCTGGCGCTGTTTCGCCGCCTCAATGTAGACGCGACTCTAAACCTGGCACGCCAGGCCGCCGCCGCTGGCGCCAGGCAATTCATTTTTTTGAGCTCGGTCAAGGTCAACGGCGAAGTAAGCCAACCGGGTGCCCCGTTTACCGAAAATACGCCGCCGAATCCATCCGACCCCTACGGCATCTCCAAATACGAGGCGGAACTGGCCCTGCTAGACTTGGCGAAAGCAACCGGCATGGCGGTCACCATCATCCGCCCGCCGCTAGTCTACGGTCCCGGTGTCCGCGCCAATTTCCTCAGCATGATGCAGTGGGTCAAAAAAGGCCTGCCGTTGCCGCTGGGCAGCATCCATAACAAACGCAGCTTCGTGTACTTACAGAACCTGGTCAGCCTGGTGCTGAAGTGCGCCGATAACCCGGCGGCGTATAACCAAGTATTCCTGGTTTCCGACGATCATGACTTGTCGACCACGGAATTGCTGCAAAACTCGGCCGAGGCTTTCGACTTGCGGTCCCGTCTGCTACCCTTCCCGCCTGCGCTGCTGATGCTGCTGGCGACACTGGCCGGAAAAAAATCGGCCGCGCAGAGGCTGTGCCAGTCGCTGCAGGTCGATATCGGCAAGGCCAGGACCCTGCTCGGATGGACCCCTCCGTTTACCGTGCGCCAGGGTTTGCAGGCCACCGCCAGAACATTGATGAAACACTAATCCATATCTTCATGCTGAAACGTTCCTTTGACTTATTGCTGGCGCTGTTGGCGGCATGCATCCTGATACTGCCGATTGCCATCGTCGCCATTTGCGTCAAGCTGACATCCGCCGGCCCCGCGGTTTACTGGTCGGACCGGGTGGGCCGCTATAACGCGATATTCCGCATGCCTAAATTCCGCACCATGCGCACCGACACCCCCGCCGTAGCGACCCATTTGCTGAGCAACCCGGATCAATATCTGACTCCGGTCGGCTCTTTCCTGCGAAAAACCAGCCTCGATGAATTGCCGCAGCTCTGGAGTATCCTGGCGGGCGATATGAGTTTTGTCGGCCCGCGCCCGGCCCTGTACAATCAATACGACCTGATCAGCCTGCGCACCGAGCAAAAAGTGCATGAAATTCTGCCCGGGCTGACCGGCTGGGCGCAGATCAATGGCCGCGACGAACTGCCCATACCTGAAAAAGTCGATCTGGATGCGTATTATCTGCAACACCGTTCATTCGGACTGGATATGCACATCCTGTTCCTCACTTTCTTTAAAGTGATCAAAAGGGATGGCGTAACCCATTAATTGCATATTGACAATGAATGCTGCGAACCCTGTTTATTTTGCTTACAAATGTAAGACATCTTGGGGCAGCAACTTGTTTACTATCTGTAGCGTGCCAGATCTCTGCTAGGCAGAGCATGCGCCGGCCAAGATTTCCAACAGGACTGACAACAATAATATTATCATTCTGCAATGCAAACCTTACTCGCCCTACCTAGACTACAAAAGCAGATCATCGCAGCCGCTGCGGATGCCATTTTCCTGCCACTGGCTTTCATCCTGGCGATCTGGCTGCGCTATGACGGTTTTAATACCGCACTGTTTTCGCACTATTTCTGGCTGATCGCTTCGGTTCCCTTTGTCTCCATTCCGATTTTCGTGCGGATAGGCCTGTATCGCGCCGTCATCCGCTTTATCGACCAGAAGATCATCTATGTGGTGGTATTCGGTGTCACCTTATCGGTGATGATGCTGGCCTTCATCAGCGTGATGACGCATATCATGGCGCTGTCGCGCGCGGTATTCTTCATCTATTGGGCCGCCGCCATCCTGTATGTCGCCGCCAGCCGCTTCCTGACCCGCTCTTACCTGCTGGGCATCAACCGCAGCGACACTGCGGTCAATATCGCAATCTACGGCGCCGGCAAGGCTGGCGCGCAACTCGTCAATGCGCTGCGCGCCAGCGATGAATTCGTCTGCGTTTCCTTTCTCGACGACAACGTCAACCTGCAAGGCTCGTCCATTGCCGGCATCAAGGTATCCAGTGTGGATAATCTGCACAACCTGATACGCCAGCACGACATCCGGGAAGTGCTGCTGGCGATGCCCTCCATCTCCAAGATAAGGCAAAAACAGATCCTCGACCAGCTGGAACCCTACAAACTGAAGATCAAGGTCACGCCTTCCATCAAAAGCCTGGTCAATGGCGAATTACGGGTGCAGGACATCCGCGAGATCGAGATCGAAGATTTGCTGGGGCGCGATTCGGTAGAGCCGGACGAACGCCTGCTGTCCACCTGCATCACAGGCAAAAAAGTCCTGGTGAGCGGCGCCGGCGGCTCGATAGGCTCGGAACTGTGCCGGCAAATCATGCGCCAGAAGCCGGCGCAGCTGGTCCTGTTTGAAATGTCCGAATTCGCGTTGTATTCGATAGAACAGGAACTGGAGGCGCTGCGCACCAGCCTGGGCCTGGATCTGGAGATCGTCCCCTTCCTTGGCAGCATACAAAATGCCGCCAGGCTGGATCAGGTCTTCGCATCCTACCGCATCGATACCGTCTACCATGCAGCCGCCTACAAGCATGTGCCGCTGGTGGAACATAATCCTGTCGAAGGCATACGCAATAATGTCTTCGGCACGCTGGTCATTGCACAGGCGGCGATACGGGCCAAGGTCAAGAATTTTGTGCTGATCTCCACCGACAAGGCGGTCCGCCCGACCAATGTGATGGGGGCAAGCAAACGCCTGGCGGAACTGATCTTGCAGGCGTGCTCGCGCGAGCAGCATACGACACGCTTTTGTATGGTGCGCTTCGGCAATGTGTTGGGCTCTTCCGGTTCCGTCGTTCCGCTGTTCCGCAAGCAGATCATGCAGGGCGGACCGATCACGCTGACCCACCCGGAAATCACGCGCTACTTCATGACCATCCCGGAAGCGGCGCAACTGGTGCTGCAGGCGGGGGCGATGGGTGAAGGCGGCGATGTCTTTGTGCTGGACATGGGGGAGCCGGTCAGGATTATCGACCTGGCCAAGCGCATGGTGCATTTGAGCGGGCTGGAAGTCAAAACCGAAACCACGCCGGAAGGCACGATAGAAATCCACCACGTAGGGCTGCGCCCGGGTGAAAAACTGTATGAAGAATTATTGATAGGCGACAATGTGGAAGGCACTAGCCATCCGCTGATCATGCGCGCACAGGAAGATGAAATTCCATGGCCCAGCCTGTCCCTGCTTTTGCAGCAACTGCAGGCCGCCTGCGACCACTCCGATTTGCCGCAAGTGCGTTCCCTGCTGTTGCAAACAGTGGCAGAATACGAGCCTCAGTGCGGCATAGAAGACTTTATCTGGCAGCTCAGCAATTCCAGCGACGCGGTAACTAGCGCACAGACGGAGCTGCCGCACACCGTGTTACATTAGGTCCAGATAAACCGAATAAGCCAAATCAGGCCGGACAGCACGGCCACACCACCCCCATTACTCTGAATAAAAATATCATGTCCCTCATTTCCCCGACTATTTTCAAGGCCTATGATATCCGCGGCATCATAGGCAAGACCCTGGATGCAGAAGTCGCCTATCAGATAGGCCAGGCCTTCGGTAGCGCGGCGCTCGCCAAAGAAGAAAAAACCGTCGTCATCGGCCGCGACGGCCGCTTGTCCGGCCCGGAACTGGCCGCTGCGCTGGCCAAGGGCTTGCAAGCCACCGGCGTGGATGTGATCGACCTCGGCGTCGTGGCGACCCCGATGGTGTATTTCGGCACCAGCACTCTCGGCGCCAGTTCGGGCGTGATGGTCACCGGCAGCCATAATCCCCCAGACTACAATGGTTTCAAGATGGTGCTGGCCGGTGAGGCCATCTACGGCGACACCATACAGGCCCTGTACCAGGCCATCCTGAACCAGGAATTCAAGCAGGGCACTGGCGCGTACCAGACGCACGATATCGCCTCCGCCTACCAGCAGCGCATCGTCAGCGATGTGAAAACTGCGCGCCCGATGAAAATCGCGATCGACTGCGGCAACGGCGTCGCCGGCGCCTTTGCCGGCGATCTGTACCGCGCAATGGGTTGCGAAGTGACTGAATTATTTTGCGAAGTGGACGGCAATTTCCCTAACCACCATCCCGATCCCGCACATCCGGAAAACCTGCAAGACCTGATACGCTGCCTGCAAGAAAGCGATGCAGAAATCGGCCTGGCCTTTGACGGCGATGGCGACCGCCTGGGCGTGGTCACCAAAGACGGCCAGATCATTTATCCGGACCGCCAGTTGATGCTGTTTGCCGACGACGTGCTGAAACGCAATCCCGGCAAGGAAATTCTGTACGACGTCAAGTGCACCCGCCATATCTCGGCCTGGGTCAAGGCGCGCGGCGGCATACCGCTGATGTGGAAAACCGGGCACTCGCTGGTCAAGGCCAAAATGCGCGAGACCGGCGCGCCCCTGGGCGGCGAGATGAGCGGCCACGTCTTCTTCAAGGACCGCTGGTACGGCTTTGACGACGGCATGTACGCCGGCGCACGCCTGCTGGAAATCCTGAGCCGGCTACCGGACCTGACAGCCACGCTGAACGCGTTGCCGCAATCGTCCAGCACACCGGAATTGCAACTGAAGCTGGCGGAAGGCGAGAATTTCGACATCATCGCCAAGATGCAAAAAAATGCCGACTTCCCCGGCGCCGATGACGTCATCACCATCGACGGCCTGCGCGTCGAATATCCGGATGGTTTCGGTTTGGCACGCTCGTCCAACACCACGCCAGTGATCGTGATGCGCTTCGAGGGCGAAACACCGGCCGCGCTGGCGCGCATACAGGCAGCGATGAAACAGGCGATCCTGGCAGTCAAGCCGGATGCGGCCATGCCTTACTGATACCGTATCTAGAGTGAAAATCCTGCTGGTACGCGTATCGTCGCTGGGCGACGTGGTGCACAATATGCCTGTTGTGGACGACCTGTTGCGCCATTTCCCCGGCGCCGACATAGACTGGGTGGTCGAGGAAGCCTATGTCAGCATGGTCAAGCTGAACCACGGCGTGCGGCGCATCATCCCGTTTGCGCTGCGGCGCTGGCGCAAGAGCCTGTTCAGCCGGCCGACCCGGCAAGAAATCAGGCATTTTTTTGCCAGCCTGCGCAGCGAGCAATACGACCTCGTGCTGGATACCCAGGGCTTGCTGAAAACCGGCGCCATCATGGGGCTGGCGCGCACCGTCAAGGGCGGCAAGAAAGTCGGCCTGGCCAATGGCACCGAGGGTTCCGGCTATGAAGCCGCCTCCAGGATCTTCCATACCGAGAGTGTCGCGGTGGATATTCATACCCACGCAGTATTGCGCGGCCGCCTGGTAGCCGCACAGGCCGGCGGCTACCGGGTGGATACTCCCGCCAGCTTCGGCATGCATGCGCCCGACCTCCCACACTCAACGTCAACCGCGTGGATGCCGGCGCGAGACTATGCAGTGTTTTATCACGGCACCGCGCGCGACAGCAAGAAATGGGAGCAAGACAACTGGATAGAGGCAGCAAAAACCGTGGCGGAATACGGCTTGCCTGTCTTGCTGCCATGGGGAAATGCCGCTGAAAAACAGGAAGCCACACAGCTGGCAGCGCGGATACCCGGCTCTGCCGTCTTGCCGCAACTGAGCATGCTGGAAGCGGTTGCGCTGTCGCAACGCGCGGCGCTGGTGGTGGGCGTGGATACCGGCCTGACGCATATCGCGGCGGCTTATGAAAGGCCTACCGTGGAAATCTATTGCGATTCGCCGCGCTGGAAAACCGAGGGCAACTGGTCGTCCAACATCATCAACCTGGGCGATGCCGGCAGGCCGGCGACGGTAGCTGAAGTCAATTCGGCGATCCGCAGCCTGTTGGACCAGGCAAACGCCAATCACCACCGGGTTTAAGGTATATTCCGTCATTCGCGATATTTTTCCTGGAAAATCAGTAGCCCCGCATGAGCACTATACGTAAAAACCTGGATGGCCTGGCCATCACCCTGATGTTGCTATTGTGTTTTTGCTGGGGCTTGCAGCAAGTCGCGGTCAAGCTGGCAGCGCCGATCGTTAGTTCCAGCATGCAGATAGGCCTGCGCTCCGGCCTGGCGGCGCTGATGGTATATGTATTGATCCTGATACGCGGCATCCCGTTTTCGCTGAAAGACGGCAGCCTGCTGCCCGGCCTCGCCGCCGGAGCGCTGTTTGCCGCGGAATTCCTGTGCATAGCGATCGGCTTAAATTACACTTCAGCCTCGCATATGTCGGTGTTCTTGTACACCGCCCCTATTTTTACCGTGATCGGCCTGCATTGGCTGATTCCTTCCGAACGCATGCATGTCAGCCAGTGGCTGGGCATATTGTCTGCGTTCGCCGGTATTGCGGTAGCGTTTTCGGCGGCCTTTGCCGCCACTTCCGGCAAGGGCCTGGATGACCCGAATCTGGGAAAAATGCTGTTCGGCGATGCACTGGGAGTACTGGGCGGCTTGCTGTGGGCCGCCACTACCGTCACGATACGTAAATCCAGGCTGTCGGAAGCCGAACCTACGACCACGCTGTTGTACCAGCTGGCGGGCGCCGCAGTGATACTGCTGGTGTACGCGACAGCGCTGGGAGAGTCGATGCTGATACCGGCATCCGCGGTGGCCTGGGGCAGCATCCTGTTCCAGACCGTGATCGTGGCTTTTGCCAGCTACCTGACCTGGTTCTGGCTACTGCGCCACTACCTGGCTTCCAGGCTGTCCGTTTTTTCTTTCCTGACTCCGTTGTTCGGCGTTGCCGCCGGCGTGATATTCCTGCATGATGCGATCAGCCCGCGCTTTGCGATCGGCTCCGGCCTGGTTCTGGCCGGCATCGTGCTGGTCAATCGCCGTCAGTAAGCTTTTTTGAAATCCCAGCCCATGCGCCTGCTCTATACTTTATTCTGGTGGCTGTCCCTGCCTATTGTGCTGGGGCGCCTATGGGTGCGCGGCCGGCAGGAACCCGGCTATCGCCGGCATATCGGTGAACGCCTGGGTTTCTACCGCCAGCAAGCCGGCGCCAGCATCATCTGGGTGCACGCGGTATCGGCCGGCGAGACCCGCGCTGCCGAGCCGCTGATACGCGCACTGTTAAAGCGTTATGCCGGCCACCAAATCCTGCTGACCCATATGACGCCGACCGGCCGCGCCACTGGCGAACTGCTGTTTGCCGACGTATCGGCAAGGGTCGTGCAAAGCTTCCTGCCCTACGATATCAACTGGATGATCAAGCGCTTCCTGCGCTATTTTTCTCCGCAGATATGCGTACTGATAGAAACCGAAGTCTGGCCCAACCTGGTTGCGCAGTGCAAGCGCCATCAGGTACCGGTGGCGCTGGTCAATGCCCGGCTGTCCGAGAAATCGCTAAGAAAAGCCCGCAGGCTGTCTGCGCTGATCCTGCCTGCAGCCCAGGCCATCACTTGTGTCGCCGCCCAATCCGGCCCGGATGCGGAGCGCCTGAAAGCCCTGGGAGTGGGCAAGATGATCGTTACCGGCAATATGAAATTCGACGTCAGCCCGCCGGCGAAAATGGCGGAACGCGGCGCGCAGTTGCGGGATTGTTTTGGCGCGCGCCCGGTCTTCCTGTGCGCCAGCACCCGTGACGGCGAAGAAGACCTGATCTTGAAAGCCTTCTGTGAATTACACAAGCATGATGCGCTGCTGGTGATCACGCCCAGGCATCCGCAACGTTTCGACCAGGTGGCGGCGATGATCGGCGCCTACGGACTGAAGCAGGTGCGCCGTTCCGCGCTGGATTTTGAAGCGGGGCTGGAAAAGCTGCCGGCAGACGTGCAGGTCGTGCTGGGCGACAGCATGGGTGAAATGTATATGTACTACGCGGCTTGCGATGTCGCCTTCATCGGCGGCAGCCTGATCCCTCTCGGCGGACACAACCTGATTGAAGCCTGCGCGATGGCCAGGCCGGTGCTGACCGGCCCGCACACCTTTAATTTTTCTGAAATCACCGAAGATGCGATCGCCATCGGCGCGGCAATCCGCGTCGCCGATCCGGCAGCGCTGATGACGCAGGCATTTACGCTGATCGGCGATGCAGGCAAAAGGAAATCCATGGGCGACAACGCGCATGCGTTCTTCCTGCAGCACCAGGGCGCGACCGACAGGACGATGGCGTTATTGGCGGAATGCTCCACGCTGCAATGACAGGCCTATGCCAGTGTCCACGCCAGAAAACCCCGCTACCGCTTTGATTGACCAGCTAGAAACAAGCAACTGAACCAAGAGAACCAAGCCGAAGAAGGAAACGCCATGTCCGTAGACGACTGCCGCATTATCGAACTCCCTAAAATTCATGATCCGCGTGGCAACCTCACCTTCATGGAATCCAACAAGCACGTGCCGTTCGACATCCAGCGCGTGTTCTACCTGTACGACGTGCCCACCGCCTCCGACCGCGGCGCCCATGCGCACAAGGCCCTGCACCAGTTCCTGGTCTGCCTGTCCGGCAGCTTCGACGTCGCACTGGATGACGGCCAACAAAAAAAGATTGTCCACATGAACCGCCCCTGGCTGGGCCTGCACATCCCGCCGATGATCTGGGCCTCCGAAATCAACTTCGACGCCGGCTCGGTGTGCCTGGTGCTGGCCTCGGCGCCGTATGACGAGACCGACTATTATCGCGATTACCACCACTACCTGGCAGCACTGGCAAAATGAACATCCCCTTCCTCGATATCCAGGCCTCCTATCACGAACTCAAGAGCGAGATCGACGCCGCCGTCCAGCGCGTGCTGGCCTCCGGCTGGTACATCCTCGGCGCCGAAGTGGATGCCTTTGAGCAAGACTATGCCACCTACTGCGGCGTCCGGCACTGCGTCAGCGTCGCCAACGGCCTGGATGCGCTGCACCTGGCCCTGCGCGCGATGGACGTCGGCCCCGGCGACGAAGTGATCGTCCCCTCCAATACCTATATCGCCACCTGGCTGGCGGTCAGCCAGTGCGGCGCGGTGCCGGTGCCGGTAGAACCGGTGGAGGCCACCTACAACCTCGACCCGGCCAAGATAGAAGCCGCGATCACCGCCCGCACCAAGGTGATCTTGCCGGTACACCTGTACGGCCAGGCGGCCGACCTGGCACCCATCCTGGCGATCGCCAAACAGCACGGCCTGCGGGTGCTGGAAGACGGCGCCCAGGCGCACGGCGCGCGCTACCGGGGCCAGCGGGTGGGCGGGCATGGCGACGCGGTGACCTGGAGCTTTTACCCGGGCAAGAACCTCGGTGCGCTGGGCGACGCCGGCGCCGTCACCACCAATGACCCCGAGATCGCCGACCGCATCCGGGTCTTGCGCAACTACGGTTCGCGGGTGAAATACGTGAATGAGGTGCAGGGCTACAATAGCCGGCTCGATCCGCTGCAGGCGGCCGCGCTGCGGGTCAAGCTATCCTACCTGGACGCCTGGAATGCGCGCCGGGCAGTCATAGCCGACCTGTACACCAACAGCCTGGCCGACAGCGGCCTGGTCTTGCCTGAAGTACTGGACGGCACCGACCCGGCCTGGCACCTGTATGTAGTGCGCAGCCCGGAGCGGGAAGCCTTGCAGGCGAAACTGACGCAGGCCGGCGTGGGCAGCCTGATCCATTATCCGATCCCGCCGCATTTGCAGCAGGCGTATGCGGGCGCAGGATTTACAGCAGGGCAATTCCCGCTGGCCGAAAGCATGGCAGAGCAGGTATTGAGCTTGCCGATGGGGCCGCATCTGGGGCGGGAACAGCAGTTGAGGGTGATAGACGCTATTGTCAGCGCCTGACCATTCCCGGCTTATCCCGTTGCCGTAAAAAAACCACCGGGCCGGTGGTTTTTTTATTGGGCGGAACATGCAATCAGTGTTGCAGCAGTCCGTTCACTTCGGCCAGGTCTTCTTCTTTCAAAGTACCGGCTGCCGACTTCAGGCGCAAACCGTTCATGATCGTATCGTAGCGCGCCTTGGCCAGATCCCTCTGGGTTGTATACAACTGCTGCTGCGCATTCAGCACGTCGATATTGATACGCACACCGACTTGATAGCCCAGCTTGTTGGAATCCAATGCCGATTGGCTGGAGATTTCAGCCGCCTCCAGTGCCTTTACCTGGGCCAAGCCGCTGCTGACGCCGAAATACGATTGACGTGCGCCTTGCGCAGCGGAGCGGCGTGCAAATTCCAGGTCGTTACGCGCCTTGTCTTCCAGCGCAATGGATTCGCGCACGCGGCTGTCTACCGCAAAGCCGGAGAAAATCGGAATATTCCATTGCACACCTATAGAATTGGTCTTGGCAACGGAATTGGTGCCGATCTGGGCCGGTATGCCGCTGGTGGAATTGCGGCCGCTATTGACCAGCAGGTCCACGGTAGGATAATGGCCGGCGCGGTTCCTCTGGATATCGCGCTGGGCAATTTCCAGGTTCACTTGCGAAGCGACCACGCCGTAATTTTGCTTTTCCGCCGAACCGACCCAGTCGTCGATGCGTTCAGGCTGAGGCGAGCTCAGCTTAATGCCCGGCTTCAGCAAATTCAGGTCGCCGGCTTCCTTGCCTATGATCTGCTGCAATGCCGCGCGCTTGATTTGCAGGTCGCTGACGCCGGCAAACTCTTGCGCCACCGTCAGGTCGTAACGTGCCTGTGCTTCATGCGTATCGGTAATAGTGGACGTACCTACTTCGAAATTTCGCTTGGCCGATGCAAGCTGCTCGGAAATCGCGACCTTTTGCGCCTGCAGCGTAGTGAGGGTATCCTGCGCCGCCAGCACATCGAAGTAAGCCTGGGCGACGCGCGTGATCAGGTCCTGTTGCGACAGCGCGAACTGCGCTTCGCTGACCACCAGCGCCAGCTTGCCTTGCTGATATTGCTGCCAGTTAGCCCAGCGGAACAATGGCTGCGACAGGGTCAGCCCGTACACATTGGTATTGCCTGTGTAGGTGATACTGCCGGGAATGCCGTCAGGCGATATGTCATTCCTGGCGCGGGTGTCGGTGCCGTTAATTGCTATCGTAGGAAGGATCAGCGCACGCCCCTGGATAGGCTTTTCCTGGCCGGCGGCGAGGGAAGCACGGGCACTGCCGAATTGCGCGTCATTGAGCAGGGCATCCTTATAGATCTGCAACAAGTCAGTCGCGCCGGCTTGCGAGGATAAAAAGGCGCCGGCAGTCAGTACGGCAATAATGGGCTTACGCATGAAACGCTCCGAGATAAGAATTATTAGTTGGTTTTATTAAAAATTCGACTGGCCCACGCAAAAACGCGATCTAATAAGTCGGCATGCTGGTGTCGACTTCTTGTGCCCAGGCGTGTACGCCGCCAGTCAGGTTCACTACATTGGCAAAGCCGTTACGCTCCAGGAAACCGGCTACCTGCATGCTGCGGCCGCCATGATGGCAGACGCAGACTATGGTCGCATCCGGTTCCAGTTCACTGATGCGTTCCGGTACGCTTTGCATGGGCATCAAGACTACGCCGGTGATATGACAGGTCTCGTGCTCCCAAGGTTCCCGCACATCCAGTAAAACCGGGGGATTTTTTTCCTTGTCTGCCAACCAGTTGGCCAATTCCGGCGCAGTGATATGTTGCATGCTGTCCCCGCCTCAGAAAGTGAACTTGGATGGCTGTACTGCCTGCGACAACGGCTGCACTACAGTTTCAAACAAGGTATGCGCTTTAAAATCCGCCTGCCCGGCACGGGTGACGATCTCCGCCGACATCACCGGCAACTGGCCGACGACAGAAAACAGGCGTCCGCCTATCTTCAGCTGCTGTAACAGGCTGTCCGGCACCGATGGCAGGGAACCGTGCACAACGATCACGTCATAGGCCGCGGATGGATTGGCCTTCAGGCCATCGCCCTGCTCTATGCTGGCATTCAGCACGCCATTCCTGGACAGGTTTTTTTCTGCCAGCGCCTTCAGTTCGGCATCGACTTCCAGCACGGTGACCTTGGCTGCGCGATGCGCCAGCAAGGCCGCCAGATAGCCCGAACCGGCGCCGACCAGCAATACCTGCTCATGCTTGTTGATCGCCAGTTCCTGCAAGATGCGGGCTTCCAGTTTCGGCGACAGCGAGTACGCACTGGCAGACAGCGGCAGCTCGGTGTCTGAAAACACCAGGCCCAGTTGGCTCTCCGGGAAAAAATTCTCGCGCTTGACGACCACCAGCATGTCCAGCACATCCTGGTTCAATACGTTCCAGGGGCGAATCTGCTGTTCAATCATATTGAAGCGTGCTTGTTCGATATTCATGTTCTTAACTCGGTAGCATTAATGAGGAACCCGCATTTTATCAAATGCAGACTAGGCAATGCCCGAAGAATGTCGTCGGCATCGGCCCAATTTCCATAAAATCAATAAATAGACGTCAAATTCGGTCCAACAATTGCCAGTGGTCATGCCACGGCCTGTCAAACCAGCATGCCGTGCAGCACCATATCCACATAGGTATCGATGTAAGGCCCAAGCTCATGGTCCTGTACGCCGCAGGCATTGGTCGAATGTCTGGAAATCATCTGCATGATCATGGGCGCAATCAATATCCTGGGCGCCATTTCCAGGTTCAGGGGCCGGATCTCGCCGCGCGCCATGCCGCGCTTCAGCATGCGCACCACCATCGCATCGCTGCGGGCAATCACTTCCTCGTTATAAAACTGCGCCAGTTCGGGGAAATTGCTCGCCTCTGCCATCATTAGTTTGCTGAGGCCGGACAACTGGGTGCTCCCCATTGCCTGCCACCAGCCCATGATAATTTCGCGAAACAATTCCGCGCTGCTGCCGGTGAACTGGTCCACCATTTCTTCCGCCTGCCCTATCACGGGCACCACATTTTCGCGCACCACCGTCTTGAACAACTCTTCCTTGCTAATGAAATACAGGTACAAGGTTCCCTTCGATACACCTGCTTTTTTGGCAATATCATCCAGGCGCGTAGCCGCAAACCCACGCTCGACAAACAAGTCGAGGGCCGCAGCCAATAATTCTTGAGGGCGGGCGTCCTTGCGGCGCTCCCAGCGTGGTTTCGGATCGGATGACATAATCAGGACAGTGGTACATTAACTTACTCGCGAGTCAGTAATGTAATCCCGTCAGGCCGGAGCGTCAAGTTCCGCCACATCTGCTGCCTTGGAAAGAATTATCCGGCATTAGTAGATGCGCAACAATTTCTATGCGACAAAACCGCAAAATAGAGGGCTGAATTTCATAATTCCGGGCACAGGCCGTAATTCGGCGCAAAAAAATGGGGCCGGGCTTTTACGAAGCGTTTCCAGGGACCGCTTTAGGAGTCAATAACAAGCAGCGATCCCAGGGTGTTTCGGGTTACCATTCGGGCGCAAGAATACAACCAGGCCAGCCAGCATGATGAACAAAGTATCGCCGCAACAAGCCGCGGCCTCCCCTCCCAATGCCCTTGGCGCGACAAACGCAGGGCCAGAGTGCCGCCCAGGCTGCGGCGCCTGCTGCATCGCCCCTTCCATTTCCAGTCCCATTCCCGGCATGCCGGGCGGCAAACCCGCCGGCATCAGGTGCGTACAGCTAACTGCAAGCTATCAATGCGCCATTTTCGGCCAGCCTGAACGTCCCGCCTGCTGCTCCGGCCTGGCGCCCGGCGCCGACATGTGCGGCAGCGACCGCGAATACGCTATTGCCTGGCTCACCACGCTGGAAGCAGCGACACGCCCGCATCCTCGCTCCTGAAACTCCGCCGCTACCGCCTCGGTCCGGCAGCAATAAAACAGTGACATAGCTTGAAAGCAACATCAGGCTGCTCAAGCCGGTCAAGCCGGTTTATTTGCAAAGGCTGTTGCCTCTAAGACACAATCGAAGTTTCTCGCCGATTAATTCGCTAAACTCGGAGGCATAATTAATACAAAGCAACGGGAGCTCTATGACTGATACACCTGAAGATACAACGAATCCGCCAGGATACGATCCCAACAGGCTGCTGGACGCCCTGATCGAGCAACTCCAGCTGAAAAACGATGCCGCGCTGTCCAGGGCGCTGGAAGTGGCGCCGCCCATCATCAGCAAGATCAGGCACCGCACGATGCCGGTAGGCGCATCGATGCTGATACGCATGACCGAAATCAGCGGCCTGGAAATAGGCCAGTTACGCACCATCCTGGGCGACAGGCGCGGCAAGTTCCGTATCAGCGACAAGCAATTTAAACCCAAGGACAAGCCTTAGGACACCAACCGGGCCAGAGCCCTTTGTGAAAAGGGCCGGCCCATATCATTATTGCCAATACTGCCATGTTGTCGGACAGGCAAAGCTCGGTATAATTCTGCTGACTACCGGCTAAGCTTAACCATGGACAGCACATGCATTTCGAGATACCTAAAACACATATCAAGACCTTCAAGGAATTCGCCGGCCACTACCTGATGATCGTGATCAGCATCGTCACCGCGCTGGGGCTGGAGCAATGGATAGAGAGTGTGCACCATAGCCACCTGGCCGAAATCGCCAGCAAGGAAATCCAGCAGGAAATTCGCGCCAATATCGAGGCGCTGGATGTCGCCTTCGCGCACAACGCCGGCCAATTGAAAGCAGTCAGCGCCACCCAGGCCGCATTGGTCGAAAAAATCAGGGCCGGCCTGCCGGCTGCTGAAATCAATACCTACATTGACGAACAGGTCAGGAAGCAATTCAGCCTGTCGCTGGAGTGGCCCACCGTGCGCCATGAAGCCTGGGATGTGGCGGTAGCCAATCAGTCGGTGACCTGGATGGAGCCATCCCTGCTGCGCCGCTACTCCATCGCCTACGCCACCCAAAGAGACGGGCAGGCCGATACCAAGCTGGGAACCAGCACCATGTTTAGCGGCACCAGGTTCGTTGATCTCAGCACCGATCTGGAGCTTGGCGCCATAGATCCGCGTGAATTGGCGCGGATCATGCGCCAGGTACGCTCAGTTCTGGCGTCCACCCAGAATAATCTCACCAACATCAGGGTCGAACTACAAAAAGCCCTTGATACAAAGGGGGAACAAGTGGCTACAGCTTCGACAAGCTCCGACGTGCATTAAACCAGCGCGGCCTGCAAATTCCGCCGGCCCGCGGGCGGAATTTGCTTCCCGGCATAATTGTTCCACAAAGCAATACCGATGCTGTGCAAAAACGGCAACACCCGCCTCTGCGGGGTCTGCCCGCTCTCTGCCCGACTATTCCCCACCTCCGCTCAGCCAATATCGGCACGCCGCCGCATGCTCTCGTGGTAAGCTTCGTGCCGGCCAAATACGCTTTCAATCATTAATAAAACAGCAAATATGGAACTACTCCTCGCGGTAAAAGTCATCATCATGGGCATCGTCGAAGGCCTGACTGAATTCCTGCCCATTTCTTCCACCGGACATCTGATACTCGCAGGCAGCCTGCTGAATTTCACCGGCGAAAAAGTGAAGGTTTTCGAGATCGTGATCCAGGCCGGCGCCATCTTTGCCGTGTGCTGGGAATACCGGCAAAAGATAGTCTCGGTGCTGGCCGGCCTGACGCATGACCGCAAGGCGCAGAAATTCGCGATCAATGTAACGATCGCTTTCTTGCCCGCCGCCATCTTGGGCTTGCTGTTCAGCAAGAAAATCAAGCAATACCTGTTTTCACCGGTGCCGGTTGCGCTGGCCTTCATCATAGGCGGCATCGTCATCCTGTGGGTCGAACGCAAGCAAGGCGGCCCTACCGCCGAGGGCAAGGTCAATGCGGTAGAAGACATGTCCGCTGCCGATGCGCTCAAGATAGGCCTGGCGCAAGCCTTTGCGCTGATCCCCGGCACCAGCCGCTCGGGCGCGACCATCATAGGCGGCATGATCTTCGGCCTGTCGCGCAAGGCGGCGACTGAATTTTCCTTTTTCCTGGCCATCCCTACCCTGCTCGGCGCCACCGTATACTCGCTGTACAAGGAGCGCGCGCTGCTGTCGGCGGCGGACATGCCGATGTTCAGCCTGGGCACCATTGCCGCCTTCATCTCGGCATTTTTCTGCGTGCGCTGGCTGCTACGCTACATCAGTTCGCACAACTTCACCGCGTTTGCCTGGTATCGCATTGGATTTGGCCTGATGATACTGGCGACCGCCTATACCGGCGTCATCACCTGGGCGGATTAGCAAGAGAAAAGCGTGGATATAGTAGAAACAAAAGCAGAAGCAAGCCAAGTCACCAGCCTGGAAGACGGCGCGCTGCATTTATTGCAGACCGTGTTCGGCTACCCGTCTTTCCGCGACCAGCAGGCCCGCATCGTCAGGCACGTCGCCGGCGGCGGCGATGCGCTGGTGCTGATGCCTACCGGCGGCGGCAAATCCCTGTGCTACCAGATTCCGGCATTGCTGCGCCACGGCGTAGGCATCGTGGTGTCGCCGCTGATCGCATTGATGCAAGACCAGGTGGATGCGCTGGCCGAGGTCGGCGTGCGCGCCGCCTTCCTGAACTCCACGCAATCCTTCGACGAAGCGATGCGCATAGAAAGGATGATGCGCAACGGCGAACTGGACCTGGTATATATCGCGCCGGAAAGGCTGATGACGCAGCGCTGTCTGGAATTGCTGCAGGCCACCAACCTGGCTCTGTTTGCGATAGACGAAGCCCACTGCGTATCGCAATGGGGTCATGATTTCCGGCCGGAATACATCAAGCTGTCGATCCTGCATGAACGCTTTCCGCAGGTGCCGCGTATCGCCTTGACGGCAACCGCCGACCAGCAAACCCGCGAAGAAATCATCCACAGGCTGCAACTGGAAGACGCGCTGCAGTTCGTCTCTTCTTTTGACCGCCCGAACATCCGCTACCAGATCGTAGAAAAAGCCAACGGCCGCAAGCAGGTGCTCGACTTTATCGAAGCGCAGCACAAGAACGACGCCGGCATCGTGTACTGCCTATCGCGCAAGAAGGTAGAGGAAACCGCTGAGTTCCTGAATGAAAACGGCATCACCGCGCTGCCCTATCATGCGGGAATGGACTTTGCCACGCGCACCAAAAACCAGGCGCGCTTCCTGCGCGAAGAGGGCATCGTGATGGTCGCCACCATCGCCTTCGGCATGGGCATAGACAAGCCCGACGTGCGTTTCGTCGCCCACCTGGATTTGCCGAAAAGCATAGAGGGCTACTATCAGGAAACCGGCCGCGCGGGCCGCGACGGCGCCTCCGCCAATGCCTGGATGGCCTACGGCCTACAGGACGTGGTGCAGCAGCGCCGCATGATCGATGAATCCGAGGCCAATGAAACCTTCAAGCGGGTGCAGGGCATCAAGCTGGATGCGATGCTGGGCCTGTGCGAAACCCTGAATTGCCGGCGTGTCCACATCCTCGATTATTTCGGCCAGCCGGCCGGTCCCTGCGGTAATTGCGATACCTGCCTGAATCCGCCCAGCTCATTTGACGGCAGCGTTGCCGCGCAAAAGATACTCTCCACCGTCTACCGCGTGGACCAGCGTTTTGCCGCCGGCCATGTGATCGACATCCTGCGCGGCATCGATACCGACCGCGTCAAGCAGTGGCGGCACGACCAGCTATCCACCTATGGCATAGGTTCCGACAAGAGCGAAGCCGAATGGCGCGCGCTGGTGCGCCAGCTGATCGCGCTCGGGCTGGTGGCGGTAGACTATGAATCCTACAGCTCGCTGAAATTGACCGACAGTTCGCGCGCGGTCTTGCGCGGCGAACAAAAGGTGCAACTCAGGCAATATCAAAAGCCGCAAAAAGCCGTCAAGCACAAGCGCCAGTCGGCCAAGGATTATGCCGAAGCCAGCCTGTCTGACAGCGAACAGGCCATCTTCGACAAGCTGCGCTGGTGGCGGGTGGAAACCGCGCGTAAGCACAATGTGCCCGCATACGTGATCTTCCACGACTCCACGATGCGCGAGATCGCCAAGGCCCATCCGTCTTCGCTGGACGATTTGCGCGGCGTATCCGGCGTAGGCGAGAAAAAGCTGGAGACCTACGGCGAAGAGATCGTCGCGCTGATCGCAGAATTTTCCTGACAAGAGGAAATAAATGTCCCGCACCGAACGCTTGCTGGATTTGATGCAGATATTGCGTACCCACCGCTATCCGGTGACCGGCACTTCGCTGGCGACCGAACTGGGTATCAGCGTGCGCAGCCTGTATCGCGATATCGCCACGCTGCAGAGCCAGGGCGCCAAGATAGAAGGCGAACCGGGCCTGGGGTATATCCTGCGCCCCGGCTTTACCTTGCCGCCGCTGATGTTTTCCGAAGAAGAAATAGAAGCCATCGTGCTGGGTTCGCGCTGGGTCGCAGAACGGACCGACACGCGCCTGAGCCGGGCCGCCAGCGACGCGCTGGCCAAGATCGCCGCGGTACTGCCGGCCGAATTGCGCCACGACCTGGATTCTTCCGGCCTGCTGGTGGCGCCATCCTATGCCATCGCGATCAACGACGAACAAATGGCCCAGGTGCGCCATGCGATACGGGCCGAGCGCAAGCTGGACATCAGCTATCGCGACATCAAGGACGATCTCAGCCAACGCACCATCTGGCCTTGCGCGCTGGCTTTCTTTGACCAGGTGCGCGTCATCGTCGCCTGGTGCGAGCTGCGCCAAAGCTTCCGCCATTTCCGCCTCGACAGGATCACCGGCCTGACGGTGAGCGACAACCGTTACCCGAAACGCCGCCAGGTGCTGATCAAGGAGTGGCGGCAGGAAATGGATTTCGGCAAGCAGTAGCCTGCGCATGCCCACAAGAGTACACTGACAAGTATTGCACCGGAATCCGGCGCAGTGCCGTCGCTTCACGCCAGAATGCATCTGCCTCATCTGTACGCGTCCAGCCTATAAGGAGATTTGCATGTCATCACATCCATCCATCCCGCGTCCGGAAGACGAAGCCGCCCGGCTGGAAGCCTTGCGCCGCTATGGTACCCTCGACAGCGCAGCCGATCCCGACTTCGATTTTCTGGCCGAGATGGCGGCGGTAGTGTGCGATGTGCCCTATGCCTTTATTTCCCTGGTGGATGCAGACCGGGTGTGGTTCAAGTCTGCTTTCGGCACCCAGGCGCAGCAAATGCCGCGCGACGATGATTATTGCTCGTGGGCGATCCTGGAAGACCGCGGCCTGCACATCCCCAACCTCACCGCCGATGCGCGTACCGCCTATTCACCGCTCACCATCAGCGAACCGCATTACCAGATGTATTGCGGCGCCAACCTGATCACCTCCGACGGCTACCGTATCGGTACCCTGTGCGTGATGGATACGCAAATGCGCGCGCTCAGCGGCCAGCAGGTACGCCTGCTGACCAGGCTGGCCAGCCAGGTGATGGCGCTGATAGAACTGCGCGCCAAGGACAGGGAACTGAGTGCAGCCTTGTCGGTAATGCAAAAACTGGCCACCTATGACGACCTGACAGGCCTGCTGAACCGCCGCGCGCTGCTGGCACGCCTGCAGGAAGAGGTGGACCGGGCGCGCCGCATCGTACATCCGCTCAGCATCATCATGCTGGACCTGGACCATTTCAAGCAGATCAACGACAGCCACGGCCACTTGGCGGGCGACGTGGTGCTGCACGGCGTAGGCAAGTTCCTGCGCGAACGCCTGCGCGTGACCGATAGTGCAGGCCGCTACGGCGGCGAAGAGATTTGCCTGATCCTGCCCGGCACCTCGCTGGACGACGCCACCGCAGTCGCCGAAAAACTGCGCCAGGCGCTGGCAACGGCCGAATTCGTCACTTCCGGCGGCAGTATCGCCGCCACCGCCAGTTTCGGCGTGGTCGCCGGCCAGCCCGGCCCCAACCTCAACCCCGGCGATTTGCTGGCCGCGGCCGATGATGCAATGTACAGCGCCAAGAAAAACGGCCGCAACCGGGTGGAGGCCGGCGAAGAAATATGACGAAAGCCCGTAATGAATTATTCGGGCATGCCGGCTACTGACAGAATCTGACATCTCCCCCAGTGAGAATACCTACACCCCGGCGCAATCCAGCGCCCGGGACCTCACCAGGAGATGCATCATGACCCATCCCAACTTTATCTTGCTGTATGTCGACAATCCGCAGCACAGCGCCAAATTCTATGCCCCGCTGCTGGACCGGCAACCGATGGAATCCTCGCCCAGCTTTGTGATGTTTGCGCTGGATTCCGGCGTAATGCTGGGCCTGTGGTCCAAGCATACGGTGGAACCGGCAGTCCCCAAGATCCCGCTGGGCGGCAGCGGCGAGCTGGCGTTCTCGGTGGCGGACACTGACACCGTAAAAGCCATGCACGCAGACTGGAGCAAGCGCGGCCTGGAAATTTTGCAGCAGCCGGTCAGGATGGATTTCGGCTACACCTTTACCGCCACCGATCCTGACGGCCACCGCCTGCGCGTGTTTGCCCCCTGCGACCCGGCGCTGTAAGAGCATCAGCGGCAGGCATAAAAAAACCGCGATGCCAGATCGCGGTTTTTATCTTTTACTTGCCGGGCAGGCCTCTTGATCAGCGTCAGCGCTTGCTGAACACCAGGTCCCATACGCCGTGGCCCAGGCGCAGGCCACGGTTTTCAAACTTGGTCACGGGGCGGTAATCAGGGCGCGGCGCATAGCCGCCTGCCGTGTTTTGCAAAGCCGGCTCCGCGCTCAGCACTTCCAGCATCTGCTGCGCGTACTCTTCCCAATCCGTCGCGCAGTGCAGGTAGCCGCCAGGCGCTATACGTGAAGCCAGCAAGGCCACCAGCGGCCCCTGTATCAGGCGGCGCTTGTTATGCCTGGCCTTATGCCATGGGTCGGGGAAAAACACGTGTACGCCGGCCAGCGACGCCGGCGCGATCATATGCGTCAACACTTCAAACGCATCATGCTGGATCAGGCGCAGGTTTTGCAATCCATTCTCATCGATCAGCTTTAGCAGGCTGCCGACGCCCGGCGTATGCACTTCCACGCCGATGAAATTCTTGTCCGGCATGCCGCCGGCGATCTTGGCCGTGGTCTCGCCCATGCCGAAACCGATTTCCAGGATGGTCGGTGCACTACGGCCAAAAGGCAAGGCCAGATCCAGGTTTTCCTTTTGGTAAGGAATGCAAAAGGTCGGCCCCAGGGTTTCTATCGCCCTGCCCTGTGCAATGGACAAACGCCCGGCACGCGTCACAAAACTGCGGATGCGATGCTCGGTAGGGTCATAAAACAGGGGCTTATTGGCGCCGTCGGCCGGTTTGTTATCAGACATGCTAGAAAAATTGAGAGTGGAACGGTTTGCAAGACAGATTGCAAATCAGCAATACACCACGTTAAAGGTGTCCATGCGTACGGGAGCGGATATAGGCAATATTTATTCCGCAAAGGCGGTATTTTAACAGAGCGCAAGCCCCTTAAAGATAATTCGGCCATGCCGCGCAGCCGGCACGCTAGGGCCAATTTTGGGTAAAATTTCGGCTCACTCACGCCGCTTTATTGTAAAAACCATGAGTCGAACCAACAATATCCCCCCACGACAACCGAGATCCCTGCCTAAATTGCGGCGCCTGCTGCGCCAGCTTCCGCGTTTCATTCTATTGGGCAGAAACCGAAATCCACGCAATCCCCGAACACGCTGTCGAGCAGCTTACGCCGGTATATGCATGCATGGCAGGGACGAATAGCAACACGCCGCATTGCCATGCCTTGCAAGGGGAAGTTGGCCAGCGAGTGCATTGCAACCTGTATGCACACAGGCCCTCGCCTTGCCGGGAGGTGCAGCCTGGAGATGAAAAGTGTAACCAAGCGCGGGCTGCTTATAAGCTGCCGCCAATTCTCGCTGCTGTCAGTTGATAGCGAGAATGCGACCTGCTTTTGATTGGAGCGGGTGAAGGGAATCGAACCCTCGTCGTAAGCTTGGGAAGCTTCTGCTCTACCATTGAGCTACACCCGCGTCGCGTCCTATTCTACGCGAATTCCGCGCGTCTAAACTCAACCCTTACCTGGTCTTGTCCAATACCACGATACTGATCTCCTTGCTGGAGATGTAATAAGGCACGTGCTTGTGGTCGGCAAACAGCAGGCGCAGCGTGTGCTTGCCGGGCGGCAGATCCAGCAGGGTTTCTGTTTCGCCGCTGCCGAAGTGCTTGTAGTGCTGGTGCGCGTATTCGTTCGGTTTGTCGAAGGGGATAGGCGCCTTGATGTCGGCCGGCATGGGCATGTCGATCAGGATGTGGTGGTGGCCGGTGTTCGGGATGCTGCCGGCGACCACAGGGGCGACTCCCATGCCTGTGACGGCAAAGGCGACCCGGAACGGCGGCTTGACTTGGTCGCCGTCCTTGATGTTGACGAAATAGGCGGTTTTTTCACCTACCGGGAAAGGCCGGGTGCGCTCCGATGCACTGATGGTGCTAATGATGGAATCGGTGTCTACATTCGACTTGGCGTCTTTGTCTTTTGCCGCAACCGCTGCATGTGCGGCCGGAAATGACAGCGCCGCCATGAACAGCATCGTTTTTACCAGGCTTGCTACAGCGTGCCGTCTTGCCTGGCCGGCTGCAATTTTGGAAATATCAGCATCAATCGATAGAGGAATCATGTTGGCCCGTTAGGTTCTGTCCGCGGATATGTGCAATGCTTTGCAATACTTATTCATCTGACGGCAAGGATGCTCAACATCTTGCCCGGCTGGCATAGTGTAGGGGTGAATGCCGCCAAACCACAAGCGGGTTCACTGCCCGGTCCGGCCTATTCCCTGCGTTTGCGACAGGCTGCGCTTTTCCCTTCCCCGCCTACCCGGGTTTGACCGGCGCCAGGCCGGGGAAAGAATTCGCTGCCAGCCTGCTTATTGCGCCTTTTTCCTTTTCAGGGCCTCCAGCTGCTCCTGCATTTCCTTGCCGGCCTGCTGCATTTTTTTCGACATCGGGGCCATGAGCTTGGGCAATTCACCCATGATGGCCTGCATGATCAGCGGCATCTTGTTGATTACCACTTGCCCGGTCGGGCTTTCATAAAAGGCGATCAGGCCGTCGACGTCTTCCTGGGTCAGGCTGGCGCTGTAGATCCGTATATACATGGGCTTCATTTTGTCCATGCTCATTTCTTCGTCGGTGATGGCGGCGGCTTTTGCCCTGAAATCATCCAGGATTTTCTGTTCTTGCGGGCTTACCGTCGTGCCTTGCAGTGCCTGGTCCATCATGAGTTTGGTCGTGGCCTGCACCTGCGGGCGCACCGCATCCAGCAATTTTTCTACGTGGGTTACGGCCAGCAGCTTTTCCAGGGATTCCGTGCTGGGGGTCGCGGCATGGGCGCCGAGGCTAAATATCATCGCGGCGGCGAAAGTGATCAGGCGCTTCATTACTCTTCCTTTTATGTATCGTGTTTCAGCAAAATGTTTACGGGCGGCGGAAAATTGCACAACATCTGGGACGAGGTCCGGGAGCGGAGTATGCCTATTCCAGGCGTGATTTTGGTATTATTTTTACAACCACCTGCAAATAAAACAAGTTGTAACAAAGAAATTTCTGAGCTTGTTGCTACACAGAACAAACTAGGCTAGTGTTTAGGGCTAAACCACACCTCAACAGCCAGGCGATGACGCTGCGATCAATCCAGGAGAAGCTTTACATGTCCACCCACAACTCGCTTGAACCTGCAGAGACAGACGAAGCCAGCAACCAGGAACTACTGGATGCCTTCCTGCGCGGGGCGGGTCTAGGAAATAATTCCATAGGCCTGGGGCCCGGCTCCAAACTGACCCCGGAACTGATGGAAATGCTGGGGAAACTGCTGGCGGCGTCGGTGCATGGCACGCATGGCCTGCTGTCGCGGCGCACCCAGGTCAAACGCGAAGTGAATGCGGACATGACCATGGTGGTACGCCGCAACAATAATCCGCTCAAGTTTTTGCAAGATTCCGACACCATCATGCTGCAGATGCTGCGCAAGAAAATGCCGGGTTTCATGGATCCGGTATCGGCCATGCAGGAAGCCTTTCTGGATATGCACGCACACCAGAGCGCGCTGATCGCCGGTATGCAGGCGGCCTTGCTGGACATGATGGAGCGCTATAATCCCGAAATAGTCATCCAGAAGACGCCGCCGGACGGCTCTCTGGAAAACTTGCTGCCCATGCTGCGCAAAGCCAGGATGTGGGACAAGCAGGTGGAAAGATTCCAGGCCGTCAGGCGCGAGGTCTTGCAAGAAGTGCAGGCACCGTTCGGCAACGCCTTCCTGACCGCTTATGAGGCTGAAATCACTCGTTGCGAAGACGAGGCCGACAGTGATCAATGAGGCCGCCGATAGCGGCTTGCTGCTGTTGCAATCGGCTCAGGTCTGCGAGATCGGCGGCAGGACATCCAACCAGGATGCGCTGCTCAGCGCGCAACAGGGCGCCTTGGCCTGCTATGTGGTCGCAGACGGCGCGGGCGGGCACGCGGGCGGCGAGGTAGCGTCAGGCCTGGCAACCCAGGGGCTGATTACAGCATTTGCTGCCGATCCGGGATTCTCTGCCGCGGCGCTGCGCTATTGCGTGGAGACTGCCGACGCCCAGATCAGCAATGCGCGACTGGCGCAGCCGGCCTTGCATGAAATGAGCAGCACCGTCGCCGCCCTGCTGATAGACAGGCGGCAGGCGGCGGCGCTATGGGCCCATCTGGGCGACACGCGCATCTATTTTTTCAGGCAGCACAAGATAGCCGCCGCGACCAAGGACCATAGGCTGGTGCAACAGTTCGTCGATGCCGGATACTGCACCAGCGAGCAGGCCCGCAGCCATCCGCAGCGCAATGTGCTGTTTGCGGCACTGGGGGCGAGCGACGACACGCCGGTGGAAGTGACCGAGCATGGCGTGCCGCTGCAGCCAGGCGATGCTTTTTTATTATGTAGCGATGGCCTGTGGGAATGGGTGCGGGAGAGCGAAATGGAGGCCGAACTGGCCAGGGCGGCATCGGTGGATGCCTGGCTGACCGCCATGCAGGCCGTTGCCAACCGGCGATTTGCGCAATCCAGCGCGGTTCGCGACAATACAACAGCTTTTGCACTCTGGATCAGCATTCCGGCGGCTTAATGCCGCCGGTTTGGCGACGACACACTGTATGATAGCAACTCTAAACCTTCTAACAGATCAATAGATCAATAGATCAATGAATACACCCGCCCCCGACCAGGACGATGATATGACGCGCCTTGACACACGGCAGGCAGAAGCTGCCGTTGCCGCGCATGCAGGCTCGGAAAATTGCCTGCCCGTGGGCACGCGCCTGGGGGATTTCGAGATCACCGGCATCATCGGCGAAGGCGGCTTCGGCATAGTCTACCTGGCTTTTGACCACAGCTTGCAGCGCACCGTTGCGATCAAGGAATACATGCCGGTCGCGCTGGCAGGACGCGGGCCGGATGACAGCGTGGTGATACGCTCGACCAAGCACACCGAAGCTTTCGGTACCGGGCTGGAAAGTTATATCAACGAGGCGCGCCTGCTGGCCCAGTTTGACCATCCGTCGCTGGTAAAGGTGTACCGCTTCTGGAAACAGAACAAGACTGCCTACATGGCGATGCAGTATTACGACGGCCATACGCTGAAGTACATCGCGGAACACCACCCGGAAATCATCAACGAAGCCTGGCTGACCAATCTGCTGCGCGCCATCATCGGGGCGCTGGAAACCCTGTATAGCGCGCAGATCCTGCACCGCGATATCTCGCCGGAAAACATCATGCTCCAGCGCAATGGGGTGCCGGTACTGCTGGATTTCGGCGCTGCGCGCCAGGTGATAGGCGGTACGCCGCAAGACCTGACCGTGATCCTGAAACCCAGCTTTGCGCCGGTCGAGCAATATGCCGACGACGCCAACCTGATCCAGGGCCAGTGGACCGATATCTACGCCTTGTGCGCCGTGGTGTACAGCGCCATCACCGGGAAATCGCCGCCAAGCTCGGTCACCCGCATGATCAAGGATCCGATACAGCGCTTGCAAGACCTGGCGCCGCCCGGTTATAGCCCCGCCTTCCTGGCGGCGATAGACCAGGGCATGGGCGTGCTGCCTGAAGCCAGGCCGCAATCGATGGCCCAGTTCCGCATATTGCTGGGTCTGGAAGCCGCGCCCAAGCCGGCGCAGCAACTGCATGCCAAGATACCTCCGCAATTCACCGCGCGCGCTACGCCGGGCAACCCGCAAGGCCTTCCGCCACAGCAGAAGGAAGGCGGCCAGCCGCCGATCAGCGCCAATGAATTGTCGGAAGACAGGACCGTGCTGGCAGCGCCGCCGGCATCAAAGAAATCCCCGGCATCCGCGAAAAAGCCCGCAGCTGCAAATGCCGATGCCTCTATCACTATCACCCCGAAAAAAACCGGCTGGCGCTGGCGCTGGGACCATACCCTGGCTGCAGCAGTGCTGGCCTTCGCCGCGGCAGGCATCTGGCTCTGGACCAGCGGCAGCAAGCCGGCCCCGGTGACGGCCAATACTGCCAGCGCTCCTGCGGCTGCAGGGGCTGCAACCCCGGCCAGCACTGTGGCCGCTGCTCCCACTATTGCATCGCCCGCCACATCGTCACCGGATACCGGCCAGCCGGTCGCGCAACTCAGCCCGCCTTCGGATGCCAAGCCTACTGTAGCCAGCCTTCCGGCAGCAACGTCGGCCAGCACCGCATCGCAGATCGCCACTACGCTGGATAAAAATGAAACCGTGTTGGCCGATGCTGCGGCCGGCGGCGCCAGCAAGGCGGAAGCTGTGGTGCCCATGGGCTCGGTCACACTCAACGTCAAACCCTGGGGCACCCTGTATATTAACGGCGTCAACAAGGGCGTCAGCCCGCCGTTGAAAAAACTGCAGTTACCTCCAGGCAAGTATCAGGTTAAAATTGTGAATCCGAATTTCCCGGACTTCCAGACAGAAGTGCAACTGGCGAGCAAGAAAACCGTCGCCCTGGCGCACGATTTTGCCGGCCAGGGCGGCACTCCCTGAGTGTGGACAGCAGTGGCAAGCAATTCTCTCGTTGCCGTTGCCGATGATGTCACATCTGCCTTGTTGCCAGTTCCGGGCCTAACCTAGGGCTATTGCAATGAAAACATCTGTTCGCCGTCTATCCTTCCTGGGCGCCGTGTTCGGCGCAGCGCTATTGAGCGCTTGCGCCGTTCTTCCTGAACAAGCCAAACCGGCTCCGGCAGCCAGTGGCAAGCCAGCCAGCGGTAAACCTGCGGCCAGCGCTTCAGCGCCGGCGCCGGTTGTGGCAGCGCCGCTGCCTCCTGCGCAAGCAGAATTGGCCGAAGGCCAGGATTTGTACGACAAGGGAGACTTCAACGGCGCGATCAGGAAATTATCCGGATCGACCGATATCTGGACAGCCGACCAGAGCCTGCAGCTGAGCGCAATAAAAACCATGGCCTTCTCTTACTGCGTCACTTCGCGCCAGACCTTGTGCCGGCAGCAGTTTGAAAAAGCCCTGAAGATGGATCCCAATTTCGACCTGGAGCCAGGAGAGAAGCAGCATCCATTGTGGGCCCCGGTGTTTGAGCAAGCCAAGAAGAGGGTCGCGGCAGCGGCCAAGAAGGCGGCTGCGCCTGCGCACAAACCCACGCCCAAACCCGCCGCCGGCGATGATGCGGTAAAAAAATAGCCTGCCCGCTACCAGTCCAGGCCCAGCCCTTCCAGTTCCGCCGCCTGCAAAAAAGCGCGCATCAGCGCCACCCGCTGTTGTGCGATATGGCGCGACGACTCCAGCTGTAATTTCGTCGGCAACTCGTCCAGGCTTTTGTGCAAGGCGCGCAGCGCATCCTGATGCCGGATAAAACGCGTGTCGCGCCCGGTCTTGCTGACGGTGCGCAATATGCCTGTCGCCCCCAGCTGTTCCAGGATATCTGCGTCGCGCAGCAAGATGCCTTCGATGCTGCCGGGATTTTTGGACGGCAGATGCTCGCTGACGGCCTGCACGACGTAGGGGATTTTATGGCGCGGGAAGTCCATTTTCTCCAGCAAGGCCGGCACCTGTTCCACCGCGTATTTCACATTGTCCCAGGCTGCCAGGGCTACCGGATCCACCGGCCGGTGGCCGATGAAAACGCCCAGATCGTGCAGCCATGCGGCAGCATGCAGGGTATCGTCGTCATAGCTTTGCGCTTGCGCCAGGCTGCACGCCAATGCATACAGCCTGGGCTGGTGGCTGAATTTATCGGCAGGCAGCGCCGCCTGCCGGATATAGTCTTCAATCGCGTTACGGTAAGTCATGGGCACAGGGATCGTTAATCAGGTCGCCCATGTTACCGTATCAAGCTGATTTTTCCAGCGCCTCTTCGACAAAATCCAGCCTGTCCTGGCCCCAGTAAAACTCTTCGCCGACGAAGAAACTGGGAACGCCGAAGATCTGGCGCTGTACCGCCTGCTCGGTATTTTTTTTCAGCAGCTCCTTGATCTCGGGATTGCCGACCATCGCCATGAAATCGGCCGCCTCGAAACCGGCTGCGGCCAATACGGCTGCCAGTTGCGCCGGATCGTTCAGGTTTTTCGGTTGCTCGAACATCGCACTGAAGATCGCCGCATTATAGGCATCGAATTCTTTTTTACCGCGCAACTGCATGCCGGTCGCACCGCGCATCAGGGTCAGCGTGTTGATGGGGAAATACGGGTTCATCGTGAAGCTGACGCCAAATCTGTCCGCCCAGCGGCGCAAATCCAGCTGCGAGTGGATAGCCTTCAGCGGAATCTCGGCCGGGCTGTGGTTGCCGGTGGCCTGGAAGATGCCGCCCAGTAGCACCGGTTTCCAGATGATCTCGGCGCCGTGCCTGGCGGCGATGACCGGCAACCGGTGATAGGCCAGGTAGGTGTAGGGGCTACCGAAGTCGTAATAAAATTCAATTTGCTTGCTCATCTTGTCTCCTTTTTCTGTTTTTCCTGCTTCGACTGCTTACCAGCGTTCCATCCAGGGGCGCAGATCCAGCTCATGTGTCCACGCATCCTTGGGCTGGGTGTGCAGATACCAGTAATTTTCGGCGATATGTTCCGGATTGAGGATGCCGTCCTGTTCTTTCAGCGCATAACGCTCGGGGAAATTGTCGCGGATGAATTCTGTATCAATCGCGCCGTCAACGACCACGTGGGCGACGTGGATATTGCGCGGCCCCAGTTCGCGGGCCATGCTTTGGGCCAGTGCCCGCAACGCATGCTTGGCGCCGGCAAAGGCGGCAAAATTGGCGGAGCCGCGCAGGCCGGCGGTGGCGCCGGTAAACAGGATGGTGCCCCGGCCCCTGGCCACCATCCTCTTGGCCACTTCGCGCCCGACCAGGAAGCCGCCCAGGCAGGCCATTTCCCAGATCTTGAAATACTTGCGGGCAGTCTCGTCCAGGATGCTGCACGGCACATTGGCGCCGATATTGAAGACCATCACCTCTATCGGGGCGATGTCGCGCTCTATCTGCTCCACCAGCGCAATAACTTCTTCTTCCTTGCGGGCATCGGACGCAAAGCCATAGGCTTGGCCGCCGGCGGCAATGATTTCATCGATCAGGGGCTGCAATTTGTCGCTATTGCGCCGCGTGGCGCAGGCGATCAGGCCGCCGCTGGCAAAACGCTTGGCGATCGCGCCGCCGGTGGCGTCGCCGGCGCCTATGACCAGCGCCGCTCCCTTGTTCTGTGCTACTGACTGCTCGGACATGGTATCTCCTCCATATTTTTAAATAACGATCGTTACTGTAACGAACGTTATGCTATGATTTAAGGCATGTCAAGCACATTTTGGCCAGGAAAATCATGCGATATAGCCCCGAACATAAAACCACGATGAAAAAGCATCTGTTGGCCGTGGCCGGCGCAGAAACCAAGAAAAAAGGGTTTGCTGCTGTCGGAGTGGACGGCCTGATGCATGCCGCCGGCGTGACCAGCGGCGCCTTCTATAGCCATTTTTCATCAAAAAACGAATTATTCAAGGCCGTCGTGGAAGCCGAACTGCAGGACAGCATACAGATGCTGGTCGGCAATCCGCACCAGGATCTTGCGGCATGGCTGCACCATGAATCCAACCGCTACCTGACCATGAGCCATGTCCGGCATCCTGAGGCAGGCTGCGTGCTGCCGGCGCTGGGGGCGGAGATTGCCCGCGCAGATGCCGGCGTCAAGGACATGTGCGAACAGCAGATGCTGGATGCCAGGAACATGCTGGCCAAGAGACTTGGCGACGATACGGCAGCCTGGGGTTTCATCGCCCAGTGCGTCGGTTCGCTGCTGCTGGCACGGGCCATGGCGAATGAAGAAACGCAGCAAGAGGTGATCCAGGCCAGTAGGCAATTCCTGCAGCGCGCAATCACAAAAGACAGCGACCGCACGCCGCCGGAAAAATAGTCCTGGCTGAAGCGGCCACGGCGAGCCGGGTGGTCCTGCGCATCTAGTCCCGCTTTTCCTTTACCTTCAGCGGCAACTCGACAGTAAATGTGCTGCCGACACCTAGCTCGCTTTGCACGCTGATATCGCCGTTCAAGATCGACGTGACAATGTTGTAGCAGATGTTAAGGCCCAGGCCGCTGCCGCCCTGCCCCAGCTTGGTCGTAAAGAAGGGGTCGAAGATGCGCTTCAGGTTTTCTTGCGGGATGCCGACGCCATTGTCCCTAAACTCTATCTTCACGCGGTCGGCGTCCGTCATCCTGGCCGACAGCCACATGCGGCCGGACCTGCTGTCGTCGAACGCATGCAGCAGCGCATTGTCGATCAGATTGGTAATGACCTGGCCCAGCGAGCCGGGATAGCTGTCCATTGCAATGTTTGCAGGGATATCCAGCGATATGCTCTGGCCGGAATGACCTATGCGCAGGTTTAGCGTGGCGATAATTTCCTGCACGACCTGCTGCAGGTCATACACGCGGCGCTGCTCCGACGTGCGGTCCACCGCCACTTGCTTGAAGCTGCTGACCAGAGTGGCGGCGCTGGTCAGGCCGCGCATCAGGATCGCCGACGAGGTCTGGGCATCGGCGCAATAGTTGTTCAGGTCGGAGCGCTTGAGTCCCTGCCCTTCCAGCTTGGATACCAATTGCTTGGTATTTTCCGCCAGCGTGCTGGCGACCAGCAGGCAATTGCCTATCGGCGTGTTCAGCTCATGGGCGACGCCGGCCACCAGCGAACCCAGCGCCGCCAGTTTTTCCTGCGCCACCAGTTGCGCCTGGGTCTCCTTCAGCAGTCGATAAGCGTTGGCATTGTCCACCGCGATCGCGCCGTATGCACACAGTGTGCGAAAAATCAGGCGTTCGCGCTCGCCGTAGGCGTGCTGCTCGGACGACTGTATCGTCATTACCCCCAACACGCGGTCAGCGATCGTCAGCGGCGCAAACAGCAGGCTCAGGGTCACTTCGGTACCGGGCACCAGGTTGGGATTCGCCTCTCCAGGCTCTATCTCTATCATGATCTCTTTCTGCTCGCGCACGCAGCGCGCAGAATTGGAGTTGAGGTCGGCCAGGGATACGCTGTTGGGCGGAATGGCAACGCCGTTTTCTATGCTGAACGCCGAGGTGATGCTCTGCCGGTCGGTGTCCATCAGGTAGATGACAAACGAGGTCACGTGCAGCAAGCCGTGCACATGCCGGTTCAAGGCATGGAATACGGCGGCAAGGTCGAGGTTGGCGGTGATTTCCTGCCCTATCGCTCCCAGCCTTTCCAGGCTGGCGCTGGTTTGCTGCAAGACCTCGGCCCGTTGTGCTTCAGCGATGGCCAGCTGCCTGTGGTATTCGCCTTCGGCGCGCATGCGTTCGGTCTGGTGGCTGACCTGCATGGCTGTGGCGCGGTTGCTGGCTTCCTGGTTATGGGTTTTGTCGCGTGCCGCAATCGCCAGCCGGCCGACGACAAAGGCTTCCTTGAAGTCGCCCAGCGCTGCATGCGCGTCGGCGACGGCGTCGAGCAGCGTGCCCGGTATGGTATAGCCCTTGATGACTGCGGCGACGTCCAAAGCCTGTTGCAAATAATATAAAGGCGCACTGGCTTCATTCATCTGTTCGGGCGGCGGCAACTGATGGCGGGCATGAATCGCCGCCAGCACTTTCAGCACATCGATCTGCCGGTAGTTATCTTTGCTGCGCTGTGCCAGCGTCAACGCTTCCTGCGCCGTCGCCAGCGCCTGTCCGGCGTGATCCATTTCCGACAAGGCGTGCGCCAGGCCGCGCCGGGAGCCGACCTGGAAATCCGCCTGGGACAATGCATCGGCACGCTGCTGCAACTGCTGGAAGCTGCTCAGCGCCAGTTCAAAATCGCCGCTGTCCAGCGCCAGGTCCCCCTGATACCTGAGCGCCATCAGATAGTTGCGCGAACCCGACAGCGGCGTCAGCAGGAACAGGGCTTCTTCCAGCAATTCGCGGGCGGGGGCCAGGCGCCCCAGACGGCGCAGGGTTTCCGCCATCTGGGTCAGGCACAAGCCTATGCTGGCCGGCCACCCGGTGGGTCGCGCCAGGTCGTGGCTGCGCTGCATCCACACCAGCGCTTCCTGGTGATCATTCAAGCTATTAAAGGCATCGCCGACATTGGCCGCGGTGTGGATCGCGCGGCGGATTTGCCCAGTGGCCAGCGCTGCCTCGTAGGCCCGCATGCCGTGCGTCAGCGACTTGCCAAAATCACCGGACAGGCCGGCAATCTGGGACAGGAATTCATGCACGCTGACTTCCAGCGCGAGGCTGAGATCCGGCCGGTCCACGTCGAAGCGCTGGCCCCAGCGGGCTGCAGCATCATGCACATCCTTTACCGCCGCATTGAAAGCCAGTCCGCCTTCGGCCAGTTCTTCGCGCACCTTGTCGCCGGCTTCGCGGGCACAGGCCGCCGCCGCTTCCATTTCACTGACTACGCGCGGTGGATTGCCACGGCTAAGGATGACGGAACCCAGCAAGAAATGCGCATCGGCGCTGCCGGTCAAATCCCCCAGCCGGCTAAATTCCAGCACGGCCTGCTCAGCCATGTTTTGCGCATCCTCCAGCTCGCCGAACAGCCATTTGGCTTCGCCATGCACCAGCGCCAACCTGGCCTTGACGCCGCGCTGCTGCGGTTCCGGCAATCCGGACCTGGCCAGCAAGGCATCGGCTTCGGCGGCCAGCAGCACCGCCCTGCGGGTATCGCGCTGGCGCAAATGCCAGGCGAGCGCCACCAGTCCGGGCAGGCGTGCAGCATCCTGCGAGACAGGCAATGCCCCTTCCAATTGGACTACATCCTCATTGGTAATGAACATTTCCATTTATCTGCGCGCCTCGAAGGCTGTCAATACAGGAGTCAATTGAGCGGAAAATTCCAATAATTGCATCGGAATAATTACATAGTACAGCCTCTACCGCTTGCCGGTCTATGCTATTGTTGCCATAAGGAATACCGCTCTCTACACAGAGTCCGCCCAGTTCAGGCGGTCGTCAAATCGCCAGTTCTACCCGGTTCCGGCCCTTGTCCTTGGCAATATAGAGGGCGGCATCGGCCAGATGTATCAATTCGTTAAAATTGATCTGCTGGCCCTGGGCAATCACGGCGACGCCCATGCTGAGCGAAGCCGGCACATCGCCGACCTCGGTAGCGACCGGATGGCTGCAAACGGATAGCCTGACCCTTTCGGCAATTTCTATCGCCTCATTGGCGTCGCAGCCGGGCAGCACGATCAGCAGCTCTTCCCCGCCGTAACGTCCCAGCGAATCGTAGGGACGCAGCACGGCAGAAATCCTGCTGGCCGCCTCACGCAGGACCGCATCGCCTGCCAGATGGCCATAGTCGTCATTGATGCGCTTGAAATGATCCAGGTCGCCAAAAATAATCGCAAAGGAATGCTTGTTCCTTTGATGCCGGGTTAATTCCTTTTGCAGGATTTCTATGATGGTGCCGCGGTTATACAGGCCGGTCAAAGCATCGTGGCTGGCCTTCAGGCGCAACTTCTGCTCCAGGTCGGCAATCCGGCGGCCCGCCCTGACCCTGACCTGCAGCTCATCGATATTGAAAGGCTTGCTGATGAAATCGTCGGCGCCGGCATTCATCGCTGCGACGATGAATTCAGTCTCGCTCTTACCCGTCAGCATGATCATGTAAACATACCTGTCCTTGACGCTTTCGCGCACGACACGGCAGACGTCGATGCCGTCCATGCCGGGCATCATCCAGTCTATGATGGCCAGCATGGGCGCGTCCTGGCCCTGCAGGATTTCACAGGCGGCATTGCCGTCGCTGGCGGTGATCACCTGATAGCCCCAGTCCTCCAGGGCTGCCTGCAGATACAAAACGGAGATGGGCTCATCATCGGCGACGAGTATTTTCATTGCATGCCTCCCTGGCTGCCGGCATTGTCCCCGGTGTCAGCCTGCTGGTCGCCAATGACGGCGTCCAATTCCACAGTCAATTCTATTGTGCGCAATCTCAACTCCCGTAAGATTTCCTTCAGTTGTCCCTTGCGGCTATGCTTGCCTGCCCGCTCCAGCTTTTGTGCGGCCTTGACCAATTTGTCGGCGCCTATCGTCGCGGCCGCCCCCTTGAAGCGATGTGCCGTTCTCCGTAGTGCGTCGGAGTTGCCAGCGCTAATAGCCGCTTCCATGTCTGCCAGGGAGCGCGGCAGATCCTGCACAAAAAGCTGTGCTACCTGTTTCAGCAAAACCATCTTGCCGCCAGCCCTGGACAACGCGCCTGCCCGGTCAAAAACCGCTTCCATCGCCGGTTCTGCCGCTGCCGGAATGGATATTGCCTCATTCTGAGGATAGTTGCTAGTGCCCTCCTGTTCCAGCATCGCCAGCAAACGATCGGGGCTCACCGGTTTGGACAGGTAATCGTCCATGCCGGCGGCCAGGCAGGTTTCCCGGTCTTCTTTCATCGCGTGTGCCGTCAGCGCGATAATACGTACGCGCTGGCCGCTGCCTTGTTCGCGCCGCCGGATTTCCCTGGCGGTCTGATATCCGTCCATTTCCGGCATCTGGCCATCCATCAGAATCACGTCGAAACTGTGCTGCTCCAGCAATTTCAGCGCCTCTATTCCGTTATTGGCGATCACAAAAGAATGGCCGCCGTCCATCAGGATTTCCATCGTCAGGCGCTGATTGATGGGGTGATCTTCGACCACCAGCACACTCAGCGCCTGCCTGGAATCCGGTAAATTTCGCCTGGCGTCCGGCGTCGCCGGACGGGCCGCTGCTGTCGGAGCACCGCCTGCCGCAGTCATGATGGCATCAAACAGCTCGGACTGTTTGACCGGTTTCCTTAGTATGTGGCGGATACCCAGCGCCTCGCAGCGGCCGATATCGCCAGTTTCCTCGCCAGGCGGCAGCATCATGATTATTTCACTGTCTGCATGCGGAGAAGTCCGGATTTTTTGCAACAGTTGGTAACCGTCCATGCCCGGCATCTGCGCATCCAGCAGTATCAGCCGATATGCTTCGCCTTCATCCGCGCGCCGGCCTATCTCCTTCAGCGCCGCCGGGATATCGCTTGCGCGCACGCTGCGCATATTCCAGCCCGCCAGTATTTCCTCCAGTATCCCGCCGTTGCTGTCATTGTCGTCGACCACCAGCACTTTCATACCTTCCAGCACGGCGTTTTTTTCTGCCACAGCGGCGCCAGGCCTTTCCGGCGCCCGGCCCAAGCGCACGCTGAAAAAGAAGCTGGAGCCCTTGCCCGACTGGCTTTCCATCCAGATCGAGCCATCCATCAGGTTCAGCAATTGTGAAACGATCGTCAATCCCAGGCCGCTGCCGCCGTACTCCCGCGTCGTGGAACTGTCTGCCTGTGCGAAGGCATTGAAAATCGATACCTGCTTTTGCTGCGAAATACCAATGCCGGTATCGGTAACGCTGAAACGCAGCATGATACCGGTTTCGTCGCGCTGCTCCTGCATGACCCGGACGATCACTTCGCCTTGCCGGGTGAACTTGATCGCATTGCCCACCAGGTTCATGACTATCTGCTCCAGCCGCACCTGATCGCCCACTAGTATTGCAGGGATATTCGCCGCCACATGGGAAGACAATTCCAGTTTCTTTTCATGCACGGCAGCTGAAAACAATTTCAGCGTATTGCCCAGGGACTCGCGCAGATCGAACTCCGCGCTTTCCAGGCTCATCTTGCCGGCTTCCAGCTTGGACAAATCCAGGATATCGTTCAGCAGCCGCATCAATGAATCGGCCGAAGACTTGATCAGGCCCAGGTATTCACGCTGCTGCGGTATCAGCGGCGTATTCAGCAACAGGGAAGTCAGGCCCAGCACGCCATTCATCGGCGTGCGGATCTCGTGGCTCATGTTGGCCAGGAATTCGCTTTTGGCCAGGGTTGCGGCTTCTGCGGCTTCCTTGGCGTCCTGCAGTTCTTTTTCTGCCTTTTTGCGTGCAGTAATGTCCCTTGCAAAAGCGCTGAATATATACGTATCCGCAATGCGTATCGGGGAAATGGTGATCTCGACCAGGATTTCGCTGCCGCCCTTGGTGACAGCGGGAAGCTCTATGCGCTGGTTTAATACCGGGGCGGCGCCGGTCCTGAGGAAATTGCTGAGCCCCCGTGCATGCATTTCACGCAAGTGCGCCGGAATGATCAACTCGCTCACCTGCCTGCCCATTGCCTCTGCGCTGCTCCAGCCAAAGGTCTGTTCTGCTTGCGGATTCCAGTCCGTCACGACGCCCGCCGCATCCATGCCGATGAAGGCGTCGTGCGCCGTCGCAACGACGAGGCGGGTACGCTCGACGCTGGCGCGTAGCGCTTCCTCTGCAAAATAACTGTCGGTGACGTCGCGGGCGACGGCAAACAACATTTGCTGCTCTTCGGACCAGCGGGACGACCACATGATATAAACATGGGAGCCGTCCTTGCGTATATACCGGTTTTTGAAGCTTCTGGTATGCAGTCCGCCCTTGATCTCCGCGGCGGCATGCGCGGTCTTGGCCATATCGTCAGGATGGACCAGGTCGAAATAGGAATGCCCTGCCAGCTCCTCCGGCGCATAGCCCCACATCTGCAAACAGGCGTCGCTCACGTGGACGAACTTTCCATCGCCGTCGACCGCACAGATGACATCCAGCGAATTGGCCATCATGTCGTGCTTTTCCTGGGCAAAAATTTCAAGCTGCCGGACCAGCCTGGTGATCGCACGGCCGACAAAAACCGCAACAAAAATACCGATGATTAAAAACAGCAGGATACTGATCATCGACCATTGCTGCGCCAATGCCGCAGCCTGATTGGCCTGCATATCGAAGCGTTCCACTTCTGCATTCGCCAGGCTCAACGCCTGGCTCACCAGCTCAAGATTCTGCTGCTGGGCGGGCAGGTATTCGTTGACGTAACTCTCCCGCGCAGCGCTGAAGTCGGTAATCGCCCGGCGCAGGATCTGGTCTTCCAGCACGTCGGTAATCTCGCGATCGTGAACCATGATACGGCTCAGCATGCTGCGCAATTCCGGGCTTTGGGTGGCTACCATCGCAGCCAACAAATTGGTGTCGGCTTGCTGATCGGCGATTTTCTTGCGATCCCATTTTTCCTGGAATGCGGTACCCGGTCTTGAGTCCAACAACATGCTGCTGACTTCCTGGCCCATGATCAGGTAATCGAGGCGCACTTCATAGACCGCACCCCTGGTTTTCTTGGATAGCAATTCCAGCGATTTGGCGTCTTCCACCCGGCGCTGCAATGTGGAGCTCAAGAAGAGGCTAGTCCCCAGACCGAGGATCAGCAGTATGCAAAATCCGACATAGACAAGCATGGATATCTGCTTGTTACGGGCCAGCGGCGGTATGGCCCACCTGCTCAGCAATGTATGCACTTTTGGCATTCGCAATTTTCTTGTTCTTTGGGCATATTCTGAAACTCAGCTGTGGATGGGTACGTCGCTGGCTGATCTTGCTATACGATCATTTTGAAATAATACTCCCGCTCAATATCAACATGGTGCAAAAGAAAGAATTTCAGCAAATATTATTCATTAATTAAGTCTTGAGCGCATCAAAATTTCTGGACGGCAAAAAAAATGGGGCGGCCATTGCTGGCTGCCCCATTTTTACACTGTTAAAGCTAATTCAGGCAAAGGCCTGAAATTGATCAGAACAGGTGACGGATACCGAAGTTGAAGAACTTGTCTGTCGCGCCGTTTGCGCCAGCATTGTAAGCAACTTTGCTGTCGTTAGCTGTACGGGAATACGATGTGTACAGGTTAGTACGCTTGGACAAAGCATATGTGTAACCCAGAGCGATCTGGTTAGCATCAGCATTGGAAACGTTTTGGTCTTTCAGACGTGTGTAGTCGATCAGGAAAGCGCTTGCGCCGAACGGTACAGTTGCACCGATCATCCAGAGGCGTTGTTCTGTTTCAGTCAGGTTGGTTGCGCTAACGGAACCTTTGATAGTTTCGTAAGCAGCATGTGCTTTTACTACGTCGAAATTGTAAGTACCGCCTACGAATACTTTTTTGCCGCCAACAGCGTCATTGCCGTTTGCGTCGTTGACTTTTTCGTATGCCAGTGCAGCAAACAGTGGGCCGGCAGAGTAAGTGCCAGACAAACCTACTGTGCGGTTTGCAGTGTTATTACCAGCAACTTCACCGAACGCGTATTGAGCGCTACCGACGAAACCGTTCAGGTTAGTCGTTGTGTAGGTAACTGCGTTGTCACGACGTGTAGAAGTCTTGAACAAGCGGTTCATATCGCCAGCCAGGCCGATTGCGAATGGGTCAACTGCTTCGCCGATGGAGTAAGTGATGGACTTTTGACGGCCCAGGTTCACGGCGCCGAAGTCACCGGACAAACCAACGTAAGCTTGACGACCGAATGCCAGACCACCTTGATCGTAAGTGCCTGTATCTTCTTTGATGCCGCTTTCCAAGACGAAGTTGGCTTTCAAACCGCCGCCCAGATCTTCAGTACCCTTGAAACCCAGACGGGAACCGCTTTGCAGGCCGCTGTCTTGACCCAATTTCGCGCCGGCAGGGCCGCCGTTGTCATCGCGGGAGATACCGGCATCGACTATACCGTAGACTGTTACGGAAGACTGTGCAAAAGCTGCACCGGAAAATGCGCCTAACAAGGCAACTGCGAGTAGTGATTTTTTCATTTATAGATTCCAAAAAGAAAATTGAAATTTGGTTCATGCCGAAAACATTATTGCGTAATCGACATCGATATATTTGCAGGTCTCAAAAGCCTTGAATCCGGATTACAGACCCAACGACGACTTCCACTATACCTGCCGAAAGTGACAACTTGATGAATTGTCCAGTGCGCGCCCAAGCACTCTGACAGATGTCGTTAAAAAAATACACTAACGAAATCTCATTAACATATAACAAAATTATCAGAGACTTTAAGCAAACGGCTTCGCATTATAGTCAAAAATCAAAAATGGTGCAGAGCATTAACAAAATGTAGTTAATACAATAAATTTCAAGTGGTTAAATATAAAATATTTTTATATTTACCAATGACAAGGACTGGCTTTAAAAGGAAAAGTTCCCGTTCGCGACAAAGTTTGCAATGCAACAATACAGTGCATTACTTAAAAAGAGGCGCTCATTTTAAGTGCGATACGAAAATTATTGCATTTAGGGAAGTGCGTCTCATATGAAATGATAAACGCATTCCATTTTGCGTGCTGAGGAGCTACTCAATGCTCTCCCAGGCGTTTTTCTTGCCTGAGAGCATGCGGGCATAAGCGCGCGACATATACCAGGTGGTCATGCCGGCAACCGCGAAAAACAGTTGCCCAAGCGCCAGCAATAGCACGGAACGATCCAGTATCGGCGCGACTACACCTGCCACCACCGCGCCCAATACCGTCACTGAAAATGACTGGCAAGAAGCAACGATGCCACGGATGGTGGGAAACAGGTCCAGCACCAGCAGGGTAGCGCCCGGCGCCACCAGGGACATGCCGAAGGTGTAAAAGAACAGCGTAATCACCGACCACGGCAACATCGCGGGCCAGATCGCATGGTAGATAAAGTTGAGCAGCGACGCGCCTATCAGGAAATAAAAACCGATGTTGACCTGCCGCCATACGGTGATTTTTCCCGCCAGCCGGTTTGCCGTCAAGGCGCCGAAAAAGATCCCCCCCACCGACGGCACGAACTGCCATCCGAACTGGTCCGGCCCCAGCTTAAGATGCTGGGTGATAAACACCGGTGCCGCTGAAACGTACAGAAACAAACCGGCAAAATTGAATGCGATGGTGCCGGCCTTCAGGTGGAACAACGGCGACTTGAACACCATCTTGTAGCTTTGCCACAGGAACTCGGCACTGAAAGGCTGGCGTTTTTCCACCGGCAGCGACTCGGGCAGGCGTTTATAACATACCCATAGCAGGATGACGGTATATCCGAACAGCAGTAAAAAAATGGTGCGCCAGCCGGAAAAAGTAACGACCCAGCCACCCAGGATAGGCGCTATGGCCGGCGCGATAGAAAATATCATCGTCACCAGCGATAGCAGGCGCTCTGCCGGCGCTCCGGCATACATATCGCGGATGATCGCGCGGCCGACCACGACGCCGGCCCCGGCCGACACCCCTTGCAGGATGCGGAACCCCCACAGGTAATGGATGCTGTGCGCGGAGGCGCAGCCGAATGAAGCGACCGCAAACACTGCCAGCGACACCAGGATGATATTGCGGCGCCCGAAGGCGTCCGACAGGGCTCCGTGCCATAAAATCATCACCGCAAACGCCAGCATATAAGCGGTCAGGGTCTGCTGGACTTCTATCGCGCTGGCGCCCAGCGTCGCCTGTATGCTGGGAAAAGCCGGCAGGTAGGTATCGATGGAAAATGGCCCCAGCATCGCCAGCGCCGCCAGCAAAGTCGCCAGTGCGCCGGTGCCGGCCAGCTTGGATTTGGAAGTGGATGCGGGTTCTGGTTTGGAAGACATACTGTTATTTCAAGATAGATTTCAACGATGCAAATTGCCCGTCAATTTATTAGATGCGTCCAAATCAGGCCAGCGGCAAAATACCCGGTGCGCAAGCCAGGCTGCTGCCGGGCCGCGCAACAATCCGCAGATGTTTAGCTGATGCCGCCCATGCACAAATACTTGATTTCCAGGTATTCGTCCATGCCGTATTTGGAACCTTCACGCCCCAGGCCGGATTGCTTGACGCCGCCGAAAGGCGCGACTTCATTGGAGATCAGGCCGGTATTGATGCCGACCATGCCGTATTCCAGCTTTTCCGCCACCCGCCAGACACGGCCGACGTCGCGCGAATAGAAATACGAAGCCAGGCCGAAATCGGTATTATTGGCAGCGGCGATTGCCTCGTCTTCTGTCTTGAATTTGACGACTGCGGCGACCGGGCCGAAAGTTTCTTCAACCATGATCTGCATCCCATCATGGACATTGGACAGCACGGTTGGTTCATAAAAAAGCGGACCCAGTGCATTTTTTTTGCCGCCCGCCAGCACTGTCGCCCCTTTGGCGATCGCGTCTGCGACGTGCTCTTCCACTTTCGCGACCGCCTGCTCATCAATCAGCGGCCCCTGGCTGACACCCTGGTCGAAGCCGTCACCCACCTTGATCTTGCCGGCGCCGGCGGCCAGTTTCTCGACGAACGCGTCGTAAATCGATTCATGCGCATAAAAGCGGTTGGTGCAGACACAGGTCTGTCCTGCATTGCGGAACTTGGATTGCAGCGCACCTTCTACTGCGGCATCCAGGTCGGCATCTTCAAACACGATGAAAGGCGCATGCCCGCCCAGTTCCAAAGCCAGCTTCTTCACGGTAGGTGCGCACTGCTTCATCAGGATACGGCCAACCGGTGTAGAGCCGGTAAAGGACAAATGCCGGACTACCGGGCTGTCGCACAGCACCTTGCCGGCCTCTATCGACTTGTCGGAATCCGCAGTAACGACATTCATGACGCCGGCAGGCAAACCGGCACGGTGTGCGAGCTCGGCGATGGCCAGCGCGGAGAGCGGCGTTTGCTCGGCAGGCTTGATCACGATGGAACAGCCCGCCGCAATCGCCGGCGCCACCTTGCGGGTGATCATCGCGATAGGGAAATTCCACGGTGTGATCGACGCGCATACGCCTATCGGCTGCTTCAGCACCACCATACGCTTGTCGGTCCAGGTGGAGGCCATCACGTCACCGGAAACCCGCTTGGCTTCTTCGGCAAACCATTCGATAAAGCTGGCGCCGTAGATCACTTCGCCCCTGGCCTCGGCCAGCGGTTTGCCCTGCTCGGCCGTCATCAGCGCGGCCAGGTCGTCGGCATGGGCGATCATCAGGTCGAACCATTTGCGCATCACCGCCGCCCTCTCCTTGCCGGTCTTTGCGGCCCAGCCCGGGAAAGCGCTTTGGGCAGCGTCGATTGCAGCCTGCGTCTCTTTGCCTCCCATGTTCGGCACCGTGCCGACCAGCTTGTGATTAGAAGGGTTGGTGACGTCGAAACTACTGGCCGCATCTACCCATAATCCGTTGATATAGGCCTGATTGCGTAACAGTGAGGGATCTTTAAGGGTGAGTACCTGGGCTTGTGACATGCTTATCTCCGGCTGAACAAGTAAGCTGATCAGCATAACGCAAAGTACATACCTCTGCTGAAGATGCGCAATGAATCTTTTTCACGCCAACGTAACCACAATACAGGCCGGCCACCGCAACGGCAGCCGGCTCCGCAAAGCGCAAACCTCTGTCGGCTTATTGCGCCGCCGGCTTCGGCTTGGCCTCTTCCCTGCGGTTGAAACCTGCAACCATATCGAAGCGGAACAAGCGGCATTCCAATGCGCCGTTGAAGAAAGGCGTCTTGCGCGATTCCTTCAGGCGCAGCAATTTCGGCAAGCCCAGGTCGGCGGTGAACAGGAATACGCTCCAGCCGGCGAAACGCTGCTTCAGCGTAGTGCTGAATGCGCTGAAAAAGTCCTTGGCCAGATCGTCCGCCTCCACCGTGCTGTCGCCGCGCACGCCTATCCTTTCGCCGTAAGGCGGGTTGGTCAGCAGGATGCCCGGAATCTCAGTCGGCGCCTTGATCTCCTGCGCCTCAATTTGCTTCAGCGGCACGTCAAACTTGATGCCGGCCTTGTTCAGGTTATTGCGCGTCATGACTATCATGTCGCCCGAGATGTCGCTGCCGAAGATGCCAGGCTCGGAAGGCAGGGGATGGGCCCTGACTGCGCCCTTGATCGCCTGCCATTCTTCTTCATTAAAGCTGCCGAACTTCTCGAATGCAAACTCGCGCCGTATGCCGGGCGGGATACCGGCCACCATTTGCGCCGCTTCAATCAAGATAGTGCCGGAACCGCACATGGGGTCAAACAGCGGCACGCCCGGTTTCCAGCCCGACGTGCGCAGCAAGCCGGCCGCCAGGTTTTCGCGCAGGGGCGCATCGCCGGTTTCCATGCGCCAGCCGCGCTTGAACAGGGCTTCGCCGGAGGTGTCCAGGTACACGGTAAAATTATGCGCGTCCAGGAAGCCGACGATGCGCATGTCGGGATTCTTGGTATCGACTGAAGGCCTTTGCGTGAACTGGTCGCGGAACCGGTCGCAGATCGCATCCTTGATCTTCAGCGTTGTAAATTCCAGGCTCTTCAGCGGCGACTTCACGGCGGTGACATCGACCCGTATCGTGTGATGGTAGCCGAACCAGTCTTCCCAGGGCTGGTCCAGCGTCAGGTCGTAGATATCGTTTTCATTGACGTAGCCGGCGTGCGCCATGCGCAGCAGCACCCGCGAGGCTATCCTGGAATGCAGGTTGATGCGGTAGGCATCCTGCAATACGCCGGAGCAATGGACGCCGCCGGGAACCTGGTTGTGAACTTTCAGGGATTTGTCCAGCTGGGATATTTCATCCAGCTCTTCCGCCAGGGCAGCTTCCAGGCCGCGTGGGCAGGGGCAGAAATAAGAGTAACGTGTCATAGGAGTACCTTTTATCCGTAGTAGATCAATATGTGCAAAACAGGCACCATTGCCTGTCCTGTTTGCTGCATTTACAGTGCCAGCTCGCCGCCTTAAATACAGCGGCAGTATTGCGATTGTTTATTTCTGGAACGCACGCTCCAGGAAATCCAACCTGTCTTGCCCCCAGTAGCCTTCGCCCTGATACACGAACCACGGAGCGCCGAATACATTGGCGGCGCTGGCGTCATTGGTAAACCTGTCGTATTCCGCCTGCACACTGGCGGTTTCCGACGACTTCAACAAGGCCTTGCCGTCCAGTTCGCACTCTTGCGCCAGTGCGGCCAGGGTGTCCGGATCGGCAATATTCCTTTGATCCGCCCAGACCGCAGACATGATGGCCTGGGTCAGGTTCATCGCCGCTTCCGTGCCGTTTGCCAGGTTCGCCGCAATGATCAGCCTGGCCGCGGGATCGGCGGCGACCGGGAAAAATGTCGGCTGCAGGTTCATGGGCAAACCCAGGTACTCGCTCCAGCGCTGCATTTCAACCAGCCTGTAGGCCTGCCGTTGCGGCGCTCTCTTGGCCAGCGGCAAGCCTCCGGAAACACCGAATATCTTGCCCAGGTCAAAGGGCCGGGCGTCTATCTTCACATCGTATTTTTTTGCCAATGCGACAAAGCGCTGATGCCCCAGGTATGACCACGGCGATTGAGGTGCAAAATAATACTCACAAACCTTGGACATGCATCACTCCTGAAATGTGCTTCGGCGAAATAACAAAAAACATACGGACAACTTTAAAACGGCTTGACGACGACCAGGATAACCACAGCCAGCAACAAGACCACGGGCACTTCATTAAACCAGCGAAACCATTGGTGGCTGCGCTGGTTGCGGCCCTGCTCAAATTTTTTCAGCAGCGAACCGCAGGCGTGGTGATATCCCAGCAACAGCACAACGACGCCCAGCTTCGCATGCATCCAGCCATTGCCGGGGCCCTTGCCTATGCCGTAGCCCAGGTATAGCCACAGGCCGAAAACTATCGCCGGCACTGCCAGCATCGTCATGAAGCGGTACAGCTTGCGCGCCATCAGCAGCAGGCGCTCGGTCGTCGTGGTTTCATTTTCCATGGCCAGATTTACAAAAATCCGCGGCAGGTAAAACAGGCCGGCAAACCAGGAAATGATGAAAACGACGTGCAAGGCTTTGATCCACAGCATATTTTTCCTTTAATCAACTACGCTTATTGTCTGCTTATTATCCGCTTGCTACCTATTTCCTGATTTCGCCATGCCCGAACACGACATACTTCAGCGAGGTCAGCCCCTCCAGCCCTACCGGCCCGCGCGCGTGCAGTTTATCGTTGGAGATACCGATCTCCGCGCCGAGCCCATATTCAAAGCCGTCGGCAAAACGGGTGGACGCATTCACCATGACCGAGGCGGAGTCCACTTCGCGCAGGAAACGCATGGCGCGGCTATAGTCCTCGGTGAGGATGGCATCGGTATGCTGCGACGAATAGCGGTTGATATGCTCTATCGCCTCATCCATGTCGGCCACTATCTTGATTGCCAGTACAGGCGCAAGGTATTCGGTGCTCCAGTCTTCTTCGGTTGCGGCCGCCAGATGCGGATAAGCAGCCAGTATCTTTGCTGCGACAGGATCACAGCGCAATTCGACTTGCTGGCCGGCATACAGTTGCGCCAGTTGCGGCAACAGCTGCGCTGCAATGCCTTGTGCGACCAGCAGTGTCTCCATCGTATTGCAGGTGCCGTAGCGATGGCATTTGGCATTGAATGCAACCGCGACCGCTTTGGCGATGTCCGCCTTGTCGTCCACATACACGTGGCAGATACCGTCCAGGTGCTTGATCATCGGCACCTTGGATTCACGCATCAGGCGCTCTATCAGGCCCTTGCCGCCGCGCGGCACGATCACGTCCACATATTGCGGCATCGCGATCAATTCACCGACGGCGGCGCGGTCGGTGGTCTCTACGATCTGTACCGCATCGGCCGGCAAGCCGGCGCCGGACAAGCCTTCCTTGACCAGTTTGGCCAGCGCCTGGTTGCAGTGTATCGCTTCCGAGCCGCCGCGCAGTATCGTCGCATTGCCGCTCTTGATGCACAGGCCGGCCGCATCTACGGTCACATTGGGGCGCGCTTCATAAATGATGCCTATCACGCCCAAGGGCACGCGCATCTGCCCCACCTGTATGCCGGTGGGGCGGTATTTCATATTCGATATCTCACCGATGGGATCGGCCAGGCTGACGATTTGCTCCAGGCCCTCGGCCATCGTCGCAATCGCCTTGTCGGACAGGGTCAGCCTGTCCAGCATGGCCGGCGCCAGGCCGCTGGCGCGCGCGGCGTCCAGGTCTTTTTCATTGGCGGCGCGCAGGGCCGCGGCTTCGCGGCGGATCGCCGCAGCGATCAGCGACAGGGCCAGATTCTTCGCTGCAGTATCGGCCTTGGCCATCGCGCGCGATGCTTTGCGGGCGCGTGTGCCGACGTCGTTCATGTATTGCTTGATATCCATTTGCTTGCTTTGAAATAAATTCCTGAAGGATCAATTTTTTCCCAAAATTGACGCCGCCTGTTGCACATCCCTGGATAAGGGGGCTGCCGCCAGCATGCTGGTCGTTAGTGAGCTGTTACAGTCCACTAGCCCAATCGCAAAGCCTGATACTTTGTGGGTATCGCTGCCAATTGGACAATTATTTTTTTGCCGCTTCGGCCTTCACCTGCGGCGGGCCGCTCAGGCTTTCGCTATGCGCAAGCCCAGCTGTAACAATGCGTCCCAGGCATCGCCGGCGAAATCCCTGGCGCGCAAGCCTTTGACCATCTTATCGACTTGTGCGGCATCCTGCAGCGCCGCCTCCAGCGCGGCCTGGCTCACGCGGTGCAGTGCTGGGGCCATCAATTTCTCGCGCGGCCCCCAGATACGATATTCTTTCAACAAGATGCCCAGCGGACGCCCCTGTGTCATGCCGGATTTCAGCTTCAGCAAGGTGCGGATTTCTTCCGCTACCGCCCATAATACCAGCGGCAGCGCTTCGCCTTCGCCTTTCAAGCCTTCCAGCATGCGCACCAGCCTTGGCACGTCGCCGACCAGCATCGCTTCATTTAATTTGAACACGTCATAACGGGCAACATTCAGCACGGCGTCATGGATTTGCTCGAAACTCAATTTACCCTGCGGATGCAGCAAAGCCAGTTTTTGTATTTCCTGATGCGCAGCCAGCAAATTGCCTTCCACCCGGTCGGCAATAAAATCCAGGCTTTGCCGGTCGGCGCTCTGCCCCTGCAAGGACAGGCGCATCGATATCCATGAAGGCAGTTGCGCGCGCTCCACCAGCGGGATGTCGATATACACCGCTGCTTGCTGCAAGCTGCCCACCCAGGCGGCTTTTTGCGTTGCCCAATCCAGCTTGGGCAGCGTGATCAAAGTCAGGTTATCAGGCGACAGATGCGTCACGTAATCCTGCAGCGCCTGCCCGCCATCTTTGCCGGGCTTGCCGGTAGGGATGCGCAGGTCTATCAGTTTCTTGTCGCCGAACAGCGATTGCGATTGATTGGCCGCCAGCAGGGCTCCCCATTTGAAACTGCGCTCCACCGTCAGTATGTCGCGTTCCAGGAAACCCTGGCTGCGCGCCGCCCGGCGTATCTTGTCCGCAGTTTCCAGCGCCAGCAAGTGCTCGTCGCTAGTGATCACATACAAGGGAGCCAGCGATTTAGCCAGGTGCGCGTCGATCGCATCAAAACGCAATTGCATCGATTTTCCCGTCAGCTCATGTTCAGCACGGCCAACCTGCGCAAGATCTGTTGCACCAGGTCGGACTGCATATCACGGTATAGCACGGCTTCCTCGGCTTCTTTTGCCAGCACCTGGGATTCATTGAAGGTGATATTGCGCTTCAGGACGATTTCCGTTGGTTCCAGGAATTCCTTGCCTGCCTTGTCCCTGACACGAAAGCGCAGCGTGTACAGCAAATTGTATTCGCGTACCCGGCCCTGGCTGTTCAGCGACAGGATGACCTTCTCCCGTTTCTCGTCCAATACGTCCAGGATCACTTCGGCGTCGTTCTGGCTGGAAGTAATGACGGTCTGGCCATTGGCGCGGATATTGCGTTTCAGCTCACCGCCCAAAGGCGAAGCTTCGCTAAAACCCACATAGATGCTCTTGAATGGAAAAGACACCGCGCCGCGCATCGCAAACCCGCAGGCGGACAGCATCAGCGCCAGCGCAAACAGGCTGGCGAACCGGACGGACTTGGATAGACTGCGACGCATGTATATTTCCTTGCTGTTTATTGAGGTATCACGCAACGATATTGACCAGCTTGCCGGGCACGACGATGATCTTCTTCGGCGCCCCTTCAACATAGCGCTGCACGTTTTCATTGGCCAGCGCCGCCGCTTCTATGGTGGCCTTGTCGGCATCCTTGGCGACCTTGATGCTGCCGCGCAGTTTGCCGTTCACTTGTATCATCATCTCGATTTCGGTCTGCACCAGGGCTGCCTCGTCCACTTGCGGCCAGGGCGCATCCAGCAAATCGCCGAACTCGGCCGCATAGCCCAACTCTTCCCACAAGCCGTGGCTGACGTGCGGACATACCGGATACAGGCTGCGCAGCAGGATGCCGAATGCTTCGCGCGATGCGGCAGCATGCCCATCGCCTTCCAGCTTGAAGGATTCTATCGTGTTCAGCAATTTCATCGCGCCGGACACCACCGTGTTGTATTGCATGCGTTCGTAATCGTAGCTGATCTGGCGCAGCACGGTATGCACTTCGCGGCGCAGGGTCTTGGCATCGGCGCTCAGGTCGGCCGGCATTTTTCCGGCATCGGCCAGCGCAGCTTCGTTCTTGGCGCCAAACGCCCAGACGCGGCGCAGGAAGCGGTGCGCACCTTCGACGCCGGAGTCGTTCCATTCCAGCGTCTGTTCAGGCGGCGACGCAAACATCACAAACAGGCGGGCCGTATCGGCGCCGAACTGGTTGATCAATTCCTGCGGGTCGACGCCGTTGCTCTTGGACTTGGACATCGTGGTCATCTCGTACTCCAGCGGCGTACCGTCGGATTTGAGTTTGCCGCCGATCACCACACCCTGTTCGTTGTGGATCACGTCGACTTCATGTTCCCAGTAATAATTCTTGCCGGCGCCTTCCGGCTTCTGGAAGAATGCGCCCTTCAATACCATGCCCTGGGTCAGCAGCCTGGAGAAAGGCTCGCTGGCATCGATCAATTTCAAGTCGCGCATCACCTTGGTCCAGAAACGCGCATACAGCAGATGCAGGATCGCGTGTTCGATGCCGCCTATATACTGGTCCATCGGCATCCAGTATTTGGTGCCTTCGGCCACCATGGCGTCGGGATTGCGCGCGTCGCAGTAGCGCATGAAATACCATGAGCTGTC